>Ga0157369_10001471_pt1 | contig 28864 bp, 28 predicted proteins | sample C25metaG_FD_113461 | JGI IMG/M metagenome (GOLD analysis project Ga0157369, IMG submission 113461) | Corn rhizosphere microbial communities from Kellogg Biological Station, Michigan, USA - C2-5 metaG | ecosystem: Host-associated > Plants > Roots > Rhizosphere > Soil | place: USA: Michigan... | reverse complement strand
TCTCGATGTCGATTCCCTCGCGATGCTGCGTCGAGATCAGGACGCGCTCGATCTCCACCGGCAGGCGCCGCCCGTGCTCGTCCTCTTCGTAGCGCACCGTCACCTGCGACTTGCCGTCGGGGCGCAGATACGGCAGGTCGTCCGACTTTCGCACGGCGGCGAGCCGTCGTGCGAGCCGGTGCGCGAGCATGATCGGCAGCGGCATCAGCTCCTCGGTCTCGTTCGAGGCGTAGCCGAACATCATCCCCTGGTCGCCGGCGCCGACCCGGTCGAGCGGGTCCTCGTCGCCGTGCTGAACCTCGAACGAGGCGTCGACGCCCTGCGCGATGTCCGGTGACTGCTCGTCGATCGCGACGACGACGCCGCACGTGTCGGCGTCGAAGCCGAACTTCGCGCGCGTGTAGCCGATCTCGCGGATGCGCTCGCGCACGAGCCGGGGGATGTCGACGTAGGTCGACGTCGTGATCTCACCCGCGACGACGACGAGCCCGGTCGTGATCAGGGTCTCGCAGGCGACGCGCCCCTGGGGGTCGTCCGTGAGGACGGCGTCGAGCACGGAGTCCGAGATCTGGTCGGCGATCTTGTCCGGGTGGCCTTCGGTGACGGACTCGGACGTGAACGTGAAGGAGCGGGCGGGCATCGCCCGCAGGCTAGCCGACGCCGAGGAAGGCAGTGAAGGTCAGGTCGCCTCCGTCCGTCCCGCCGTAGGCGGCGAACGTGCGGAGGTCGGGCATCCCCGCAGGTAGCTGGAGGCCGGCGAGCTGAAGCAGCGGCAGCACGTCCTTCACGTCGACGTAGGCAAGGCCCGAGACCTCCGCCGGCATGCCCGACTGCTTCCTCGCCTCGAGGAACGACGGGTCGGCGGAGAGCTTCGGCCCGCTCGAGCGGTACTCGTCGATCCCCTGCTGCGTCGTCGAGACGACGAGTCGCCCGTCGACGACGGCCCGGTGCAGCTCGACGTTCGAGAACATGCCCGTCGTCGGCAGCGCACCGAGCAGGTCGTCGAGGGCCTGCGACGCAGCCGACGTGTCCGCCGGTTCCGTGACGAGCGTGACCTCGGGGATCGGCAGGCCGGGCCGGACGTAGAGCGCCGTCTCGCCGCCGAGCAGCGTGCCGAGCTGCTTCGGCACACCCGTCGCGTCAGCCCCGAGTAGCTTCTGCAGCAGCGCGAAGCCCTGAGCCGGCACCCGGAAGTCGAGCACGGCGAGGGCGCCCGACGGGATGCGGTCGACGAGCGCGGGGGCATACGGCGCTCCCGGGCTCGGCGCGCCCGCGGCGGGATGGCCGAAGCCCGCGAGCTTCAGCCCGTCCGCCGTTCCGGTCAGCGACGCCGCGAACCACTCGAAGCCGGTGTCGCCCATCGTCGTCCCGGAGCCGCTCGCGTACGCGCGGACGAGCGCGTCGGCAGGCAGGCGGCCCATGGCGTCGACGAAGACGTTGCTGTCGGCCAGGTGCGATGTCGCGTTCGCGACGTCGTCGAGCGCGCTCGTGGTCTTCGCGACGGCCGTCCAGCCGCCGATCGTCCGGGTCTGGACCTTGTACTTCGTCGCAAGGGCGTCGAGCTTCGCGCTGTCGTCGGGCTGCGCGAACGCCACGACCTGCCGGCCGGGCAGGACGGCGACGTCGACTTCGCTCCCTAGCGCGGGCCTCACGTCGTTCGCCCAGCTGAGGTTCGCCTGCGCTTCGGCCTTCTTCAGGAGGATGCCTGTGACCGCGTGCCACTGCGACGAGGTGAGGTCGGTGCTCGCCGTGACGAACGCGACGGCGTCTGCGGGCACGACCGACGCGGCGCCGTTCGCCGCCCCGGGGCCGCTCGCTCCCGCGTTCCCGCAACCCGCAGTCGCGAGCGCGACGACCGCCGCCGCCGCCACCGCTACCGGAATCAACCGCGACATCTCACTCCTCGGTCGGCTGGCGCCCCATCAGCCTCGAGATCAGGGCGGGAAGGCTCTGCCCTGAGAGTACCGCGCAGACGCCCTCGGTTATGGGCAATTCCACGTTAAGGCGGCGCGAAAGCTCCTGGAGGACGGGGGCCGTCGTCAGGCCCTCGACCGTCTGGCCGATCTCCGCGACGGCGGCCCCGGCCGAGCGCCCCTGGGCGATCAGCTCGCCCGCGCGGCGGTTCCGGCCGTGGCGGCTCCAGCACGTGACGATCAGGTCGCCCATGCCGGCCAGGCCGGCGAACGTCTCGGGCCGGGCTCCGGCCGCCTCGCCGAGCCGTGCCATCTCGGCGAGGCCGCGGGTGATCAGCGCCGCCTTCGAGTTGTCCCCGAGCTCGAGGCCGTCGACCGCGCCGGCGGCGAGCGCGATCACGTTCTTCGCCGCGGCGCAGAGCTCGACACCGGCGACGTCCTGATTCACGTATGCGCGGAAGACCGCCGAGTTGATCGCGTGCTGGAGCCGGCCGGCGAGATAGCCGTCCTCGCTCGCGATCACCGCGGCGGTCGGCATCCCGACGGCGATCTCCTCCGCCATGTTCGGCCCGGAGAGGACGGCGACCGGCCGGCCCCGCACGAGCGTGGAGAGGCGCTCTCCCGTCGCCGGGTCGAGCCCCTTCGTGAGGCACAGGACCGGTGCCTCGCCCGGCAGGCGGTCGACGACCTCCGCGAACGCCGTGCTCGGCACGGCGAGCACGGCGACGTCGACGTCGCCCGGCGCCGCGTCGAGCGCGACGGGCTCGACCCCTGCCAGGTCGACCCGCGGGAGATAGCGAGGGTTTCGTCCTGTCTCCGCGATCGCTCGTGCCTGCTCGGCCGTGTGGCAGCCGAGCACCACATCGTGGTCGCGCTCGAGGAGCACGTGCGCGAACGCCGTCCCCCACGACCCAGCGCCCACGACGAGAAACCTCACGTTCGCCGCACGAAGTCGATCGACACGGGAACCCCGTCGAGGTCGAAGCGCTCGCGGAGCTCGTTCTCGACCCAGAACCCGTAGTCGCGCGTCACGAGCCCCGGATCGTTGACGAAGATGCGGAAGCGCGGCGGCCGGACGTGGATCTGCGCGGCGTAGAGCAGGTTCAGGCGCCTTCCGTTGCGTGAGGGCGGCTGCCGGCGCTCGCGAAGCTCTTCGAGGACGCGGTTCAGCTCGGGTGTCGGGACGCGTGTCGTATAGCGGTCGAAGAGCTCGGCGACGGCGTCGAGCAGCCGCTCCAGGCCGCGTCCGCTCTTCGCCGAGACGGCGATGAAGGAAGGACGCTGGCGCAGGCGGCGGCGTAGCTGACCGCGAACGTCCTCGATCGCGACCTCGCTCACGTCCCATTTCGAGAGCACGACGAGTGTGGCGCAGCCGGCCTTCCGCGCGATGTCCGCGACCGCGAGATCCTGGTCGACCACGCCTTCCGACGCGTCGATCAGGACGAGCGCGATGTCGGCCCGCTCCGCGGCCTCGAGCGCGCGGAGCTCCGAGTAGTACTCGATGCCCTGCCGGTGGCGTCGCTTGCGGCGAAGCCCGGCGGTGTCGACGAGCACGAACGTCCGGTCGCCTCGCAGCAGCACCGTGTCGATCGAGTCGCGGGTCGTGCCGGGGATCTCCGAGACGATCACGCGCTCGCGGCCGAGCAGCTTGTTCACGAGACTCGACTTGCCGACATTCGGGCGGCCGAGGATCGCGACGCGGATCGCGTCCTCCGGCAGATCGGCACCGCCGGGCCGCCCGTGCGCGTCGAGGTGGTCGAGGATCTCGTCGAGCAGGTCGCCGGTGCCGTGGCCGTGCAGGCCGGAGATCGGGATCGGGTCGCCGAGCCCGAGCCGGTGGAGCTCGAGCGCCAGGGACTCGTGGCGTGGGTCGTCGATCTTGTTCGCGATCACGAGAACGGGCTTGTGCGACTCGCGCAGGATCTGCGCGACCTCCTCGTCGCCCGGCGTGATGCCGATCTGCGCGTCGACGACGAGCAGGACGAGGTCGGCCTCGGCGACCGCCTGGCGCGCCTGGTCTGCGATCGAGCGGGTGACCGGATCGACGTCCGCGATGTCGACGCCGCCCGTGTCGATGAGACGGAACCGCCTGTCGCGCCACTCGCAGACGAGCTCTTTCCGGTCGCGCGTCACGCCGGGCGTCGCGTGCACGACGGCGGCACGGGTGCCGGTCAGCCGGTTGACGAGCGTCGACTTGCCGACGTTCGGAAAGCCGACGATCGCGACCGTGCCGATCAGCTCTTGCTCGGACATCCGGCCTATGGTGTCTGACACCGCACCGCGGCGGTGCCGGACACCGTGCGCGAGGCCCTGTACCGGCCGGGGCCAGGCCCTGTTACGGAAGCGTCACGGGAGCGCGAAGCTCGAGGGGCGCCCGCGGCGGCACGGCGTGCCGCGGACGACCCGCCTCGGGCAGGTCGCGCAGCCACTCCCAGAGGCGCCGGATCTCCTTTTCGATCTCCTCGGACGCGGCGCGGTAGCCCTTGCCGCCGCGCGCGAAGCCGTCGAAGCGGAGCGGCTCGCCCCACGCGATGGAGGCCGGCGCGAAGTTGCCGAGCTTCCAGTTCTGCGTGCCGTGGATCGCACCGCAGACGACGGGCACGTTCTCCTGGATCGCGACCATCGCTGCGCCCGGCTGCACCGGCCCTGGAACGCCCGACCGCTGCCGCGTGCCCTCGACGAAGATCCCGAGCACGTTGCCGTCACGCACGATCTCGCGCATCCGGCGCACCGCCTCGCGGTCCGACTCGCCGCGCCGGACAGCCATTGCGCCGAACAGGCGGATGAACTGCCCGAGCCCCGGGATCTCGTGCGCCTCCGACTTCGCGACGAAGTACGTGCTGCGCGGGCACGTCACGCCGAAGCATGGAATGTCGATCCAGGAGAAGTGGTTCATGGCGAGCACGACGCCGCCGTGCAGCGGGATCCGCTCGTTGCCGTAGCACCGGAGTCGTGCGCTCAACGCGCCGAGCCAGCCCATCGTGTAGCGGCCGAGCGGCCAGATGAGGTCGACGCGGTTCATGCAGCGGTTCGGTCGCGCACGAGCGCCTCGATGCGCTCGACGACGTCCTCCACGCGCAGGCTCGTCGTGTCGATCTCCTGGGCGTCGTGCGCGGGCTGCATCCGCGCCGCGTCGCTCTCGTCTCGGAGCTTCAGGTCGGTCGCGAGCGCGTCGGCGCCGATCCCCGGCCGGTCCGACATCCGCCGCTTCGCCCGCTCGTCGCGATCGGCGACGAGATACACCTTCACCTCGGCGTCCGGCGCGACCACGGTGCCGATGTCGCGTCCCTCGATCACGACGTCGCCCTCGCGCCCGAGTTGCCGCTGCCGCTCTCGCATCACCTCGCGAACGGCGGAGTGCCGGGCGACGACCGGGACCATCCTGTCGATGCGCGTGTCGCGGATCGATGCGGTCACGTCGGTGCCCGCGACCCACACCCGGCCCTCGCCGTCGAAGGTCACGGGCTCGGCGCGGGCGAGCCCTGCGAGCGCCTCCGCACCCCCGAGGTCGAGTCCGCGCTGCATCGCGAGCCAGGTGAGCGCGCGGTACATCGCCCCGGTGTCGAGGTAGCGGAAGCCAAGCCGCTCGGCGAGGGCGCGGGCCACAGTGCTCTTGCCGGCGCCGGCCGGCCCGTCGATCGCAACGATCATCGCCTCACCACCGAGTTCAGGAGCTCGAAGAAGCCGGGGAAGCTTATAGCGACGGTCCCGGCGCCCTCGACCTCCGCTCCCTCCCGCGACGCGAGGCCGGCGACGGCCCCGAGCATCGCGATTCGATGGTCGCCGCGGGCGTCGACCCGGCCGCCGCGAAGGCGGGTGGGAACGCCGGAGATCGTCCAGCCGTCCTCGCGAGAGTGGACGTGGGCGCCGCAAGCCCGCAGGCCGTCCGTGACCGCCTCGATCCGGTCGCTCTCCTTGACGCGAAGCTCGGCCGCACCGCGGACGACGCTCCTGCCGCGCGCGTGCGATGCGAGCAGCGCGACGAGCGGCAGCTCGTCGACGAGCCGCGGGACCTCGTCGGCGCCGACCTCGACGGCTCCGAGCTCCGAATACTGGATCTGCACGTCGCCGACCTGCTCGCGCCCGGCCCGGTGCCGGTTGAAGACCGCGAGGTGCGCGCCCATCCGCTCGAGCACGTCGAGGAGTCCGGTGCGGCGCGGGTTCAGCCCGACGTCGTGGATCGTGAGGTCGCTGCCGGGGACGAGCGCCGCCGCCGCGAGAAGCGGCGCCGCCGACGAGAAGTCGCCGGGCACGTCGACCTCGCCGAGCCGCAGCGAGTCGGCAGGCTGGACCGTGATCGAGGTCGGGCCGCGTCTCACGGGCACGCCCGCGCTCTCGAGCATCAGCTCGGTGTGGTCACGGGTCGGCGCGGGCTCGACGACCGTCGTCTGGCCGCTCGCGTTGATGCCGGCGAGCAGCACGGCGGACTTCACCTGCGCGCTCGCGACGGGCAGCTCGTAGGTGAGCCCGTGCAGCGAGCCCGTCCCGTCGATCACGAGCGGGGCGTGGCCGTCGGCCGTCAGGACGTCGGCGCCCATCTGCCGCAGCGGCTCGGCGATCCGCTCCATCGGCCGCGACCGGAGCGACTCGTCCCCCGTCAGCTCGAAGCGGCCCGGCTGGCCTGCGGCGATCCCCGCGAGCAGCCGCATCAAGGTGCCGGCGTTGGCGCAGTCGACGGTCGCGGGGCGGAGCCCGCGCAGCCCCACTCCGAGGACGTAGAGCTCGTCGTGCGCGACCTCCTCGACCTTCACCCCGAGCGCGCGTACCGCCGCGATCGTCGCCTCGGTGTCGGCCGACCGCCCGAAACCGCGCACCAGGGTCTCCCCCTCCCCGATCGCGCCGAGCAGCACCGCGCGGTGCGAGATCGACTTGTCGCCGGGCACGGCGACGTGCCCGGTGAGCTGAACGGCCGGCTCTATCCTCACCCGATGGCGCGGCCCATCAGGGACGCGAGGGCGCGGATCTCGGCGGCGAACTCCGGGAAGTCGGCCGTGGGGATCTGCTGTGGCCCGTCGCTCAATGCCTCCTCGGGATGCGGGTGGGTCTCGACGATGATCCCGTCCGCGCCGGCGGCGACCGCGGCGCGCGCGAGCGGCAGCACGAGGTCGCGACGACCTGCCGGATGCGAGGGATCGACGATCACCGGCAGGTGCGTCTCCATCTTGAGGACGGGGATCGCGCCGATGTCGAGCGTGTACCGGGTGGACGTCTCGAACGTCTTGATGCCGCGCTCGCAGAGGATCACCTCGGAGTTCCCTTCCTTCACGATGTACTCCGCCGCCATCAGGAGGTCCTCGACGGTCGCCGACGGGCCCCGCTTCAGGAGGACGGGCTTCGAGGCCCGCCCGACCTCGGCGAGCAGCGAGAAGTTCGACATGTTGCGTGCGCCGATCTGGATCACGTCGGTGGCGTCGACGACGATCTCGACGTGGCGCGGGTCCATCAGCTCGGTGACGATCGGCAGCCCGGTCTCCTCACGGGCCTCGGCGAGGATCTCGAGCGCCTCGTCGCCGAGACCCTGGAAAGCGTACGGCGAGGTCCGCGGCTTGAACGCGCCGCCCCGGAGCATCGTCACGCCTGCGGCGGCGACGACGCGCGCCGTCTCGAGCGTCTGCTCGCGCGTCTCGACGCTGCACGGGCCGGCGATGAAGCCGAAGTAGCCGTCGCCGATGCGGCGGCCCCGGGCCTCGATCACGGTCGGGTCGGGCGAGAGCTCGCGCGAGACGAGCTTGTACGGCTTCAGGATCGGCAGCACCTGCTCGACGCCGGCATAGCCCTCGAGCGGGAGCGCCGCGAGGAGCTCGCGCTCGCCGATCGCCCCGATCACCGTCGCCTCGCGGCCGGGCGTGACGAGGGCCGCGCAGCCCGCCTCCTCGAGGCGCGCGACGACGTCCTCGATCTGCTCCGCCGTCGCGGCGGCGCCCATCACGATCAGGAGCTCGGGTGCGCCTGTGACTGCCACCCCGGCAGCTTAGGCAGAATCAGGGACCCATGGCTGCTGCCAAACCTCGCGTCTTCTCCGGGATCCAGCCCACGGGCCAGAAGACGCTCGGCAACTACAGCGGCGGGTTCCGCCAGTACGTGCAGACCCAGGAGGCGGGCGACGGCTTCTTCTGCATCGTCGACCTGCACTCGATCACTGTCGACTACGACCCGGCCGAGCTCCGCAGCTCGACGCTCGACCTCGCGGCGATACTCTTCGCGAGCGGGCTCGACGCCGAGCGGTCGACGATCTTCTGCCAGAGCCACGTGACCGCGCACGCCGAGGCGGCCTGGCTCCTCTCGGCCGTGACGAGCTACGGCCAGCTCGGCCGCATGGTCCAGTTCAAGGAGAAGTCCGAGGGCAAGGAGTTCGTCTCGGCCGGCCTCTTCACGTATCCCGTGCTGATGGCCGGCGACATCCTGCTCTACCAGACAGACCTCGTCCCGATCGGCGACGACCAGCGCCAGCACCTCGAGCTCGCGCGCGACATCGCCGAGCGCTTCAACTACCGCTACGGCGACACGTTCCGCGTGCCCGAGGGACAGTTCCCCGAGATCGGGGGCCGGATCATGGACCTCCAGGAGCCGACGAACAAGATGTCGACGACGATGTCGAGCGACCAGGGAGCCGTGTACGTCGCCGACGCGCCCGATGTGATCCGCAAGAAGTTCAAGACGGCGGTCACGGACTCGGAACGCGAGGTCCGCTACGACCCGGAGCGGAAGCCGGGCGTCTCGAACCTGCTCGAGATCATGAGCGTCGCGACCGGCGAGCCGATCGACGTGCTCGAGCGCCGCTTCGAGGGCTCGGGGTACGGCGACCTGAAGGAGGCCGTGGGCGAGTCGGTGGTCGAGCTCCTGAGACCGATCCGCGAGCGCTTCGAAGCGCTGCGGACGGACGAGCGCGAGCTCCAGCGACTGCTCGCCGTCGGTGCGGACAAGGCCAGGCGCGCCGCGGAGCCGACGCTCGAGCTGGTGGTCGAGCGGATGGGCTTCGTGAAGCCCGAAGCGGGCCGGCTCTTCGGCGCGGCCAAGCCGCGCGGGCTCTAGAAGTTCTGATCAGCCGGCCCTCAGACGTTCCACCTCGCCCGGTGCGAGCTCACGCCACGCGCCGGGCTCGAGCCCGTCGAGCGTCAGCCCTGCATACCCACTCCGATGCAGCCGCGTGACCCGAAGCCCGAGCGTCTCGAGCATCCGCTTCACCTGGCGGTTCCGGCCCTCGTGGAGCGTCAGCTCGAGCCGGTGCCGGCCGAGACGGCGGGCGCGCGCCGGCGCGGTGAGCCCGTCGTCGAGCTCGACGCCCTCGGCGAGCCGGCGCAGCACGTCGTCCGACGGCTCTCCCCGCACCTCGACCTCGTAGACCTTCTCGACGCCGTAGCGAGGGTGGGCGAGCCGGTGCGCGAGCGCGCCGTCGTTCGTCAGGAGGAGCGCGCCGGTCGTGTCGGCGTCGAGGCGGCCGACCGGGACGACGCGCGGCTCGGCCGGCACGAGCTGGACGACCGTCGGCCTCCCCTGCGGGTCTCGCGCGGTCGTGACGACGCCGGCGGGCTTGTGAAGCAGCAGGTGCGCGAGCCTCTGCTTGCCGACCTCGCGACCGTCGACTTCGACGCGGTCGGCCGCGAGCACGAACGTGTTGAGCTGCCCCGGCTCGCCGTTCACGAGCACGCGGCCCGCTTTGATCAGGTCGTCGGCCTTCCGCCGCGAGGCGACACCGGCCCGCGCGAGATACGCGTTGAGGCGCACGGGTGAGAAGATAGGGCCGATGGCGCACTACGTCTCGCTGATGCGCTGGACGTCGACGGGGCGAATGGGCCTTCCCGCGTGGCGCGACCGCGTCGAAGAGGGCGAGCAGATGATCGAGGAGGCCGGCGGCAAGCTCGTCGGCGTCTGGGTGACGCTCGGTCAGTACGACGTCGTCGAGGTGTTCGAGGCGCCGAGCGACGAGGTGGCGCTCGAGATCATCACGAAGCTGCAGCGCCACGGTGCCGAGGAGACGGAGACGCTGCGCGCGTTCACGCGCGACGAGGCCGAGGCGATCATCCGCAAACTCTAGGAACGCGCTCCGCCGGGATCAGGCGCTGCGCTGCTCTGCCACTTCGTGCAACCGCTCGCGGATCTCCGCCGTGTCTGCGCCGACGTCGTCGAGTCTCGGCAGCTCCGAGAGGCTCTCGAGCCCGAACACGCGCTCGAAGAGCGGCGTCGTGCGGTAGCGGATCGCGCCTCCTGCGGCGTCGTCGCGCCCGGACTCCGTGATCAAGCCGCGCTCGACGAGATTCGCAACCGCAGAGTCGGCGGAGACGCCGCGAATACGCGCGACGTCCGGTCTCGAGCAGGGACCGAGGTACGCGACGATCGCGAGCGTCTCGAGCGCGGCCTGCGAGAGGTTCCGCTGCACCGGCTTCTCGAAGAGGCGCGCGCACGCGGTCGCAGCCTCGCGCGACGCTCGGAACGCGAAGCCGCCGGCGACGTGCTCGAGCACGATCCCGCTCCGGCCTTCCGCGTAGCGCTCACGGACGAGCCCGAGGGCCGCCTCGACGCGCTCCGGGTCGTCGTCCGCGGCGTCCGCGAGCTCCTGCACGGCGAGCGGCGCGGAGGCGACGACGAGCAGCGCCTCGACCGTCCTCGCGAGCTGGTCGAGCGGGTTTCCGGCGATCAGGCGGAGCGGAGCGTCCACGCAGTGGTCCTTTCGGCTCGGTCGGTTGAGTCCTCCCCGGCCCGCGCGATCCTGATCGGCGCGAACGGGGCGGCCTGGTCGATCGTGATCTCTCCCGAGCGGCGAAGCTCGAGCAGCGCGAGGAAGGCGACAGCCTGCTCGATCCGCGGCAGCTCCCGCACCTCCTGGTCGAAGTCGAAGCGCGAGCGCCGCCGCAGCACGGCGCGGAACCGCTCGAGGAACTGGGTGACCGGCGGGAAGCGGAGCGCCATGTGCGCGAGCGAGACCTGCGGCAGGTCGGCGGCGAGCATGCGGATCACCCGGGCGAGCCTGTCGGGCTCCTGCGGGCCGAGCGGCGTCTCGACCTTGGGCGCGAGCGGCGCAGGGCCGAGCCGGAAGTAGCGGCCGCCCTCCGTCTCCAGCCGCTCGCGGAGCCAGGCCGCCGCGTTCTTCATCCGCCGGTACTCGGCGAGCCGGCGCGCGAGCTCTTCCGCCGCGGCCTCCGGCTCGAGCTCGGCGAGCTCGGCCGCCTCTTCGGGGAAGAGGCCGCGGGCCTTCAGCTCGAGCAGCGCGGAGATCAGCACGAGGAACTCGCCGCACGACTCGAGATCGAGCTCGTCGCGCACGGCGAGCCGCTCGACGAACGCGAGCACGATGCCGGCGACGTCGACCTCCCGCAGGTCGAGCTCGTCCTTCAGGACGAGCGTCAGCAGCAGGTCGAACGGCCCCTCGAACGCGTCGAGGTCGAGCTCGAGCTCCTGGACGATCACAGGAGGCACCGTAGCCGCGCTACCGGACGCGGCCGCGCGGGACGGCCATCTTCGGCCCCTGCGGCACCTCGCGCGGCTTCGACCGCTTCGGAGGGCTCGCAGACGGCTTGCGCACGAACTGCCACCAGATGAAGAACGCGACGCTCGCGACGAAGCAGGCGAGCGAGACCCAGAAGTTGAGGCGCATCCCGGCGACGTGACTCGACGGGTCGATCCGGAGCGTCTCCTCGTACATGCGGAAGGCCGTGTACCACGCGACGTAGAGCGAGAAGAGCGCCGGCCGCCGCAGCGTGAAGCGCCGGTCGATCCAGAGCAGCACGAGCACGCCGAGCACGTCCCAGAGAAACTCGTAGAGGAACGTCGGGTGGTACGTGTTCGCGGCGCCCTTGCCGTGGATCTCGAGGGCCCACGGCAGCGTCGTGTGCTTGCCGTAGAGCTCCTGGTTCCACCAGTTGCCCCAGCGGCCGATCCCCTGGGCGAGCAGGAGACCGGGCGCGACGGCGTCCATGAAGAGCCGGACGCTCGCGTGCGAGCGGCGAACGATCCACGCCCCGGCGAGCACGCCGAGGGGGATTGCGCCCCAGATCCCGAGCCCGCCCTGCCAGACCGCGAAGGGCCCGTACCAGTGGTCGTGAATCGCCGGATCCTGGTTCCAGCTCGTGACGTCGTGGTAGAGCCGTGCGCCGACGATCCCGGCGATCACACCCCAGATCGCGACGCGGTAGACGAGGTCCCAGTCGCCGCCCCACTTCAGCCAGCGGCTGCCCGTCAGCCAGAGGCACGCCGCGATCGCGACGAGCAGCACCACCCCGTACATGTGGATCGTGAGCGGACCGACGTGGTAGACGCCGGTCGGCGGCGAGGGGATCGAGGCGAGGACGGCGCTCACGGCGCCAATTGTGTCCTAAAGCAGGATCTGAAGCGCGAGATCTGCCGGACAGCCGCGCTCGAGGAGGTCGGTCGCCGTATGGAGGTCGATGTCGATCCGCGCCGCGAGGTCTGCGGCGCCGGCGGGTTCGTACCCGGCCCGGATGAGCGCTTCGACGCGCCACCGCTCCACGCGCTCGAGCTCTGTCTCGACGATTTCCTCTACCGCAGTCATCTCATCTCACCTTACTCGTGGTTGCCTTCCCTACTTCGGGACAACGCAACCGGCGGTTCACCCCTTTACGGGGTATTTACGGAGCGACCGGGCGAGCGCGAGCGCGTCCTCGCGCGAGAGCCCGGCCCCCTCGAGGCGGTAGATGGTGCTCTCGGTGGCCCAGACGAGCGTCGATCCGGCGAGCCGGGGCGGCTCGTGCGGGAAGAAGAAGACGTGCGGAGCCCCCGAGAGCCAGAGGCCGGAGCTGCCCCTGACGTTCACCCATTCGGCGGATCCCGTCCCGGCGAGCTTCTTCAGGAAGCTCCCCTGGCCGCTCGTGAGCTCGCTCAGGAGCACGGGCTTTCCCCGGTGGAGGAAGACGAGCGAGACCACCTCGCCGCTTCGCCGCAGAGGCACGCGGCCGGCAACCGGCGGCAGGAGCAGCGCCGGTACGAGCACGCGAGCCTCGGCCTCCGAGACAGGCGTCCCGAGCCCGGCGTCGAGGGCCCGGCTCTCGGCCGGCGGGAGCGTCTCCACGAACTCGATCGACTCGCCGCCGAGGTGCAGGAGGCGCAGGATCGCGCCCCGCGACTGGGGCACCGCGAAGGCCGCGGTGAGCGCCACGAGCCCGACTGCGAGGGCCGCGAGGAGCGGGCGTCGACGCCGGCGCGGCGGCGCGAGCGCGAGGACGAGGTCCGGCGTCCGGGGCCAGTCCACCGCGAGGGCGCGAAGCTCACGCTCCAGGTTCATATGCCTCCCTCAACCGTTCGAGCGCGCGCGCCGAGCGCGACTTGACGGTGCCGACCGCGACGTCGAGCGCCGCCGCCGTCTCGTCCTCGGAAAGATCGAGCAGGAAGCGGCAGGCGAGCACGTCGCGCCCCTGCTCCGGCAGCCCGTCGAGCAGACGGAGCAGCCGCTCGCGCTCTGCCCGGCCGAGCACGGCGTCCTCGGGGGAGGGGGCCGCCTCCCCCGGGGACGCTGCCGCCCGCAAGACGAGCTGCTCGCGCCGGCCCGCGGAGCGGCGCCGGTTCCGCGCCTCGTTCGCGACGATCCGCAGCAGCCAGGGGCGCAGCGGCTCACCCACCCGGAAGCGGCCGAGGGCGCGCCAGGCCTTGACGAGCGCCTCCTGGGCGGCGTCCTCGGCGTCGGCGGCGTTGCGGGTGATGACGTAGGCCACTCTGAATGCGATCTCCTGGTGGGGACGGACGAGCTCCTCGTAGGCGCGCGAGTCGCCGCGCTGCGAGCGCAGCACGAGCTCCCGCTCGTCGTGTGGACGGCCCTCCACGAGGCAACTACACCGCGACCGGCACCGGAGTTCCAGTGCGGACTACGGTTCGAGGATGGCGAGGCTCGTCGGCATCAACCACGTGGCGCTCGAGGTGGGCGACGTCGGGGAGGCCCTCGAGTGGTACGGCCGCTTCTTCGAGCTCGAGCTTCGCGGCCGGATCGGGGACCGCATGGCGTTCATCGACCTCGGCGACCAGTTCGTCGCGCTCGCGCGCGGCCGCACGCAACCTCCCGACGAGGCGCGCCACTTCGGCCTCGTCGTCGACGGCAAGGACGCGGTGCGCGCCGCCCTCGAAGCGGCGGACATCGCCGTCACGCGCGCCCCGGACTGCTCCTTCCGCGATCCCTGGGGGAACCACGTGCAGGTCGTCGACTACCGCGAGATCCAGTTCACGAAAGCGCCGGATGTCCTGCGCGGGATGGAGCTCGAGCTCGAGAAGACGGAGCAGGCGAAGGCCGAGCTGCGCGAGAAAGGGCTCAGCTGACGAGCGCTGCGCGCTTCGCGCGCGACGTCGCGCTCTGTCGCTTTTGCGCAGAGAGCTCGACCTTGCGCAGCCGGATGCTCTTCGGCGTCACCTCGACGCACTCGTCCTCGCGGATCAGTTCGAGCGCCTGCTCGAGCGAGAGCGGCCGCGGCGGGATCAGGCGGACGGTCTCGTCCGAGCTCGCCGCACGCATGTTCGTCAGCTTCTTCTCCTTCGTCGCGTTCACGTCGAGGTCTTCGGCGCGCGCGTTCTCGCCGACGATCATCCCCTCGTAGAGCTCGTCGGTCGGCTTGACGAAGAGCGAGCCGCGCTCCTGCAGGTTGAGGATCGCGAACGCCGTCGCGGGGCCGCGCCGGTCGGAGACGAGCGCTCCCGTCGGGCGGCTCCGCAGCTCGCCGTGCCAGCGCTCCCACCCCTCGAAGACGTGGTGCAGGATCCCGGTGCCGCGGGTCTCGGTGAGGAACTCGGTGCGGAAGCCGATCAGCCCGCGTGCCGGGACGAGGTACTCCATGCGCGCCCAGCCCGTGCCGTGGTTGACCATCTGCTGCATGCGGCCCTTGCGGAGCGCGAGCAGCTGCGTCACGACGCCGATGTAGTCCTCGGGCACGTCGATCGCGACGCGCTCGACCGGCTCGTGCCGCTTGCCGTCGATCTCGCGGGTCAGCACCTCCGGCTTGCCGACGGTGAGCTCGAAGCCCTCGCGCCGCATCAGCTCGACGAGCACGGCGAGCTGAAGCTCGCCCCGCCCCTGCACCTCCCACGCATCGGGCCGGGCGGTCGCGTTGACGCGAAGCGACACGTTCCCGACGAGCTCCTGGTCGAGTCGCTGCTTCACCATCGACGCGGTCAGCCGGTCGCCCTCTGTCCCCGCAAGCGGCGAGGTGTTGATCCCGATCGTGATCGAGAGCGAGGGCTCGTCGACCGTCGTGACCGGCAGCGGGCGCGGATCGATGGGATCGGCGATCGTCTCCCCGATCGTCACGTCCGGAAGCCCGGCGATCGCCACGATCTCCCCCGGGCCCGCCTCGTCGGCGGGGACGCGGTCGAGGGCCTCGGTGACGTAGAGCTCCGTGACGCGGGCGTTCTCGATCTCGCCGTTCGCCCGGCACCACGCGATCGCGGCTCCCTTGCGCAGGGTGCCGTGGTGGATACGGCAGAGCGCGAGCCGGCCGACGTACGGCGACGCGTCGAGGTTCGTGACGAGCGCCTGCAACGGGTGATCCGGGTCGTACGCGGGCGCGGGCACGGTGGCGAGCAGGGTGCGGACGAGCGGCCCGAGGTCGGGCGCGAGCTCGTCCGGCGCGAGACCCGCCTGGCCGGCACGGGCGTTCGCGTACACGATCGGGAACTCGATCTGCGACTCGTCGGCGTCGAGGTCGAGGAAGAGCTCGTAGACCTCATCGACCACCTCCTGAGGGCGCGCGTCGGGCCGGTCGACCTTGTTGACGACGAGCACAACGGGCAGATGCGCCTCGAGCGCCTTACGCAGCACGAAGCGCGTCTGGGGTAGCGGCCCCTCGCTCGCGTCGACGAGCAGCAGCACGCCGTCGACCATCGTGAGCCCGCGCTCGACCTCGCCGCCGAAGTCTGCATGCCCCGGCGTGTCGATGATGTTCAGCTTGACGTCGCCGACGCGGACGGCGGTGTTCTTCGCGAGGATCGTGATCCCCTTCTCGCGCTCGAGATCCATCGAGTCCATGACGCGCTCGTTCACGTCCTGGTTCTCGCGGAAGGAGCCCGCCTGCCAGAGCAGCGCGTCGACGAGCGTCGTCTTGCCGTGGTCGACGTGCGCGACGATCGCGACGTTGCGCAGGTCGTCGCGCGTGGCTGTGCGATTCGGGCCGGTCACGAAGCCACGGTAGCGGCGCTCGCCGCCGCCCGCGCGCTATCGCACCCGCGTGCTGAAGCTATGCGTCACCGACTGTCCGCGGTACGAGACGGTGATCGTGGCGTGCAACTCGCGATTCCGGAGCTGCAGCGGCACGTCGAACGTGCAGACGGCCCCCCGGGCCCCGCCGTCCGAGCCGGTGAAGTAGCGGCGTGCGAGCGCAAGGCGTGTCGTGCCGGAGTTCGCATGGCAGGCGATCCTTCCCTCGGGCCCGACCGGCCGGCCGGTGTCCGAGCGGTTCACGACCGAGAGGACGCTCCACGTGCCGCCGGCCCTCGCGAAGAGCGAATGCCCGCCGACGTACGAGAGCCGGACGAGCTGCTGCTGAAGGCCGTACCGCCAGGAGCCGGCCGAGGGTGCGAGGTCACGATGCCCGGCACTGCCGTCGCCCTCGACGCTCTCGACGCGCAGGTCGAAGCCGGCCGAGTTGCCGAGCTCGGACTTCCCCACGGACAGGCTCAGAGCTCTGCCGTCGCCCGAGAGCGAGTCCGAGACGGTCGCGTTCCTGGCCGCGGGCTTCCAGCCGCGGCTCCACTCGAGGAACGAGAACGCCCCCTGGGCGTTGTCGTCGCTCAGCACGTAGTCGGCGCCGCGCGCCTGCGGGTCGCCGGTCGCGCGGTTCAGGTCCGTGTCGAGGTAGATCTTCACGCCTCCGTCTGCGGGATACGGCGTCGCAAAGCCGACGTCGAAGGTGTACCGGCCCTGGTCGTCGTTCGAGACCCTGACCGTCGCGATGTCGGCCGCCGTCCCGCCGTCGCCGGCGGCGTCGCGGAAGACGACCGCGGGCGCGCCGGCGCGTTCCTGCGCGGGTGAGGCGCCGGCGCCGACAGGCGCGAGCAGGGCGGTGAGCGCCAGCAGGAAGACAGACGACCGTCGCATGCTCGGGACCCCCCTCCCGATCGTGTCGATAGCGATCGCGTTGTAGGACGGCGGCGGCCGGAAAGCAAGGCCTTGCAGCGCTTTTCACTCGGTCGGGTGCGGAGCGCTACGCCACGGCGGCTTCGCCGAGCGCTACGCCACGGCGGCTTCGCCGAGCAGGGCCTTCACCTCGGCGAAGAAGTCCGGCACGGGCTTGACGCGGTACTTCGGGCCGAGCTCGAGCAGCTTCGAGCCCATCGAGGTGACGAGGTCGACGTAGACAGGCGCCTCGCCGGGAAAGTCCTTGACGAGCGAGGCGAGCTCGCGCACGACGCCCGCGGGCGCGATGCGCGCGTCGACCTTCAAGCGCACCTCTCTCCGCTCGGGGGTCGCCTCGAACCCCGTGATCTCCATCGCGACGAGCTTCGTCTCCCCGGCTCCCTTCTGGTCGACGCGGCCCTTGACGACGACGACGCTGTCCTGGACGAGAAGGTCGCGCGCGTGCGCGTAGACCGAGTTGAACGCGACGACCTCGCAGAAGCCCGTCACGTCCTCGAGCCCGGCGAACACCATCGGGTCGCCCTTCTTCGTCGTCATCTGCTTGAGCGACGAGACGATGCCGCCGACGGTCACGATCTCGCCGTCGCGGCGCCGCTCGAGCTCGTTGATCGCGCAGTCGGTCTTGCGGCGGAGCTGAGCGCGAATCGGCGTCAGCGGATGATCGGAGACGTAGAGGCCGAGGGTCTCCTTCTCCAGCTTGAGGAGCTCGTTCTTCGCGAGCTCGCCGGCGGGGATCGCCGGATGATGGCGTGTCGCCGTGTCGCCCCCGTCCGCGTCGCCGAGGTCGAAGATCGACCCCTGGCCGAGCAGCTTGTCGGACTGCTGCTTCTGGCCCCAGGAGAGTGCCTGCTCGAGACATTCGAGCATCCCTCGCCGCGGCGACCCCGTCGAGTCGAGCGCCCCGCACTTGACGAGCGACTCGAGCGCGCGCTTGTTGACGGTCTGCGGGTCGACGCGCTCGGTGAAGTCCCAGATCGACGTGAACGGGCCACCCTCCTCCCGGGCGCGCACGATCGACCGGCAGGCCGACTCGCCGACGTTCTTCACCGCGTTGAGACCGAAGCGGATCTTGCCCTCGACGACCGCGAAGTCGATCCGGGAGGTGTTCACGTCGGGCGGCAGCACGTCGATCGCGAGGTCGTGGCAGGCGTTCACGTAGTAGGGGACCTTGTCCTTCGTGTTCATCACCGAGGAGATGAGCGCCGCCATGTACTCCTTCGGGTGGTTCGCCCGGAGCCAGGCGGTGCGGTAGGCGATGAGGGCGTAGCAGGCGGCGTGGGACTTGTTGAACGAGTAGTCCTGGGCCTGCTCGAGGTCGGCCCAGAGCTGGCCGGCCGTCGCCGGCGGGACCCCGTTTGACGCGCAGCCCTCGAGGAACTTGCTCTTCAGCGAGGCCATGAGGGAGTGGATCTTCTTCCCGATCGCCTTGCGCAGGTCGTCGGCTTCCGCGGGGGAGAAGCCGGCGACCTTCTTTGCGATCTCCATGCTCTGCTCCTGGTAGATCGCGATCCCGTAGGTGCCGCTCGTGATCTCCTTCAGCCGCGCGTCCGGATACGTGACGGGCTCCTGGCCCGCCTTCCGGCGCGCGTAGACCGGGATGTACTGCATCGGCCCCGGCCGGTAGAGCGCGACGAGCGCGATGAGATCCTCGAACACGTTGGGCTTCACCTGCCGCAGCGCGTCGCGCATGCCCGAGCTCTCGAACTGGAAGACGCCCGTCGACTCGCCGCGCGCGAGCATCGAGTAGGTCTTCTTGTCGTCGAGCGGGATGGCGCCGATGTCGAGGCCGTCCACGAGTGCGCAGGCCTTGTCGATCACGTCGAGGTTCCGCAGCCCGAGGAAGTCCATCTTCAGCAGGCCGAGCGCCTCGATCGTGTTCATCGAGAACTGGGTCACGACCTCCTGGTCGGCGCCCTTCTGCTGCAGCGGAACGATGTTCATCAGCGGCTCGGCGCCGATCACGACGCCGGCGGCGTGGATCGAGTCCTGGCGCGTCAGGCCCTCGAGCGGTCGCGCGAGGTCGACGATCTCGCGCGTGACGGGGTCGGAGTCGTACGACTGCTTCAACTCGGAGCCGGGCTTCAGGCAGTCCTCGAGGTTCTGCCCCGGCCCCTCGGGGATCAGCTTCGCGATCTTGTCGACGACGCCGTACGGGACCTCGAGCACGCGGCCGGCGTCGCGGACGGCGGCGCGCGCGGCCATCGTCCCGAACGTGATGATCTGCGCGACGCGGTCGCGACCGTACTTCTCGGCGACGTAGTTGATGACGCGCTCGCGGCCGTCGACGGCGAAGTCGATGTCGATGTCCGGCATCGACTTTCGGCCCGGGTTGAGGAAGCGCTCGAAGAGCAGGTCGTAGCGGATCGGGTCGATGTCCGTGATCTCGAGGCAGTAGGCGACGAGCGAGCCGGCGGCCGAGCCGCGGCCGGGTCCGACGCTGACGCCGTTCCGTTTCGCGAAGCCGATGAAGTCGGCGACGATCAGGAAGTAGTCGGCGAAGCCCATCTCGCGGATCGTCTTCAGCTCGAACTGGAGCCGCTCACGCAGCTCGGTCGTGACCTTCTCGTAGCGCCGCTCGAGCCCCTTCTCGCAGAGCTCGACGAGGTAGTCGAACGGGTCGCGGCCGTCGGGAGTCGGGAAGTGCGGCAGCAGGATGCGCCCGAGCTCGATCTCGACGTTGCAGCGGTCGGCGACCTCGAGCGTCCGGCGCAGGGCCTCTTCCTGGCCGGGGAAGTCGGCGAGCATCTCCGCCTGCGTCTTGAAGTAGAAGTGGTCGGTGTCGAAGCGCCAGTGATTCGGGTTCTTGAGCGAGTCGCCCGACTGGATGCAGAGAAGCGCCTCGTGCGCCCGTGCGTCTTCGTGCAGGAGGTAGTGCACGTCGCCGGTGGCGACCGTCGGGATGCCGCGCTTCGCTGCGAGCTGCTCGAGCAACGGGTTGATTCGCTGCTGCACGTCGAGGTGCGCGTTCTGCATCTCGACGTAGACGTCGTCCTTGCCGAAGATCGTCGTGAGCCGGTCGAGCTCGCCCTCCGCATCGTCCGCGCGGCCCTCTTCGAGTGCCTTGCACACCCGGCCGGAGAGGCAGCCCGACAGTGCGAGCAGCCCACTGCCGTACGTCTCGAGCAGCTCCCAGTCGACGCGCGGCTTGTAGTAGTACCCCTCGAGGTACCCGAGGCTCGACAACTTGATCAGGTTCGAATAGCCCTCGTTGTCCTGCGCGAGAAGCGTCAGGTGGGCGTAGCCCTTCTGCTGCGCGTGCCGGTCGTCGGCGACATAGACCTCACAGCCGATGACCGGCTTGACGCCCTGGGTCTTGGCGGCCTTGACGAGGTCGACGGCGCCCGCGAGGGAGCCGTGGTCGGTGAGCGCCACCGCCGGCATCTCGAGCTCCGCCGCCCGCTGCGCCAGGGCCGGGATCCGGCACGCCCCGTCGAGGATCGAGTACTCGGAGTGGACGTGAAGGTGGACGAAAGGGACGGTCTCGGGCACGGGGACGCCATGCTACTAGGGGGTCCCGACGTGACCCTGAAACGCCGAGAGGGCCCCGGTTCGAGGCCCTCTCGCAGCTCGTTCCACGGTCTTTCGGCTAGTCGCCGTCGTTGTCGGAGTCCTGCGACTGCGAGAAGAACGCGGAGCGCACGTGGACGAAGCCGCGCACGCTCGAGTCGCTGCCCTTCTGCATGACGAGGACCCTCGCCGTCTTGCCGGAGAGCGCTGCGAGCGTGCCGGCGCCGGTGACAGTGCCGCGGCCGAAGAACGCCCGCATCACGACCGTGCCGCCGGCCTTCGTGAACGTGCACTCCTTGCCGGTGACGGCAACGGAGGCGTTGTTCGTCGAGGTCGCGCCTGTGAGCGTGAGCGTCCCCGTGCTCGGAGCGCACGAGATCGCGCCATGCTCGCCGGTGTGCGTCGTCACAGCCGCCAGGTTCGTGCTCAGGCTGAGCGAGAACGTGCCGGTGCCGAGCTTGTCGCTCGAGGCGGCGCCTGAAGCTGTCGCGCTCGACGCTGCGAACGTCGTCCCGGTGCCGGAGAGCTTCGCCAGCCCGCCGAATCCGAAGTGCGCCGACGCTGCGGCCGGAACCGCGAGTGCGGCCGCGGCGAGGAGCGGAAGCAGCAGTCGTCTCATCCGGGAACCTCCCTGGTCGGGTTCATCGCCCGCGATGTGCCCGCTTCGCCCTCATCCGAAGCGTACATTCCCTGTAAATCAGCGGGATCTCAGCCCGCGGGGATCTTCACGACCTGCTGCGTCATGCCGCCGTCGATCACGTAGCTCGCGCCGGTCACGTAGGCGGCCTCGTCCGAGCAGAGCCAGGCGACGAGCGCGGCGACCTCCTCGGGCTCGCCGGGCCGGCCGAGCGGCACCTCGGGGTCGAGCTCCTCCGCGTCGTCCCTGTTCCGCGGCGTCGCGATCACGCCGGGGGCGACCGAGTTGACGCGGATGTTCCGCCCGGCGAGCTCGAGCGCCAGGCTCTTCGTGAGCATGCCGAGCGCCGCCTTGGCGGAGGCGTAGACCGCGAAGCCAGGCCGCGGGATGTGCTCGTGCACGGAGGTGATGTTGACGATCGAGCCGCTTCGCATCAGTCGCGCCGCGGCCTGTGCGAGCAGGAAGCTCGCGCGCACGTCGACGTCGAAGGTGCGGTCGAAGTCGTCGACGGTCAGGTCGAGAAACGGCTTCGCGGTCGAGAGGCCGGCGTTCGACACGAGCACGTCGATCTGCCCGAGCGCGGCGAACGTCTTCGCGACGAGTCGCTCCGGGACCTTCGGATTCGCGAGGTCGCCGTGGACCCATGCGATGCGGTCGTCGCCGTACCGCACGCGCAACTCGTCGTACGGCGCCTTGTACGACTCGTCCTTGCCTGCGGTCGCATACCCGAGCGCGTAGCCGTCCGCGAGCAGGCGCTCGGCGATCGCGAGCCCGATGCCGGTGTTGGCGCCGGTGACGAGTGCGACCTTCGTCATGCCTGCGTTCTATCGGATGGACCGGTCCGGCCGTGCCGGTAGAGGCTCTCCCTCGTAGAGGTGACACGCGACAACCGCGTCTCCGACGCGGCGTGCGGCCGGGTACTCGACCCGGCAGACATCCATCGCGAACCTGCAGCGCGGGTGGAAGTGACACCCGCTCGGCCGGTCGACCGGGCTCGGGATGTCACCCGGCACGGCGGGCGTGATCGCGCGCCGTCGCGGCTCGGGCTTCGGCGCGGCCTTGAGCAGCGCCTGCGTGTACGGGTGCAGCGGCTCGGCGAAGAGCGTCTCCGTCGGCGACTGCTCCACGATGCGACCCAGGTACATGACTGCCACGTGCTCGCTGATGTGGCGCATCACCGTCAGGTTGTGCGAGATGAAGAGATACGTGAGCCCGAGCTCCTCCTGGAGCCGCATCATCAGGTTGAGCACCTGCGCCTGCACCGAGACGTCGAGCGCCGAGACCGCCTCGTCGGCGACGATGAACTCGGGCTCTACGGCGAGCGCGCGCGCGATGCCGATCCGCTGGCGCTGGCCGCCGCTGAACTGGTGCGGACGGCGCCCGGCGAACTCGGGTGCAAGACCGACGCGCTCGAGCAGGTCGGCGACCCGCGCCGCTCGTGCCTCCTTGGGCACGATCCGGTGCACCGCGAGCACCTCCTCGAGCATCTGGCGCACCGTCATGGTCGGGTTCAGCGACGAGTACGGATCCTGGAAGATCACCTGGATCCGCCTGCGTAGCTCGCGGGCCGAGCGCTCGCCGCGGCCGAGCACGGTCTGGCCCTCGAAGAGGATGTCGCCGGAGGTCGGCTTCTCGAGCTGCAGCAGCAGGCGGCCGAGGGTGCTCTTGCCGGAGCCGCTTTCCCCGACGAGGCCGAGCGTCTCGCCGCGCTCGATCGTGAGAGTGACGTCCTCGACCGCCACGAGCGGCTTCTCCTGCCCGCCGAGCCGTCGCACGAGCCCGCCGTGCTGCGGGAAGTGCTTGGTGAGGCCCCTCGTCTCGAGCAGCGCCACGACGGCTCCCTAGGCGAGCTCGAGCAGCCCGACGATCGACGCGTCGGTGTCGATGTCCGGCACGAGGGCGCCGCCCGGCGCGGAGACGAGGAGCGTCAGGCCCGGCCCGTTGCCGAGCACGGGACTGTCGCCGCAGGCCACGACCCCGACCGTGAGGGCCCCGGCGCGATAACCGGTGTAGTACGTCGCATCCCAGTCGGAGACCGCGACGAGGTCGCCGAGCCGCAGCCCCTCGAGGCCCTCCACGCTTCGCTGGAGCGCCACCGACGTGACCGCGCTCACACGCCCGCTGCCCATCCCCATCACCTCGGGCGGGAGGACGCGCGTCACGCGCACCGCGACCGAGCCGTCGCGGCGCTCGGGCGCCCAGGCCCGCCAGAGCTCCGGGCTCAGGCTGTGGCACGCGATCTCGGGCACGTCGTCGACGCGCATCCCGCGTCCGCTCGCGCGGACGAGCACGCTGTCCCCGGGAACGACTCGCTCGAGCGCGCCGTCGTCGACGTGCACGAGAACGTGCTTCGCGCCCATGAACACCTCGTGCTTGCCGACGACGACTCCTTCGGCGCCGGCCGCGCCGCCGCTGCGGACGGTCGCGCGGTTCCCGACGCACGCGAAGAGGTTCAGCGCCTCGTTGGCCGGCGCGGCGGGGTTCGCGATGCTCAGCCCGGGCTCGACCTGGTCGGCGGCCCAGCCGAGCGCGCTCATCCCGACCTTGACGTTGTAACAGACGCCTCCGATGCCGACGGGAACGACCGGCCGGCCGTCGGCGTCGACCTCGTACGGGTTCGCGGCCATCGACGGCGACGTCACGTCCCCGGTGACCGCCGTCACGAGCAGCTCTCCTTCGTTGATCCGTGCCGGCCCGCTCATGCCCGCCTCCGGCGCCGGCAAAGCCGGCGCCTCCGCTCTGATCCCGCTCCGCCGTCGGCAAAGCCGACGGCTGCGCTCTTGCCCGGCTCCGTCGAGCCTACGCCGGGTGTGAGCTCCGTCGAGCCTACGCTCATGCTCCGCCTCTCACTCGGGAAGGTTCAGGTAGTCGCCGACGTTCGCCCGCTCGACGACCACCGTCTCGAACTGCTCGCTCGGCCCCGACATGATCGTGACGACGCCGGTGCCGTGCCCGGGGATGCCGCCGTGGCCGCCGTGCGCGACGACGCCGACCGCGCACATCCCCTTCCGGTAGCCGCGGCCGAAGCGGTGGTCCTGGTCGTGCATCACGACGACGTCGCCGAGGCGCAAGCCGGTCGCGCCAAGCCGCTCGACCGTGTCGGGGTGCGTGAACATCACGTCGCAGTTCGCCCATTCCGAGCTCATGCCGAGGCCGGCGCCCATCAGGTGGGCCGGGATCTCGAGCGTCACCTCGACGCGGAGCCTGCCCTCGCCGGTGCGCCGGAGCGGCAGCGCGGCGAGCAGAGCCGGGCTGAGACTTCGCGCGTGGATGTCCGGGAGCTCGGTCAGCCGCAGCCCTTGCCCGTGTGCACGCACGAGCAGGCGGTCGCCCGGCCCGAGGGCGTCGAGCGCAACCCGCGGGAAGTCGACGAGCACGAATGCGTGCTTGCCGACCACTGTTCCTTCGGCGCCCGCGGCCGGACCGTCGACGACGCGGACGGCGTTGCCGAGGCACGCGAGGAACTGGAGTGCCTGGTGGCGCCCGCGGTCGGCGCAGCCCGCAGAGACGGCGGGCTCGAGGTGATCCGCCGCCCAGGGGTAGACGAGGTCGCCGACGCGGACGTTCGCGACGACGCCCGACATCCCTGGGAGCAGCATCGGGCGGCCGTGATCGTCGACGGCATACGAGCCGGTCCAGGTCGGGTGGCTGACCGAAGCCTCGACCCCGAGCGCCACGAGCTGCTCCTCGTTCGTCTGGAGCGCGCTCAATAGAGCTGCTCCTTGTCGAGCAGGTTGAGGAGCGGGCGCCCCTCGAGGTAACGCCGGATGTTCTCCCGGAAGAGCTCGACGATCCGCTCGTTCTCCGCCGCGACGGTGCTCGCCGAATGCGGGCAGACGAACACGTTCGGCAGGTCCCAGAGCGGGCTCTCGGCCGGGAGGGGCTCCTGCTCGAAGACGTCGAGGGCGGCGCCGCGCAGGCGCCCGCTACGAAGCGCGTCGACGAGCGCAGCCTCGTCGACGACGTCGCCGCGCGCGATGTTGACGAGGATCGCGCCCGGGCGCAGGAGCGCGAGGCGGCGCGCGTCGAGGAGCCGGTGCGTGAGCGCGGTGTGCGGCACCGCGAGGACCACGACGTCGGCGCCGGGCAACAGCTCGTCGAGCCGGTCGGTCGGCTCGAGCCGCTCGACGCCGAGCTCGCCGGGAGGGCGCCCGCGAACGTCGCGCACCGTCCCGACGACCCTGGCGTCGAGGGCGCGGGCGAGGCGCGCCACCTCGCGGCCGATCTTGCCGAGACCCACGACGCACACCGTCTTGCCGGCGATCTCCTCGCCGGCATAGCGCTCCCAGCGATGCGCGCGCTGCTCCCGGCCGAGCCGCAGCGTGTCCTTGCCGAACATCAGCATCGCGAGCAGCGCGAACTCGGCCAGTGGACGGGCGTGGACGCCGCTCGCGGTCGTGACCGCGACGGAGCTCTCGGTCAGCCCGACGCGCTCGGCGAGCTTGCCGACTCCCGCGCTCGTCGCCTGGATCCAGCGCAGGCGAGGCCGCGCCGCGAGTGTCGGCGCGAGCTCGATCGGCCCGAAGTCGAAGAGCACCTCGGCCTCGTCGAGGAGCGCCTCCCAGCGCTCGCGCGCGCCGGGCGCGTCGAGCGTCGGCAGCGGATGGTCGGACGGGTAGCGCGCGGGCGCGAGGAGCGCCGGCTCGTGCACGACGTCCAGGCGGCCGTCGGTCGCCCGGATCTCGGCCACGAGGTCGTCGGAGATCGGGCTCGTGATCACGACACGGATCCCGCTCACCGGCGCGACGGTCCCGTGTCCGGGGGGAGCGTGAAGCGGCCGGCGAGCGAGCCGCCGTCGACGTCGAGCACGGCGCCGGAGACGTGAGCCGCCGCCTCGGAGCAGAGGAAGAGCACGGCCTGCGCCACGTCGAGCGGATGGCCGGCCCGCCCGAGCGGAATCGAGCGCACGAGGCCGGCCCGCAGCTCCTCGGACGCACGGTCCGGGAACGCGTCGCTCCAGCCGCGAACGTCGATGTACCCGGGCGAGACGACGTTGACGCGGATGCCGTGAGGACCGAGCTCCATCGCGAGCACCTTCGAGAGCGTCTCGAGCGCGGCCTTCGACGCCGAGTACGCAGCGCCGTCCGGCCGCGGGCTCTTCACCGATCCGGTCGTGATGTTGACGATCGACGCGCCCTCGGCAGCCCGCTCGAGGCAGTGGCGCGCGAACGCCTGGCAGGCTGCGAACGGCCCGGTCACGTTGACGTCGAAGACGCGGCGCCACTCCTCGACCGGCATCTCGAGCGTCGAGGCGTCCGGGTACGCCGCGGCGTCGTTGACGAGCATGTCGACCTTGCCGAACCGATTGGCAACGGCCTGGACGCAGTCGGCGACGACCCCCGCGTCGGCGACGTCGCCGACGATCGCCGCCACGTCGTCCCGGCCGTTGAAGAAGGACGCCTCCGCGAGATCGAGGATTCCGACCCGCGCGCCTTCGTCGAGAAAGGCGCCGGCGATCGCCCGCCCCAACCCGTTCGCGCCGCCCGTCACGAGCGCGACGCGGTCGTCGAATCGCCCGCTCGAGATTCGCCCACTCGAAGATCGCCGGCTCAAGCCGTCGATCCTACTCGGGAGTCGCGCGTTGACACGTTCCGAGGCAGCCCCGTACGATCATCACCTGCTTCACACGACGGAGGAGGGTAGGCATGCGCGACGGAGGAGATCACCTCAGGCACCGGTGGACGAGGTGGTTCGGCTCGACAGCCCAACTCGTTCTGCTCGGTGGTCTCGTCACGCTCGTCGTCGCAGGGGCCGCATTCGCCGCGACGCGCACGGGCTCGTCGGCGAAGGCGGGGGTCGACACCCTCGTGATCGCGAACGCCGTCAAGGTCGACTCGATCGACCCCGCGGTCAACTCGGCGAACGAGAGCATCTGGCTCGACCAGAACATCTACAACCGCCTGGTCCAGTCGAACGCTTCGGGAACCGCGTTGCAGCCCGATCTCGCGAGGTCGTGGACGATCTCGAAGGACGGGCTGACATACACCTTCCACCTGCGGAAGGCCAAGTTCTCGGACGGCTCGCCGGAGACCGCGGAGGACGCGCGCTACTCGATCGTCCGCTCGATGAAGTTCAAAGGGGGCTGGGGCTTCCTCCTCGACTCGGTGAAGAGCGTCACCGCGCCGAACGCGCAGACGCTCGTGATCACACTGAAGGAGCCCCACGCGCCGCTGCTCGCCGACCTCGCGATGTACGCGTACGCGATCGTGCCCGAGAAGCTCCTGAAGGCGCAGGGCGCGAACTTCTTCAACAAGCCGGTCAGCGCGGGACCGTTCATGGTCACGAAGCTGAACAAGGACAGCGAGGTCGACCTGTCGCTCAACCCGTACTGGTACGGGAAGAAACCGAACGTCAAGAACGTGAAGATCACGATCGTCCCGAACGACAACTCGCGCGTCCTTCTCCTGCAGAACAAGACCGCGGACGTGATCGAGAACCCGCCGGGGAACCTGATCGACCAGATCAACAAGAACCCGAGCCTCAAGGCCGACTTGTTCCCTTCCACACGCGTCGACTTCATCCAGCTCGACGAGCACTTCGCCCCGTTCAAGGACAAGAACGTGCGCCTCGCCCTCAACTACGGCATCGACCGCAACGCGATCGTGAAGCTCGCCTACTCGGGCCACGCGATCGTGGCCTCGTCGTACATGCCGTACAGGATGCAGTACTGGAACTCGTCGCTGAAGCCCTACCCGTACGACCTCGCGAAGGCGAAGGCGTTACTCGCGAAGTCGAAGTACCCGAAGGGCTTCAAGACCTTCCTCATCGAGGTCTCGAACGACGTCGCTGGCAACGCGACCGCGGTCGTGATCAAGTCCGAGCTCGCGAAGCTCGGCATCACGGTGGACATCAGGACCTACGAGCTGCTCACGGCCTACGCGAAGGAGGACGGCGGGCACTCGCAGATGGGGCAGCGCTACTGGACGAACGACATCATCGACCCCGACGAGGTGACGACGTTCGCCGTCGACCCCAAGGGCGGGGCGAACGCGTTCAGCTCGTACTGGAGCAACGCCCGGGCGACGAAGCTCGTGCACCAGGCGCGGGCGGAGCGCTCCGCGGCGAAGCGGGCGGCGATGTACAAGGAGATCCAGCAGATCATGTACGGAGAGAGCCCGTTCCTCGTGCTCGATTACAGCCCGTACCGCTACGCGCAGGGGAAGTGGGTGCACGGGTTCCACGCGAGCCCGCTCGGCGCCTACAACCTGTCGCTCCTCTCGCTGACGGTCGACTCGCACTAGCGAGCAGGCAGGGGCGGCCGGCGCCAGGGCCGGCCGCCCGCTCCCGCACATGAGGCGTTACAGCTTCCTCGGACAGCGAATCCTCCAGATGATCCCGGTCCTGATCGGGATCACGGTCATCACGTTCTTCCTGCTTCGCCTGATCCCGGGTGACCCTGCCAGGCAGATCCTCGGCCAGCACTACACGCCGCAGTCGGGCGCCGAGCTCCGTCGCGCGCTCGGGCTCGACCGGCCGCTCTGGGATCAGTACGGCCTCTTCATGAAGCGCCTCGCCCACGGCAGCCTGGGCGACTCGATCAACTACCAGCAGCCGACGCGCACCGTGATCTTCCAGCGGCTGCCGGCGACGTTCTTCCTCATCGTCTACTCCGCCCTGCTTGCAGCGGTGATCGCGATCCCGGTGGGGGTCTGGTCGGCTCTCCGGAAGGGCGGGATCTTCGACCAGGTCGCCCGCGTGTGGTTCCTCGTCGCCTTCGCGATGCCGGCGTTCTGGCTCGGGATC
>Ga0157369_10001467_pt1 | contig 28921 bp, 34 predicted proteins | sample C25metaG_FD_113461 | JGI IMG/M metagenome (GOLD analysis project Ga0157369, IMG submission 113461) | Corn rhizosphere microbial communities from Kellogg Biological Station, Michigan, USA - C2-5 metaG | ecosystem: Host-associated > Plants > Roots > Rhizosphere > Soil | place: USA: Michigan... | reverse complement strand
CTCATCGTGACTTTGTTCGCGCTGATCCTCGGGTTCGCGGCCATCGAAGTCTCGGTGGTTGCCGCGGCGTAGCAAACGAGGCACGGCGGCCTGTCCGGCGTCCTGCTGTCGATCTGGAGCCTCGGCAGCCTGCTCGCGGGCTTCGTCTACGGGTCCCGGCGCTGGCCGGGAACCGTCGGCCAGAAGCTGCTCGCCCTTCTCACGGTCATCGTCGTCGTCACGGCGGCCATGGCGCCGTCCGCCAATCTTGTTGTTCTTGGTGTGCTGCTGGTGTTGAACGGCGCGAACTGCGCGCCCGCGTTCTCGAACATCTACCTCACCGCGCAGCGGGTCGCGGTGCCGGGCGCGGTCACTGAGTCGTACGCGTGGTTGAGTGCGGGCACCATGGTCGGTGCGGCCATCGGGTCGGCGCTCGCCGGCGTCGCCATCAACGAGCACGGGGCAGGCGGCGGCTTTGCGGTTGCAGCATTCGGCACGCTGCTCGCGCTGCTGTCGATCGCGCTCGGCCATCGAGTCCTCACCGCTGCGTCCGAGCCGGCCGAAGTCCGCGGCGCGGTCGCGGTCGGGAGCTGACCCAATGCAATTTTCTCGGCTACACAACGTTTTTCGCGTGCCTGGCGTCAAACGCCTCCTCGCCTGCGCATTGCTCGCTGAGCTTCCCGCAGGCATGACCGCGCTCGCCATCGTCCTGCGCATCACCCAGGCTGGCGGCAGCTACGCCCGCGGTGGGCTGATCAGTGGCGTCGGCGCACTGGGCGTCGGCATCTCGGCTCCCCTGTGGTCGCGCCTGATCGATCGGCGAGGCCAGACCGTCGTCCTGATCCCCACCGCGATCGGCGTGGCCGCCGCTGCGTTCCTGCTCGCGGTGCTGCCACCGCGCGGCGCCTTGTGGCCGTTGCTGCTCGCCTCACTGCTTGGCGGCCTCGTGCAGCCGCCGGCGCTGGTTTCCGCGCGCACACTGTGGCCGAAGGTCGTCACCGACCCGCTCTTGCTCGAGACCACCTACAGCGTCGAGAGCGCGATGACCGAACTGGTCTTCATCGTCGGACCGCTCCTCGCTGTTGCTGTGACTGCAGTGCTCGGGCCCGCGGCAGCTGTCGCCGGTTCGGGATTGCTGGCCGGGCTCGGCGCTCTCGGCCTCGCGACAAGCCGCGCCTCGCGCGGTACTCACGGCCGGCGGATCCTCGAGAAGTCACATGCGGCGTTGCGCTCCCCCGCCGTCCGCGTGCTTGTGCTGACGACCTTCGCGATGGTCGTGGCCTTCGCGGCGATCGACGTATCGACCGTGGCGGCCGCTCGCGGTGCGCACGGCAGCGCCAGCAGCCACGGCAATGGCGCCGCCGGCGTGATGATCGCGCTCTGGAGCATCGGCTCACTCGTGGGCGGCTTCATCTTCGGTTCGCGGTCATGGGTCGGCCGCCGATCGAGCAAGATTCTTGCTTTCGTTGCTGCGATTTTGGCGCTCACGGCTGCACTGTTGCCGCTCTCAAACCTCGTCGCCATCACGCTTGTGCTGTTCGGGGGCGGGCTCTTCTACGCGCCCTCGTTCTCGTGCATCAACCAGGCCGTGCAACGCACCGCGATGCCGGGCGCGAGCACTGAGTCGTTCGCCTGGATCGGCACCGGCGCGCTCGTCGGCGCCTCTGTCGGTTCGACGCTGGGCGGGTTCGCCGTTACTCACGGCGGATTCACTGCGGGGTACAGCGTCGCGACGTCCGCACTCGGCGTTGCGCTCGCCGTTGTTTTCGCCGGACGTCGAGCGGTGCGGGCCGGTGACTCGCTCGACGACGAGTCACCGGCCACCCAGCTTGCCGAGCAGTTCGGCTGAGCGTTACTCAGCGACCGCGCCCACGGCCTGGAGGTGAGTCGCTGCCGAACTCCGACGGCAGGTAGTCCGGCGAACCCGCATAGCTCGCGTGCACCTGACCGGTGAGCACGATGCCAATGAGCCGTGGCGGTACCGGGCAACTCGCCGTTCCGTCCGCATCGGTGGTCGCGGTGCAGAACGGGCCGGCCCAGCTGTCGATGACCACCGGCTGCCCGGCGATCGGCGCTCCCGTGTCGGCCCGCACCAGGTGCGCAGTGACTCGGTAGCGCCCGAAGACCAACTCGAGCAGATCGCGCAGCGAGCTGATCTGGTCGACGGTGAGACGCGTCGCCACCTGGGTGTGCACGACCGGCAGCAGAGTCACGGTGTTAGCGGTCGTCGTGGTGTCTGCAGCCACAGTGATATCGAAGGTGGCCGGCTGATAACCCGCCGCGCTCACACTGACCTGCACATCGCCGGCCAGTACGTCGACACCGTAGTTGCCTTGCGCGTCGCTGGTCGTCGCGAACTGCCACGATCGACCGTCAACCGTCTCCGTCACTGTGACCGCCGCCGCCGTTGCGCCCGCATCGATCTGGCCTTGCAGGTGGCCGGAGGGCAGTGCCTGCTCGGTGAGATCGACGGAGTTCGCCCCAGCGGCGAGCGCGGTCGTCGTCGTTATCGTCGACACGAGCGCGCGGGTTGTGTCGTCGAGCGTCGCAGTGATCGCGACGCTGTCACCCGCCACCAGCCCCTCGAAGCTCGCCGACGATTGGCCGCTCGTGACGTCGGCCTGGCCGAGCACCGTGCCACCGGAATCCTTGACGGTGACGGTGAACCCGCCGTCGGCCTCGTCGGTGGGTGGCACGAGGTTGACGGTCAGCGATGCGTGCACGACCGGCGTCAGGCTCACCGTCGTCACAGTTGCGGGGCTCACGGCGACGCCCGCTTGCTGCGCCAGCACATCGCCGTCCGGACCAATCAACCGAACAGTCCACGTACCGTCGTTCACTGGAACGTCGACGTGGCCGGGCACATCGGCGCTGCGCACGTCATCGACGCCGCGCGAGGAGTTCACTAGCTCGAGCTGCGCTCCTTGCACCGGTGCGTTCGGCGCTCCGATGTCGATGGAAAGCTCGCCACTTTGCGTGATGGGCAGTCCGGACGCCGTGGCCTGCGCGCTGTGCACGCCGTCCGAAATCGTTGCCGTGACCGCGTCGATGACCGTCATCGTCGGATCGATCGCGACGCTGCCCTCGTAAGTGCCGGGCGCCGTCTCGGTCAGTGCAACCGGCGTCGACATCGGTGAGTTGTCGGTCGCGTGACCGGCCACCGTCGCGGAGACCGCCCGGCCGGGATCACCGGCGACCTGCACGGAAATGTTCGAACCGTAAGCGGGTTCGGTACCACCGAGTGCCGGAGTCGTCGTGACGGTCACGCCACCGATCGACAGATCAGGCGTCGTCGCGTCGCCGACGTCCGACCAGGCAGTCTTGCTGCCGTCCCCGTGCACGGCTAGCACCTGGTACTTGTACGGCGTCGAAGCGAGCAAGCCGCTGTCGACGTACGACGTCGTTTCGGCGCCAGAAACCTCTGCTACTGCAGCGAAAACACCGTCGGTACCAGCGCGCTGTACTTCATACCCGGTCACGGCCGGGTCGGGTGAGGCGAGCCAGTTCAGCACGACCTGGCCCGACGTCGGGGTGAGATCGAGTGTCGACGTCGTCAGCACGTCGATCGCCATCTTGCCGGCGTCGCCGTCGGCCGTCTTGGCACGAACCTGCACAACGTGGTTCACCCCGGCGGAGACTCCGGTGACGTCGTACGACGTCGTGCTCGCGGGAACCGTAGTGACCACCGTGCCGTCGACCACCACATCGAAACCGGTGACGTCATCGGTCGCCGCGGGCCAGCCAACCGTGAACGACGACGACGTGACGTTGCTGATTGTGAGTTGCTGCACCACCGTGACAGGGATCACGACGTCGTGGCCGGAGTTCTGACCGAGGAGCTCGATCGTGTGATCGCCCGGCGGCAGGTCGGACGGAACGGTGAACGTGACATGCACATTGCCGTCGGCACCCGCAGTGAACGTGCCGAGGTCGACCGGCGTCGAATGCATCGTCGCGTCGACCGGCTCGTTCGGGTCGAACCCATTCGCGTCGAGGTCGGCGCCAGCGCCGTTCGTGATGTCTCCGTTTTGCCCAGGCGGCGCTGTCGGGTCGGGCGGCAGGCCGATGCCGGGCCCACCGACGTAGCCGCCTGCGGGGTCGACCCACACCGCGTCAACGCTGTTGCTGCGCGTCGACGCAGTGCCATAGCCGATGTTGTTCGCTGCCGCGACGGTGAACCAGTACGAGCCTTGTGACCACGGCGAAGTGATCGTCGGCGTAGTGATGGCGAGCGAAGTCGTTCCGGCGGGTACCCACCAAGAGGCTGACGCGCCAAAGCTGTACGCGCCGCCCAAGCCCGACCACGGACTGAAGTTTGCGGTCTTCGCCGACCACTCGATGACCTCGTAGCCAGTGACGGGTGAACCGCCGTCGCTTTCCGGCGGGCTCCAGGTGAAAGTGATGTTCTGGCCGCTTCCTTGTACGGTCGCGTTCAGCGGCGCGGTCGGCGTGTTGGTCACCGGTGGCGGGGCGGACGGCGTCGCCGCGGCCGTCTGGTCCGATTCCGGTCCCGTGCCGTTGGCGTTCACGGCAGCGACCGTGAACGTGTACGCGACGCCCGGCAGCAGTCCGCCGATCGTGGCCGCAGTTCCCGTTCCAGTAAGGGAAATTGGCGCTTGAGCAGTGCCGGCGATGTACGGCGTGACGACGTAGTGGTCGATCGCGGCGCCACCGTCATCCGTCGGCGCGCGCCAGCTGAGGAAGACCTGTGCCGCTCCGGCCGTTGCGGTGACCTCGGTTGGTGCACCTGGCGCTGACGTCCCGCCCGATCCCCCGCCACCGCCGCTGCCATCGCCTGGTGCAACTGGCGACGTCGGGTCGGAGTTCGGCCCGACGCCCGCGGCGTTGACGGCCGCCACGGTGAAGGTGAGCTGGTCGCCGACCGGTAGGTCGGTCATCGTGACACTGGTGGAGTCGTCACCGCTGAAGTAGTAACCCCAAGACCCGAAGCTGTCGGACGGCGTGATGGCGTAGCCCACGATCGGCGAACCGCCGTCGTCGGCAGGCGGACTCCAGGTGATGGTGATCCCGCCCGCACCACCGGGCACTGCGGAGGCACCGGTCGGGGCTCCTGGCACCGCGATGCCGGCCGGCAGCGCTGTCGGCGTCACGGCTCGGGTGGCGGCCGACTCGTAGCCGACGTAGTCGATGTTCAAAGCAGCGACGCGGAAGGTGTACGAAGTGCCCGGCGTGAGGCCGGTGACCACGAGCGATGTGGTGGCGTCCGCCGTCGAGATGCCGTCCTGCGCAACGCCGTTGATGTACGGCGTAACGCGGTACGAGCCGATCGGCGCGCCGCCGTCGTCCGCAGGAGCTGTCCAGCTCAGCCGAGCCTGGCCCACACCCGCGGTAGCGACAACGTTGGTGGGCGCGCCGGGCTTACTCGTCGTCCGTGCAACCGGAACCGTGACCGTTACAGGATCCGTCGCGGGCCCGACACCGGCGGAGTTCACCGCCTGGACCGTGAACGTGTACGTCTGGCCGGGCGTTAGCCCGGTAACCCGGTAGAACGGGAAGGTCGGGTAGTCGCCGTAGTTGAGGTCGACCGGATCACCCATCGTGGCGGTGTCGATCACGTACGCGTCGCCGCCCTGCGGTGCCACGTTGATGCGGTAGCTGATGAAGTCGGTGCGGCTGCTCCCTGCCGGATATCCCCACTGCACGTAGGCAGAGTTCGGGTTGTTGCCGTCCGGGCCGGACGGATCGACCGACAGGTTCGTGGGCACGCCAGGCAACGCACCGGCCGGTGTGGTCCAGGTGACGTATCGCGTGATGGGAGAATCGACCGGCGCGTGCAGGCTGTCGCCGACGTAAGAAGCGACGAGCCCGTTGCCGAGGCTGAAGACCGACGTGTCGTCGAGGTTGAACGTCGCCACGCCGTTCACGAGGGTCCCCGTGCCGAGCGATTGCCGGTACTGCCACTCGTTCCAGTCGGAGCGGAACCAGTACTGCTGCAGCACGACCTGGCCGGTCGGCGTGCTGCCCCCGGGCGGCGCGGCAACGGTCACGGTCACGTTCACCGGGTTGCCGCTCTGGACGCCGTCCGGCGGATCAGCCACGACCGACGCCGTCGAACGCCAGATCGCTGTGATGGCAAGGTCGTTGCCGTCGCCTCCCGTGCAGTTCACGCGGTAGCTGGTGGCGGAACTTCCGCTGATCACGGAAATGTTCGGGCACGTCGCGATTGGTGACGCTGATCGGTTGTCGACGACGGTGATCACCGACCCGACTGCCGGGTCAGCGACGATCCCGACGGCGACGACCGGCACCGTGACATCTCCCGCGACGTGAACTTGCCCCGACGTACCGTCGGCTTTCACGTCGGCATGCAGCGACGCATCGAGCGCGCCGACGGTTGCCTGGTGGCCGGCGACGTCGAGGGTGCTGATCTGCAGGTTGGCCGAGTGGCCGATCTGGTCGTCGGCACCGAGCACGAGTTCGCCTCGACCGGTCGTGTCTCCAGGTAGCGCCGTCACGCCGTCCGGCTTGGCCAGTGTCAACGTGCCGGTGAGGTCGGTGCCACCGGTGTAGGTGTTCGCGGCAGCGCCATCGAACCGGACGTCGCCCCTCGTCGCGTTGGTGTCACCCGGGGCGGCGCAGCCAATTGCGACGTTTCCAGGGCCGGTGATGGCGCCGGCGATATCGAGAGTGACGCTGCTGCCGAAGTAGGAGAATGGGCCGAACATGCTCATCGGTTGCTCGAAACCGATGACACCACCCGATGGTGCGTAGCACGAGTACGGACCGAACGACGTCCCGCCCTCGTCATCGAGCGGGCCGGTGAAGGTGGCCGTCGGATCGGCGGAGTAGGCGTACGGGTCGTAGTCGTCACCGTTCAAGGTCGCCACGAGGCCATCAACGGTGTCGCAAGCCGCCAGGTTGCCACCACGCGAGACGACGGGCTCCGCAACCGACACGCCGTCCGCGATGCAGAGCGTGCCGGCGACCGTCGTGCCTGAAGCAGTGCTGCCGAGCGCACCGTCTTGCGCGACCAACAGCGACGAACCGCCCGTTACGTCTGTTGAGCCGGTGAAGCTATTGGCCGAGTCGCCATCGAGGACGACGAAACTATTCGAGGCCGTCGTCACCGAGATGCCACCAGCACCCGAGATGAGGCCGGGCAGGTACAGCTCCTGATCGGTCGCGAGCGGATGCGCTCCGGCGGACAGCACGATGTCGTTGGTGACCGTCGCCGCGGCGCCATACGCGTCGATATCGCCGTCCAACGTGAGCGGTTGTCCGTCGACAGTTACCGGTCCGGTGAGGTGCAGACCACGAAGCGCGAGGCCAGGCATGTCGTCGTCGACCGTGAGCGCGCCACTTGCGTTGATGACGAGAACGTCGTCCGTGACCGGCGCGCGATCGCCATCCCAGTTCGCAGGGTTGGACCATTTGCCGTCGCCGCCGCCGCCCGTCCAGGTCAGGCCCGCGCCGATGGTCACGGTCGTGGTCGAACTCGATGCCAGGTAGTTGGCGTCGCCGCTATAGGCAGCGGTGATCTGGTGGTCACCACCAGCGAGGTCAGAAGCGCTGAAGACGGCGTCGGCCTCGTCGGCGTACGAGCCCGGTGCCGCGTCGACGTCGACTGTCGCGAGGGTCGTGGCACCGTCAGTGAACGTGACGGTGCCGGTCGGAGACCCATTGTCAGCAGCCGCACCGGCCTCGGTTATCGGCGTAACCTTCGCCGTCAGCGTGACGGTCTCGCCGCTGATAGCGACACCACCAGCGGGTGTCACCGCGATCGCCGTCGTCGTCGCGAGAACCGGTTCGACGTCGAGCGGCGTAGTCACCGTTGTCGCGCCCGAGGTCGCGCTGATGTTCACGGTCGCTGCCGTCGAAACAGGTGTAACAGTGGCCTGGAAGTCGGCGTATGTCGCTCCAGCCGGCACTGTCACTTGTGATGGAACTGTGACTGCGGGGTTGTCACTCGACAGGTCGACGTTGACGCCGCCCGCTGGAGCGGCCTGCACCAAGTCGACCGTGCCGTTCACTGTGCCCGCGCCGGTGATCGACGACTCGTCCAGGTAGATGTCCTGGACTGGCACGGTCATGATGGTCACTGCGAAATCGGTGGTGACCGGGGGACCACCGAGCACGCTGTTATAGGAGAACGTCACTGTCGCAGCGATGTCGTGCGAGGTTTGCTGCGACGCTACGTCGAACGACAAGCTCTTTTGCCCGGCAGGAATCGTCACCGATACCGGCAGGGTCAGATAGGAGCTGGTGCTGCTCAGCTTGAACGTGATTCCGTAGTCGTGCGCCGGTCGGTCGAGGTTCAGCGACCACGTAGTAGTCGTTCCGCCGTAGACAGTCTTGTAATAGTTCGCCGTCGCAACTGCGCACCACAGGTTTGGCGCCAGCGTCACGGTCTGCGTCTGGCCGTTGCTGTCGGTGTAGCTGACGACGTCGTTGTCGACGTTGGCGGTCAAGGTGACAGCAGTGAAGGGGACGTGTGCGGAGCCGAGCTCGCGACCGTCTGAGGTCGCGTACAGGGTTACGACCTGATCGGTGTCGGTGGGCACCACTCGCGCAAAGGTGCCGCCACACGGGCTGAACTCCCAGAAGCCCGCGCGGTCGGCTACGTCGTCGTCCAAAATCGTGTTTCCGTCGCGCAAGTTGACGACGGTCAGCGCCGCGGTGGCGGGCCCATTCACATAGGCGTCGAGGAAAGTGTGCCCGTCGGGACTGAACCCTGAAGCCTCACCCTGGAACGACGGGCCGTCTGTCTTCCCCTTTCCCTTCGTTGGCTTGGTCGAGGTGGGTGCGGGGCTCGAGGGCGGCGGGGCGGACGTCGAGTTGGTCGGAACCGGGTTTTGCGTGGGGAACGGGGATTGGGTCGGGAACGGAGATTGGGTCGGGAAGAACGAGGAGTTCGACGGCAGCGGCGACTGCGTCGGGAACGGCGACTGCGTCGGGAACGGCGACTGCGTCGGGAAGAACGTCGAGGTCGGCGACGCGGTACTCGTCGGCGTCGGACTCGTGGTCGGAGTGGAATCCGTTCCGACGTACGGCACGGTCTCGAAGTCGTAGCTGTTCTGGTAGACGGTCGAACCATTAGAAAGGTCGACGACGGCCAAGTCGACATGCGTCGTGTTCGTGACGGTCTTCACTTCGAGGTAGCCACCGGCTGGGCTGAAGCCATACGCGGCCGGTGGTCCGGCTGATTGCCAGACCACGCTCCCGGTTGCCAGCGTGTACACCTTGCTGGATTGCGCGGACCAGGCAAGGAGCGACTTGTCGTCCGAGCTGAACCCGATGTTCGTGAAGCCGGTCTGTGTCGTGCTTCCGCCCAGGGAGATCGGGTCGCCGGTTGTCGCGTCGAAAACCTGAACGGTGGGCACTTGCCCGGGCAGCGAGAACGAGCTCAGGTACTTGCCGTGCGGGCTGAATCCCCAGTCCTCGTCCTGCGGGTTGCTGCTGAGGTACAGCAACTTCCCGTTCGCGGTGAGGTCGTACAGCGCCAACGCGGACGGCGATGTGGTGACGAACCGGTTCTCGTCCGGGCTGAAGCCCCAGTCCGTCGGCAGGGCCGACAACGACAGGACCTGGACGCCGTCCTTCACCCGGACGACGTTCAGGCCGCTCGCGTCGGCGTGCACCTGATACGTCTTCTTGGCGGAGTAACCATTGTCGTCGGGGACAGCGATCGCCTTGACGCTCGGCGTGACGGTCTTCGGCGCAACGTAGGCGCCGGTGCAGCCACACGAGGCCGACTCAGCGGCTGTCCCGGTAGGCGGATCGCCCGAGTCCGCTGACGCACGAAATGCCGGCTGTGCCACGAGCACAGCGGCGGCGACGACGACAGCCGTGCCCATGCACGCTGCCTTGAAGATGTTCCTCCGCATGATCCCCCCAAGGGCATCTCTCATCGGGCGCCGCGTCGACCGGTTCGGCCGGGCGGCGGCCCGTTAGCTCTTTGATCCGATCCAGGTGTGGCCGGCACCGCGCGGCCCGCCGAACGCTCGGGTCGCTGGACGTCGGCGACGATTCCGCCCGTGGGTATAGCAGCGGTATAGCCGACCGAAGCATTCGACTTGCGCACAGGCGCACCGCTCGACGCTGCCGTGCGGGCACCTCCCCCGCATGCGCACTCCTCCCAAATCCACCCCAAATGCACCGCCTTGGGCGACCGACAATGCGGCCCATCCTGCAGCCGTATCACTCTGGACGACCGGCCGCGCTCCGCGTAATGGGCCGATTTACGTATGTCGGCCGTCCGCAGGATTTTCACAGGAACCGGCGCCCGTGCGCTGTCAGTCGTGCGACGATGTCGGATCGCGAAATTGTTGACGACCGAAAGATCAGCACTAAAGCGGATGACTGAAGATCAGGGGCGACCGTGACCGCGATCAGCCGTTGGGATGACCGCGACGTCGGCGCGCTCGCGCACGTCGTCCGCCACGGCCGCCGCGGCCACGCTCTAACGCCGCCGGTTCTCGAGGATCTGCGCCGCGTCGTCGAGGCCGACTACGTCGCGCTGCTCGAACGGCTCGAGCATGCCGGGCAAAACGACCGCGTCACGGTGGTGACCCCTTCTCATCCGGAGACGGGCACCGAGGCCGCTTCCGTCTGGTCGCATGTTTGGGCGAGCGAAATCTGCGACGCCGAGGATTCCGACGGTGGGTGCCCGGCGGACCACGTGCACCGAGCCGACGTCGCGAATGTCGCCGGCGACCGCCACCCGCTCGCGAAGAGCCGCATCATGCTCGCTCCGATGCGTACTCCCCTCGGGCAGGCCCGCCTCGCGGTGATCCGGCACTACCGCGACTTCGACGAACGCGACCAGCTGCTCTTCGCGTTGCTCCGGCCTCATCTGTCGGCGGCCTATCGCCGCGGAGCCGAGCGACGCACTGCCGGCAAGAGCCTCACCGCCCGGCAGCGGACTGTGCTGCAGCTGGTCGCGCGAGGCTGGAGCAACGATGAGATCGCACGAGCGCTGCTCGTCTCGACAGGCACCGTGCGCAAGCACCTCGACAACGCCTACCGCCAGTTGGGCGTATCGAGTCGAGCCGCCGCGGTGGCGCGGGCATTCCCCGACGGACTCGACTCCGCCGTCGGCCTCCGGCTAGCGGTCGGCGTGGGGAGGGCCGATGCAGTCACCGGACGATGCTGACGAGGCTGAGCTGCGAGCGCTGCGGCACCTCACGCAAAGCGTGCCGCTCGACACCAGATCGTTGGACGAGCTGGGCCACCTCATCCCGGCTGCCGGCATCGTCCAGTTCGAACTCGACGCCGAACGAAGTCGCGTCACCATGCGCGGAATGCCGCGCGGCTATGACGATTCTTTCCAGCAGACGTTCTGGTCGGCGTTTTGGGCCTGCGAGCCGTGCAGTTATCCTGACACCAGCAGCGATCGCGAGAGCATCACCACGCTCTCCGACTTTTACACGCCCGCCCAGCTGAAGCGGACGCGGATGTACCGGCTGTTCGACCAGCTGCTCGACTTCGAACACGCGATGACCGTCGTCCTGCCGTCGCACGCCGGAACAGAGGCGCGCGTCATGTTCTTCCGGCAAGGCAGAGACTTCGATGAGCGACACCGACTGACGCTGGCGTTGCTACGCCCGCATCTGGTCAGTGCTTACCAGCGCTCTGTCGAACGACGGCGCGTTGCCGGCACCCTGACCCGCCGGCAGCGCGAAGTCCTGCATCTCGTCGCGCGGGGTTTCAGCAACGACCAGATCGCGAAGCACCTGTTTCTTTCGTCAGGAACCGTGCGCAAGCACCTCGACAATGTGTTTCGTCAGCTGAAGGTGTCGAGCCGGGCCGCCGCGGTGGCACGAGCGTTTCCAACCGGCGTCCCGGCAACGGGGGCCGGCGCGCGAGTGCCGCTGCCTCGTCAATCGCGCCAGTACCTGGCGGGATAGCCCGCGTGCAGCGTCCGAGTTGCCCGATTTGTAACGTGATTGACATATGCCAGCCACGCGATATTCCGCGTTTCTTTGGCCGCTTCTCAGGCTGGTGTGGAATCGTCGGAGCACTCAGCCACCAATGGGGAGCCTTGAAGCGCACCGCCGTTCTCGACGAACGCATCAGCGAGCTGGTCACCGTCGCGCTGCACTACCGCACCGACGGCGCGCCGGCCGATCTGCAGCTGTTCGAGGAGCTGCTCGCTCAGCTCGTCGACGACGCCGAGCACCGGCGGTTGCGGTTCAGCGCCGACGATCGGGGCCGGCCGAATATGGCCGACGTCGTGCGCGAGTTGGTCACCCTGCTGACCACCGAGATGCTGTGGGGCGCCGCCCACACAGCTCACGACGTCTTCTCGCCCGGACAAGGGCTGATCAAGACTGAGCCCGGTGGCTTGATTCCTGCCCTGCTGCGACCGATCGGCGAGGTGCCGGCGCCGCGCCCGAAGGACGCTGACCCCACCGAAGCCTGACGTCACCCGGATTCGTCGCGACGGCGGCGGGTCAGCTCCGCGCGCGCGGCCAGCGACTCGTCGTCCGGGTAACGCACTTCTTCGAGGGTGAGCCCATGCGGCGGAACTACCGTCACGGCAGAGTCGCGACTGCCGGCCGCCAGTACGGACGCCGGCCACCCACCCTCCCGTCGTCCGTCACCCACCGCGAGCAGGCAACCGACGAGCGCCCGCACCATCGAATGGCAGAACGCATCGGCCTCGACCATCGCCACCGCAACGCCGTCGGGGTCGCGCGCCCAGCTGAACGCGAGCAGGCCGCGAACCGTGCTCGCGCCCTCACGGCGCTTGCAGAACGCGGCGAAGTCATGCTCGCCGAGCAACACCGCTGCGGCGACGTTCATCGCGTCGACGTCGAGTGGCCGCGGATAGGCCAGCGTGTCGTGGCGCCGCAGCGGATCCACCCAGCCGTCGCAAACGCGATACGAGTAGCGGCGCGACAACGCAGAAAACCGCGCGTCGAATCCAACAGGTGCAAGCCGAACACTACGAACGCGGACGTCGACGGGCAGTACGCCGTTAAGTGAACGGGCCAGCCGCTCCGGCTCGAAGGCCAACCCGAACGACGACCCGAACGACAAGGCAGCGACATCGACATGCGCTACCTGGCCGCGCGCATGCACGCCTGCGTCGGTGCGGCCCGCAACGGTCAGCTGCGGTGGTTCGGCCAGCCGCAACACGGTGGCGAGTGCCGACTCGAGGTCGCCCTGCACGGTGCGCAGCCCGGGCTGGCGGGCCCAGCCGGAGAATCCGGTGCCGTCGTACCCGAGGTCGAGGCGGATACGAACAAGCCCGGCACCACCGTCGGTGGCGCCGGGCTCGTCGATCGAACTGTTCAGGCTTGGTCGCCGGACTCGGCGTTCTTCTGAGCTTCTTCCGCGGCCTCGTCGGCGATCTCGGCGTACGCCGCGGCTTCGCCGGCCCGCTCCGCCGATGCGTCGTCGCCGGCCTCCCCCGCAGCTTCTTCGGCTCGGGCCGCCGCTTCTTCGGCCTCGGCAGCCGCTTGCACGGCGCCCTCGACGTCACCTTCGGCCTCGTCGTCGGCAGCCGCCTCGGCAGCGGCCTCGGCCTGCACCGCCGCCGCCTCGACGGCAGCCGCTGCCGCCTTCGCCGGGGCAGCCGTCTTCTTCGCGGCCTGCTTGGCGCCGCGGCGGGTCGCTCCGGTCGCTTCGGCGACGACCTGCTCGGCCAGCGGCTCGACCAGCTCGATGAGTGCCATCGGGGCGGCGTCGCCCTTGCGGGGCCCGAGCTTCACGATGCGGGTGTAGCCGCCCGGGCGGGTGCCGTAGCGCGGACCGATCTCTTCGAACAACGAGTGCACGACGCCCTTGTCGCGGACGACGGTGAGCACCTGCCGGCGCGCGTGCAGGTCGCCGCGCTTGGCCTTGGTGATCAGCCGCTCGGCCAGGGGGCGCAGCCGCTTGGCCTTCGCCTCGGTCGTCGTGATGCGGCCATGCTCGAACAACGCGGTGGCGAGGTTGGCGAGGATGATCCGCTCGTGCGACGAGCCACCGCCGAGGCGGGGACCCTTCGTGGGCGTAGGCATGGTCGTCGTGCTCCTAGGTGAAGTATCGAGCGGAACTTACAGTTGTTCGGTTTCGGCGTAGCCCTGGTCGTCGTCGTAGTCGTCTGCACCGGCGTACACGACGCTGCTGGGGTCGAAGCCAGGAGGCGCGTCCTTCAGGTTGAGGCCCATCTCGATGAGCTTGGCCTTCACCTCGTCGATCGACTTGGCGCCGAAGTTGCGGATGTCGAGCAGGTCGGCCTCGCTGCGCGAGACCAGTTCGCCGACAGTGTGGATGCCCTCGCGCTTCAGGCAGTTGTACGAGCGCACGGTGAGGTTGAGGTCTTCGATCGGCAGCGCGAGATCGGCCGCGAGCGCGGCGTCGGTCGGCGACGGGCCGATGTCGATGCCCTCGGCGTCCACATTGAGCTCGCGGGCCAGGCCAAAGAGCTCGACCAGCGTCTTGCCGGCACTCGCGACGGCGTCACGCGGGCGCATGCACGGCTTGGTCTCGACGTCGACGATCAGCTTGTCGAAGTCGGTGCGCTGCTCGACACGGGTGGCCTCGACCTTGAAGGTGACCTTCAGGACCGGGGAGTAGATCGAGTCGATCGGGATGCGGCCGATCTCGTGGCTCGGCTGCTTGTTGGCGTTGGCCTGCACGTAGCCGCGGCCGCGCTCGACGGTGAGCTCGACTTCGAGCTTGCCCTTGCCGTTCAGCGTGGCGATCTTCAGCTCAGGGTTGTGCACCTCGACGCCGGCCGGCGGAGCGATGTCGGCGGCGGTGACGTCGCCCGGGCCTTGCTTGCGCAGGTACATGACGACGGGCTCGTCGTGCTCGCTGGAGACGACGAGCTCCTTGATGTTCAGGATGATCTCGGTGACGTCTTCCTTCACACCGGGAACAGTCGAGAACTCGTGAAGCACGCCTTCGATGCGCAGCGACGTGACGGCGGCACCGGGGATCGACGACAGCAACGTGCGGCGAAGCGAGTTGCCGAGGGTGTAGCCGAAGCCCGGCTCGAGCGGTTCGATCGCGAACCGGGAGCGGGTGTCGTCGACGGTCTCTTCTGAAATGGTCGGGCGTTGTGCGATGAGCACGGGATTCCTCCGGGGTCTCGGGGCGACCGCTATATGACGCTTGCCGAGTAGTAGGGGTGGTGCGCCGGCGGGCGCCGACCAAAGCGCCCGCCGGGTGGATCTTTACTTCGAGTAGAACTCGACGATGAGCTGCTCTTGGACCTGGGTGTCGATGACCTGACGCACTGGCAGCGTGTGCACAAGCACCCGCAGCCGTGACGGCAGCACCTCGAGCCAGGCGGGAACGGTCTTCTCGCCGGCCACGGCACGGGCGATCACGAACGGGTCGAGCTCGGCCGATTTCGGAGCTACCTCGACGATGTCGCTCTCGCTCACCCGGTAGCTCGGAATGTCGACCCGCTTGCCGTTGACCAGGAAATGGCCGTGGCGCACGAACTGGCGAGCCTGGTCGCGGCTGGCTGCGAAGCCGGCGCGGTAGACGACGTTGTCGAGCCGGCTCTCGAGGATGCGCAGCAGGTTCTCACCGGTACGGCCGGTCTTGCCGCTCGCCTCTTCGTAGTAGCCGCGGAACTGCTTCTCGAGGACGCCGTAGATGCGCGCGCACTTCTGCTTCTCGCGCATCTGCAGCAGGTACTCGCTGTCCTTGGTACGGCCGCGACCGTGCTCACCCGGTGGGTAAGGCCGGATCTCGATCGGGCACTTCGGAGACTCACACTTGCTGCCCTTGAGGAACAGCTTGGTCTTCTCGCGACGGCAACGCTTGCAGTCGGCGCCGGTGTAACGAGCCATGGATCAAACCCTCCGGCGCTTCGGTGGACGGCAGCCGTTGTGCGGAACTGGAGTGACATCTTGGATCGAGCCGACCTCGAGGCCAACTGCCTGGAGCGATCGGATCGCGGTCTCACGGCCCGAGCCGGGACCCTTCACGAACACGTCGACCTTGCGCATGCCGTGCTCCTGAGCACGGCGGGCGGCCGCCTCGGCGGCCATCTGCGCGGCGAACGGGGTGGACTTGCGGGAACCCTTGAAGCCGACGTGACCGGCGCTCGCCCAGGCGATCACCGCACCGGTGGGGTCGGTGATCGACACGATCGTGTTGTTGAACGTGCTCTTGATGTGGGCGTGGCCGTGGGCCACGTTCTTCTTCTCCTTGCGGCGCACCTTCTTGGCGCCGGCGCCTTGCTGGCGCGACTTGGGGGGCATCTGCTGCTGACTCCAAAAATGAGATCGTCGGCGCCGGTCGGCGTCCGAGCTGGACTACCGAACGGGCTACTTCTTGCCGGGCTTCTTCTTGCCGGCCACGGTCTTGCGCGGGCCCTTGCGGGTGCGCGCGTTGGTGTGGGTGCGCTGGCCGTGGACCGGAAGCCCGCGGCGGTGCCGGATGCCCTGGTAGCACCCGATCTCGACCTTGCGGCGGATGTCGGCGGCCACTTCGCGACGGAGGTCACCCTCGATCTTGTAGTTGGCCTCGATCCACTCGCGCAGCTTGAGCAGGTCGTCGTCCGACACGTCGCGAACGCGAAGGTCGGGGCTGATGCCGGTGCGCGCCAGCGTCTCCGTGGCGCGGGTACGGCCGATGCCGTAGATGTAGGTGAGCGCGATCTCCAGGCGCTTGTCGCGCGGGAGGTCGACGCCAACGAGACGTGCCATGCGGGCGGTACTCCTACCTGTTCGCGGAGGTCCTTCGGGCCGCGCCCCTATCTGCCCAGATAGGGCCCCGGCCTCCGACCGGGGGTACGACGTCCGCTCTGTTGGAACAACAGCAGCTCGGACGCCGGTTGCGGCCCGCGTTACTCGATCTGCTAGCCCTGACGCTGCTTGTGGCGCAGGTTCTCGCAGATCACCATGACCCGGCCGTGCCGGCGGATCACCTTGCACTTGTCGCAGATCTTCTTGACGCTCGGCTTGACCTTCATGGACTTCTCCTGGACGTGCGCCTGGGCGCGGTTCCGTTTTTGCGGCGTCCGGGACGCCCTGTTGGTGCGGTTACTTGTAGCGGTAGACGATTCGGCCACGGGTCAGGTCGTAGGGGCTGAGCTCGACGACCACTCGGTCACCCGGGAGGATGCGGATGTAGTGCATGCGCATCTTGCCGCTGATGTGAGCGAGCACCTTGTGACCGTTCGCAAGCTCGACCCTGAACATGGCGTTCGGGAGCGGCTCGACGACCTGGCCCTCGATCTCGATGGCCCCATCTTTCTTCGCCATGTCCTCCGCGTTCCGTCGTGATGTTGTTGCATGACTCATGGCACGCGCCTATCCCGCTCTTGCAGCCGAAGAGCCAGACAGACAACGGGCCGACTGAGAAGTCTACGCGACGGCTCCCCCGAACGCGAAACGGCCCCAGCCAGCCACCCGGCCCCCCTCGAGTTCGATCACGTAAAGACGGTTCCGCCCCCCGATGAATGGTGTGCAGACCGTTCGTCGGGGGGTCGGGCACTCTTTACGTGATCGACTTCCGAGCTCCGGGTGCCGCGGCGACGATCAGCGCGCACGGCGCCGATCATGGCGGTCACGCCTTGCCCGGGCGGCATCGGCGGGCGGCACGAGGCGGTCGGCGTCCGCGTTTCGAACATTGAGAGTGCGGACGACGGCGAGCGCGCCCGTGATGCCGAGCGGCCAGACCGGCCAGTAGGCGGGCAGGTCGGACGATGTGATCGCCGTCAAGATCCAGACCGCGTTCAGCAGGATCGCCATAGAGGCCCATGCCGTCCAGATCCGGCGCAGTTCCCGGCGTTGTGGCAGCTGGTTCGCCGGCAGAGGCAGCGGCGCGGGTGCCGGCAGGTCGGCGGTCAGCGGCGCGAGATCGGCCCCGGTGCGCGCCGCAAGGGCACGGTCGGTGCGCTGGTGGAACTCCTCAGCCGTGAGACGGCCTTCGGCGTACGCCTCGCGCAGCCGGGCGCAGATCTGTTCACGATCCGCATCCGAGACGCGCAGCGCCGGGTTCTCCGCCATTGCTCACACGGCGGTCGCGGCGGCTGGCACCGAGACGCCGAGGCGGGCGAGCCGGGCCGCGCCGAGATCGGGTGCGGTGAGCACCAGCGGGCCGTCGGGAGTGATCGCGAACGTGTGCTCGAAGTGAGCGGCCCAGCTGCCGTCGACGGTCACGACGGTCCAGTCGTCGTCGAGCGTGACGACGTGCCGCTTACCCATCATGATCATCGGTTCGATCGCGAGCGTGAGGCCAGCCTGCAGCCGTACCCCCTTGCCCGGCTTGCCGTGGTTGGGCACGTGCGGATCCATATGCATCGCCGTGCCGATGCCGTGGCCGCCGTACTCCTCGACGACGCCGTAACGCCCCTGCGAGCGAACGTAGCTCTCGATGGCATGGCCGATGTCGCTCAGTCGGCCGCCGACGACGCCGGCCGCGAGACCCCGCCACATCGACTCCTCGCAGACTTCGAGCATGCGCGCGATGGCCGGATCGATGTCGCCCACGCCCGCGGTGAACGCGGAGTCGCCGTGCCAGCCGTCGAGCGCCGCGCCGCAGTCGATCGAGATGACGTCGCCGTCGCGCAACACCCGCCGCTTGCTCGGGATGCCGTGCACCACCTCGTTGTTAACCGACGCGCAGATGGTTGCCGGGTACGGCGTGGTGCCGCCCGCGCAGTAACCCTTGAAGTTCGACGTGGCGCCGGCCGACCGGATCGTCGCCTCGGCGATCGCGTCGAGGTCGGCGGTGCTCACCCCCGGCTCGATCGCAGCCCGCACCGCCTCGAGCGCGGCATGCACAACGAGCCCGGCGTCGCGCATCTTGGCGACTTCGGCCGGGGACTTCAGGTGGATCATCGGGCCTACTCCTTCTCCGGTCGCCACCGCAGTCGATCACGTAAAGAGGGCGCAGCCCCCCGATGAACGGTCCGCAGACCGTTCTTCGGGGGGTTACGCCGCGCCAGGGTGGCGTACCCGCTATCGGTTCCAGTGTCGCAGAGCGGCTACCGCGCGCGCGGTGACGTCTTCGACCAGGCCGGTGGCGTCGATGCCCTCGAGCAGCCCGCGTGAGGCGTAGTACCCGACCAGCGGCGCGGTCTGGTCGGCGTAGACCTCAAGCCGGTGCCTGATCGTCTCCTCGCGGTCGTCGTCGCGCTGGAACAGCTTGCCGCCGCAGTGGTCGCAGATGCCTTCGATCGTCGGGGGGTCGAACAGCACGTGCCAGACGTGCGCGCACTCCCGGCAGGTGCGGCGTCCGGATAGCCGGCGCACCACCTCGTCGTCGTCCACCACCAGTTCGAGGACGACGGACAGCGGCGTGCCCATCTCCTCGAGCATCTGGTCCAGCACTTCGGCCTGGGCCTCGTTGCGCGGGAAGCCGTCGAGGAGGAAGCCGTCGCGGGCGTCGTCCTCGTCGAGGCGGTCGCGCACCATGGCGATGGTGATCTCGTCGGGCACCAGGTCGCCGGCGTCCATGAATTTCTTGGCCTCGTGGCCGAGCCGTGTGCCCTGCGTGACGTTGGCGCGGAAGATGTCACCGGTGGAGATCTTGGGCACGGACAGATGGGAAGCGATGAACTGAGCTTGGGTCCCTTTACCGGCGCCTGGCGGACCTACCAGGACCAATCGCACCGGCGGCCTACCGGAGGAAGCCCTCGTAGTTGCGCAACATGAGTTGGCTCTCGATCTGCTTCACGGTGTCGAGACCGACGCCGACGATGATCAGCACCGAGGTGCCGCCGAACGGGAACGACTGTGCGCTACCGACGATCGACAACGACATCTCCGGCAGCACCGCGATGATCGCGAGGTAAGTGGCGCCGGGCACGGTGATGCGCGAGAGCACGTAGCTGAGGTACTCGGCCGTCGGCCGGCCGGGTCTGATGCCGGGGATGAATCCGCCGTACTTCTTCATGTTGTCGGCGACGTCGTCGGGGTTGAACGTGATCGCGACGTAGAAGAACGTGAAGAAGATGATCAGTGCACCGTACGAGAGCAGGTAGCTCCAGTGCGGGTTGGACGGCGACAGGTAGTTGTTGATCCAGGTCTGGAAGCCGAGGTTCTTGCTCCAGACGTGGGTCATCAGCGACGGGATATACAGCAGCGAAGAGGCGAAGATCACCGGGATGACACCGGCCTGGTTGACCTTCAGCGGTAGGTAGGTCGAGGTGCCGCCGTACATTCGGCGGCCGATCATTCGCTTGGCGTACTGCACCGGGATTCGGCGCTGCGCCTGCTCGACGAACACGATCGCCGCGATGATGACCGCACCGACGACGAGGACGCCGGCGAAGACGCCGTTGCCCTTGGTCAGCCGGATCGAGTTGAGCTCGGACGGGAACCGGGCGGCAATCTGGGTGAAGATCAGGATCGACATGCCGTTGCCGATGCCGCGGTCGGTGATGAGTTCGCCCAGCCACATGATGATCGCCGTACCGGCCACCATCGTGAGCACCATCGTGCCGATCACGCCGAAGCTGTCGTCGGTGATGATCTTGATCGGGTTGCCGCTGGCGTCGTTGCACTGGCTGAAGATCTGGCCGGGGCTGCGCGCCAGCGCGACGAACGCGGCCGACTGCAAGACCGCGAGACCGATGGTCAGGTAGCGGGTGTATTGGGTCATCTTGGCCTGGCCGGCCTGACCCTCGTCCTTCAGCTTCTCGAGCCGAGGGATCACCACGACGAGCAGCTGGATGATGATGCTCGACGTGATGTAGGGCATGATGCCCAGCGCCAAGATCGACAGCTTGAGCAACGCCCCGCCGCTGAACAGGTTGATCAGCGTGTAGATGTTGTTGCCGTTGCTGCTCTCGAGATCGAGGCAGTAGTTGATGTTCTTGACCGAGACGCCGGGCGCCGGGATCGAGCTACCGATCCGGAACAGCACCAGGATGAACAAAACGAACAGCAGCTTCTTGCGCAAGTCGGGCGTTCGAAACGCCTGAGCAAAGGCGGTGAGCACTGTTCCTCCTGCAGCGGGCCAATCTGGTCAAGCGATGAGGCTGGTCGAGCGATAAGCGGGGGGTGCCCCGCGACTGTAACGCACGTTTCCCGACGGAGCGGGCGTTACAGCGCGGTCGCGCTCCCGCCTGCCGCCTCGATCTTTTCTTTGGCGGACGCCGAGAAGCGGTGCGCGCTCACTTGCAGCGCGACCGAGATCTCGCCATCACCCAAAATCTTGACCAGTTCGCCGCTGCGCACCGCACCCTTGGCAGCGAGGTCGTCGACCGTCACCGAGCCGCCATCGGGGTAGAGCGCGCTGAGCCGGTCGAGGTTGACGACCTGGTACTCAGTGCGGAACCGGTTGGTGAAGCCCTTCAGCTTCGGGAGCCGCATGTGCAGCGGCATCTGGCCACCCTCGAACCGCGGCGACACCTGGTAGCGGGCCTTGGTGCCCTTCGTGCCGCGGCCCGCGGTCTTGCCCTTCGAGCCTTCACCGCGACCAACACGGGTCTTCGGCTTGTGGGCACCGGGCGCGGGGCGCAGGTGGTGCACCTTAAGCGCAGCGCCAGCGCGCGCCGGGGTGTCTTCGGAACTGTTCTCAGTCATCTCGTTAGTCGACCTCCTCGACGGCGACCAGGTGTGAAACGGTCCTGATCATGCCGCGAATCTCGGGGCGGTCCTCCTTGACCACGGTGTCGCGCAGTCGCTTCAGACCCAACGTGCGCAACGTGTCGCGCTGGTTACTGGTTCCGCCGATCTCGGAACGGACCTGGGTGACCTTCAGCCGTCCCATGTCAGGCCCCCGCTCCGGCGCGGGCGCGCAGCAGCGCGGCCGGGGCGACGTCCTCGAGCGGGAGACCGCGGCGAGCCGCGACCTCTTCGGGGCGCACGAGCGACTTCAGCGCAGCCACGGTGGCGTGCACGACGTTGATCGCGTTGTCGGAGCCGAGCGACTTCGACAGCACGTCGTGAATGCCTGCGCACTCGAGCACGGCGCGCACCGGACCGCCGGCGATGACACCGGTACCGGGGCTGGCCGGGCGCAGCAGTACGACACCGGCCGCCGCCTCACCCGTAGTGGGGTGCGGGATCGTGCCCTGGATGCGCGGCACCTTGAAGAAGTGCTTCTTCGCTTCCTCGACACCCTTGGCGATGGCCGCGGGGACTTCCTTGGCCTTGCCGTAGCCGACGCCGACCGTGCCGTCGCCGTCGCCCACGACGACGAGCGCGGTGAAGCTGAACCGACGGCCGCCCTTGACGACCTTGGCGACGCGGTTGATGGTCACGACGCGCTCGACGTACGCGGTCTTCTCTGCGGCACCTTCGGGACGGCGGTTGTCACGACGCTCGCGTCTGTCGCCACCGCCGCCGCCCTGGCCGCCGGCTGCACCGGGGCCGCCTGGTCCGCGGCGTTGAGGTCCTGGCATCAGAGGGTTCCCATCTCGTGAACGGTCGTGCAGGTAGTCAGCTTCGTCATCACAGCGTCAAACCGCCTTCGCGCGCGCCGTCGGCGATCGCCGCGACCCGGCCGTGGTACTTGTAGCCGCCGCGGTCGAACACGACGGCAGTGAGGCCAGCCGCCTTCGCCCGCTCGGCAACGAGAGCGCCGACCCGCTTGGCCTTCGCCGTCTTGTCGCCAGCGAACGAACGAAGCTCTGCTTCGAGCGTCGACGCCGAGGCGAGCGTGCGGCCGTTGGAGTCGTCGACGATCTGCACGAACACGTGCCGCGCAGAACGGTTGACGACGAGCCGCGGCCGCGCGGCTGACCCGGCGACCTTCTTGCGCACCCGGAAGTGCCGGCGAGCACGCGATGCCGCCTTCGTGGAGCCGCGCGCCTTGCGGCGGCTGAGCAGCCCGGTGTTTGGCATGACTACTTACCAGCCTTTCCGACCTTGCGGCGGACGTTCTCGCCCTGGTACCGCACGCCCTTGCCCTTGTACGGCTCGGGCTTGCGCAGCTTGCGGATGTTGGCCGCGACCTCGCCGACCTTCTGCTTGTCGATGCCGCGCACCACGAAACGCGTGGGCGCCTGCACCTCGAACGTGATGCCGTCGGGCGCGGGCACGTGCACCGGGTGGCTGAAGCCGAGTGCGAACTCCAGGTCGGAGCCGCGGGCCTGCACGCGGTAACCGGTGCCGACGATCTCGAGCGTCTTGGCGAAGCCTTCGGTGACACCGGTGACCATGTTGGCCACCAAGGTGCGGCTGAGGCCGTGCAGCGCCCGGCTGCGGTTCTCGTCGTCGGGGCGGGTGACGACCAGCGTTCCGTCGTCCGCCTTCGAAATCGAAATGGGCTCAGCGACGGTGTGGGTCAGCGTGCCCTTCGGGCCCTTGACCGTGACGAGGCGGTCGGTGATGTCGACGTCGACACCACTGGGGATCTGGATCGGAAGTCGTCCGATGCGCGACATGACTGAAACTCCCTTACCAGACGTAGGCGAGGACTTCGCCGCCCACGCCGCGCTTCGCGCATTGCTTGTCGGTGAGCAGACCGTTCGAGGTCGAGATGATCGCGATGCCGAGGCCGCCGAGGACGCGAGGCAGGTTGGTCGCCTTCGCGTAGACGCGCAGCCCGGGCTTGCTCACGCGCCGGACACCGGCGATCGACCGCTCGCGGTTCGGGCCGTACTTGAGTTCGACGACGAGGTTCTTCGCCGTGGCGTGGCCCTCGACGTCCTCGATGTGGAAGCCGGCGATATAGCCCTGCTCCTGGAGGATCTGGGCGACGTGCACCTTCATCTTCGAGTGCGGCATCGGCACTGTGTCGTGATAGGCGTTGTTCGCGTTGCGCACTCGCGTGAGCATGTCCGCGATCGGGTCGGTCATCATTGGTGGCCACTCGGCCTTTCTCGCCGTGGTTTCCGCGGGTACCCGCAGACCTACGGCGTCAGGGTTTTACCAGCTGCTCTTTGTGACACCGGGCAGTTCGCCGCGGTGCGCCATCTCGCGCACGCACACCCGGCACAGGCCGAACTTGCGGTACACCGAGTGCGGCCGCCCGCACCGGTTGCAGCGCGTGTAGGCCCGCACGGCGAACTTCGGCTTGCGCGCCGCCTTGATCTTCAGGGCGTTCTTCGCCATCAGTTCTCTCAGTTCTCTCGGAAGGGAAAGCCGAGTAGGCGAAGCAACGCGCGCCCCTCGTCGTCCGTGGTCGCCGTTGTCACGACGGTGATGTCCATACCGCGGAAGCGGTCGATCTTGTCCTGGTCGATCTCGTGGAACATGACCTGCTCGGTCAGACCGAACGTGTAGTTGCCGTTGCCGTCGAACTGCTTCGGCGACAAGCCGCGGAAGTCACGGATTCGCGGCAACGCCAGCGTCAGCAGCCGGTCGAGGAACTCCCACATCCGGTCGCCGCGCAGCGTGACGTGCGCGCCGATCGCCATGCCTTCGCGCAACTTGAACTGTGCGATCGACTTCTTCGAGCGCGTGACCTGCGGCTTTTGGCCGGTGATCGTGGTGAGGTCGCGGACCGCGCCGTCGATCAGCTTGGAGTCGCGGGCGGCGTCACCGACACCCATGTTGACGACGACCTTGACCAGGCCCGGCGTCTGCATGACGTTGCCGTAGCTGAACTGCTCGCGCAGCTGGCCGGCGACCTCGTCGCGGTAACGCTGCTTCAACCGCGGCAGCGAGGTTTGCGGCCGCTCGGAAACGGTGGCGGTCATTCTCAGATCTCCTTGCCACAGCGCTTGCAGATGCGCACTGGGCGCGTCTTGCCGGTCTCTTCGTCGACGACGTCCTGGCGCTTGCCGATCCGGGTCGGCTTGTCGCACTCGGGGCAGACCACCATCACGTTGCTCACGTGAATCGGCGCCTCTTGCGTGACGATGCCGCCAGTCTTCGCCCCACGAGTGTTCTGCGTGACCTTCGTGTGCTTGCGGATGCGGTTCACGCCCTCGACCAGGATGCGGTTCTTGTCGGGGTCGGTCTCGATGACCTTGCCCTTGCCGCCGCGGTCCTTGCCCGAGATCACCTGAACGGTGTCGCCTTTGCGGACTTTCAATCCAGCCATGACTTACAAAACCTCCGGAGCCAGCGAGATGATCCGCATGAACTTCTTCTCGCGCAGCTCACGGCCGACCGGGCCGAAGATGCGGGTTCCGCGCGGGTCGCCGCCGTCCTTGATGAGAACAGCGGCGTTCTCGTCGAACTTGATGTAAGAGCCATCGGGACGACGGCGTTCCTTCACGGTACGGACGACGACCGCCTTGACGACGTCACCCTTCTTCACACCGGCACCCGGCAAGGCGTCCTTGACCGTGGCCACGATGACGTCGCCGATTCCCGCGTAGCGCCGCCCCGAGCCACCGAGCACGCGGATGCACAGGATCTCTTTGGCACCCGTGTTGTCGGCGACCCTCAGTCGCGACTCCTGCTGAATCACTGTCGACTCCTGCTTCTCGTCTTGCTTCTACGCGGACGGCGACGCTTTCGCGCGCGCCAGGTGTTGCTGGACTACTTCGCCTTTTCGAGAATTTCGACCAGGCGCCACCGCTTGGTGGCCGAAAGCGGCCGGGTCTCCATGAGCAGCACGCGGTCGCCGACGCCGGCTGCGTTCTGCTCGTCGTGCGCCTTGAGCTTGCTGGTGCGGCGCATGACCTTGCCATAGAGCGGGTGCTTCACGCGGTCTTCGACGGCGACGACGACGGTCTTGTCCATCTTGTCGCTGACCACGAGGCCCTCGCGCACCTTGCGGAACCCGCGCTTCTCGTCAGCCGCGGTGGCGGTGCTGTTCGTCTGCTCGCTCATGCGGCGCCCTCAGTGTTTTCTTCCTTGACGGTGATGCCGAGCTCGATCTCACGCATGACCGTGTAGATGCGAGCGATGTCCTTGCGCACGGCGCTCAACCGGCCGTGGCTCTCGAGCTGGCCGGACGCGTACTGGAATCGGAGCTTGAACAGCTCGTCCTTCGCCTCGCGCAGCCGGCTGACCAACTCGTCGGTCTCGAGGGTGCGCAACTCGTCGCCTTTGCTGGTCATGACGCCTCCCCGACCTCGCGCCGCACGAAGCGGCACTTCATCGGCAGTTTGTGCATGGCGCGCCGCATCGCCTCGCGGGCGATCGGCTCGGGAACGCCGGCCAACTCGAACATGACGCGGCCGGGCTTGACGTTGGCGATCCACCACTCCGGCGAACCCTTACCGGAACCCATGCGAGTTTCGGCCGGCTTTTTGGTGAGCGGACGGTCGGGATAGATGTTGATCCAGACCTTGCCGCCTCGACGGATGTGACGGGTCATGGCGATACGAGCCGACTCGATCTGCCGGTTGGTGACGTAGGCGGGCTCGAGAGCCTGGATGCCGAACTCACCGAAGGCGATCCGGGTGCCACCAGTAGCAGCGCCCGAGCGACCCGGGTGGTGCTGCTTGCGGTGCTTGACCCTGCGGGGGACGAGCATGACTCAGCTCTCCTCTGCGGTTGTTTCGGTGGGTGTTTCGGTTGCGGCAGTTGCCTCGGTGGCGGGCGCACTCGCCGGCGCGCTGATCGCGTCAGCGGGCTCCGCCACGGGCGCCTCAGCCACGGGTGCCCCGGCTGCGAGCGCCTCGGCGGCCGGCGCTTCGGCGGCCGGCGTCTCGCGGGCGGGACGCGCGGCGCGCGGAGCACGAGCCGGGCGAGCCGGTGCCCGCGGCGGAATGCGACCGGGAACCGTGCCGGCTTCGTGCTCGCCGCGGACGGCGGTCGAGAGCACGTCGCCCTTGTAGATCCAGACCTTCACGCCGATACGGCCGAACGTGGTGCGGGCCTCGTAGAAGCCGTAGTCGATGTCGGCGCGCAGCGTGTGCAGCGGAACGCGACCCTCGCGGTAGAACTCGGTGCGGCTCATTTCCGCACCGCCGAGGCGGCCCGAAACCTGAACCCGGATGCCTTTCGCACCCGACTTCATCGCGCTCTGCATCGCCTTGCGCATCGCGCGCCGGAACGACACACGCTGTGTCAGCTGCTCGGCGACACCCTGGGCGACCAGTTGCGCGTCGATCTCCGGGTTCTTGACCTCGAGGATGTTCAGCTGCACCTGCTTGCTGGTCAGCTTCTCGAGGTCGCCGCGGATACGGTCGGCCTCAGCACCACGTCGTCCGATCACAATGCCCGGACGCGCGGTGTGGATGTCGACGCGAACGCGATCGCGGGTGCGCTCGATCTCGACGCGAGAGATGCCCGCGCGCTCCATGCCGCGGGTCATCATGCGGCGGATCGCGACGTCTTCCTTCACGTAGTCGCCGTACATCTTGTCGGCGTACCACCGGCTCTTGAACTCGGTGGTGATACCGAGCCGGAACCCGTGCGGGTTGACCTTCTGGCCCACTACTGGGTCCCTCCTTCTGTCTCTTCGATCTCCGCGGCCTCGGCTGGCTCGGCGGTCTTCGCCGGAGCGGTCTTCGCCGGAGCGGTCTTCGCCGGAGCGGTCTTCGCCGGGGCGGTCTTCTTTGCGGCAGGCGCCTTGTTGGCAGGCGTTTCGGCCGACTTCTCCGCCGTCTTCTTTGCAGCTGTCTTCTTGGCCGGCTTTGCCTCGGCTGCCTCTGGCGCCGCGGTCTTCTTCGCCGCCGCCTTCTTCGCAGGCGCCTCGGGCGCTTCAGCTGCAGCTTTCGCCGCTGTCTTCTTGGCCGGTTCGTCGGCCACTGGCGACTGGGCAGGCACGCGGGTGACCGCCTTCACGCGCTTGGGAACCGCGCGCTTGATGGCCTGCGTCTCCGCCTCAGCCGACCACGACTCGACGTGGATCGTGATGTGGCTGGTGCGCTTGCGAATGCGGTACGCGCGACCCTGCGCCCGCGGACGGAACCGCTTGAGCGTCGGGCCTTCGTCGACGTACGCCTGCGAGACAACGAGGTCTTCGACGTCGAGTCGCTCGTTGCGCTGCTGCGCCAGGTGCTGCGCGTTGGCGACGGCACTCTCGAGAACCTTGTAGACCGGCTCGGACGCCGACTGGGGCGCGAACCGCAGCACGGCAAGCGCTTCGTCGGCCGGCAACCCACGGACGAGGTCGACGACGCGCCGCGCCTTCATCGGCGTCACGGTCGAGTAGCGCAGCTTCGCCTGCGCACGCACGACCGGACCGGTGAGGGTGCCGGTCGCACCGATCGGGCTAGCCACGACGCGACCTCCGATCGTCCTTCACGTGACCACGGAAGGTGCGGGTCGGCGCGAACTCGCCGAGCTTGTGGCCGACCATCGACTCGGTGACGAACACCGGGACGTGCTTGCGACCGTCGTGCACCGCGATGGTGTGACCGAGCATGTCGGGCACGATCATCGAGCGCCGAGACCACGTCTTGATGACGTTCTTGGTGCCCTTCGAATTCTGGACGTCCACCTTCTTCTGCAGGTGGTCGTCGACGAAGGGCCCCTTCTTCAGGCTGCGCGGCATCGCGTGGAGCTCCTAGCGCTTCTTGTTGGACTTGCGGCGGCGGACGATGAGGGCGTCGCTTGCCTTGCGGGTACGACGGGTGCGGCCTTCGGGCTTGCCCCACGGGCTGACCGGGTGGCGGCCACCGGAGGACTTGCCTTCACCACCGCCGAGCGGGTGGTCGACCGGGTTCATGGCGACACCGCGGACGGTCGGGCGCTTGCCCTTCCAGCGCATGCGGCCGGCCTTGCCCCAGTTGATGTTCGACTGCTCGGCGTTGCCGACCTCGCCGACAGTGGCGCGGCAACGGACGTCGACGTTGCGGATTTCACCAGAAGGCATCCGCAGCTGGGCGAACGCGCCTTCCTTGGCGACGAGCTGCACGCTGGTGCCGGCTGAGCGAGCAATCTTCGCGCCGCCACCGGGCCGAAGCTCGATGGCGTGGACGACGGTGCCGACCGGGATGTTGCGCAGCGGCAGGTTGTTGCCCGGCTTGATGTCGCTGCTTGCGCCCGACTCGACGGTGTCGCCCTGCGAGAGCCGCGACGGCGCGAGGATGTAGCGCTTCTCGCCGTCCGCGTAGTGCAGCAACGCGATGCGCGCGGTGCGGTTCGGGTCGTACTCGATGTGCGCGACCTTGGCCGGCACGCCGTCCTTGTCGTCACGGCGGAAGTCGATGAGCCGGTACGCGCGCTTGTGGCCGCCACCTTGGTGGCGAACGGTCACGCGACCGTGCACGTTACGGCCGCCCTTG
>Ga0157369_10001466_pt1 | contig 28924 bp, 28 predicted proteins | sample C25metaG_FD_113461 | JGI IMG/M metagenome (GOLD analysis project Ga0157369, IMG submission 113461) | Corn rhizosphere microbial communities from Kellogg Biological Station, Michigan, USA - C2-5 metaG | ecosystem: Host-associated > Plants > Roots > Rhizosphere > Soil | place: USA: Michigan... | reverse complement strand
TGCAGATGTTCCCGCGGGTCAAGGAGCGCTGGGGCAACCTCGCCGGCGACCTCTCCGGCGGTGAGCAGCAGCAGCTCGCGCTCGGCATGGCGTTCGTCGCGCGACCGCGGCTGCTGGTCATCGACGAGCTCTCGCTGGGCTTGGCCCCGGTCATCGTGGAGCGATTGCTCGAGGCAGTGCGCGCCATCCACGCCGAGGGCGCGACCGTCGTACTGGTCGAGCAATCCGTCAACGTCGCACTCACGCTGGCGGACCGGGCGTACTTCATGGAGAAGGGCCAGGTGCGCTTCGAAGGAGCCACGGCCGACCTGTTGCACCGCGACGACGTGCTTCGGTCCGTGTTCCTCGATCGGGCCAACAAGTCCCTCGGTGGTGACGAGCCGAAGGCGCGCACCCGCAAGCGCGGCGAGGTCGTCGAAGCGACGGTGCAGAAGCCGGTGCTCGAGGTGTCCGGCCTGACCAAGACCTTCGGTGGCATCCACGCGGTGAACGATGTGTCGTTCACCGTGCACGAGCACGAGATCCTCGGGCTCATCGGCCCCAACGGCGCCGGCAAGACGACGATCTTCGACATGATCTCGGGTCACCTGCCGAGCAACGCGGGTCGCATCGTGCTCGCCGGCCAGGACGTCACGGGTTGGGCGCCGGAGCGGCGGGCGGCGATCGGTCTCGGCCGATCCTTCCAGGACGCGCGCATCTTCCCGTCGCTCACTGTCGCCGAGAACATCGCGATCGGCCTCGAACGCCACATCGAGGTGCGCGACCACATCTCCGCGTTGTTCGCGACGCCCGCGATGCGCGAGTCGGAGACAGACGTCGCGTTCACGGTCGACGACCTCATCGAGTTGATGGGGTTGGGCGCTTTCCGGGACAAGTTCGTCGCCGAGCTCTCCACCGGCTCGCGCCGCATCGTCGACCTGGCGATGTCCATCGCGCACGACCCGACGTTGCTGCTTCTCGACGAGCCGTCCAGCGGCATCGCCCAGCGTGAGACGGAGGCGCTCGGACCGTTGCTGCGTCGCATCAGCGAAGAGGCCGGGTGCGCGTTGCTCATCATCGAGCACGACATGCCGCTCATCACCGGGCTCTCCGACTCGATCGTCGCCCTGGATCTCGGTCGCGTGCTCATGCAGGGAACACCGGGCCAGGTGTTGAAGGACGATCGCGTGGTCAACGCCTATCTCGGCAACGACCCGGCGACGATCAACCGCAGCGCCGGCTCGACAACCAAATCCCGCACGCGCAGCAAGGCGGCGGCGCGATGAACCGCCGCTGGCTCGGCCGCGTCACGATCGCCGCGACATCGTCGTCGATCGTGCTCGTCGCGACCGGCGTCGTCGGGCCGTCCGCTTCCGCTGACACTCCGACCAAGGTCGGTTGGTGGAACACCGCGGCTGCCTCCGGCACTGCCGCACCCGCGCCGGACACCCCCGCCGGCGGCATGCGCGTCAGCGTCGCCTCGCAGGAGACGCTCTCCTACGGCGCGATCGAGCTGCCGCTGGCACGCGACGGCTCAGGCACATTGACGCTCTCGGTCGAAGCGGCCACGGGCAACAGCGCGGAGATGCTCAACGCGATCGCGGCTTGCCCGACGACCGACGACAGCTGGAAGGCCGGCGACGACCAGGACGCGTCGACGGCGCCCAAATACGACTGCAGCGTGCACAGCTACACCGGACGGCTGTCCTCGGACGGCTCGTCGATGACGTTCCTTCTCGACGGCTCGTCCGACGTCAGTGACGGCGTGCTCAGCCTTGCCATCGTGCCGGTGCACTCGACCGGCGTCCCGGCCGTCGGCACCGACCCCGGCACCGGCACCGACCTGACCCCGCCGTTCGCCATCGACTTCAACAAGCCGGACAACAACACGTTCGTCGTGAGCAACCCCGGCTCGTCGGCTGCGGCGCCGGCACCTGCACCGGTGCCGGCCGGTCCCCCGGCGGCGACCGGCAACGCCGGTGGCGCAAGCGCTCCGGCTGCCCTTCCGCCGGCTGCCGGCGTCAACGTGCCGGCCGCGCCCGACAGCGGTCAGTCCCCGGTCGTCGCGGGCCAGCAGTCCCCGGCCGCCACCGGCTACGCGCCGCAGGCCGTTGCCCACAAGAGCGCGATCAACGGCGACACCAAGCGCAACCTGCTGCTGGTGCTCCTCGTCCTGCTCGGCTTCGCGATCCTCTACACGCAGAACCAAGCGCCGCGTCAGCCCCGCTCGTTGCTGCCCACCCGGCGCGACGCAACCACCGACGGCGATGCCGTCCCCACGGTGTCCGCCAACCCCGCGTTCGCCGGGCCGCGCGGCCTCGGCCGCTTCGCAAAGCCAAGAACCGGCCCCGCCCGCCCATTGATCTAACGCCGAGTGCGACGTAGATGCCCATCTGACACCCCGAAATCGGGCATCAACGTCGCACTCGACGATGTGGTGTTGGTCACTTACAAGAAGTGTTGACGGTTTGTTTCTTCCCTAGGATGCTGACGAAGTGACGCAAACGCGGCGGACTCAGGCCGAACGCACCGCGTCCACACGGGCGGCGCTCCTCACCGCCACCGTCGACACCCTCGTCGACAAGGGCTATCGCCGTACGACGACGACCGACGTGGCCCGCCGCGCCGGGGTGTCCCCGGGCGCCCTCTTGCACCACTTCCCGACCAAGGCCGACCTGCTCGCGGCAGCCGTCGGGCACCTGTTCGACCAGCGCCTCACCGACTTCCGCAAGGCCATGGCCGACCTGCCGGAAAGCGCCGCGCGCGGCGACGCTGCGATCGACGTCCTGTGGTCGATGTTCTCCGGGCCGACGTTCACCGCATGGTTGGAGCTCTGGGTCGCGGCCCGAACAGACCCCGAGCTGCGAGCCGCGGTCACAGCGGTCGACCGCGACTTCGTCGGTGCAAGTGAAGAGGTCTTTCGCGAGGTATTCGCGGAAGAGACGCTCACCAATCCTGACCTGCCTCGTTACGCAGTAGCGACCGTCTTCACTTTCCTCACCGGCATGGCTACGTCGGGCCTCGTCGCCGGAGCCGACGTGCTCGCCGACGAAGAACTGCTCGCGATTTTCAAGATGCTCGTCAAACCCGCACTGCCAAGCGCACCGGAAGGACCGTCGTCATGACCGAATTGGCCACCCGCGACAACCTCGCCGACGAACCGGATCTCAGTCCGGGCGACGAACGGTGGCTGTCGCTGCTGGATCGGCTCAACGACTTGTCGGTGCACAAGCACTTCGATGCCTACGGCGACATTGCCTGGGACGACCCGGAGTATCACCTCGACCCCACGGACGCTCGCTGGGAGCTCGACCCGGAGCTGGATCCTTTGGGCGCGACCGACTGGTACAAGTCGTTGCCGGCGGACAAGAGGGCGCGGCTCGGCTGCGAGCTGGTCGCAAGCAAGATGAAGCTCGGCCTCATCTTCGAGAACATTCTCAAGCAGGGTCTGCTCCGCTTCGCCATGACATTGCCCAACGGCGCACCCGAGTTCCGCTACGCCTACCACGAGGTGATCGAAGAGGCGCAGCACTCGCTGATGTTCCAGGAGTTCGTCAACCGCACCGGCTACGACGCACCCGGGCTGTCGCGCATCGACGGACCCGCCAACGCCTGGATCATCGGCCTCGGCAAGCGCTTCCCGCAGCTGTTCTTCCTGTTCGTGCTCGGCGGCGAGGACCCGATCGACTACGTGCAGCGGCGAGAGCTTCGCAGCGACCGGCCGATCCACCCGCTGCTCGAGCGCATCATGCGCATCCACGTCACCGAAGAAGCGCGGCACTTGTCCTTCGCTCGCCACTACCTCAAGCGCACCGTGCCCTCGCTCAGCCGCGCCCGCAAGGCACAGCTGGCCATCTTCGCGCCGCTCATCCTCGGTCAGATGGCCCAGCTCATGCTCAAGCCGTCGCGGCGGCTGGTGGAGCGCTATGACATCCCGAAGCACGTCATCGACGAGGCCTACACCCACAACCCGCGGCACCACGCCGAGACCATCGCGTCGCTGACGAAGGTGAAGAAGCTCTGCTCCGACCTCGGGTTGATGCGGGCGCCGTATTCACGCCTCTGGAAGACCGTGGGACTCGACGGCTAGAAGCTCGCGCGCAACACGCACTAAGGTTGCGCGCATGGCACGCAGCGCGAAGAAGACCACCGCTCGCCGTCGTACGACGACCGCGCGCAAGGCAGCGCCCGCCCGTAAGGCGGCTCGGGCTGTCGCACCACCGAAAGAGACGGCGTCCGTCGCGCCCGACTTGGCCGGCGGGCTCAAGTCGTTCCTCGGCATCATCGAGAGCGAAGTGCGTGCCGTCACGGCACTCACCGAACGCATCGACGCGCTCGTCGGGGAGCTCAACGCCGTACGGGATGAGCAGGCGCAGCGACTGATCGCGCTGGACAACCTGCGCTCGACGGCCACCGACGGCGGACTGACGTCGTTCCTCGACAAGCTGATTCGGCCGCGCATGCCGCGCGTGCCGGAGGTCGTCCCCGACCGCTTGAGCCAGTAGCTCAGCTCGCCGTCACGCAGAGGGCACACAGCCAACGCGTGACGACCTGCTTTGCCGCATCCACCTCGAGGTGTTGGTCGGTGCGAAGCGACTCCCAGGCTGCCCAAGCCGAGGCGATGAGCAACGCGTCGAGCAAGGTCTCGCGGTCGTCACTGTCGGCGAGCTCGGTCGCGAAGACCTGCTCGACTTCTTCGCGCGCAAGCCGCATGAAGATGTCTCGGTTGATGCGCAGCTGCGCGGAGAAGGGCGCGTGCAGTCGAGCCGCCCGCCACACCGGTGCCATCGCTTCATACATGCGGGCACGAGCGTCGACAAGCATCTGGACCCGCTGCGCGTAGGGCAGCGACGAATCGATCGGCACGAGGTAGCCGCCGGCGATCTCCAGGTCACGCCGACCGGCCTCGACCAAGAGCGCCTCGACGTCCTCGAAGTGCTGCCACACGGTGCGTACCGACACACCGGCGCGCTCGGCGACGCGCGGCGCGGTGGGACGCAGATCACCCTCGATGATCAGCGCGCGCAGCGCCTCGACGATCGCGCGGCGGGTGCGCTCGGACCGTGCCAACCGCCCGTCCGACGAGGTCGGCGTCGCCGGCACCTCCACCGGCGCGACCCGCATTGACTCCACCGGTAACTTATAGCACTGTTAGTGCAATCTTCGCAGGTTCCTCGCGCCGGCGGTTGCGCACTCCAAGGAGGCCCCATGTCCTGGCCGGATGCACGTCGACTCAGGTGGACCCCGACCCTTCGGGTGCCGTCCGACGACGGCACTGAAATCGCCGTAGAGGTCCTCGGCGACACCCACCCGGGGCCAACGGTCGTGTTGGTTCACGGTTGGACCTTCTCCTCGCGGAGCTACCACTACCAGCGGATGCTCGCCGAGCGCTACCGGCTGGTGCTGATGGATCACCGCGGCCACGGCGAGTCCGACCCCGGCCCACGGGACAACCGCACCATCGACCAGATCGGGCGCGACCTCAATGCCGTTCTGCGGGCGACGTGTGAGGGACGTGACGTCGTGCTCGTCGGCCACTCCATGGGCGGCATGACCATCATGTCGTTGGCCGCGCAGCACCCCGAGCTCTTCGGGACGCAGGTCAAGGCGGTTGCGCTGATGAACACCAGCGCGGTTCGCACCGAAGACGACGTGTTCGGGATGCCGCGCTTGTTGGTCAAGGCGTTCTCGAAGCAGTTCGAAGGCGCGATGGCGTTGATGGTGTCCGACCCCGAGGCGGCCGAGAAGAAAAAGCGCGCCGGCAGTCGCGGATCGCTGTTCATGAGCCGGCTGCTCAACTTCGGCAAGCGACCCGACAAGCGTCTCGTGGCGTTCACCGAAGCCATGTCGTCGCAGACCAAGGCGGAGGTTGTCGGGGACTTCTCCATCACATTGCGCGGTCACGACAAGGTCGCTGCCCTCGAGACACTCGGCAACGTCCCGACGCTCGTGGTCGCCGGCGCCCGCGACCGACTGCTGCCGCCGAAGCACGCGCGCACCATCGCGGCCGGTGTCGCCGGTGCGCGTCTGCTCGAGCTGAGCGACGCCGGGCACTGCACGATGCTGGAGCACCCCGACGTCGTCAACGAGGCGCTTCTCGAGCTGATCGGTTCGATCAGCCAGCCGGCCGCCGACGCTTATCCCGCCGCGCCAACCGCGACGAGCACCCGCAGTCGCAGCAACGGGCGCAAGACGCCCGCACAACCGGTCGCTCCGTGATTCCAGTCCAAGCGCAGACTGTGCAAGAGCACCACCGCGTCGCAGTCATCGGCGCGGGCTTCGGCGGCATCGGCGCGTCCGTTCGGCTGGCCGAGCAGGGCATCGACCACGTCATCTTCGAGAAGATGGACGACGTCGGCGGCACCTGGTGGCAGAACAAGTACCCGGGCTGCCGCTGCGACGTCCCGTCCAACCTCTACTCGTTCTCGTTCGCGCTCAACCCGGACTGGTCCGACACGTTCTCCGCGCAGCCGGAGATCCACGCCTACCTGCGCAAGGTGGCGGAGGACTTCGGCGTCATCCCGCGCATTCGTTTCAACACCACGGTTGAGACGGTGCACTGGGACGACACTGCGAAGCGATGGGTTCTCGAGACCTCCGCCGGCAGCTGCACGGCTGATGCACTCATCACTGCCCATGGTTTTCTCTCCGAGCCCGCCTACCCAGACATCAAAGGCCTGGACAGCTTCCGCGGTCAGGTCATGCATTCCGCTGAGTGGGACCCGTCGTACGACGTCACCGGCAAGCGCGTCGCCGTCATCGGCACCGGTGCTTCGGCGGTGCAGATCGTGCCGGTCGTGCACGAGACCGCACGCAACCTCGTCGTCTTCCAGCGCACAGCGGCATGGATCCTTCCGCATCGCCGCCGGCCGGTTAAGGACTGGGAGAAGAAGCTTTATCGCCGCGTGCCGGCGGTGCAGCGCGCACTGCGTGGTGTGACCTACCTCGCCAGCGAGCTCGTCGTGTTGCCGGCGTTGCTGAAAAACCAGCGCACCGACCTGATCAAGCGGATGGCCATGCGTCACCTCGAGGCGCAGGTGCCCGACCAGGAGTTGCGGGCGAAGCTGACGCCAACCTTCACGCCAGGGTGCAAGCGGCTCACGCCGACCAACGAATACTTGCCGGCGATCGCCTCGACGAAGACCGAGCTCGTCACGGATCCGATCGTCGCGGTCGGGCCGGATGGCATCACCACGGCCGACGGCACACTGCACGAGGCCGACGTGATCATCCTGGCCACCGGCTTCCGCGTCACCGACAACTCGTTTCCCGGCGTGATCCGCGGCCGCGACGGCCGCACGCTGCGCGAGGTCTGGGACAGCGACAGCATGGGCGCCTACAACGGCACGACGTTCGCCGGCTTCCCGAATCTCTTCATGCTCGCTGGACCCAACACCGGCATCGGCCACACCTCGTTGGTCTACATGATCGAGGCGCAGCTGCCCTATGTGCTCGGCGCACTGAAGGCGATGGACGAGCAAGGCATCGTCTCGGTCGAACCACGACCAGCGGTGCAGGCGGCGTACAACGAGATGTTGCAGCGCAAGCTCGCACCGTCTGTCTGGCTGACCGGTGGGTGCAGCAGCTGGTACCTCGACGAGAAGGGCCGCAACAGCACGATCTGGCCCGACTACACGTTCCGGTTCGCACAGCGACTGCGGCACTTCGACATCGACAGCTACTACCTGGAGTTCGCGCGCTCGCAAGTTGCCGACGTGCCGCCGGTGCCCGCGCAACTAGCGGCGGTCTGACGGTCAGGTGGCCGGCGTGGCGGCGCTTTCCCGCAGGCGGTGCGCCATGCCGGCCAGCAGCTTGCGCGCCAGCACGGGCGACTCCTCGACCGCGGCGTAGAACTCGCGGCTGCCGAGGAGCACGGCGGTGGTGTCGCGCAGGGCGGTGACGGTGGCCGTGCGCGGGCCCGGGTCGAGCAGCGCCTGCTCGCCGACGTACTTGCCGGGGCCGAGCTTCGCGAGCGTGTTGCCGTCACTCGTCACACCAACTTCGCCGTCGACGATGACGTAGAACTCGTGGCCCGGCTCACCCTCGGTCATGAGCGTCTCGCCGGCCCGGAACTCGACCAGCTCCGCGTGCCGCGCCAGGCGGTCCAGCTCCTTGTCACTGCACGCAGAGAACAAGGGCACCTGCCCGAGCAGCTGCTGCCGGTCGCGCTTTCCAGCCATTGCGATCTCCTCAGTCGTTGACTGGCCCCTCAGCCTTCGTTGGCACAGTGTCGGCGAAAACGCGTCTCGCGTCGACCGCCGTTGCCGTACGTCGACGTCAATGGAAATGGTTTTCATTTTGAAGTAGAGTCTTGTCGTGGCTGTGCTGGTAACGCTGCTGACGGTGGTGTCGACCGGTTTGGGTGGGCTCTTCGCGCTCCGGCACCGCGACCAGCTGCACCGGATCCTCGGCTTCACCGCCGGTGTCATCCTCGGTGTCGTCGCCTTCGACGTGTTCCCGGAGATCGCGACGCTCTCGCGGCACACGCACACCGACGTCAAGGTGCCGATGGTCACGCTCGCGGCCGGGTTCCTCGCGTTCCACGGCGTCGAGAAGTGGCTGCTCGTGCACAACGCCCACGAGCACGAGTACGCCGGACACCAGCACCACGAGACCGTCGGGCTCGCCTCGGCGCTCGCCTTGTGTGGGCACAGCCTCACCGACGGCATCGCGATCGGGCTCGCCTTTCAAGTCAACTCGGGTGTGGGCCTCGCGGTCGCCCTCGCGGTGATCGGACACGACTTCGCCGACGGGCTCAACACCGTGTCGTTGATGTTGGTGCACGGCAACACCAACCGGCGCTCGCTGGCGCTTCTTGCACTTGATGCGATCACGCCGCTCGTGGGCGCGGCCTTGACGTATCTCTTCACCGTGCCGGACACCGGGTTGCTGATCTACCTCGGTGTGTTCGCCGGCTTCCTGCTCTACATCGGGGCGAGTGACATCCTCCCGGAGGCGCACGCCGGTCATCCGTCGCTGGTCACGTTCGCGCTCACAGTGATCGGCGCAGGCTTCATCTATGGAGTGGTCGAACTCGTCCCGTGACCCGCGTCGTATGGTCCGCGCATGACCGACACAACGGCCGGAGACCTCGCCCGCTCGGCCCACAAAGTGCTCGAGCCCTTCCACACTCTCGTGTACTTCGTCCCTGAAGGCGGCGAACGCTACGAGGCAGCCGGCGTCGGCGGTTCGATGCGTGCCTACTTCGCCTCGCGTTCGGCGCCTTTCGGCGTCACGTCGGCCGAAGTGGTCATCGCCACCTTCTACAACTTCGCGCCGGACCGGGTCCGGCGAGCGATCCCGTCGGTCTGGGAGACGACCACACCCGAGCGTGTGCTTGCCGCCCGCCTCGACGTGGTGGACGCAGCACTTCGCCGGATGCTGCCGGAAGAGCTCGACAGCGACGCGATGGCGGAGGCGGCAGCGCTGGCGCGGACCGCCTGCGACGCCGCAGACGTCGTCGGTCGACCGCTGTATGCGGCGCACGCAGGGCTGCCGTGGCCGGAGCCGGACCATCTGCAGCTGTGGCATGCCACGACGTTGCTGCGCGAGCACCGCGGCGACGGCCACATCGCCGCGCTGGTGCTCGCCGGTCTTTCCGGAGCTGAGGCCGCGGTCACCTACGTCGCCACCGGACACAGCGCGATGAACGAGGAACTGCAGCGATCGACCCGCGGCTACACGCTGGAGGAGTGGCAGTCGGTCAAGAACACACTGCGCGCCCGTGGCCTGCTCAACGAGGACGGCAGCCTCACCGACGCAGGAGGACAGTTGCGCGCACGCGTCGAAGCCCAGACCGACGAGGCGGCGGCTGCGCCGTACGAGCATCTCGGCGCCGACAAGACCCAGCGTCTGATCGAGCTCGTGCGGCCATGGGCGCGCTCGATCACCGAGCAGATCTTCGGCTGAGAGGACCGCGATGACACAGCAACGTTATGACGGCAAGGTCGCCTGGATCACCGGTGCGGCCAGCGGGTTCGGTGCCGGTGCCGCCCGCCGCCTGGCCTCCCTCGGTGCGACAGTCGTGCTCAGCGACATCAACGTCGACGGCGGCGAGAAGGTCGCCGCCGAAGTCGGCGGGACATTCGTCCGATGTGACGTCTCGTCGTACGACGACAACCTCGCCGCGGTCCGGTCAGTCATCGACGCGCATGCTCGCCTCGACATCGCGTTCCTCAACGCGGGCATTGCCACCGGCACCAACGTCGGCGACGACTTCGACCTCGCCCTCTACCGCCGGGCGATGGGCGTCAACCTCGACGGTGTCGTCTTCGGGATGCACGCGGCGCTCGCGCATATGCAGGAGCGCGGCGGCAACATCGTCGCAACGGCTAGCCTCGCCGGACTCACGGCGGTGCCGTTCGACCCGATCTACGGCGCGAACAAGCACGGTGTGGTCGGCCTCGTGCGCGGGGTCGGTCCGGCCTATACCGGCAAGGGCATCTACATCAACGCGATCTGCCCCGGCTTCGCCGACACCAACATCCTCAGTGCCAATGCACGCGAAGGGCTGAGCAACCTCGGAATCCCCATCCTTCCGGTCGACACGGTCGTCGACGCGGTCGTCGCGGCGATCGAGAGCGGCGAAGGTGGACAGTGCTGGTTCATCCAAGCCGGTCGTGACATCGAACCGTTCGGGTTCCGCGGCCTGCCCGGTCCGCGCGACGAGGCAGGCAACGATGCGCCGCGACTGGCCGGCCAGGTCGGGACAGCGTTGGTCGACAAGGGGGAATGACACGTGAAGCTGCAACAAGGACAGGTCGCGGTAGTCACCGGTGCCGGCAGCGGCATCGGGCTGGCCCTCGCGCGGCGGTTCGCGTCTGAAGGCCTCTCGGTCGTCCTCGCGGACGTCGACAAGGCGGCATTGGACGCAGCCGCCGAACAGGTCGCCGGCAACGGCGTCGACACGATGTCCGTCGTGACCGACGTTGCCGACGCCGACGCCGTCAGCGCGCTCGCGGATGCGACGTACGAGCGGTTCGGCGCGGCCCACGTCGTCTGCAACAACGCCGGCGTGAGCGGTCCCGGCGACCCGTGGTTGGGCCCGATCGAAACCTGGACGTGGGTGTTCGGCGTCAACTTCTGGGGCGTTGTGCACGGCGTCCGCGCATTCCTGCCGCGGCTGATCGAGCAAGGCGGCGGCCACATCGTCAACACGGCGAGCATCGCCGGGCTGGTTCCGGGGTTCGGACCGGTGTACGACGCCTCCAAGCACGCCGTCGTCGCGATGACCGAGGATCTCTACCGGATGACCCAAGTCGCGCAGCTGCCGATCGGTGTCAGCTGCGTTTGTCCCGGCTGGATTCGCACCCAGATCCTCGATGCGGACCGCAACTGGCCGCAGGAGTTCGGCGAGCGCCCGGCACCGCCGCCGGGGGCGGAGATCATGCGCGAGTTCGTTCGCCAGGCGATCGATGCTGCGCCCCCGCCGAGCCTCGTCGCCGACACGGTCGTCGACGCGGTGCAGAGCGATCGCTTCTGGGTGTTCCCCAACCCGGAGTTCGTCGAGATGGCAGCCACGCGTTGGCAGAGCATCACCGAGCACCGCAATCCCGAAGTGATGCCTCGCGCACCCGGCCTGCCCGATCCGGACTCTCTGGCCCAGGAATAGTTGCCGTAGCAAATACCTTGAACCTCGCAGGAGGTTCCACATGCCAGCCATCACTGTTGCCGACGTCACCGCCCTGCCGCGGGTCGCAGAGGCAGCCGGCCGCTCCCGACCGGTCCGCAGCGTGACCAGCGCGCCGCAAGGGCTCGAGGGTGAGGGGTTCCCGGTGCGCCGCGCCTTCGCCGGCGTCGACCTCGGTCTGCTCGACCCGTTCATTCACATGGACCAGATGGGCGAGGTCGACTACGCGCCGGGCGAGCCGAAGGGCACGCCCTGGCACCCGCACCGTGGCTTCGAGACCGTCACCTACCTCATGGATGGCACGTTCGAGCACCAGGACTCCAACGGCGGCGGCGGCCTGATCACCAACGGGGACACGCAGTGGATGACCGCCGGCGGCGGCATCCTGCACATCGAGAAGCCGCCGGAGGAGCTGGTCAAAAGCGGCGGCCTCTTCCACGGCATCCAACTGTGGGTCAACCTGCCGCGAGAGAAGAAGCTCGTCGCTCCCCGCTACCAGGACCTGCGCGGCAACTCGGTCGCGTTGCTCGCGTCGCCCGACGCGGGTTCGCTGATCCGGGTCATCGCCGGCGACATCGCTGACCACCAGGGTCCTGGCTCGACCTACACCCCTATGACGTTGCTGCATGCGAGCGTGTCGCCGGGCGCCTCGCTGACGCTGCCCTGGCGCCAAGACTTCAACGCACTCGCCTATGTCTTGTCCGGCGACGGCACCACCGGCGCCGAGGGCCGGCCGATCGGCACCGGCCAGCTCGTGGTCTTCGGGGACGGGGACTCGGTGACGGTGTCGGCTGCCACGAGCCAGGACAGCCGGCGCTCGGCGCTGGAGGTGCTGCTTCTCGGCGGTGCGCCGATCCGTGAGCCGGTTGCGTGGGGCGGTCCGTTCGTCATGAACACCAAGCTCGAGGTGTTGCAGGCATTCGAGGACTTTCAAGCCGGACGACTCGGCACGATCCCTGCACAACGGGACTGAACCCACCAAAGGTCCGGCCAACCTGAACGCGCCTTCAGGCGTCAAAGAAATAGCATTGATCGGCTCGACGGTCGGGCCACTGGGAGGACCGCTCCATCGTGTCGACGCCGCCCGTCCTCGGCACGCCACATGTCGCCCCTGCACCGTCGCGGCGCAAGCGCCTGCTCGCAGGGATTGCCCTCGGTCTCGCCGGGGTGCTGCTGATCACCGTCGCCGGTGGCGTTCTCGTCTACAAGCACCTGATGGGCAACATCCAGCACCAGAAGATCGACATCATCGGCGGTCAGGTGCCCAAGCTCAACAAGGCGCAGAACATCCTGCTGATCGGCTCCGACACCCGCGACTTCAAAGGCGGCGCCGCCTTCGGCCGTGACGTCGGCGGCGCGCGCTCTGACACGACGATCCTCGTGCACCTGTCCAACGGCGGCCAGAAGGCCGTGCTCGTCAGCATCCCCCGCGACTCCTACGTCGAGATCCCGGCCTGCCGGCTGCCCAACGGCTCGGCGTCGACGCCGCACTACGACAAGTTCAACTCCGCCTACTCCCTCGGTGGTCCGAGCTGCACGATCGCGACCGTCGAGCACCTCACGCACATCCACATCGACCACTTCGTGGAAGTCAACTTCCAAGGCTTCCAGAGCATGGTCAACGCCTTGGGCGGCGTGAGCATCTGTCTGCAGAAGCCGATCGACGACCCCGTCCGCTACGTCGGCGGGCACTACATCGGCAGCGGCCTCGTGTTGGCCCAGGGGACACACACGCTGAAGGGAAAGCAGGCACTCGCATTCGTCCGGGCGCGTTACGGCGTCGGCGACGGCAGCGACCTCGGTCGCATCAAGGACCAACAGCTGTTCATCTCTGCCGTCATCCGCAAGGCGACCAACACGGGACTGCTCTTCCGCCCGATCACGCTCTATGACTTCCTCGACGCCGCCACGAAGTCGATCCGGACCGACCCCAACTTCGGGCTGAGCCAGATGAAGAACCTGGCCGACCGACTGCATGGCTTGAAGCCGGGGCGAGTCGTCCTCCTCACCGTGCCGATCCTGTTCAACGCGCCCGGCGTTCCCGCCGCTGATGTGGCATGGGATCCGACCAAGGCCCCGCTGTTGTGGAACGCGTTGCTTCGTGACGAACCGCTGCCCGGCGAGGCGAAGCCACAACCGCATCCGAGTTCGTCGCCGTCCCCCGGCCTTACGTTGACGGTGCCACCGAGCTCGATTCCCGTGCGGGTGCTCAACGGCACCGGTGCACAGGGGATCGCACACCAGGTGGCGAATTCCCTTGCGGCAGAAGGCTTTATCGCCTCGGCGGGCAACGCGGGATCGTCGTCGTACACCACGAGCGTGGTGCTCTACGGCAGCAGCCGGGTGCAGTCGTCGATGACGGTGGCGGCAGCAGTGCCAGGGTCAACGCGTCAGCTCGACACCTCACTCGGCAACACCGTCGAGCTCATCGTCGGCAGCAACTTCACCAAGGTCGTGCCGGTCACCATCTCGAGCGCGTCGCCATCTGCGACTCCGTCGGCGGGACCGACGATCGACACGATTACCGCTGATCAGGACGTGTGCTCTTCCTCGTCCTGATCGACGTCAAGAACCCAGCACCCCACGCGCCGTGCATCGTCGCGAGCACCGCCGGAAGCACGAGCTGCGACTGCAGAGGCAACCTGCGTCCGATGACGAGGGCGCCCGCTACCACGAGCGCGGCGTAACCGCCCGGCAGAACCCATGCCCAGGACACGCCGGCAGCTCCGGCTACAACGCCGCCGGTGAAACCCACCACGGCGACCGGTGGTGCGAGGTAGCGAAGGTTGACCGACTCGGGGTGCTCGCGCATCACTTCACGACGCCAGCGCCCGTAGTGGAAATACTGCCCGGCCAACGCGCGCAGGGAGAGACGCGGACGATACGAGACCCGAAGCGCCGGCGTGAAGTAGACGAGACCACCGCTTTCGCGGATGCGGAAGTTCATCTCCCAGTCCTGCGCCCGCGCGAACGATGCGTCGTAGCCACCGACGCGTTCAAGCGCCGTACGGCGAAAGACCCCGAGGTAGACGGTGTCGGCGGGACCTTCCTCACCTCCGACGTGAAAACGCGCATTGCCGACTCCGAGTTTGCTGGTCATCGCGCAGGCGATTGCCTTCTCGACGTCGGTCACGCCCTCGGCCCACATCAGGCCGCCGACGTTGTCCGCACCGGTGCGCTCGAGCAGCTCGACCGCCGTCCTCAGGTAGTCGCGCGGCAGCTCCGAGTGGCCGTCGACGCGCGCCACGATCGGAAAGCTGCTCGCCGCGATCGCCGCGTTGAGCCCTTCCGGAGTCCGGCCGGTGGGGTTGGGCACCGTGCGCACGCGGCCATCGGCGGCCGCCAGACGGCTCGCGATGGCGTCCGTGCGGTCGGTCGAGGGACCCAGCGCGAGCACGACTTCGAGCGGCCCGGCGTAGTCCTGGTCGAGGATCGAACCGATGGCGTCGGAGAGGTGTCGCTCCTCGTTCAGAACGGGTAAGACCACAGACACACCGGGCTTCTCGTCACGCTCGGCTCCGGGCACTGGGCGACGTTATCGCCTACGATTCGGACCCGACCGGAGGCGGCGAGACCCCGGTGCAGCGATCCGGAGGTAGCGCGGCATGACGGGCCAGGCGGTCTTCGGCCGGCCATGACCGGACCAGACGAACCCCGCGACTGGCCGGAGCTGCCGCCGGAGCTCAACCCGCGCGGACGGCACCCGCAGAGCCCGCAGTCCGGGCCGCCAGGACATGAGCCGCCGGGCCAACCGGACACGATCGGGTCGCCCCGACGACGACGGCGCAGCAAGAAGCGGATGCTGGCGTGGATTGCCGGCGGCCTGGCGGCTGTGCTGCTGATCGGCGGCGTGACGTCTTGGGCCGCGATCAGCCACTTCCTCGGCAACATCACCAAGATCAACGTGTTCAACGGCCTCACTCACCGACCGTCCGGTGGGGTGCAAGGCGACCTCAACATCCTGCTGGTCGGCTCCGACAGCCGCGCTGGTCTCACCAAGGCCCAGCAGAACGCCTTGCACGTCGGTCACGACCCGGGTCAGCGGTCGGACACGATGATCCTGCTGCACATCCCGCGCGGCGGCGGCAAAGCAGTGCTGATCAGCTTGCCGCGTGACTCCTACGTCACGATCCCGGCGCACAAAGACGCGACCGGCCATCTCGTTCCGGCAGCGAAGAACAAGCTCAACGCCGCCTACTCGATCGGCGGTCCGCAGCTCACGGTCGCGACGATCGAGGCCAACACCCACGTGCGCATCGACCACTACGTCGAGATCAACTTCCTCGGCTTCGTGAAGATGGTCAACGCGCTGGGCGGTGTGACGGTGTGCACGCCGAGCCCGATCTCCGACCCGGTGCGCTACGACCCGGCGACAGGCGGCAAGGTCGGCAGCGGACTCGAACTGCCCAAGGGAAAGAGCCACGTCAACGGCGCCGTCGCCCTGGAATACGTGCGTGCGCGCGAGTTCGACCCGAGCGCCGACATCGGCCGCATCCAGCGTCAACAGAAGTTCATGGCCGCGATGATGCAGAAGGCGGAAAGCACCGGCACGCTCCTGGATCCGTTCAAGCTGGTGAGCTTCCTCAACGCGGTCACCGGCTCGCTTCGGACCGACCCTGGCTTCGGCGCCTCCCAGATCATCCGGTTGGCCAAGAAGCTGCACAACATGTCTCCGTCGCACGTCGAGTTGCTCACGGTGCCGCTCGCCACCAGCAACGGCCGGGCGCTCATCGGCGGCAGCTACGCATCGGTTGTCGAGTGGGACCCGGTGGTGGCCCCGCAGCTGTTCAGCGACCTCACCAACGATGTGCCGATCGACCAGGCGGACCAGGGCAAGTCCGCCAAGGTGACGATCCCGCCGGGCAGCATCGCCGTGTCGGTGCTCAACGCGGCCGGGCGGCAGGGGCTCGCCGGCCAGACGGCCGCCAGCCTCAGTTCGGTCGGCTTCCGCATCGCCAAGACCGGCAACGCGCCGGCCGGCAGCAACGCCGGTGTCACGGTCGTGCGCTATGGCCCGACCCGTAGTGACTCGGCTCGGACGCTGGCCGCCGCCGTGCCCGGGGCGGTGCTGCAGCTCGACAACTCCCTCGGCAGCAGCCTTGAGTTGCTCGTCGGCTCCAACTACCACGGCGTACGACGGGTCGTCGTGGCCTCACCGAGCGCCGGGGCACACGCCAACCTCCAGATCCGGACGGCGTCGCAAGACATCTGTTCCTAACCGTCGCGGAGATCGTCCGAAAAGGGGAGGACTCCGACTTACCCATACGGACACACCGGCGGCCAAAATGCCCTAACTCGCCACGGCGGAGGCACTTCGCCCCTAGCGTGGACGTGTGCGTTTTCCTCGACTGATCATCGGGCTGCTGGGACTGTCCCTCCTTGCAGCCGCCTGCGCCGGCGGAGCCAAACCCGCCGCTGTTGCCAACACGCCGTCGCCGACCGTTTCGGCGACCCCCACGCCCACAGTGACACCCGTCGCGGTCACCTGTCCGCTGACCGGGGTCGCCCCCACCGCGGCGCAGAACGTTCATCGTCCTGCCCTTGCGGTGAAGATCGACAACATCAACCCGGCCCGCCCGCAGGCCGGCGTCGATCATGCGGACGTGGTGTTCGAGGAGCAGGTGGAGGGAGGCCTGACCCGCCTGCTCGCAGTGTTCCAGTGCGACTCGGTCGGTCGGGTCGGCCCGGTGCGCTCGGCCCGGACCAGCGATGCCGACATGCTCGCGCTGCTGCATGGATCGGTGTTCGCGTACTCCGGAGCCAACCCGGCGGCGCTCCCGCCGATCCGCCGGCACGGCGACGCAGTGATGATCTCTTACGACCAGTACGGCAACGTCTTCCACCGCGACGGCTCACGCCCCGCGCCGCACAACGTGTTCTCATCGACGCAGCTGATGCTCGCGGCCGGCGTTGCTCACCGACACGGGTTGACCGCGCCGAAGCCGCTGTTCACCTACGCCCCGACTGCGACCGGCGGCACGAAGGCCACTGCTGTGGGCATGTCCTGGCCACAGGCGAGTGCGTCCTGGCACTGGAACGGCAAGACCTGGCTGCGCACCCAGAACGGCACGGCTGATGTCCTGACCGGCGGCAACCGCGTGCAAGCCGCCAACGTCGTGGTGATGTCGATCAAGCTCGGCAGCACCGGGCTTCGCGACGTGCTCGGCAACGCCTCGCCACTGGACATTACGGTCGGATCGGGCAAGGTGTGGGTTTTCCGCGACGGCACGGTCATCACCGGCACCTGGCATCGGGCGAAGATCTCCTCGCCGCTGCAGTTCGTCGACGCCGCCGGCGCGCCGATCGCACTGTCTCCCGGCCGGACCTGGGTCGAACTGCTGCCTCACCAGACCTTGCCGAAGATCTCCTGACTCGCGCGTTACCCTCGGCCGGTCACGGTCGTTGCACTGGTGTACGCGTCTGACAAGGAGCCGGACATGCTGCACCTGCCTCGCACGATCACCACGCCGCTGCCACTCCTGGTCGCGACCGGCACCGGCGAGGCCGACCTCTCCGGCGAGCTGCGTTACGACCCGAGCGACCCGTTCGCGGTGTCGCTCGCGATCGGCACCGAGTGCGGCGAGCCGGTGGTGTGGACGTTCGCGCGTGACCTGCTGTCAGCGGGCGTCTCGGCCGCGGCCGGCGAAGGCGACATCACGATCGAGCCCGTGAACGCCGACGACGGCGTCGAAGAGCGCGCGGTGCGCGTTACCCTCGCGACCGACTGCCTCGCCACGATGCTCGTCTCGATGGACCGCGTCGTCGAGTTCCTGGTCGAGACCTACGCGCTGGTTCCGACCGGCACCGAACTCGACCGGGTCGACCTCGACGCAGAGATCGCCGCTCTCCTCGGCTGAGGGCGGCCCGCTGGTTTGCGGCGTACGGTCAGGACCGGCTGCGGCGCAGCACCACGACGGCGGCGATGGCGGCAGCAACGCCCACGACCATCAGAACGCGATCGGTGCGCAGCGTGCGCTTCACCGTGTATTGCGTTGAGCCCGTGTAGGCCGAGCCGCCGCCGCTCGCAGCAATCTCGTGCAGCTCGCTCGTCCGATCCTGACGCCCGCTGTGGGCAGCCGCCTTGGGCGGAGCGTCCAGAACCGCCGCCGGTGCGGAGCCGTTGCCGTGGCCGTTGTGGGCGAAGACTCCGCTCACCTGTGCCTTCACGGCCGCGGCGCCTCTGCTGGCAGCCCGCTTGGGGCTGATCCGATCAGCGATCGCGTCGATCGTCTCGGCGAGCTCCGCCCGCGTCTGTTCGATTTCCTTCTGGATCGCGTCCGGGCTACGCGTCTCGGGCACGTCGGCTCCCTCGTCCTGACTGGGCTCGATCATCTCATCGACCACCTTGCATCCCTACCCCGACCGCGGGCTACCGTCCCATTTATGCGCCTGTCAGCCGGTGAGCCGGCCCCGGACTTCCAGCTGCTCGACGCCGACGAGCAACCAACGACGCTCATGCAGTTCCGCGGCAGGCGTCTGGTGCTGTACTTCTACCCGGCAGCGATGACTCCTGGCTGCACCACTCAGGCCTGTGATTTTCGCGACAACCTCTCCGTGTTTCGCAATGCCGACTACACGGTCGCCGGTGTCTCCCCGGACCTCCCCCAGAAGCTGCGCGAATTCCGCGACCACGACGCGTTGACCTTCCCGCTGCTGTCCGATCCCGACCACAAGGTGCTCGAGGCCTACGGCGCCTGGGGTGAAAAGTCGCTTTATGGCAAGACCGTCATCGGCGTGATCCGATCGACGGTCGTCATCGACGCTCGTGGAGTCGTCGAGCGCGCGCTCTACAACGTCAAGGCGACCGGGCACGTCGCGAAGTTGCTTCGCGACTTGGCGATCGCGTCATAGCTCGGTGAGCAGCGACGACGCGTGGCTGATCGGTGTCGGCCGCGCCGACGTCACGGGCGACCCGTGGAATGTCGGCATGATGGGTTACGGCATGCGCTTTCAGCGCACCGCCGGACTGCATCTTCGCCAGCGGGCGCGCGCGTTCGTCATCGTCGACCCGTCGTCGGGCAACCGCGTCGCCTACGTCGTTGCGGACATCGGAATGTTCTTTCGCAACGTCAAAGAGGCGGTGCTGGCGCAGCTCGATCCGCGCCTGTATCGCGCGGACAACGTCGTGCTCACCGCCACGCACACACATGCCGGCGTCGGCGGTTACTCGTGCTATCGGCTCTACAACATGACGACCGACGGCTTTCAGCGGCGCACGTTTGACGCGATCGTCGATGGCGTCGTCGCGGCGATTCAACAGGCCACGACTGACGCCGCACCGGGCCGGCTCGTGCTGACCCGCGGCGAGCTGCACGACGCGAGTGTGAACCGGTCGCCCGAGTCGTTCGACCGCAACCCGGCCGCCGATCGAGCGGCGTTCCCGGATCGAATCGATCCGACCACCACGCTGCTTCGACTCGAGCGACAAGGACGCGTGGTTGGCGTCATCAACTGGTTCGCGACACATGGAACGAGCTTGAGCAATCGCAACCTGTTGATCAGCGGCGACAACAAGGGCTACGCGGCCTATCGATGGGAACGCGACGAGCCGCTCGTCGCGGCATTCGCGCAGACCAACGCCGGAGACATGTCGCCGAACGTTCCGGACGCGACGCGCGGGCCGACCGACAACGACGTCGACAACGCTCGCATCATCGGGGAGCGGCAATTCGCTGCTGCATTGGCGCTGGCGACGACGAGCGGCACCGACGTGACGGGCACCGTCGCGACTGCATTACGGCACGTGCGGCTCGAACATCTCGACGTCGCCGCATCGTGGTGCGGTGACGGTCAGCCGCACCGCACGGGTCGAGCCGTCCTCGGCGCGGCCTTCGCTGCGGGCACGAAGGAAGGGCCCGGCGTTTCCTTCTGCCACGCGGGCGTCAACTCGAACAAGTTGCTCGACCTTGCTGGTGCCGCGCTCGGTCGGGTGATGCCGGCGCTCGGCGACGCGCAGCTGCCGAAGGCAATGTTGCTCCCCGTCGGCTTGCTGGGATGGACGGCTGACGTTTTGCCGATCCAGCTCGTCCGCATCGGCGCCCTTGTCCTTGTCGCCGTGGCACAGGAAGTCACGATCGTCGCCGGACTCCGGCTCCGCCGGCTGGTTGCCGCAGCCTTGGGAGCAGACGTCGATGACGTTCTCGTGCAGGGCTACGCCAATGACTACGCCGGCTACCTGACGACGCCGGAAGAGTACGACGCGCAGCGCTACGAAGGCGGGCACACGATGTTCGGCCGGTGGCAGTTGCCGGCGTACTTGCAAGAGGTGAGCCGGCTCGTTCAGGACATGCAAGAGGGTCGCGGGACGGACGACCCGCTCGCTCCGCCGGCCGCCCGGACTCGGCGCGTGGCGCGGCCGCGGTTACGCAAGGAGCCGGCGGTCGCGATCGCCCCGCCCGCGACGTCGTACGCAGCCGGTGATGTCGCGCGCGCGACGGTGTCGGTCGAGGACCCGCGCGGACCGTTGCGGCCCAACTACTTTTCGGTGCAGCGCCAGGTCGGCGACGAATGGCAGGCCGTCACCGACGACGCCGACTGGGCCAGCACCATCGAGTGGCACGCATCGGCAGGCGGCGCATGGACGGCGACGATGACCTGGACTGTGCCGAACGTGACCGGGACGTTCCGCTTCGCCTACGGGCATGGAGGCTCGACGACCAGCACGTCAGCGTTCGTCGTGCACTAGCTCCGGCGCCTCGCCTGTCGCCAGGCTGCCCGCACCAGCGACTGCACCAGCGATGGATCGGTGAGCAGCGCGCCGACCGCGTAGCGCGGCTTGAAGTCGCTGGCGAACACCCGCGCTGCCTGCGTCGGGGTCAAGCGGTCGAGGCGTCGGATCACCCGGTCCCAGTCGTCGTCGCGGAAGGTGCAGATGCGGGTGTTGACGGCGTACGAGATGGCCAGGTCTCGCCCCATCCGGCGCTGCCATTCGCGCGGGTAGGCGTCGAGGTTTCGCCGTGTGTAGGTCCCGTGGGATCGCGCGACGACGTCGCCGGCGATGCGTCCCGCGACGATCGCATAGCGGATGCCTTCGCCGAGCAACGTGGAGCCCTGACCGGCGGCGTCACCGACGCTGAGCAGACCATCACCGATCAACGTCGTGGCGCTGGGCGGCAGCACCGGCATCAAGCCGCTGTGCATCTCGATCGGGCTCGCGGGCGTGCCCGGCGCAAGCAACGTCGTGAACGCCTTCATCAGCTGCTCGAGCAAGACCCGCGGCTCCGCGGCGCTCTCCGGCCGGACGACACCGACGCCCAGCCGTACCCGTCGCTCGCCGACCGGGAACGCCCAGCCGTAACCGCCGGGTGCAACATCGTTGCCGAGCCAGAACACCGCTTGGTCCTGGTCGTAGCCAGGTGCGTGCAGCTCGAGCTCCATGCCGACCGCGCTGCGCTCGTTGCCGGGACGCAGACCGGCTTCGCGCGCGAGAAAACCGGTGTGACCGCTCGCGTCCACGACGAGACCGCTTCGCAGCTCGTGGCGCCCACGGAACGAGTCGCGGACCGTCACTCCGACGATGCGGCCGCCGTCGTTGATGGCACCCTCGACGTGCGCCTTGAGCCGGATCTCGGCGCCGGCGTCAACTGCGCGTGCCGCAAGCCACTGGTAGGTGCGTCGTACGTCGAGGACGCAGCCACGCGCCTTGCGGTAATGCTTCGCGACGTCGGTCGTCGGGCCGATCACCCGGATCGAGTGCACCGGATGCCAGCACGACGGCGGCAGGCCGAGCCGTCGCAGCGGCTTGATGAAGCTGCCGCCACTCGTGCGCACCGGCTCCCCGATCGCGTGGCCACGTTCGAGCACGACGACGCGGGCGCCGCCGGCCGCCGCTCGCTCTGCAGTTGCGAGCCCGGCCGGACCGGCGCCTACGACAACAACATCGACGTGCTCGATCTCGCTCAGGCGGCGGCCTTCTCCAAAACGTGTACGCCGCAGGCGGAGCCGAGCCCGATCACATGCGCCAGGCCGACCTTGGCACCCTCGATCTGGCGGTCGCCGGCCTCACCACGCAGGTGATGGCAGACCTCCCAGATGTTGGCGATGCCCGTCGCCGCGATCGGGTGGCCCTTGGACTGCAAGCCGCCGGAGACGTTGACCGGCCGCTTGCCGTCGCGCCAAGGAGCGCCGGAGAGGAAGAAGTCGACCGCACCGCCCGGCTCGCAGAGCCCGAGGTTGTCGTAGTGAACGAGCTCGGCAGTGGCGAAGCAGTCGTGCAGCTCGACGAGGTCGAGATCCTCCGGACCGATGCCGGCCTGCTCGTAGGCCTGCGCGGCGGCGCGCCGGGTCAGCGTGTTGACGTCCGGCAAGACCTGGCATGCCTCTTGCCACGGGTCGGACGTGAGGATCGACGCCTTCACCTTGACCGCACGCCGCTGCTGCTCTTTCGACAGCGTCTTGAGCTTGCTGTCGGAGACGACGACTGCCGCCGCTGCACCATCACAGTTGGCCGAGCACATCGGTCGCGTGTTGGGGTAGGCGATCATGACGTCGCCCATGATCTGTTCGAGGGACATCTTCTTCGTGTAGGCCGCGAGCGGGTTCAGCGTCGAGTGCGCGTGGTTCTTCTCGCTGATCTTGGCGAAGAGCTCGAACGGGGTGCCGGCGTAGGAGTTCTCGTACATGTACTCCATGCCGACTTGGGCGAACACACCCGGCATGTTCTCGGTGCCGACCCGTCCGTCGAGCGCGGCGACGGCGCCGACGCGACCGCTCGGCTCCCAGGTGTCCTTGTCCGGCTTGCGGTTGCCGGCGCCGAGCAGGCCAGCGCCGGCAAGCTTCTCGACGCCAACGGCGAGGCCCATGTCGGCCTCCCCGGCCTTCACGGCCATGATCGCTGTGCGCAGCGCAGTGGCGCCGGTGGCGCACGCGTTGGCGACGTTGAAGACGGGGATGCCGGTCTGCCCGATCTGCTTCTGCAGCTGCTGACCGATGCTTCCGGAGCCGCCCATCAGGTTGCCGGCGGCGAGCACGCCCATGTCCTTGATGGTCACGCCGCCGTCGCGCATCGCGGCGATCGCCGCTTCGCTGGCGAGGTCGATCGTGTCCTTGTCCGGGTGCTTGCCGAACTTGGTCATGTGGATCCCGAGGATCCAGACGTTCTCTGTCATCGTGTTCGCTCCGCTCCGGCCATCAGATGGCGGTCCTCTCGACTGGTTCGAAGCCGAATCCGACTGCCTCGGTTCCGGCCGAGTCGGTGCCGATCGGCACCGTGGCGAGTCGCACCTTCATCCCGAGCTTCACGTGCTCGGGGTCCGGCTCGACATTGACGACGTTGCCGCGCACGCTGGTGCCGTCGCAGTCGACGACGCCGGCGACGAACGGCACCGGCACACCGGGTGCCGCGAACGTCACGATCGTGTACGACTTGAGGACGCCTTCACGGGCGACGTCGACGCTGTCGAAGCCGGCGTCGCTGCCGCAGGATGCGCACGCGTTACGGCGGTCGAAGAACTTCGCGCCGCACGAGGTGCATTGCCTGGCCACGAGGTGCGGCTCGTCGCCCAGCACCAGATAGTCCACGAGGGGCACTTGGGTCACCCTCTGTTTATAGCGACCCGCCCCTGAGGGCGCGACAGGGGTAGCCATCCGGAGCGCACCTTGGTGCGCGCCGGGGGATTCGAACCCCCACGTCCGAAGACACAACTTCCTAAGAGTTGCGCGTATACCAGGTTTCGCCAGGCGCGCGTCACGTCTCTGTATGTTATGCCGACGACCGTGCGCTTCGCTTGCGACACCACGTGCTGGTCTGCGCGTGACAGTTGGGGCACAGGAAGCGGAGGTTCGCAACCGCAGAGGCCACACACCGCAGGTACGCCGACAGCCATTCGCCGGCCCAGATTGTACGACTGTCCGAGGAAGTGGCTGGTATCGATAATGGACCGAGGCCTAGCTGGACCTCGGGCGGACAAGCTCGGCGAGTTTGGGGGCGAGGGCTCGAAAGGCCTTGCCGCGGTGGCTGATCGCGTCCTTCTCCTCGGGTGCCATCTCGGCCGTCGTACGACCTTCACCCGTGGGGACGAAGATCGGGTCGTAGCCGAAACCCTGCTCACCACGCGGGGCCCGGATCAGGGTGCCCTCGCAGCGGCCTTCAAGCACGACCTCGCGACCGTCCGGCGTGACAGCCGCAGCAGCGCAGACGAACGCGGCGCCACGGCGTTCGTCCGGCACGTCCTCCATCTGCTCGAGCACGAGGCGGAGGTTGGCCGCGTCGTCGCGAGCGCGACCGGCCCAGTAGACCGACAGCACCCCCGGCATCCCGTTGAGGGCATCAATCGCAAGCCCACTGTCATCCGCGATGGCGACCAGCCCACTGGCGGCCGCGGCTGCACGCGCCTTGAGCAAAGCGTTGTCGGCAAACGTCGCACCGCTCTCGACGACCTCATCCGTAACACCGACATCGTCGAGGGACAGCAGTTCGACGTCGTACGTCGCAAGGATGCGCCGCAGCTCGTCCACCTTGTGCTGGTTGCGCGTCGCGAGAACGACGCGCATCAGGACGACAGCGCCTGCTGTTGCAGCTGAGTCAGGCGCAGGCAGCCAGCGGCCGCGAGGTCGAGCAGCGCGTCGAGCTCAGCGCGGTTGAACGGCTCGCCTTCGGCGGTGCCCTGCACTTCGACGAAGCGACCGTCACCGGTGCAGACGACGTTCATGTCGGTTTCCGCTGCGACGTCCTCTTCGTAGCAGAGGTCGAGTCGAGGTGCGCCTTCGAGAACGCCGACCGAGACCGCGGCGACCGAGTCGACGAGCGGCTCGCCGACAAGAGCCCCCCGCTCCCGCAACCACGAGACCGCGTCAGCCAACGCGACATACGCACCGGTGATCGCGGCCGTGCGCGTGCCGCCGTCTGCTTGCAGCACATCGCAGTCGATGACGATCGTGTTCTCGCCGAGCGCTTTGTAGTCGATCGCGGCGCGCAACGACCGGCCGACGAGACGCGAGATCTCGTGCGTTCGGCCGCCGATCCGGCCTTTCACCGATTCACGATCCGAGCGGGTGTGGGTCGACCGAGGCAACATCGCGTACTCCGCCGTCACCCAACCGAGGCCGCTGCCTTTGCGCCAGCGCGGCACGCCCTCGGTGACTGATGCCGCGCACAGGACGCGCGTCTTTCCGAACTCCACCAACACCGAGCCTTCGGCGTGGTCGAGCCAACTGCGGGAGATGCGTACTGGCCGAAGCTCATCGTCGGCGCGACCGTCGGGACGAGACATGCCGACAGCCTCTCAGACGTCGATGGCGATGCCAGGCGCGGCAACGGTGATGTCGCCGTCGTACACACTTGCCGCCTCGTCGAACGTGCGGTCACGGTCGCCCCACGGCACCAGATGCGTGAGCATGAGCCGCTTCGCGTCGGCCCGCGCCGCATGCTCGGCCGCCTCCTTGCCGGTGAGGTGGATGTCCGGCGGGTTGTCTTCACCCTCGAGGTACGACGCCTCGCAGAGGAACAGATCCGCCTCGCGAGCGAGCTTGATCAGCTCGTCGCAGGGCGCGCTGTCGGCGGAGTATGCGAGTGAACGCCCGCCGGCGGTGATGCGCATGCCGTAGGTCTCGACCGGATGGTTGACCCGGTCGCGCTCGATCGTGAACGGGCCGATCTCGACGTTGCCGGGGCCGCTCGCCGGATGGAAGTCGTAGACCGCTTCGAGCAGGTCGTGCACCGGCCGGCCGAAGGCTGCAGCGATGTGCTCCTCGACGTCACTCGGGCCATGCACCGGCAGGCTCGGCGTCGGGCCATTCGGGTGGTAGCGCCGCGCGTACGTGTACGTCACCAGGTCGAGGTAGTGGTCGCCATGCATGTGGCTCAACATGATCGCGTCGAGATCGAGCAGGCCGATCGACTTCTGCAATGCGCCGGTCGAGCCGTTGCCGGCGTCGATGAGCAGCCGGAAACCTTCGTGTTCCAGCAAGTACGACGAACACGCGGTGTCCGGCCCGGGGAACGTGCCGGCACAGCCGACGATCGTCAGCTTCACGAGATCGCCCGTGCCTTCGAGCCGAGCAGCTCGGGCGATCGTTCGGCCCGGGCGACGTCGCCGATCTCGGGGCCGAGGAACCGGCGACCGAGCCGCCCGAACGGCTCCGGGTCGCCCGTGGCGAGAAAGCGATGCTTCGGCGGCGGGAGCGTCTCGCCGCGGAACACGCCGTGCTCCGCCAGAGCGCGGTAGACGTCCTTGGCCGTCTCTTCTGCACTCGACACCAACGTGACGGTGTCGCCGAGCACGTAGGAGATGACTCCGGTGAGCAGCGGGTAGTGGGTGCAGCCGAGCACGACCGTGTCGCACCCCGCCGCGACGATCGGCTCCAGGTAGGACTCCGCCGCCGCGAGCAGCTCGTTGCCCCAGGTTTCCCCCGCCTCGACGAACTCGACGAACCTCGGGCATGCGGCCGTCGTCAGCTCGATCTGCGGCGCCGCGGCGAACGCGTCGTTGTAGGAACGGCTCCCGATCGTGACCTGCGTGCCGAGCACGCCGATCTTCCCGTTGCGCGTGGCGGCGACGGCCCGTCGTACGGCGGGCTGGATCACCTCGACCACCGGCACCGGCGCATAGCGCTCGCGAGCATCACGCAGGCACGCGCTCGACGCGGCGTTGCAGGCGATGACGAGCATCTTCACCGAGTAGGCCTCGACCAGGTGGTCGAGCACGTCGAGGGCTAGCGCCCGCACCTCGGCGATCGGCCGCGGCCCGTAAGGACTGTGGGCGGTGTCGCCGACGTAGACGATCGGTTCGTGCGGCATCTGGTCAAGAACGGCGCGCGCAACCGTGAGGCCTCCGACACCGCTGTCGAAGATGCCGATCGGCGCATCCACGTCACGCAATGTAGCCGTTTCCGAGGCCATCATGATCGTGTGACCTCCGTCACATCGCCGGGGTCGACGACGGCTGCCCCGTGTCAAGCGCTACGACGAAGTCCCCGCTCGGCATTCTTGACACCGGCCCAGCCCCGGGCGGTCAGCGCGCGGCCCACGTGGTCGGTAAACAGCTCAGGAGTGGGGCGGACCACCAGCGCAGCAAAGCGGCTGCGTGGACGCCGAGGGCTGCCCGATCGCCAGCGGACCATGAACTCGCCTGCAACAAGGCGGTTGGCAGTCATACGCGCGGCGGCTGGCCCACCGGATGTACGAACAGGTCAGATCGCGTCCTCCGACAGACCGCCGAGCGCTGCATCCGTGCGTCCGGCGAGAGCAGCGGCCGGCCCGCTGCCAGCGCCGTGCCGCCACCTCGCGCCGCGCGAACGACAGCTCCTCCGCGGTCACTTGCCACCGCGCAAAGACGAGATCTTGACGTCTCAGATGCTCTTGCACACAGACGAGGATCAACGGTGTCAAGCGTGGCGACGAGATGTGCGCGGGTGATTGTTGACACCGGCCGCGCATCGACGGCTGTGGGCGGCGTTAGGCCCAGAGTTGGCCTTCGAGGCCTTCGGCGGCGGCCTCGAGGGTGCCTGAGTAAGCGCCGGTGGAGAGGTATTTCCAGCCGGCGTCGGCGAGGACGAATGCGATGTCGGCCCGCTCGCCTGCGCGCACGGCGCGCTCGGCCTGACCGAGGGCGGCGTGCAGGACGGCACCCGTGGAGATGCCGGCGAAGATGCCCTCCGAGTCGATCAGCTGACGAGTACGCAGGAGTGCGTCCTCGGGCCCGACCGAGAAGCGGGTGTCCAGGACCGACGCGTCGTAGAGCTCGGGGACGAAGCCCTCGTCGATGTTGCGCAAGCCGTAGACGAGCTCGCCGTAGCGCGGCTCGGCAGCGACGATGCGGATGCCGGGCACCTTTTCCTTGAGGAAGCGACCGACGCCCATCAGCGTCCCCGTCGTGCCGAGACCGGCGACGAAATGCGTGATCGTCGGCAGGTCCTCCAGCAGCTCTGGTCCCGTGGTTTCGTAGTGCGCCTGCGCGTTCGCCGGGTTGCCATATTGGTAGAGCATCACCCAGTCGGGATGCTCCCCGGCCAGCTCTTTGGCCTTCGCAACCGCTTGGTTGGACCCGCCCGCGGCCGGCGACAGGATGATCTCGGCGCCGTACATCTCCAGCAGCTGCCGGCGCTCGATCGAGGTGTTCTCAGGCATCACGCAGATCAGCCGGTAGCCCTTGAGCTTGCAGACCATGGCGAGCGAGATGCCGGTGTTGCCGCTTGTCGGCTCCAGCACGGTGCATCCCGGCGTCAAGCGGCCGTCGCGCTCCGCCTCGGCCACCATGAAAAATGCCGGCCGGTCCTTGACCGAGCCGGTCGGGTTGCGGTCCTCGAGCTTGATCCAGAGCCGTACGTCGTCACTCGGGCTGAGGCTCGGCAGACCCACCAGCGGAGTGCGCCCGAGCG
>Ga0157369_10001465_pt1 | contig 28928 bp, 24 predicted proteins | sample C25metaG_FD_113461 | JGI IMG/M metagenome (GOLD analysis project Ga0157369, IMG submission 113461) | Corn rhizosphere microbial communities from Kellogg Biological Station, Michigan, USA - C2-5 metaG | ecosystem: Host-associated > Plants > Roots > Rhizosphere > Soil | place: USA: Michigan... | reverse complement strand
TTGGAGAGCCGGGTCCCGCACGCGGTCAGCAACAACATGCTGATCGCGGCTGCGCCGGCCAGCCGGCGGGAGGGCGCCATAACGGACCATTGTGTCATTCGGCCCGGTGCTATTCGGACCTGCTATTCGGACCTGCTATTCGGACCTCAGCTCGACCCGGTCGAGCAGGTCGTGCAGCCGCTCCATCCCGAGCCCGACCGCGAACCACAACGGCGCGTACGACGGGCGGACGAGGCCGCGCCAGTGCCGCGGCTCCGGCTTGCGGCCGCGCGGGCGTGAGTAGTCCCACGGCACTTCGCCGGTGACCTGCCGGATCAGCTCGCCGGTGGCAGCCTCGACCGCGAAGATGCCGGCGGTCCAGACCGCGCCGCGCACCGGCCAGGCAAGGTCACGCCGCCGCGCCTCGGCGTACGCGGGCTCGAACAGCACCGCGGCGACGCCGTAGATCGGCAGCATCCAGAGGTACGTCGTACCGGTCAGCCGCCAGTCGCCGTCGCGACCGTGGCTGCGAACTCCGGTGGTGACGATCTCGCTGCACCAGCCGGCGAGGCCATAGGCCAGGAAACGCTGCGATCGCTTCACAGTTCAGCCATCCCGGTCGTCGGTGACGAGGCCCGCGCGTGGTGGTAGCGCTTGGGTATGCGACCCGCCGTGCGAGCCAGGCGGCCGGCGACGACCGCGGCGGCCATCGCCTCGGCCATCCGCGCCGGATCGTGCGCGCGCGTGACCGCGGAGGCGAGCAGTACGGCGTCGCAGCCGAGCTCCATCGCGAGGGCCGCGTCGGACGCCGTGCCGATGCCCGCGTCGAGGATCACGGGGACGCCGGCCTTCGCGACGATGAGCTCGATGTTGTGCGGGTTCTGGATGCCGAGACCGGTGCCGATCGGTGCGCCGAGCGGCATGACCGCGGCGCAACCGGCCTGCTCAAGCCGTTGCGCGAGAACGGGATCGTCGTTCGTGTAGGGCAGGACGACGAACCCGTCCGCGACGAGTTGCCCTGCGGCCTCGAGCAGCTCGACCGGATCGGGCAGCAGCCACTCGTCGTCGGCAACGACCTCGAGCTTGACCCAGTCGGTGCCCAGCGCCTCGCGCGCGAGCTGCGCGGTGAGGACCGCCTCCGCCGCGGTCCGGCAGCCGGCGGTGTTGGGCAGCACCTGCACACCGCGACGGTCGAGCACGTCGAGCACCGACCCCGACGTCGTCGCATCGAAACGGCGCATCGCGACGGTGCACATTGACGTACCGGACGCGGCGACGGCGCGGTCGATCGCGTCGAGGCTCGGCGCGCCACCGGTGCCGAGGATGAGGCGCGAGCCGATCTCCCGGCCGGCAATGACGAATGGGTCGTCCACGTCAGCCTCCTTGCACGGCGCGGACGATCTCGATCCGCTGCCCGTCGGACAGTGTCGAGTGCTCCCACTCGCCGCGAGGTACGACGGCGCCGTCGACCGCGACGGCGCACCCGCGCCGGTCGGCTCCGCGCGCCGAGGCGAGCTCCGCGACGGTGGTCCCGTCGCGCACATCGCAAGCCTCGCCGTTCACGTAGACGGTCACGCGCGCACCATGACCAGCTCGGCGACCATGTCCGCGGTGATCGGCGCGAGCAGGACACCGTTGCGGTAGTGCCCGGTCGCGACGACAAGCCGCTCGTGCAGCGCCTCGATGACCGGGGCGTTGTCCGGCGTCGCCGGCCGCAGCCCGGTGCTCACCTCGACGAACTCCATCTCGAGCACCGCCGGCAGCAGCAGCTGCGCATCACGCAGCAGGTCATAGACGGCACCGGCGCGCGGACGTTCGTCGTACCCCGCCTCCTCGCTCGTCGCCCCGACGACGATCTCGCCGTCCGCGCGAGGGACGAGGTAGACGGGCACCCCGCGAACGGAGCCGCGCAGTACGTGGTCGAGGACCTGACGCTCGGTGCGCAACCGCAACGTCTGTCCCTTGACCGGCCGCAGGCCTGCGATCGACACGCCGCCGATGTGTCCGGACCGGGCGCCAGCAGCGACGACGACAGTGCCTGCACTGATGACGTCGCCACCGGCCAGCGTGACGGTGCCGTCGGCGACCGACGCGACGTGCTCCCGTACGACGTCCGTGTTGGCGAGCAGAGCGTGATGAAGCCGGCGCGGATCGACCGAATGGTCGTCCCCGGCGTAGAGGCCGCCGGGAAGGCCCGGCGCGACGGTCGGTTCGAGCGCGCGCAACTCGCGGGCGGTCAGCATCTCCGACGACAGGTCGAGGCTCTTGTGCAGCGCGGCGAGGTCGCGCAACGCGGCCAGGTCGGCACCGTCCCACGCCGCGACGACGGTGCCGGTCCGCCGGTAGCCGACATCGCTGCCGGTTGCGGCTTCGACCTCGGCGACGAACTCCGGGTAGCGGAGGGCCGCGGCGAGATTGAGGCGCAGCAACGCTTCTTCGCCGTAGTGCAACTCGGTGACCGGCGCGAGCATGCCGGCGGCGGCGTGCGTGGCGCCGAGGCCCGGGCTCGGGTCGATGAGCGTGACATCCGCGCCGCCGGCAGCCGCGAGTCGCCAGGCGATCGCGGCGCCGATGATCCCGCCGCCGACGACGGCGACATCGGTAGTGGTGCGCATTTACGAACTAAGGTACGCCGGGTGAATGCACGGGCTGCGCTCGCGGACGCGCGGCTCTATCTCTGCACCGACGGCCGCCGGGCGCGCGGTGACCTCGCCGAGTTCCTGGACGCTGCGCTCGCGGGCGGCGTCGATGTCGTGCAGTTGCGGGAGAAGGGGCTGGAGGCGCGCGAGGAGCTCGCGCTGCTGGAGGTCTTCGCCGCGGCGGCCGAGCGGCACCGTCGGCTGTGGTCGGTCAACGACCGCGCGGACATCGCCGCAGTCAGCGGTGCGACGGTACTTCACCTCGGCCAGGACGACCTGCCGGTGGCGGCGGCGCGGCGCATCGTCGGCGACGAGGTGGTGATCGGCCGGTCGAGCCACGACACCGCGCAGTTCGACGCCGAGGTCGCCGACGCCGCGGTCGACTACGTCTGCGCCGGCCCGACGTGGGCCACGCCGACGAAACCGGGCCGGCCCGCAGCGGGGCTCGACCTGCTCTCGCACGCGAGCGCCGCCGCCGGTGGCCGGCCGTGGTTCGCGATCGGCGGCATAGACCTCGCGAACCTCGACGCGGTGATCGCCCGCGGCGCGCGGCGGGTGGTCGTCGTACGAGCGATCACGGAGGCCGAGGATCCACGCGCGGCAGCCGCCGAGTTCGCGCGCCGCCTCCGCGAAGTGCCTGCCTCGTAACGGTCACTCCACGGCCCGTACGGCGCCGGTCCGGGCGGTGAAACGACCGACGCTCCAAGCCAGCCGGGCGCGGTCTAGAACGGCTGGATCCGCCAGAAGTGGCCGACGGGACCGCGGCCGGAGCCGAGCGCGAACGAGCCCTCGACCGCTGACGTGATGAAGTCCTTGCCCGCCGCCACAGCATCCGGCAGGTCGAGACCCCGGGCGAGTGCGGCCGTCGTCGCCGCGGCGAGTGTGTCACCGCTGCCGTGCGTGTGCACCGAAGGATCGCGCGGCGCGGATAGCTCGGCGAACGAGGTCCCGTCGTACAGGATGTCGATCGCGACCGGATCGTCGAGGTGCCCGCCCTTGACCAGCACCCACCGCGGCCCGAAGTCCACCAACCGCTTCGCCGCCTCGCGCATCCCGGCGCGGTCGCGAACCTCGTACCCGCCGAGGAGAACCTTCACCTCCGGCAGGTTCGGCGTCACCAGCACGGCCAGCGGAAACAGCCGCGATGTCAACGCTTCGATGGCGTCGTCAGCAAGCAGCGGATCGCCGTGCTGCGACGCGCACACCGGATCAACGACGAGCGTCCCGACGTCGACGGACCCGAGCACCTCGGCAACCGCGTCCACGACGTCGCGGTTGGCGAGCATCCCCGTCTTCGTCGCGTCGACACCGATGTCATCGGCCACGGCGGCGACCTGCGCCGCGACGAACGCGCCCGGCACCGGATGTACGCCGACCACGCCGCGCGAGTGCTGCGCGGTCACCGCGGTCACCGCCGACATGCCGTGTACCCGACAGGCGAGGAACGTCTTGAGATCCGCCTGAAGCCCGGCACCGCCGCCCGAGTCCGAACCCGCGATGGTGAGCGCGGTCGGCGGCCGGGTCATCGGGTGAAACGACGTGACAGCGGCAGCGTCAGCACCGCCGCGACGACGAACGACAGCAGCGACGCGCTCATCCATGACTGCGCGGTGAAGTGCAGCCACCCGGCGACGTCATGCCACCCGTTCGCCCACCACGTCACGTAGCCCGGGTTCACCAGCTGGTACGCCGCGACACCCAGCAGCCACGGCAGCACCATCCACGCCCGGGCCGGCGCGCGGTCGCTCACGTTCCACGCAGACCGTCGGCCGGCGAAGTAGTCGACCAGCAGCACCGCGGTCAGCGGCACGAACACCGAACCCAGCAACAGCAGGAAGTTCGGGTAGCTGCCGATGCCGAAGACGAGCGCCAGCACCGTCGCGACAGTGCCGATCAGCAACGCAAGCGCCCGCCGGTCGGCGCGCGGAAAGACGTTCTGCAGCGACACCACTGTCGAGTAGCTGTCCGCAAACGACTGGTCGAGCTCGCGCGCCACCAGCGCGCCGAACGCGAGCCACCCGGCCGGCACCGCGATGAACCGCGCGAACATGTCGTGCTGCATGTTCGCGTCCGACGCCTGCACGACGGTCAGCAACGCGATGAGACCGAGCACGTAGCAGGCGACCTGAGCGACGCTGTAGCCGATCATCGCCGCGCCGAACGCCGTCCTCCCGCTGCGCGCGTGCCGGGTGTAGTCACTCGCCAGCGGCGCGAACGACACCGCGACCGCGACCGTGTAGTCGGTCCCCGTCCAGAAACCGTTCCAGGTCCCGTGCGTCAGCGACGGCAGCGGATGGCGCAGCACCTGCACGAGCAGGTACGTGACCGCCACCGCGACGACGACGAGCGCATAGCGCCGCAGCACCCGTACGACGGACAGCGGGTAGATGCTCATCAACGTCGTCAGCACGCCGGCGATGACGACGTACGGCCACAGGTGGCCGTTCCAGCCGAACAGTTGCTGCGCACCTTGGGAGATGACGACGATCTCGAACACGGCCCAACCGACGAGCTGCACGACGTTGATCAGCGTGGGCAGGTAGGACAGCCGCAGCCCGAACAGCCCGCGCAGCAACACCATCGCGGGCGCGCCGGTCTCGGCGCCCGGCACCGCCGCCGCGGCGAGCATCGCCGTACCGAGGATCGTGCCGACTACGATCGCGAGCGTCGCGGCGACGAACGACATCGCGTGCACGCCGTCGGGCTGCAGCACGTACACCGCGCCGACCGGCCCGAGCAACGAGATGCCGAGGTTGAACCACAGCGCGATCTGGTCCCACCACCCGAGCACTCGCGGCGCGGGTTCGTCGAGGGTGAGCGGTGCCTCGACCGCACGCGCCTCGCCGGGGGTCGGAAGTCGTTCGGCGGTCGCCGTCATGGCCACTCCCTACGACCCGCATTACCGGGCCGGTTAGGCGGTCGGTGGCCGGACAGCCACCCTCTCAGCCCGGTGCTTCCGAGCTCCCGCGTGCCTCGCTCAAGAATGTACGCCTCCGCAGCCGCCCCTCGGCGATCAGGATGCCGCCGAGAACGATCAGCGCCCCGACGAAGTCGTTCCAGCGCAACGACTCGCCGAGGGCGGCGACGCCGAGGGTGACGGCCACCAGCGGCACGAGGTAGGTCACCGTCGACGCGGTCGTCGCGCCGACGTCGCGGACCAGGCCGTAGTAGATGACGTACGCGAGGCCGGTCCCGGCGGCACCGAGCGCGAGCACCGACAGCCACACCCGCGGCGGCAGCGACACCGGATGCGTCGCCACGATCGGCGCGACGATCCCGATCTCGATCGCCGCGCACGTCAGTTGTGCGGCGGCGAGACCGAGCGGGGCGGCGCGGCCACTGAGGAACCGGCGCGTGTAGACGAACGCGACGCCGTAACACGCGCCCGCGCCCAGACAGGCGAGCTGCCCGGCGAGGCCGGCGCCGTGAACGGTGCGCCACGGCGCGAGCACGACCAGCGTGCCGGCGAAGCCGACAACGAGACCGGCGATGCGCACGCGGCTCGGCCGCTCCGACGGCAGGAAAAGAATCGCGAACACGAGGGTCCACAGCGGTGTCGTCGCGTTGTAGATCCCGGCCAGCCCACTGGTCGCGCCGTTCTGCTCGCCCCACGCAAAACCCAGGAACGGTACGACGTTCGAGATCACTCCCATGACCGCCGCGTGCACCCACACCATCCGCTCGCGCGGCAGCGGTTCCCGCCGTACCGCCAGCCAGCCGAGGATGGCGACCGCGCCGAGCACGATCCGGGCGAGCACGATCTGCGTCGCGGTCATACCTTCGAGCGCGACCTTGATGAACAGGAAGCTGCAGCCCCAGATGCCCGCGAGTACGCCTATCCGGGCCCACGGCGAAGGGGTCACTTGAGCAGCCGCGAGAGCCGGCGGTCGGCGAGCGGCTTGCCGCCGGTCTGGCAGGTCGCGCAGTAGTCGAGCGTCGAGTCGGCGAAGGACACGGAACGTACGACGTCGCCGCACACCGGGCAGGGTTGACCGGCCCGGCCGTGCACGCGCATGCCGAGCTTCTTCTCCGCTTTGAGATCCGCGGCCGCGAGGCCGCCGGCCCGCTGGACGGCGTCGGTCAGGGTCGTGCGGATGGCGTCGTACAGCCGGGCGATCTCGCCGTCATCGAGGTTGGCGGCGGGCTTGAACGGCGACATCTTCGCGACGTGCAGGATCTCGTCGGAGTACGCGTTGCCGATGCCGGCGAGCTTGCTCTGGTCGCGCAGCAGTCCCTTGAGCTGCGAGCGGTCACCGGCAATCACGGCGCGGAAGTCGTCCAGCGAGAAGTCGTCGGCCAGCGGATCCGGACCGAGCCGGGCGATACCGGGAACGTCATGCGGATCGCGTACGACGTAGACCGCGAGCCGCTTCTGCGTGCCCTGCTCGGTGAGGTCGAAGCCCGAGCCGTCGTGGAGGTGCACGCGCAGGCCGATCGGGCTCTTGCCGCCCGGCTTCGGCGGTACCGGCGGCAGCGCGTCGCGCCAGTGCAGCCAGCCGGCGCGGGACAGGTGTGTGACGAGGTGCAGGCCGCTCACGTCGAGGTCGAGGAACTTCCCCCAGCGGCGCACGCCGGTCAGCTCGAGCCCGGGCAGCGCGGTGACCGGCGGGTCGAATGTCTTGAGCACGCTGATCGCCGCGACGTCGACCCGCGCGACGACGCGACCGACCGCGCGGTCGACCAGGAAGTCGGCCAGCGCCTGCACCTCGGGCAGCTCGGGCATTGCCGTCCCATCTTGGGCCTTCCAGTCTCGGCCATGCCGAGCTGCGAGCTATGCCCAGCCCAGCTCGTCCAACCGGTCGTCGTCGATGCCGAAGTGGTGCGCGACCTCGTGCACAACCGTCACCCGCACCTGATGGACCACATCCGCGATCGTCCGGCACCGCCGCAGGATCGGCAGCCGGTAGATCGTGATCCGGTCCGGGAGCACCCCGCCGTACGACGACGTCCGCGCGGTCAGCGGGACGCCGTGGTAGAGGCCGAGCAGGTTGGGCGAGGAGCCCATGTCCTCCACGACGACGGCGACGTTGCGCATCATCCGGCCGAGCTCCGGCGGGATGCTGTCGAGCGCCTGCTCGACCAGCGCGCCGAACGTCTCCTCGTCGACGTCGACCATGCTGACATCATCACCCGGTGCCCCCGGGAACCGCGCAGCCGAAGATCAGCGCGTTGCGCTTCGTCGCGTGGTTCGGCCTGGTGTCGGCGCTCGGCGACGTCGTCTACGAGGGCGCGCGCAGTGTCATCGGTCCCTACCTCGCGACGTTCGGCGCATCCGCCGCGACCGTCGGCCTGATCACCGGCATCGGCGAGGCGGTCGCCCTGGTGCTGCGCCTCGGTACCGGCCCGCTGTCCGACCGCACCGGCAAGCCGTGGCCGCAGACGATCCTCGGCTACGCGCTGACGATGCTCTGCGTGCCATTGCTCGCGGTCGCCGGCGGCGTCCCCTCGGCGGCCGTGCTCTACAACGGCGAGCGACTGGGCAAGGCGGTCCGCTCGCCGAGCCGCGACACGATGCTCGCGCACGCGTCGGCCGTGGTCGGCGTCGGCAGAACGTTCGGCCTGCACGAGGCGCTCGACCAGACCGGCGCGCTCTCGGGACCGCTGCTCATCGCCGCGGTGCTAGCCCTCGGCGGCGGCTACAAGCTCGCGTTCGCGCTGCTCGCGATCCCCGGCGTCGTCGCGCTGCTCGTCCTCGCCCGGCTGCGCGCGGCCGCGCCGAACCCGAGCGAGTATGAGCCTACGGCCCAGGTCTCCGATGCCAAACGCATGCGGCTCGACACCCGGCTGCCGGCGCGGTTCTGGCTCTACAGCGGCTTTTCCGCACTGACGATGCTCGGCTTCGCGACCTGGGCGGTGCTCGCGTTCCACCTCGTGCACCGGCACGTGCTGTCGACGTCGACCATCCCGATCCTGTACGCCGCCGCCATGGGCGCGGCCGCGCTCGCGTCGCTGGGCGTCGGCCGGCTCTACGACCGGGCCGGCTTCCGCGGCCTCGTCGTCATCCCGATCCTCGCGGCCGCCGTACCGGTGCTGTCGTTCTCCACGTCCGTGCCCGCCGTCGTTGCCGGCGCGGTCGTGTGGGGCGCCGGCATGGGCGTGCACGATTCGACCATGCGCGCGGCCGTCACCGACCTCGTGCCGCGGGCGCGACGCGGCGCGGGCTACGGCACGTTCACCGCGATCTACGGCGTCGCGTGGCTGGTCGGCGCGACGATGATCGGCGCGCTGTACGACGTCAGCGTGACCGCGATCGAGGTCGTTGTCGTGGTCGTCCAGGTGGCCGCGCTGATGGCGCTGGTGCCGCTGCTGCGCTCCGACCGCAAGGCGCGGCTAGAAGCCTGAGCGCTCGACGCCGAGCTGCGTGCGGCGGCGGCGCCCCAGAGCGAGCCCGGCGCCGGTCGCCATCGTCAGCGTCGCCGCGGCGAGCATCCAGGCCGCTTCGTCGTTCGGTGACATCCCGCGTTCGGTGGCGAGCATGGCGGCCGGCTCGCCGTCGTCCTGCGGCGCGCCCGCGCCCACGGCCTGACTCAGCGGCTGCGGGACGGTCTGCGGCGCCTCGGCCTGGGCCTGCGGCGGCGGCTGTGCGACGGCGACCGCGCGGTCAGGAATACCGCCGTCGTCCAGCTTCGCGAACGGGATCACCGGCGGCGGGACGAACAACCGCAGGTGCGGCCGGTGCGGCGTCGGCACCGGGGTCGGCGTGGGCAGCGGGACCGGCGGCGGGATCGAGCCGCAGTCGGGAACGACCGGTGGGTCCGGCACCAGCAACGGCGGGACGCTGACCGTCGGCAGCGGCGTGATCGACGGGAGCGGTGACGGCACCGGCGCGGCCCCACCCGTCGCCGCCCGGGCCGCGGGCGCGGTCGGAAGCGGAGCGACCGAAGCCGCCGTACCGATGGGCGGGCAGTGCAATCCGGGGTCGTAGCCGTCCCGGCTCGAGAGGCGGTCGACCGCGGACCACGTCCCGGCCGGCGCGTCGGCGACGCCACCGGTGAGCACGTCGCTCTCCGCCGCGAAGTCGGTCAGCTTGGTGCCCGGCTGCGGGTCGCCGACGTCGGTCGACGGCACCGACATCACGACCGTGTTGCCGGTGACGTGGCCGGTCGCGCTGCCCGCGACGACCTCGCCGTACGTCCCGGCGACGGTCCCCCACTGGTAGCTCAGCGTCGGCGCGCTCGGGTCGTTCGACGGCGCGCTCGGGTCGCCGGCCGACGGCGATCGCGCGCGCAGGAAGTAGCGCACGCCGCGGTCGTTCCACCGCACGGTCCACGACGATCCGGTGGCACCGACCGGCGGTACGGCGGAGAACCCGGTCACGTCGAGCGCCGCCGTCAACGTGCCTTCGCCGACGCGGACGCCGAGCCGGCGCAGGTCGAGCGCCGCCTGGTCCTTGCCCGACCACTGCGCGTCACCGGCCGGGTCGGTGCCCTGCGGCGCGCACACCGCCGGGCCGGTGCTCGTCACCAATGGCGTCGTGCTGCACGGCCGCGCGCTCGGGTGCACCAGCAGGCTCGGCCCGGTGCACTGGCGAGTCATCTCGATGCCGCCGGTGGCGCCGTCGTCGTGCACGCCGCGCGACTCGGAGTAGGCCACGATCGCGTGACCGGTCACCGGGTCCATGGCGACCTGGATGCCGCTGCCCGCCTCGGCTGGGCCGAACGAGCCGAGGAAGCCGCAGCCGGTCCCGACCGTCTGGCACAGCGTGCCTTCGTGCACGGCCCACCTGCTGACGACGCTCTGCGCAAACGACGGGTGCGAGGCGGTCGCGTCGGTCGACGTCGCGAGGTAGACCCACCACTGGTTGTCCGGCGTCGCGATGTCGCGGCCGAGTGCGGTGTTGCCGTAGAACGCCACCGCGATCCGGCCGTTGTCGCCGGCGACGATCGCCGGGTATGCCGCGACCGGGACGCCCTGGTCGACCGGCGTCGGCGCCGACCACGTCGCGCCGTTGTCGGTGCTGTGGCTGAGGACGATGTGGTGGCCGTTGTCCCAGACGAGGTATGCCGTACCGCTCGCGTCGACCGCGAGTTGCGGCGCGCCGTGGTAGCCGAAGCAGTAGGCCTCGTTGGCCCACCAGCCGTCGGTGCGGCACGGCAGGTTCTTCAGCACCGACGGGCTCTCCCACTTCAGCCCGCTGTCCGAGGTCGAGACGGTCTCGATGGTGCTGACCGCGTTCTCGAACCCGAACGGATCGTTGCCGGAGCAGGTGAAGATCTGGCCGGCTATCCGCTGGCAGTCGGGAATCGTCGTCGGGTAGAGCTGGACGATGCCCTTCGCGCCGCGCATCACCGCGCGTGAGACGAACTTCGTCGGGCTGGTGAAGTCGTGCACGCCGGTGTCGAGCACCCGCGTGAGTTGCACGTACTGCGTGCCCCCGCGGCTGAGCGCGAAGTCCGCGATGCTGTCGCCGGTGTCCTGGAAGGTCATGCCGCTGGTGTCGCCGTCGATCGCGACGACCGAGGGGTTGTCGAGGTCGGCGGTCGCGGTCGTCGTCACCGCCGCGTTGGGGCTGGTCAGGAACGTGTGCGCGCCGTCGCGGGACGCGCCGGCGGTGAGCGTCGAGTCGGTGAAGAACTCGCGCTCGGGGCCGCTGCTGAAGACCAGTCGGTCGCCGGTGCCGGTCGGCGGCGTGAGCGGCGTGCTGCCGGACGGCGACGCGGCGAGCGAACACGTGCGCGTCGACGTCGCCGACGACGAGGCGGCGTCGGGCTGGCCGAGGTAGGTCGGGGCGTCGTGGCCGTGGCCGTCGGCGTCGATCGCGTACGACCAGACCGCGCACGGCATCTTCCGCATGCCGAAGCCGGCGAAGACCGAGTCCACCGGCGCGGACGCCGCGGCCGACGTGGTCGTCGGCGCCATCGCGTAGACGTTGCCCTGGCCGTCGACCGCGAGGCTCGCGTCGGTGGCCTGCTGGCCGAGGTCGGGTAGCCGTACCGCCGGGGTGAAGCCCCAGCCGGCACCGCGGACCGGCTGCGCATCGGGTCGCAGCGGCGCCTTGACGATCTGGGTGATCCGGCGGATGCGGCCGCTCGTTTCGTCGGTCACGACCGCGTCGCCGGCCGCGTCGATGTGCAGGCTGTGCAACCCGGCGAAGCATGCCGTCGACGCCGCGCCGCCGTCGGCGCACTCACCGCCGAAGTACCACCACGAGGGGGCCGCGCTGCCGATCGCGTACGGGTCATAGGTGTCGCGGGTGTTGCCGGCGACCGTCCCGACGAGGCCGTCGGGCGCGATGCGCCGTACCCGGTTGTTGTACTCCGCGACGTAGACGCTGCCGTCGGATCCGACGTCCAGACCGAACGGGCTCAGGAACGCGACCTGGCGGGCGTGGCTGCCGTCGCCGTAACTGCAGAACGCATCGCTCGCGCACCCGGACCCACCGGCGTACGTCGCGATCGTGCGCGGCTCGAGTGAGTAGCCCCACAGGTCGACCGGCTGCGCGCCGACGTTGACCGCGAGCACCCGCCCCGCGCTCGTGCCCGCGCCGGTCGTCGTGAACATGTCGGTCATCAGCAGCAGGTCGCGACGCGAGTCGTAGGCGAGCGCGGCCGGCGAGATCGTGACGTTGTAGGCCGGCTTGCCGTCGGCGAGCGGCGCGGCGGTCGGCGGCGGAAGGCCGAGCAGCGCGGCGACCTGCGTGACCAGCGTGCTCGCGCGGCCGGCGACGAGATAGTCCTTGCCGCAGTAGTTGACCGCGAGGACCTGGCCATGCAGCAGATCGGTGACGAACAGCGTGCCGCGGCGCGGGTCGAGCGTCATCGAGCCGAGTCCGATGACGACGTCGAGATACGTGTTGCAGAAGTCCTCGCACCGGCCGATCGTCGGGAACAGCGGCAGGTGCAGCCGAAGTCCCGGGTGCCGGTAGACGGTGCCGATCGTCCCGGGCCGGACTGCGACACCTTGCGGGCGCAGCGTGCGGGTGCCGAAGTTGACGTAGCGGACGGCCTCGCCGTCGGAGATGTAGAGATTGTCGTACTGGTCGAGCAGCAGCGACTCGGGATCTTCGAGCACCGCGTCCTGCGGCCGGCCGCCGTCACCTGAGCCGATCGTCGGTGGCTGGCAGTTCAGCGTCAGCCCGTAGTAGATCGGCGGCGCGGCCGCGCACGACCGCAGCGTGCCGGCGGCGATGCTCACGGTCCCGTCGGTGCCGACGCGTACGACGACGCCGTAGTTGGGGATCGCGGCGTACGTCACGCCGTGGCTGTCGGTGACCGCGTCGACGGCGTCGCCGAGGTCGGCGCCGGTGAGGAAGGCGCGGTTGCGGGCGAGCGGGCCGCCGGTCAGGTCGGCCGGGTGCGCGACGTCGCCGGCCGCCGCGGTGCCGACGCCGCAGAACCCGGCCTGCCCGTTGCCCGCCAGCATGGTGAGGTGACCGGTCGGGCCGGCGGCGAGCACGCGGCTGGATCCCCAGTCCGAGACCACGAGCCCGTGCGGCGTCACGGCGACGCCCATCGGGTAGTCGAGCCGGTCGAACGGGTTCTTCGTGGCGCCGCCCGCGACGGTGCGGATGGTTCCGCTCGGCGCGATGTCGCGGATCGCGTTGTTGTAGGTGTCGGCGACGAGCAGGCCGCCGCGGCCGTCGGCGACGAGGTCGCCGTAGAACCAGCCGTCGTGGTCGCGTACGTCGAACTGCGCGTGGCTGACCGGCCCACCGTCGCCGGCGTACCCGGGGGTTCCGCCGCCGAGGCTCGCGACGGTCGCCGGGTCGACCGGCGTGCCGCTCATCCGCGCGGACGAGCCACCGGTGTTGAGGCCGAGCAGGTAGACCGAGCTGCCTTGCACGACCCACGTCAGCGGGCCGTCCGGTGTGCCGACGCCGCGGTAGGTCTCGCTGGACGCGAGCATCGTCAGGCCGTGCGGCCCGACGACCATGCCGGCGATGAACGGGATGTGCGCCGAGGGGGCCGGCACCGGCGCGTCGCCGGGGGCGGGTGACGGCGTGGTGCCGAACGTCGTGTCGGTGAAGGGCGGCGAGGTGGTGTCGCCCGCGATCGTCCCGACGGTGTGCGGCGCGATCGTCACGTCGTAGCCGGTGCCGGCGTAGAAGGTCTTGGGCTGGGAGGAGAAGTTGAGGAAGCGGATCTTCGTCCTCGCCGTGTAGCCGGGCTGGTCGGTGCCGAAGCGATTGCTCGACGGCGCATCCGCCGGCCCGGTCGGGAAGCCGGTGATGCTCGCGTCGGCGAAGTAGCTGGGGCTGGAGTCCGCGACGTAGAGGTTGCCCTCGTCGTCGGCGGCCATCGCGGCGATGTTGCTGAACGACGCGGTCGAGACGTCCCGGCCGTCATTGCCGTCGGCCGGGAACAGCAGCGATCCGGCCACGAACTGGTCGGACCCGTCGGCACGCAGTCGCCCGATCATCGGTCCGCCCGCGGGGACATCGCGCGCCTGCCAGTCGGGGCCGCCCGGGTAGCCGTCGTCGACCCATCGGTTCAGCGTGTAGAACACGCCGCCCTTCTGGTCCGGGACGATGCGGATGTCGTTGCTCTCGATGCCGCCCCAGCCGCGGCCGAAGCGGCCTTCGAGCGGGCCGTTGAGGTTGCCGAGGGTGCGGACCCGCCCGTCGCGGTCCAGGGTGCGGATGTAGGCGCTCGGCTGCGCGTGCAGGTCCGAGCCGATGTCGACCCAGAACACCCGGCCGGCGTGGTCGACCGCGACGTTGCCCGGGCTCACCGACGCCTCGAGACCGGGTAGGCCGTCGCAGCGCCCGCCGAGAACGGTCGACACCGTGCCCGGGCCGTGGGTGACGCTGACCGGCGGGTAGAAGACCGACTGGCGGGTGCCGGCGACCTTCGGATCCCACGGGTCGCCCGCCGCACTCGTCGTACGCACGGCGGTCGGCGTCCCGGCCGCGGCCGGAGCGACAGAGCGGGGCAGGCTCGGGTTGCGGACGTGCGCGCCCGCGGGCACCTTCAGGTGCGCGACGGGGTTGGGCAGCTTCCCGGCGAGCTCGGCCCGCGCCTCGGGCGTGATCGGCAACCGGCCGAGAACGGGGACGGTGGCGGGTACGACGAGGCGCCGGCCGTTGCGGACGTCGAGCACGAGCTGCCGGCCGTCGACGGCGCCGAGGGAGATGAACGGCGAGACGACCGGCTTGGCCTTCGCCGTCGCGCTCCCGAACGCGGCATGCCAAGCCGGCACCCAAGCGAACGCCAGCGATGCGGCGAGAGCGACGCGCAGCGCGGTGCGGGCTTGGGCGCGGGCATGAGTGCGCCGCCGCGACCACCTGCCGTGCACGAACGCCTCCCCCAGGCTCACCGGGCTACTGGGGAAAGCCCGGACAAGCTACGACAAACGGTAAGGCGCAGATGTACCGGAGGCAAGGTAGGTCAGCGCCGCGGAGCCGCGCATCCTAGCGGCGGACCTGGTCGGCACCCCTGTTGCGACACAATGATTTTTTGCTAACTTTATTTACCGATACTTGGAGGTCGCGATGACGGACGACGCGCGACCCCGGCGCGGCCGGCCGCCGCGTGCCGAACCCGCCGAGCCGGTCGGACTGAGGCTGCCCCGGCGCATGCGGCAGGAACTGAAACTCGCCGCTGCTCTCGAGCGGAGCCGCAGCGTCCAACAGGTCCTCGAAAGACTCGTCGCGGACTACCTCGCCTCCATGCGCTCCAATCCCGAATACGCCGCGGCCTTCGTCGCGTTCGACAGCACGGACCCCGCTACCCGGGATCTTCCCGCAAATGTCCGACCGATCAAGAAGCCGCAGTGAGCGGGGCGCATCGCCTTCGCGACGAACGTCGGCGCCGGCGGCGGTGGCCGCCAGCGGTCGCGGCTACCGGCGGGCTTGCGACCGTCATTGGCTGGCTCACCGGGCACTTGAGCGCGACGAGTGCCGAGGTCATCCTTGCGCTGCTCGTCATTCTGGTCGTCCCGGTCGTCCTGGTGGATTACAACCTGGTGTTCCACTCGCACAGGGTGCGCGGAAAGCCCGACGACCCTTACGTCGAGGACAACGAGGTCTCGATCGGCCTGCGTCGGCCTGCTGTGGAGCCGGATGGTCAACGGGAGGGCGACGCGCCGCCCGAAGACCGGCGACAGGCAGGCTGACGGGCGTCGTACGCGCCGGTCTCGGGGCTGAAGGCGGCTCAGGACTGCGGGGACGGGGCGCCCGGATCTGCGATCAGCCGTACGGGCGCCACAGCAGCTTGCGGCGTAACCAGGGGCGCCGGATGCGGCCTGCGGCCAGCGTCGTCACCCCCACGCCAAGAACGAGAAGCGCCGTGACCGGGTCCAGGCCCGCGACAAGACGACGACAACCGATTGCGCGGCTTACTCCTCGCAACGTTGCTCGTCCACCGACGTGCCAACATCGCAGGCATCCACCCGGCAACGACGCGATGTGGGCGCTCGGCTGAATTGGGTTCGGTCCCAATTTGCGCCGCTGCGGTTGTGACGTACTCCACGAGGAGGCCGCGAGGTCGGCGTCGAAGCCGCGTTGCATGACTGTGCCGTCGTCACAACACCGCGGGCTCAAGACCACCGCCGCCGCCGCCGTGCTCGCCCTCGCCACCCTGCCCCTCGTGGCCGCGGGGGTTGCCGGAGCGTCCACGACGTACCCGCCGACCCACGCGGGCCAGGACTACCGCTCGCTGCACATCAAGGACGGCAGCTGCGCCGGGACTCTCGATCCGGCGACGCAGCACCCGGCCGGCAGCGACCTGCCGCCGGGGTTCCGGTGCAAGGACTCGCAGAAGCTGACGAGCTACGCGCCGCAGCAGGGCGACAACGACTACGACCCGAGCGTCGAGAACAACCCGCAGGAGCTCTTCGGCGTCAAGGGGTCGAGCACCAACCTCGCCTGGGAGGTGACGACCGGCCGCCCCGACACCGTCATCGCCGTCCTCGACTCCGGCATCGAGTACAACGACCCGCTCGTCGCCAACAAGATCGAGCTCAACCGCGGTGAGTTGCCGCCGCCGTGCGCCGCCGGCACGGCGATCGCCGACTGCGACGGCACGTACGGCGACCCGGCCGCGAACTACGACACCAACAACGACGGCGTCTTCTCGGTCAGCGACTACACCGGTGACCCGCGGATCACCGCGGCGATCCCGGACAGCGCGAGCCGCGCGCTCAACCCCGAGGACCTGATCCGCACGTTCTCCGACGGTATCGACCACGACGGCAACGGCTACAAGAACGACATCGCCGGCTGGGACTTCTACCAGCACGACAACGATCCCGTCGACGACGTGCACTACGACCACGGCACCGGCGAGGCGAAGGACTCGACGGCCGAGGCGACCGCCAACAGCATCAGCCAGTGCCCCAACTGCCGGGTGCTGCCGCTGCGGGTCGGCGACTCGTTCATCGCCGACATCAACCACTTCGCCGCAGCGGTCGTCTATGCCACCGACAACCACGTCGATGTCGTGCAGGAAGCGCTGGGCACGATCAACCACACGGCGTTCGCGCAGGCCGCGGTCGACTACGCCTACAAGCACGGCGTCCTGATCGTGGCGAGCGAGGCCGACGAGGAGGCCGGCCACCACAACTACCCGGCCGCGCTCAACCACACGATGGTCGTCAACTCGGTCACGCAGTACGCCAACCAGGACGTCCCGTTCGTCGGCGTCAACGCGACGCTCCAGGCGCCGAAGAGCTATCTCGCCTTCAACGGCTGCACCAACTACGGCGGCTACACCTGGGTCTCGGTCGAGTCCAACTCGTGCTCCTCCGACGCGACCGGGCAGGCGAGCGGCATGGCCGGTCTGCTCTACTCGGCCGCCGAGAACGCGGTCCAGGACGGCGTCATCAAGCCGTCCGACGGCGGCCGGCCGTTGTCGGCCGAGGAGGCGAAGCAGCTCTATCGCATCGCCGCGCAGGACATCGACTTCTCCGACCCGCAGCCGCCGTTCGGCCCGCCGAACAACTTCGCGACGACGCTGCCGGACACTGTCAAGTACGTCACGACCGCCGGCTGGGACCAGATCACCGGCTGGGGCCGCATCAACGCGAACAATCTGGTGCGCCTCGTCGCCAGCGGCAACATCCCGGCGGAGGCCGACATCACCTCGCCGAGCTGGTGGTCACCGCTCGGTGCGACGCCGACCGTGCCGCTCATCGGCCGGGTCGCCGCGCCGCGCGCTTCGTCTTACACGTACGACGTCGAGGTCGCGCCGGGCGTGCAGCCGGCGCCATTCCCCGCGAGCGACACGTGGACGACGATCGCGAGCGGCGGTGGCACACAGCCGAAGACCGGTGTCCTCGCGACCCTCGACCTGGCGCAGATCCGCTCGCTCATCAACGCCGCGGTTCCGGCCTACACGCCGGCGAACGATCCGACGTCGCCGGACCTGCCGGAGAAGGACGCGTTCCGGGTGCGGGTCGTCGTACACACGGCCGGCAAGCCGGACGCGATCGAGCAGCGGGAGTACTTCGACTCCCCGGACACGACGTTGCTCAAGGGTTTCCCGAAGCCGCTCAACGCCGACGCGACCAGCGTCGCGTTCGCCGACATCGACGGCGACGGCAAGGCCGAGATGGTGTTCGGCGACGGCAACGGCAACCTGCACGCGGTGAAGGGCGACGGCCGTGAGGCCACCGGATTCCCGGTGCAGACGGAGGCGCTGTCATGGCTGCCGTCGTCGGGACGCAACGGGTTCACCGACGGCGCGATCTCGGCCGACGTGCACGCGCCGCTGCTGCTCGGCAGCCCGCTCGTCAGCGATCTCAACCACGACGGGTACCCGGAGATCGCGGTCACCGACATCGAGGGTCAGCTGCACGTGTTCGACCACAACGGGCACGAGGAGGCGGGCTTCCCGGTGCACACGGACCCGGCGTACTCGCACGACCCGGGCTGCGAGACGGCGATCGGGCCGATCTGCGACCACTACGTGCCACACCACGTGCGCGACTACGTGAACACGGTCGACAAGGCGTTCGCGGCGATGCCGTCGGCGGGCGACCTCGATCCGTCGTACCCGGGGCTGGAGATCGTGGCCGGCGCGATGGACGGTCACGTCTACGCGTGGCACGCCGACGGCACGCCGGTCGCCGGCTGGCCGGTGCTGCTGCGCGACCCGACGAAGGTCGCGAGCATCGACCCGGTCAGCCACCGCATCACGTTGAAGAGCGGCAACAACGAAGGCCAGTCCTACTACGGCCGGCAGGTGATCACAACGCCGACGCTCGCCGACATCAACGGCGACGGGAAGCTCGAGGTCGTCGTCAACGTGGATGAGGAGTACCCAGAGACGCCGAACTACAGCGTGCGTACGCCGACCGTCGACGCGCTCGGGCACTCGGGTGCGATCGGCGACGGCAACACGCGGACCTACGCACTGTGGGCCGACGGCACTCGCCACGCGGGCACGGAGAAGGTGCCCGGGCTCGGCGACAACGCGTACCTGCCGGGCTGGCCGGCGAGCATCGGCATGGTCGAGTCCGAGGTGCTGCCCGATGTCGGTGCCGGCTCCAACGGCTCGCCCGTCGTCGGGCACGTGATCCCCGGGTCCTCGACGCCGCAGATCGCGACCGCGTCGGTCGGCGGACCGCCGTACCTGCTGAACCCGGATGGGACGAGCGCGTACGGCACCGACCCCGAGGGCCACTCGATCACGATGGCGACCGAGGAAGGCCACGGCGCGGGCACCGACCTGCCGGCGGTCGCGTCGCTCGGCGGCGGGGTGCTGGGCAAGCTCGGCGGTGCCAACTCGCCGATGTCGTTCGCGATGGGGGCGACCGGCGTCAAGCGGCTCGTCGACATCATCCTGCCGGACCAGCAGCTCGGCGCCGAGGACTACGTCGGCGCGTGGGACGGCACGACCGGCACGTTCGAGCCGGGCTTCCCGGCGCGGATGAATGACCTGCAGTTCTTCAACACTCCGGCGATCGCGGACGTCGACGGCAGCGGCCTGCCGTCGGTGTTGCAGGGGTCGGCGGTCTACGACCTGCGCGGCTACAAGCTCGGCGGCGTCGCAGCCACCGGGTTCCCGAAGTTCACCGGCGGCTGGATCACGCAGACGCCGTCGGTCGGTGACGCGCTCGGCGACGGCGGGCTCGAGCTCGCCGTACCGACGCGCGAAGGCAACCTGTTCGTCTGGAAGACCGGCGGCTCGGTCTGCGGCGACCTGGAGTGGCCGAAGTTCCAGCACGACCTGCGCAACACCGGCGACTACGACACCGACGCGACACCGCCGGGCGTGCTGCGCGACGTTGCTCTCTCCGACGGCGGCACGGTTCGCGTGACGGCGAGTGGCGACAACGGTTACTGCGCCGGAACCGCGGCGCACTACGTGCTGACCGTCGACGGCGTACAGCACGTCCTCGCGACTGCACCCGCGGCCGCGGGTACGACGCAGACGCTCGACGTCGCGGCTCTGGTGCCGCCGCACGGCAGCGACGTGTCGCTGTCGGTCGAGGACGCGGCCGGGAACCTGTCGTACCCGGTCGTGCTGCGCGGCCACGATCACGAACACGGCTGGGCCGGCGAGGATCCGCAGCCTGGTCACGGCAACGACGACGCCCATGGGCATGCGACCGGCTCTGCGCTCGGCGCCCCGGCCTCGTCGTCGCCGCCGGCGTCGCTGCGTGCGCGGCTGGCGAGCTTCGCGGTCGACGCGGATCTCGCGCTGCTGTTCGTGTTGTCGGTGGCGTTCGCGCGGGCGGCGCGGCGGGTGACCCGATGATGCGGATGCCTCGTCTCGCTGTCGTGCTGGCGGCGGCGCTCGCTGTGCCGGGTGCGTTGGTGTCGGCGACGCATGCGTCACCTGCGTCAGGCTCGGCGGGCGGCTCCGCGGGCGGTTGGCGGGTCGGCGCGGCTGTCGTCGACATCACGCCGCCTGCTTATGTTGCGGCCGATGACGCGCGCGACTTCCCGTCGTGCCCGACCTCGGTGTTCGACGGTGCGCGCGTGTTCGATTTCGAGGAGCCGTACGTCGACCAGAACGGCAACGGCGTCTACGACTTCGGCGAGCCGTACTGTGACGCGAACGCGAACGGTCGCTGGGACGGCATCTTCATCTCCGGTGGCGTCGGCGAAGTTGCGACGACGGTGCACGACCACCTGTATGCGCGCGCGTTCGCGGTCGCGCACGGCTCGCGCTCCGTTGTCGTTGCGTCGGTGACGGCGCAGGGTCTGTTCAAGAACTACGTCGATGACATGCGCGCGCAGGCGCTGGCGCAGCGGCCGCAGATCAGCGGCATCGTCGTGTCCGCGAACCACAACGAGTCGTCGCCGGACACGGTCGGGATCTACGGGGCGCCGTCGCTCGATGGTGCGGCCGGCGGCCGCAGTGGCATCGACGACTACTACATGGACTTCCTCGACAAGCAGGTCGCACACGCGGTGGTTTCGGCGTACGACGATCTGCACGCGGGCTCGTTGAACGTCGGCGAGACGGTGGTGCCGTCGGCATTGTCGATCAGGTTGTCGAACAACTTCCCGACGACCGACGACAGCGGCAAGGGTGTCGCGACGGATCCGTACGTGCGCGTGCTGCAGGCGACGGACTCGCGCGGGGTCGTGTTCACGGTGATGAACCTCGCGGCGCACAACCAGGAGATCGGGCACGGCGACAATCCGGGGCAACTGTCGGAGGACTGGCCGGGGTACTTCGAGCGGCGCCTCGACGCGACGGTCGGCGGGACGAGCATCTTCCTGGTCGGCGACAACGGCTCGATCGAGGATCCGGCCGCGGATCACGACGGGACATATGCGGAGGCTTCGTCGAGTGGCGACGGCTTTGCGTCGCTGGTGTCCTCGCTGACGTCGTCGCTGACGTCGTTGAAGCCGGGCGACGTGTCGTTGCGGACGGCTGTTTTCGATGTGCCGCTGCAGAACAACCTGTTCGTGGCTGCGGTGGGCGCGGGGTTGTTCGGCAAGCGGACGGTCGACCCGACCGGCGCCGCCTCGACGGACGGGCCGATCGAGCTGCAGACAGAGACGGGCGTGGTCGACCTCGGTCCCTCGTTGCAGATGCTGCTCTACCCAGGCGAGACGTTCCCGGCGCTGGCCGTGGGTTCGCATTGGGGGATCGAGAACGCGCCGTGTGCCGATCGCGCGAACCCGCCGGTGCCGACGTGGCATGCCGGTGCGACGTGGCGCTTCGAGGTCGGGCTCGCGGACGACATGCTCGGCTACCTGCTGCCGCCGTGGGCGTTCGCGACGACGCCGGGTACGACGCAGTCGACCTGCACGACCGACCAGAACGACAAGGATTCGTTGGGGCACCAGCACAAGCTGGAGGACGAGTCGGTCGGGTGGACGGCCGCAGGTTCGGTCGCGACCCAGTTGGCCGGGCTGCTGGACAGTGATCCGCTTGCCTCGTCGGCCGGCGTGGTTCGGGCCGGGCGCTACCTGCTGTCGAACGGTTCGCTGTCGACGTCACCGGTCGGCGCAGTCGGCGTGAAGTTGGCGGACGGCACGGTGCTCACGAAGGGGACCTTCGTCGACTTCGACGGAGTCCCCCAGCCGAACGGCCCGAACCTCCAGACCGCCGGCTTCCGCACGGGCCACACGACTTACTACGTCGACGTCTACCCGGCCCCGGGTTCGTGAAGTGGGGATAACGTTGCGCGTTATTAACGCGTTACGTTAAACTCTCCCGTGTGCTGCGCTCGTTCCGCGATCGCGACACGGAACGGGTCTGGCAACGCTCGGCCGTTCGCAAGCTCGGGCCGGAGGTCCAGCGGGCGGCGCTGCGAAAGCTGCTGATCCTGGACGCGGCGGAGTCGCTCCAGGATTTGCGGGTGCCGCCCGGCAACCGGCTGGAGAAGCTGAAGGGCAACCGCAGTGGTCAACACAGCATCCGGGTCAACGACCAATGGCGGATCTGCTTCCGCTGGACGGCTGCGGGCCCGGACGACGTCGAGATCACGGATTACCACTGAGGAGGAGCTGTGACAGCCGCCGCGGTCATGCCGCCGATCCATCCCGGCGAGGTGCTGCTCGCCGAGTTCCTCGAGCCGCTCGGCGTCACGCAGCACCGGCTTGCCGTTGCCGTCGGCGTACCCCCGCGGCGCATCAACGAGATCGTCCATGGCAAGCGCGGGATCAGCGCCGACACGGCGCTGCGGCTGTCGCGCTTCTTCGGTACGACGGATCGCTTTTGGCTCAACCTGCAAAGCCGCTACGACATCGAGATCGAGCGGGACCGGCTGGCCGACACGCTCGACCGGATTGAGCCCCTCGCGAGCGCTTGACCTCGACTTCTGCGGATGTTGATCCGCGACGCACGCTGGGGACTCGAAGCCTGCCGCCGCCTACGGCTACCCCAGGGGAGTACTGCAGCGTTCAACAACCGGGCGATCCGCGACGACCAGCCACTCACAACAGCAGCGAATGTTCGAGCTGAAGTAGTGGCAGACGCCGAACGAGCAACCCCGCTGTACTACATCCCGGACATCCGACGGTTTTATGCTCCGGACATGCGCGAGGGCCCTGCTGCGATCGACTGGTACTTCGACGAGGAACTTACTCGGCTACGGAGGCAGATGGTCGACGCGTGTAAGGCATGGGAGAGCGTTCGGCCTTTCGGCTCCATGAATGAGCCGATCGGGCGGCGAAACATGACCGATGAACAGACGAGAGCCATGCACGAAGCCATGGAGAGCGAACGGGCGTATTTCGCGCGACTCAAGGAACTCGCTGACCCCTGAGCACAGCCGTTTTGGGAATTGTGGCCCCGCGAGCCACCACCTAGTCCCAGTCGTCGTACTCGTCGCCATGCGCTTCGATTACAGGATCCCCGATCTTGACGTACGAGTCCTCGGGATCAAGTTCCTCCTTGAGCGTCGAACCCGCCTCTAGTGCAAGAGTCTCCGTCCGGGAGGGTCGTCCGTAGAGTGACGAAGCCACGAGCACCGCGCTTCCGAGGGCCCCCGGCACACCAGGAATGGTGCGAAACGTTCGGCCGACCGCCATGTGGTCGTTCTCAACGCGGACGATCTTGACGACGGTCTTCACGATCTCCGTCGAGCCGATGACCTTTCCAGTATCGGGGTCCTTCACGTCCACGCCATTGCGATTCAGGACAGCGAATCGCATGCCTACCTCCACGCCATCGACGGAACCCCGGTTGATGATGAGTTCACGCTTCGTGAGGATGCCCGCGACTTTTCCTTCGATCCGGTCAACCCCGTTGTTAGGCATCGTCGGCCCCTTCCGCTCGTTCCACGGCTTGTGCGTGAAAGACGCGCCAGTCGCCTATGGCCTGCACGAGCCCGTCTTCAATCCAACTCAGCTCAACGCTGAGGATCCCCATATCGGCATGGAGCTGAGCCTCGCTACCGCTCGATTCATATGCAGCCTGCGCCTTTGCACCCGCGCGCTTTGCACGCTGGGCGAGGTGAAAAAGGCGCCCGACGGAGCGCTCCGCAAGCGTTGGATCCGCCTTGCCATCAGCGCTAAATGCCCACCCAGCGCCAATCTGCGCCGCGATGATCAATATGACGATCACCGCCTCGGTCGCGGCAGATCCGGCTTGCAGCAACGCCATAGCGACTGAAAGGCCCGCCACAAGCACCGAGAGTGCAACGCCTTGACCGCGACGGGTACGAACGGTCGCGGTCGCGATGCTCTTGGCTCCCACTGCGGCTCCCCGTCGGCGTCTACCGCACTTCTCACGAGCGGTGACTCGGCTGACCTGCCGGAACACTGGTGGGCGAGGGGGGAGTTGAACCCCCACGTCCTTTCGGACACACGGACCTGAACCGTGCGCGTCTGCCTATTCCGCCACTCGCCCGAGAGGCCCGACCACGCTAGCACCCGAGCCGCCCGCCTCGAAGCGGCCCCAAAGCGCCCCGAAACGCCCCCTTCAGCCTCGCTGGATACGATCATGCCCGCCTGGGGAAGGGACGCTTCGTGGGAGTGGTGCAACGCTTCGAGCGGCGTCTCGGCGGCCTCGTCGAGGGCGCCTTCGCCAAGGTGTTCAAAGGCGAGGTCCAGCCGGTCGAGGTCGCCCAGGCCCTCCAACGAGAGACCGACGATCGCCGTACCGTCGTCGGCGACGGCAAGGTCCTCGTCCCCAACGACTTCGTGGTCGAGCTCGGCCCGCACGACCACGAGCGCCTCAGCCCCTGGACCAAGGCGCTCACCAAGGAACTCGCCGCCATGGTCCGCGAGCACGCCGCCGAGCAGGGCTACTCCTTCGTCGGCCCGGTCACCGTCGCCCTGGAAGAAACCCCCGATGTCGACACCGGCGTGTTCCGGGTACGCAGCGGCGTCACCGCCGGCGACGTGGTCGACGGCAGTGTCCTCACGAAGGCCGGCTCCGGCGCCGACGCCGACCCGCAGGCCGCCCAAGGCCCGCCCAACTCACTGCCCGGCCGCCCGCGCCTCGTCTTCAGCGCCGACGGCAAGGCCGACGCCGGCAGCCCCGAAGGCCGCGGCGAGGAACGCGCCTACTTCCTCACCCACGCCGTCACCGTCCTCGGCCGCAGCAACGACTGTGACCTCCAGCTCACCGACCCCGGCATCTCCCGTCGGCATGCCGAGCTGCGCCTCGAAAACGACGCCGTCATCCTGGTCGACCTCGGCTCCACCAACGGCATCCGCGTCAACGAGGTCGCCGTCGGCCGCCGCCAGCTCTCCCCCGCCGACCGCATCCAGCTCGGCTCGACCACCCTCATCTTCCAGCGCGACAGCGAAAGCTGACCTGACCCGATGAGCCCCCGATGAGCGCCGTCCTGTTCGTGCTGCACGTCGTCATCCTCGTGCTGCTCTGGGGCCTGGTTCTCGCCGCGATCGTCGCCGTACGCCATGACGTCTTCGGCGTACGGCGCAAGCCCGCCGTCGCGGCTCCGCAGCCCGCGCCGGGCAAGCAAGCGCGACCGCAACCACGGCCGCAGCCCGCGGCCAAGCCGTCGAAGTCCGCGGCCCGCACCCTCGTCGTCACCGCCGGCCCGCTCGCCGGTACGACGATCCCGCTCAACGACACGCCCATCACCATCGGCCGCGCCGACGGCAGCACGCTCGTCATCTCCGACGACTACGTCTCCAGCAACCACGCCCGGCTGCGCCCCGACGGCGACGCCTGGGTACTCGAGGACCTCGGCTCCACCAACGGCACCTTCCTCGACCGCGAGCGCGTCACCGCCGCGACGGCGGTCCCGGTCGGGACGCCGATCCGCATCGGCAAGACCGTCCTGGAGCTGCGCCGGTGACGCTCTCCCTCCGCTACGGCGCGCGCAGCGACGTCGGCCTGCTGCGCGAGCTCAACGAGGACTCGATGTACGCCGGGCCCCGCCTGCTCGCGGTCGCCGACGGGGTCGGCGGTCACGCCGCCGGCGAGGTCGCCAGCCGGGTCGCCATCGAGTCGGTCGCGCCGCTCGACGACGACCAGCCCGGCGCCGACCTCGTCACCAGCCTGCGCGAGGCGGTCGAGACCGCGAGCGAGTTCCTGCAGGGCATGGTCGAGGCGGACAGCGCCCTCGACGGCATGGGTACGACGCTGACCGCGCTGCTGTTCAGCGACCGGCGGCTCGGACTCGTGCACATCGGCGACTCGCGCGGCTACCTGCTGCGCGACGGCGTTCTCAACCAGATCACCCACGACCACACGCTCGTCCAGCACCTCATCGACGAGGGCCGCATCACGCCGGAAGAGGCGAGCATCCACCCCCAGCGCTCGTGGATCACCCGCTCGCTGACCGGCCGAGGCGAGCTCGAGCTCGACCTGTCGATCCGCGAGGTACACGAGGGCGACCGCTACCTGCTGTGCAGCGACGGCCTTTCCGGGCCGGTCAGCGCGGACACGATCGCCGAAACGCTGCGCACCGCGGCCGACCCGCAGCAGGCCTGCGACCAGCTGATCGAACTCGCCCTGCGCGCCGGCGGCCCGGACAACGTCACCGCCGTCGTCGCCGACGTGGTCGCGACCGATGTCGCCGACGACGCGCCGATCCTCGGCGGCGCCGCCGCGGCCGCGGCCATCCCGAGCGGCGACAGCGGCCCGGACACGCCCGCGGGCCGGGCCGCGCGGCTCTCCCGCCGGGAACGCCGCGAGGGCCGGCACGCCGCAACTGACGCCGACGCCGACGCACCCGCCGCCGCGGCCGCCACAGCCCGCGAGCCCGAGCGGTCCCGGGCCGGGCGCCGGATCGCCCTCGCGTTCGGCATCGTCGCGGTCGTCGTCATCGCGGTCATCGTCGGCGCGTTCTTCTACATCCGCACGCAGTACTACGTCGGCGTCGCCAGCGGCAACGTCGCGATCTACAACGGCGTCGAGGGGCAGGTGCTGCTCAACCTGCACAGCGTCGACCGGCGGACCGATCTCCCGGTGCAGGCGCTCCCGCCCTACCAGCAGGAGCAGGTCAAGGACGGCATCCCGGCGTCGAGTCGCGCGGACGCGCAGCGCATCGTCTCCGGCCTGCGTTCCAACGCCTGCCCGACGCCCGCGCCCACCCCGACTCCGACTCCGACACCGACGCCGAAGTCGACGGCGAAGACCCAGCCCGCCCCGAGGCCGACACCCACCCCGACGCCCACCCCGACGCCCACCCCGACGCCCACCCCGACGCCCGCCTACTGCGAGAGCACGCCGTGACCGCCGGGACGTACGCGCCCGCCGGCGGGTTCGGCCGCCGCCGCGGCACCGAGCTCTCGCTGATCGTGTTCGGCATCGTGCTGACGCTGACGGCGTACGCCGCGACCGGCCTCGCGCACACCAAGCACCTGCCGACCGACATGGTCACCTACGGCGTCGGCCTCGCCGTGCTGTTCGGCATCGCGCATCTCGTCGTACGACGGTTCGCGCCGTACGCCGATCCGCTGCTGCTGCCGATCGCGGCCGCGCTCAACGGACTCGGCCTCGTGATCATCTGGCGGCTCGACCTCGCCGCGGCGGACAGCGCGCGCGAGGCGCACCGGGCCGCACCGCGCGGCGCCGCACCACTGCAGATGGTGTGGATGTGCATCGGCGTCGCTTTGTTCGTCGCCGTGCTCGTCCTCGTCCGCGACCACCGGCGGCTGCGCGCTTACAGCTACACCGCCATGTTCTTCGGGCTCGCGCTGCTGATCCTCCCGGCCGTGTTGCCGGCCAGCCACAGCGAGGTCAACGGCGCGCGCATCTGGATCCGCTTCGGCGCGTTCTCGTTCCAGCCCGGCGAGGTCGCGAAGATCCTGCTCGAGGTGTTCTTTGCGGGCTACCTCGTCCGCCATCGCGACCTGCTCCGGCTCGCCGGCCGGCGGGTCTGGCGCATCGACCTCCCCCGCGCGCGCGACCTCGGCCCGCTGCTGCTCGCGTGGGGCGTGAGCCTGCTCGTGCTGCTGCGCGAGAGCGACCTCGAATCGAGCCTGCTCTTCTTCGGCATCTTCCTGGTCATGCTCTACGTCGCGACCGAACGCGGGTCGTGGCTGCTGCTCGGCCTCATGCTCTTCGTCGTCGGATCGCTGATCGCGTACGCGACGATCGGGCACGTGCACGACCGGGTCACCGCGTGGCTCGACCCGTTCAACAACCACATCTACACGAAGCCGTTCGGCGGCAGCTATCAGCTCGACCAAGGGTTGTTCGGCATGGGTACCGGCGGCATCACCGGCACCGGACTCGGCCAGGGCCGCCCCAACCTCGTGCCGTTCGCGAACACCGACTTCATCATGGCGTCGGTCGGCGAGGAGCTCGGCCTCGTCGGGGTCATGGGCATCCTCACCTGTTACCTGCTGTTCGTCAGCCGCGGCCTGCGCGCGGCGCTCGGCGCGCGCGACGGCTTCGGCAAGCTGCTCGCGACCGGGCTCGCGTTCAGCTTCGCGTTGCAGGTCTTCGTGCAGGTCGGCGGCGTCACCCGGCTGATCCCGTTGACCGGCCTGACGCTGCCGTTCCTCTCGTACGGCGGCTCCAGCCTGGTCACCAACTGGGTGCTGCTCGCGCTGCTGCTGCGGATCAGCGACTCCGGCCGCCGGCCGCAAGCGCCGCCGGCACCGACGCCGGACGAGAACGCGACGGTGGTGGTACGGCGATGAACCGCCCACTGCGCAAGGTCGCCGTCGCCGCGCTGGTCATGTTCCTCGCGCTGCTCATCAACGCCAACTTCGTGCAGGTGGTCGACGCGCACTCGCTCGCCAACGACAGCCGCAACAGCCGCCTCATCTACCAGCAGTACGCGCACCAGCGCGGGCCGATCGTCGTCGGCGGAAAGCCGGTCGCCGAGTCGGTCGCCACCCCGGGCGCGTTCAAGTACCTGCGCGTCTACCCGCAGGGCCCGCTCTACGCGCCGGTCACCGGCTACTACTCGCTGACCTACAAGTACGCCGGCGTAGAGGCGGCCGCCAACGACCTGCTCGCCGGCACGTCGGACAAGCTGTTCGTCAAGCGGCTCTCCGACTACTTCACCGGCCGCGAGGTCCAGGGCGGCGCGGTC
>Ga0157369_10001464_pt1 | contig 28931 bp, 20 predicted proteins | sample C25metaG_FD_113461 | JGI IMG/M metagenome (GOLD analysis project Ga0157369, IMG submission 113461) | Corn rhizosphere microbial communities from Kellogg Biological Station, Michigan, USA - C2-5 metaG | ecosystem: Host-associated > Plants > Roots > Rhizosphere > Soil | place: USA: Michigan... | reverse complement strand
TGTATGAAATTCCGCACTATGGTGCAGGGTGCAGAAGGACTGCGGTCGAAGATTCTCTCGATGAACGAGCGCAGCGGCGTTCTGTTCAAAGTGAAAGACGACCCGCGAGTTACAAAACTTGGCCGCATATTGCGCAAGTACTCGCTGGACGAAATCCCGCAGTTCTTTAATGTGCTGGTTGGAGATATGAGCATCGTTGGACCGCGACCGCCGATTGCACGCGAAGTTCGCGAATACGAACTGAAACACCTGCGCCGCCTTGATGTCGTTCCCGGCGTCACGGGTCTTTGGCAAGTGAATGGCCGCGAAGACCCTTCGTTTGAGAGCTACATCATGCATGACCTGGCCTACATTGAAAACTGGAGCGTATGGCTTGACCTTAAGATCATTGTTCAAACCGTGAGGGTCGTCTTGGCCGGTACGGGATCGTGATTTAGCAGGCCACCCATTCGAAGTAGTACATCAACGTTATTCAACTTACACTATGCTATCCATTGGCTTTTTGCTTCTAACTCACGACGACGAGAATCAGGCGTTGCGCCTGACGGAAACCCTAAGCGAGCTATTTCACAATCCTCCCATCGTCTGCCATCACGACTTCTCGCGGGCAAACTTCAACGCTTTACGTTTTCCGTCGAATGTTCGTTTTGTCAGACCTCATATGAAGACCAGTTGGGGCACTATCAGCTTAGTGCATGCAATGTTGCGCGGCTTGCAGACTCTGTACGAGAAGGACGCGCCCGACTGGTTTTACTTCCTAAGTGGGTCGGACTATCCGATCAAGAGCTCCGATGCAATTGTCCGGGAACTTCGGAACAGCCCATTTGACGCTTACCTTCGTCTGAAGAAGATCGATCACAGGCGGATTCCGGAGCGCGTGTGTGCTGACACCGGCGGCCTTGAGAGCGCCAGTTACTTGCGTCTCGCATATCAGCGCTACATCGGCCGGTCGTTTCCGATTCCATCGTGGCGGCATCCACACCGCGGCCCTGCAGCTATGCATCTGCATTTGCTTAATCCGAAGTTGTTAAGCCCGTTCCATCCTTTCAACGATAATTACTTTTGCTATGCAGGTGATCAGTGGTTCGCGGCGAATTCGCGAGCTGCCAAAATCCTGCTCTCTCCAGAAGTTCGCCGTGTTCTGAAATACTTCAACGGAAGATTTCCTCCGGATGAGGCAGTCTGTTCAACGGTTCTTGGGAATGCAGAGGGCCTGAGAATCAGCACTGAGAGTAAGCACTTCATTTGCTGGGAACGTGGTCACCACCCAAGAGTGCTCGACGAGAGCGATTTGGCGTCCATGCTGAACTCGAACGCACATTTCGCGCGCAAATTTGCTCCGAGATCTCCGGTACTCGATCGCATCGATGCATATTTGGGACTCGAGCGGAGTAAGGGCATAGAACTATCTGCTTGATGTTCGCACTGACGCGCTGAGCCATGGGCGCAAGCACAATTCTAAAGAAGGAGAAATCAATGAAGGACGAGCATCCTCGATCCCTCAGGCAGGCAGTCGAGTTCGCTAGACGAACAATTGAGATTATGGCCATATGTTTGTGCCTTGGGCTTTTCACGCACCGGGCAATCGGCCAGGAGCCTGGACAAACGCAGCCGAAAGTAGGTCAGGAGGAAACGCCCACTTTCGGTCTTCCAGCCCGGGCGCCGGGATACGAACTTTACTACAGGAATGAAGACCGGACCCTTGCGTTTGCCACCCGGTGGGGTTACTTCGATGGCTGGAGAGACGGCAAGCACGACAGCGAGTTGGCTATCTCAAAGCTGCCAACTGACCAGGATCGGTACAAGCTCGTTCCGGATCACGGACTGCATCCCGGCATTCCACGAACTGAATACAAGACGGCGTATCGGACCGCTTACCTTCACGGCTACGATCATGCCACCAAAGCTGTGAACGGAACTGCCGCGCGGGCCCCGCAATGATGGAAACTGTGGGACCAGGAAGAGATCGGTAACCACGTCGATACGAAGCACTAGAACTGCGAGGAAAGTTGCAACCACCTGATAAATCTCCCATCGAATGCGTCGTCAGAGAGTGGGCGATGTACGTGGCCGGGGTACGGATCCGGCTTTACAGATATGTGATTGCCCTGTGCATTACTGTCCTTGCAACCACGTCTTTGCCCGCGGAGAAGCCTGTGAGTTCCGAATCAATCGCGGACAGCGTCGGCATCAATGTACATTTGCACTACACTGACACGCCTTACTCCAACTTCCCATTAATCGAGAGTCTCCTAAGAGAGCTGCATGTGCGCCACATCCGTGACGGGCTTGTGGATACCACGTGGGGCGAGTTCTATAAAAGACATAATGCACTTGGCGCCCTCGGAATCGGTTGCGTTTATGTCACCTCGCCGAAGCAGAGTGACGCGTTACTTGCGGCGTACCCGCAACGTGTGCGGCGGGACTTTGAAGGCTACGAGGCGCCGAACGAATATAACAACAGTGGCGATTCACACTGGCCCGAGACGCTGCAAAACTTTCTGCCGCGACTTCAGACGATTGCAAACAACACAAGTGGCATTGCCGGCCGTACTCTGCTGATTGGCCCTTCCCTCACTCAGCCGGACGCGTTTGCAAAAACAGCAGGACTGGAACGCTACTTCGATTACGCCAATCTGCACAATTATTTTGCGGGCCGCAATCCGGGGACTCAAGGATGGGGTGGGGGAGGATACGGCAGCATTGCTTGGAATCTTGATCTCGCGAAAAGAGCTTGGGGCGGCAAGCCGGTGATGACTACTGAAATTGGATATAACACCGATGCCTCAAACAAGCAGGGCGTTCCCGAAGACGTGCAGGCGAAATACATGCCTCGGCTAATCCTGGAACAGCTCATGCACGGAATACGTCGGACCTATATCTATGAATTGATCGATGTGGGGCCCAAGGTGAGCAAGAACGACGCGGCTTTCGGTCTGGTCAGAAACGACGGCAGCCGAAAGCCGGCATTCAATGCCATCAAGAACCTGGTCCAAATCACAACGGATCACGACGGCACCGCCGATCTGAGCGACTTTTCGTTCGGGTTATCTGGTGACACCAAAGACGTGCATCATCTCCTGGCGCGCCGAAGCGACGGGACCTATCTCCTCTTCTTCTGGGTTGAGGAGCCGGCGTTTGACCCGGACAAGAAATCTAAGCAAGACGCCGCAACGCGCAATGTTACGTTCTCATCATCGGCACATTTCCGTTCCGCTGAATTGCTGACGTTTTCCGGACAGGGGGAAATCTCCAACCGTCAGTTGGGCAACTCGATGCCCATTCGCCTGCAGGCAAGCGACTCAATCTCAGTTTTGCGACTCCGTGCTGACTAGCTTGTGGATCACGGCACAGGGGTCTACGCAGCGTGTCTGCCGTGCATCTCGGTGAGTATGTCTGCTCCGGACAAAGTCTTTACTGTCGACAAGATCTCTCTCCGAGGTCGAATGATCCCCTCGGCGGCAAGAAAAGCCTCGGCCTCCTCCGTCGCAAGGCGAACATCGTAAGACCTACCCACTGGCCGCACATGTCGGATCGGAGTGCCGTCGACAATACCGATTCGAAATCCCATTTTGAGCGCCGACTCACCCCAGCCAATGTTGGTGCCCCAAGCCCACTTCAGTTCGGGGAAGGGAAGGATGTGACTATACATGGATTTTCTGAATGCCGTGATTGGTCCGCTCTCTACATATTGCGTTATACGCACCATGCCTCCCCAGTGTCTTGCGGTGAGTTGAAAAGTCTGGTTCGATCGAAATCGATGTGCCGGCATGGAGATGTGCAGATCGGCGGCCTCGGAAAGATAGAGGAACTTGTCCAGGAAGTCGTCTGGAAGTTCAACATCATCGTCTACAAGAACCATCCAATCGAATTGCTCGAGATCGAAGCCTCGCAAACCCTCGTTGAGGTTCTGGAACTTGCCTTTTCCTTCCGCACATGGCACTGCTCTGGTTGTCACATGGTGCCGCGTGCTCGACATCCGCTCAAATACGGCAAGCAGTTCTTTCTTCCGTTCAGGGATCTCTACTCCGGAGATGAGCACTGTGCGGGCAGGGAAGGTCTGCATCGTCCGACCAAGTCGCGTCCACTCCAACGCCAACCTTGCATCGAACAGCGCGTCTTTCAAGCGGCCTTTCGCGCGCCATTGACCATGGAATGCTCCGCTATCGGAGCGATAGAAATCTGTAGGACGAGATACCTCATTCGTCAAGCTTCGATTCTCCTGATGGAATTCGTACCAGAAATCCTCCCCCTGAGCGGAATTCGATTTGATGCCACTCGAGGATTAGAAGTTGTTCGCGTTTCTTCCAGTGAACCTTTCTGAACAGGCGTGTGGTGAAGTGCATGTGAGGATTACACAAGGTGGAATTCTCTCGCGGGCCGAACCACGTATAAACTAAGACAAAGGAAGTTCAGTAGTTTACATCGGCACTTTCTCCCATAGCATCTCTATGTGCCCGGAATTAGCGGATCGACTGGATCACGTCGCAATTGGTAAGCAAATGAAGTAATCTTGCGCTGAGATTGTCGGAGTCATACGCAGTCTCTTCAACCCTGACCGTGAGCGCCTGTACGCCCTATCTGCCGTTATCACGCCGAGTCGAAATTCTGTGAGCATTCTCGCGCATGTGATCCTCCCGATCGACCAAAGCCACATCCTCGCACGCCTTCTGCCTGAAGGCGGAAGGCGCCTCTTGTTCTGTCTTGTGCTTTCCGCTACCGCACTCTGGTTCGCCCAAAGTCGCTATCGCGTGCTGACCCGCTTTCTAGAAGAGAAGGCATCAGCTCTTAATCTGGGCGTTGCCAGAGCGGCAGTGTTTGCCGGGCTTATGCTGATGGTGGGATTCGACGAACTGCTTGCCTTCGGCAATCTGGACAGCTCACTGATCCTTCCTCCGTTCGGGTGGAAGTGGATCGCCCCACATATCCCACGAAGCACCTCCGTACTGCAGACGGTTTACATCCTGCTTCTCATTTCAGGATTTCTGGCGGTCATCGGGCTTTGGACCCGCGCTTCCACGATTCTCGCGTCACTATCAGGCTTTTACGTCCTTACTATTCCACAACTCTTCGGGCAGGTGGTTCACTACAACCATCTCGTCCTTTTTGCGTTTCTTCTCGCTGCTTCGCCCTGTGGAGACGCACTCTCAGTGGATGCATGGCTACGGAGACGTCGCTTGGGTACGGCCGCCACAATGCCCGAGCCGAGTACGTGCTATGCCGCACCATTGAAAATCATGATGCTGCTGATGGGTATCGCGTACTATTTTGCCGGAATCTGGAAAGTGTGCCGCGTTGGCATGCGCTGGTTCACACCGGATTACATGAGGCTGATACTCCTCATCAAAATGCAGGAATTTCATACCACGTCACTACAGCGATGGGCGCTTGTGCATCCGCTGATGCTGGCGCTTGGAGCGATCTTTACAGTTGTCTTTGAGGTTGGTTTCGTCTTCGCAATCCTCGACCGCCGCTGGCGTGTCGTTGCGCTGATCGCGGGACTAGCCTTCCACAACATGACGTACATGCTCATGGAGATCCAGTTTCTCGACATGCAGGCCTGTTACGTAGTTCTCGTAGATTGGGCGGCGCTTGTCGCCGCTCTCCGCGCTCGGCTGGGGACTACATTGGCAAGATCTCAGATAGGTGCAACTGAGAACGAGAGCATACAGGAACCAGGCACTGCATTCCGGATTCTCGCATTCGTTACGGTCATCGGCATGCTCATTGGAGGCGCAACCCACATCGTGAATGGCTGGCCTCTCGGCTGTTATCCCACATTTGACTGGCAGCCCAATTCGCTTGTAACTGAACTGGGAGTCGAGTTGCGCACTACAAACGGAAGCGTCGAGGTTCATCATCTAGATTTCGATCACAGCATGGCGAAGCCTTACTCTTCCGAGCGCTGGAAGTCTTTGGTTGCAGAGGTCACGCGGCCAGACATTCCTTACTTGCAGGCTCGCCCAAAGGCCCTGCTTCGCTTATGGGCCGCAGCGAATCACCGCTCCGACATACGATCGGAAACGCTATATCTGGACGTCTACGATTTCTCGAGAAGCACTACGATACTGGTTCAGCACCATCTCATCGATACAATCACGATTGATTCGGAAGGACAACAGCGAATATCGTCGCAGTAGTTGAGTTTGCTGTACTTCAAAGTCTCATGTCGTCATCTCGAATCCAACTTGTTATCGCGAAGCGATGTTCCACCCGGGCTCCAAACTGAGTGCGGATTTGAAGGTCAAAACCGCGAGAAACGGGAATCTCTCAAGCCTGGCCGACTTCCGGTAGCGACAGCCCATATTAAGATGCTCTATTTGCGCCGAAGCTGAAGGGGCGCGACGCGCATCGTGTTCTCCTGCTGGTATAGTTCTTCCATCGTTCTAAGGTGGGGGTATGCATACGATGAATCGCAGGATGTTTCTCCTGGGCGGAGCTGTTGCTTCTGCCCTTTTTTCCGGCACGCGATATTTGTCCGCGGATCCGCTCGGTCTGCCGATCGGCTGTCAGACCTATCCTGTGCGCAAGTCGATTCGTTCGGACTTCGCCGGCACTATGAAAAGACTAAGGGCAGCTGGGTTTACTCAGATTGAGCTGTGCTCGCCATACGGCTACGACGACTTCTCGAGCCTTAAGCAATATAAGCCACAGGAACTGCGACGCATGCTGGCCGATTGGGGACTGGGCTGCATCTCCGCGCACTGGGCGGCGGAGGAACTCTTCCAAAAGGCGGACGAGAGCATCGCCTATGCCAAGGAGTTCGGCATGACGCAGATGGCGATTGCCGCGCTGGGGCCCTGGAGCCCGAGGACGACGGAGACAGCCGATGACGTGAAGCGTTACGTCGAGCCGTTCAATTTATTCGCCGAGAAGGCACATGCTGCAGGTATCATTGCGTTGCTGCACAACGAAGGTTTCGTCTCCGAATACATTGATGGCAAACCGGTTTACGACATGATGATCGCCGAACTCAATCCCGCCACCACCAAGTTGCAATTTCAGGTCTCCACCAAGCAGCAGGGTTACGATGCGGTGACGTACTTCCAGAAGTACCCCGGACGCTTTCTCTCCATGCATTGTCAGGACTGGGTAAAAGATTCCTCCACCAAGTCTGGCTTCCGCCAGGTTCCAGTGGGCAAGGGGGTGGTGGATTGGAAGGCAGTCTTTACTGCCGCAAAGACCGGCGGCGTAAAGAACTACTTCGTCGAACTTGAAGAGGATCCTGCGCTGATGGCGCAGAGCGTGCCCTACCTGAAGTCCCTGGACGTTTGAAGCGGTGTGATCGCTTAGAGCTTCTTCTCGGGAGCAAACGTATTTGCGGAGTTCACTTCATTGGGAAAGTCTGAACGTTCGGTCAATGGGATGTCGCGCTCAACCACCTTGCGCCCAAATGGCATCCGAATTCGCAACACCCGTTCTCTGGCGCGCTCGTCCTCGAGATTCTTTGATCTGGCATGCAGAAGGTCTCGAAGCGATACCATGCCAAGGAGCTTTCCATTGCCGCTGGGATCAAGCACAGGGAAGCGCGTGAATCCTGAGTCCGCCATGCGATTCACGACTCTTCGCAGCGGCTCATCCGAAAAGGCCACTTCCGGGCTTCTCGTCGCAATCTCAGAAAGCCGGGTTGCGACACCTTTTCCATCCATTTCGCGATAGAGTTTTGCCAGCTGATTGCGGGTGACGACCCCCACCAGCACTCGGTCTCCTCGCAGGACCGGGAACAGGTGCTGTCCTTTTGGGCTCGCAGTTGAATGGATCATCTGGTGCGCCTGCTCGAGCGTTCCATCTTCTGGCAACACCACGACGTTGGTGCGCATTACCTCGCGTACAAACAGAATTTCCAATGGATCCAGAGAGTACTCGCGGCTTAGATGATAACCTCGGCGGGATATTTTCTCCGTAAGAATTGATCGTTTCAGCGTCAGAACGGTGAAGAGGTGAGCCAGGAAGCACGCTACCAGCAACGGTAGCAGCATATTCATATCGTGGGTCAATTCAATCGCAAATACAATACCCGTAAAGGGAGATCGCATGGTTCCGCCGAGAATAGCTCCCATGCTTACGAGAGGCCAGAATCCCTGTCCGAAGTGGGGCAGAAACATCCCCTCAATCCCGCCGAGCGCTGCACCCATCATCAGCAATGGCGCCAATACGCCGCCGGATGTTCCCGAACCGAGAGAGATCATCCAGATCAAGGACTTCACGATCAGGACGCCGGCAAATAGAGCAACCGGTACATTTCCCTTGAGCAGCTCGGCGATTGTGTCGTATCCAACCCCAAGCGCCTGCGGGAAGATCAGTCCGCCCAGGCCCACGAATAGACCGCCAATCGGCGGCCACCACATCCAGTGAATCGGCAGCTTCGTAAACAGGTCCTCGGCGGCATACACCCCTAACGTCAGCAATGCCGAAAGCCCTCCGGCAGCTATTCCCGCCAGGACACAGCCGCCAAGTCCTGCAAAGCCGATAAAGACTGGATGCTCTGTGACCGGGAAGATCGGTCCCAGCCCAAGCAGATACCTTCTGGCCGCGCATGCAGTTGCGCTCGCCAAAGCAACGGGAATCGCGCTTCGTGGCTTCCATTCAAACAACAGCAGTTCGACGCCGATAAGTACCGACGAGAGCGGAGCTGCAAATGTGGCCGACATTCCCGCGCTCGCTCCGGCCACCAGCAACGTTCGTCTTTCCACGCTCGTCAGGTGAAACAACTGCCCAATCATCGAGCCTAAGGCGCCGCCGGTCATGATGATTGGCCCTTCGGCGCCAAACGGTCCCCCCGTTCCGATAGAGATCGCGGCGGAGATCGGCTTCAGAACCGCCAATCGCGGTCGGACGCGACTACCGTCCATCAAGATGGACTCGATGGCCTCCGGAATTCCATGCCCTCGAATGCGTTCAGACCCATAGCGTGCCATCAAACCGACGATGAGCGAACCCACAATCGGCACAGCAACCGCGTACACACCAAGCGTGTTTCCGGCAGGCGAAATAAACGACGTCGAGAAGTGGTGATAGTAGGCCAGGTTTGTGAAGAAGCCAATCAGCTTCAGCAGCACCCACGCAACCAATGTGCCGATCAGGCCAATGAAGATTGCGAGTGCGCAGACCGGAAGAACACGAGCCGTGGTAGTGAAATCTCCGAGCTCCTCCAGCGCGGGTTTGCGATGTTGATGCATCGCCGAGCTACTCACGGGCGCCTCTCCTTCGTTCAAGAGCAGGGTGGCGCATCACGGCACGAAGCGATTCGGATAGTGCAGGCCCTGAAACGCGCAGCTCCTTCCAGTGAAGAACAGAGAGCCTGTGCAACAGGGCTTCGCCATGCGGAGTTAGCTCGATCAGTACCTCTCGTTGATCCTCATGGCTGTGCTTGCGACGCACAGCGCCTCGTTCCACCAGGCGATCGATCAGTTCCACCGCGCTGTGGTGGCGGATACAAAGTTGCTGGGAAAGCGCAGTGATGGTTGGACGAGCGCCCTTCGGAAGTCCCTTTACTGCAAGCAGGACCTGGTGCTGGTGGGGTTCGATTCCTTTGGAGCGGGCTGCTTCTTCGCTGAAGTGCAGAAATTGCCTGATGCGGTGACGGAACTCGGCGAGCTGCCGAAAGCCGAGTTCTGATACATCTCTGCCAAGTGAATCGGACAATCGGTCGTTCTCACTCATGGAGAAGACCTTTCTGATTAGCAATCTCTCTGTTTCTCGAGCCGACGAACCCCGAGCAAATCTGGTGTATCGGGGACAATTCCTAGTTGCTGAAATACGCCGAGCCATTCCACCTGGAACCAGTCCTCGACGATCTTACCTTGTGCAATTCGGTGCACAGTGAACATCCGGATCTGGATTTTCCTGCAGCTTGCGGGGATTCCCATCCACTCGCCTCGATGCGTACCCTCCATACGCAGTTGCATCCCAACACGATCACCTTCGCACAACATCTGTTCGACACTGAACCGGAGATCGGGGAAACTGGCGGTCCATTGAGTAATGTCTATCTTGATGTCATGCGGACCGCGCGCCACTGCATCCATTGGCACGCCGGAGCGCAGCTGATGTGTCATACAGTTCGGGGAAATGATGGAGTCGGCCACATCCAACCGTCGAGCATTCCACAACTCCTCAACGAACTTGATCATCACCTGTTTTGGATCATTCATTTCGATTACTCCGATCTCTGATCGCCTGCGGAGGTCATCGACACTATGAAATACCAGCTTAAGTTAGATCTCGGCTTGGCAAAAAGCCTGCAGTTTCACAAAACTGACGTTGTTTCGATGCGATCGGGTGGGCAAGCCGATGCTTCCGGAATGCACCATTCTTTCCGGATGCTCTTGTATCTGAAGCGCGCCGCGACTTCAGCCAGCTGTTTAACGGACCTGAAGCCCAGGCCCGAGGATTTTGAGTGTGACCGCGCGTAAGAGCGAACGTGTATCCGTACTTGCGAAGCAAGCGGGCCCCAGACGCGTGGCGTGTCATATCATGTTGGGGCAAAGGAGCAGTTCATCCCAATCTATGCTTATTCGAATCGGAGTATCTCTTCTCTTGGCCCTGACCTCCGGCGCAAGCCTGTTCGGCGCCAGTTTTGGCATGAAGGTGACCGACAAGAATTACCTCGATACTCAAGGCTTCAGCGTATTTCTCTATGACAGCACCTACCATCCCGTTTTCGTAGATCAAAAGAACACGGCCATGGAGATGATTCTCCACGGCCAGCGTATCGCTACGAACGGTGACGTGCGCCTCATGCCAACGCCCGAGCAGTGGGACTTGGTGGCAACCCTCAAGGGGCGTCATGCCGATAAGGCAAACAACCGGCTCACCGCCGACCTCGCTTTCCCGTCGTTCGATGTCAGCTACACGCTGGAAGTCGCAGCGGAGCCAGGTGGCGTGAAGGTCAGCATCAATCTCGATAAGCCGCTACCGGAGAAACTGGCCGGGCGCGCGGGGTTCAACCTGGAGTTCCTGCCTTCCATCTACATGGGCCATGCTTACCTGGTGGACGGAACCAAAGCCGGCATTTTCCCGCGAACGCCCGATGATCCTATGGTTAAGGTGATGCCGCTGGCTGATGAACCGAAAAAGGCCTACTACCTCGAGGACTGGGACAAGGCCAAGGGATACACTCAGCCGCTGCCCTTCGCGACGGGCAAGAGCATCACCCTGGGGGTCGACGACGCGCTGGCCCGGGTCAACGTCGTCTCCGATACGGCCGACCTGATGCTCTTCGATGGACGCGATCGCGCGCAGAACGGCTGGTTCGTGTTGCGTTCGCTCATCCCTGCAGGCAAGACCACGGGTGCCATCGTCTGGCACATCAGGCCAGACGTGATTCCGAACTGGACGCGGCCGCCGATGATCGCGCACAGCCAGGTCGGTTATGTGCCCGGCTTCCAAAAGGTGGCGGTGCTCGAACTTGACCCGAAATACGACGCACCAAAAACTGCGAAAGTGCTGCGCCTGATAGAGGATGGATCGTACAAACAGGTGTTCGAGGGGCCGATCACACCTTCGACGCCGTGGCTGCGGTATGCATACTCGAAATTCGATTTCACCCAGGTCAAGGACCCTGGACTTTATGTTATCGAGTACGCAGACCAGCGGACGGCGCCATTTCCGATTGCCGAGGATGCTTACGCTCACATCTGGCAGGACAGCCTGGACCATCACCTTGCGGAGCAGATGGATCACGTTGCTGTTCGCGAAGCCTACCGCGTGTGGCACGGCGCTTCGCATCTGGATGATGGTCGATTGGCGCCTGTAGTTGGCGAGCAATTCGACGGCTGGAATCAGGCCACGGCAACCGATGGAAAGTACAAAGGCGGCGATCACATTCCTGGCATGAACGTAGGAGGCTGGTACGATGCAGGCGACTTCGACCTGGAGGAGCCTGCGCAACTGAGCGTGATTCAGAGTCTCGCTCTGGCGTATCGTGAATTTGATCTCAAATACGACGAGCTTACGGTGGACGAAATCTCCCGCCAGGTCGAGATGCATCGTCCCGATGGTGTGCCGGACACAGTGCAGCAAGTCAAACACGGCGCACTGTATATCCTTGCGCAGTTCCACAATATCGGCCACGCCATCCGCGGCACGCACGAACCAGATCTGCGCCAGTACACGCACCTGGGTGATGCCGCGTCGAAAACCGACGGACGCATCTATGACCCGAAGCTCGGTCCGAACGACGTGAAAGGGGATTACTCCGGCAAGCCGGATGACCGCTGGATCTTCTCCACCAATAACCCCTTCTTCCAGTGGAACGCTATCGCCGCGCTGGCTGCATCGGCCGATGTGTTGAAAGGCTATGACGACGCGTTAGCGAAAGACTGCCTCGACACTGCTATCAAGGTATGGAACAGCGAGAAGGCTCACCCAACACCGTTCCCGGGCGGCGGTTGGGGCGGTGCTCCGGAAGGCGCTCCTGCCAATGGCGTGCTAGCTGCGTCGCAGGGCGCGGTGTCTGGTGCTCAGGGTGGACGTAAAGTAAAAGCCGCTTCAGGCGCTCCTGTAAGTTCCGGCACGCCCAGCGCACAGCCAGCTCCTCCTGCCGGCGCAGGCCGAGGCCGCTTTGGCGTAGGACTGGACTGGGCCGCGGCTCTTGAGTTGACGATTGCCACCCATGGCGCCGAGCCATACAAGTCCCGCCTGAAGGAATTGTTCCCTCAGATGATCACCCCGCAGCACATTGAATTCCAAGGATGGACGGCAGTCCGCGCATTGCCTTATCTCGACGCGAGCGCGAAGGACCAACTGCGGGAAGCCGTCAAGACATATATGGCCGGCCTCGACAAGCATCTGGACGCCACCCCGTTCGGCGTGCCTCCGAGCCTCGGCACCTGGGGCGGATCGGGCGCTGTAGTGGACATGGCCATCAGGATGTACTTTCTTCACAAGGCGTTTCCAGATCTTGTGGGCCCTGAATATACACTTCGCGCCGTCAACTACATCCTCGGCACCCACCCTGTATCCAGTACTTCGTATGTAGCTGGCGTCGGTACGGTCTCGAAGACAAAGACGTATAGCAACAACCGTGCAGACAATGCTTACATTCCGGGCGCCGTTATTCCGGGATACATCATCATCAAGCCCGATTTTCCGGAGTGCATCGATGATTTCGGATTCCTCTGGTTCGAGGATGAAGCCGTGGTAGCCGGCTCGGCAAGCTGGGTGGTCGCCGGAAACGCTGCGGAAGCGATCGTCAGGGAATCGAACTGAAGTAGGGTAATACCAGAAGCGCTCGGCGGCCGGGATGGGTGCCGAGCGCCTTTCATTTTGGAACAATCCTATCGCGCCGCCGGCGTGAATGCCCTTTTAAAGGAAGGGGCTCATACAGACAGCCGGATCCCCAGCGACGGCCGTGATCGCCAAGGTATAGCCTCTCCTCTTCGCCCAAAGTTACTATCAACCTGCGATCTGGGCAGCACTCAGTAGTGGCACTTGCGGGTAACACACTACGATTTGCTGAAGCTTTAGCGCTCGATCACTGGGAGAAACCCTTGCCGAAGCTCGATCAGTCGTTTGAATGATCAGCTGTGGCTTAGATGGAAGGTGCGGAGCTACCACAAAGCTGCCGTAACTTATGTCCGAGCATCACATCATCGTGCTTGAACAATTTACTTTACCGAAATCCGGCTCCGTTTTGTGTTTCTGCCACCTTAGGTGGAATTTTGTCTATCAGAGACCACAGCATCTGCTATCGCGTTGTCAGAACGTATGCGAGGTGTACTTCTGGGAAGAGCCATTGTACAAACCTGCTGATAGTGCCGAACTGCGCATTGAGTCAGTAGATAGGGGCTTGCGGGTGTTGACCCCCATCTTGCCCGAAGGCATTGGCAAATCTGCCAGTGTGGATCTCCAGCGAAAGTTGCTGGACCAATATCTCCAGCGGGAAGGAATCAGTCGTTTCATAAGTTGGTACTACACGCCCATGGCTCTTGAGTTTTCCTGTCACCTATCTCCGCTGCTGACTGTATATGACTGCATGGACGAGCTCTCGGCATTCCAGGGAGCGCCGCCGGAACTGATTGGGATGGAGAACCGGCTCTTCGCACGCGCAGACGTCGTGTTCGCCGGAGGTCCAAGTCTATACGACGCAAAACGGCTACAGCACGAGAATGTCCATCTGTTTCCAAGCAGTATCGACCGGGAGCATTTTTCGAGTGCGCGCGGGCCGCTTCCTGATCCGGATGATCAGGCGAGCATTCCCCATCCCCGGATCGGCTTCTTCGGCGTGCTCGATGAGCGATTGGATCAACAGTTATTGGCCGCAATGGCCGAGCGAACTCCAAATTTGCATTTCATTCTGGTCGGGCCGGTCGCCAAGATCAATCCGAACCAACTCCCACAAGCCGCGAACATTCATTACCTCGGACAGAAGACTTACGCCGAGTTACCACAATATCTGGCGAACTGGGATGTTGCCATGCTGCCATTTGCACAAAACTCGTCTACGAGATTTATCAGTCCCACAAAGACACCGGAGTATTTGGCCGCTGGAAAGCCTGTGGTATCCACGCCGATTCGTGATGTCCTCAGACCTTACGGCGAACGCGGGCTGGTCGAGATAGCAGGAGATGCAGATACTTTTTCTCGGGCAATTGATTGTTGTCTCCATAGAAACGACGATCAATGGCTGCAAAGCGTCGACTAATTCATCGGGGAAATGTCGTGGGATAGGACCTTTGCCGGAATGTGGAGTGAGATCGAACGCAGCATGCTGCAAAGGAACGTGCCAAACAGGATTGGCACAAATGTGGAGTGCGGGGAATCTTATGTTTGACTACTTAATTGTAGGGGCCGGGTTTGCAGGCAGTGTACTGGCTGAGAGGCTTTCCTCCCAGCTGGATGCTAGTGTTCTGCTGGTTGACAAGCGTAATCATATCGGTGGGAATGCGTACGATTGCTATGACGAGGCCGGGATTCTCATTCATAAATACGGGCCTCACATTTTTCACACGAACTCGGAGCGCGTTTTTGAGTATCTCTCGAGGTTCACCGCGTGGCGTCCCTACGAGCATCGCGTGCTGGCAAGTGTTGATGGCCAGCTGGTCTCGATGCCCATCAATGCGAATACGCTGAACAAGCTGTACGGCATGAGCCTGAATTGCCATGAAGTGGAACAGTACCTCGCGAACGTGGCGGAGCCCTGCGAAATAAAGACCTCACGCGATGTTGTGGTGAATCGAGTCGGGCAGGAGCTCTATGATAAGTTCTTTCGCAATTACACCCGGAAACAGTGGGGACTCGATCCCACCGAATTGGATGCGAGTGTCACTGCGCGAGTACCGGTGCGTTCAAGCCGCGATGATCGCTACTTCACTGATCGATTCCAGGCAATGCCGCTCCATGGGTACACACGTATGTTCGATAAGATGCTTTCGCATCCAAACATTCGGATTCTCCTGAATACGGATTACCGGGACATCATGAATGAAGTGGGATGCAGGCAAATCATTTTCACCGGACCGGTGGATGAGTATTTCAACTATTGTTACGGCAAGTTGCCTTACCGCTCGCTGCATTTTGAGCATCAGACGCATCACCTCCCAACGTATCAGCCTTCCGCAGTCATTAATTATCCCAACGAGCATTCGTACACGCGGATCACGGAGTTCAAGTACCTGACCGGCCAGGAGCATCCGAGGACAAGCATTGTGTTTGAGTATCCGCGCAGCGAGGGTGATCCTTACTACCCCATACCTAAAAGAGAAAATGCGGAGTTATATCAGCGCTACAAGGAGCTCGCTGATTCGTTAGAGGACGTTCACTTCACTGGCCGGCTGGCAACATATAAGTACTACAACATGGACCAGGTAGTGGCTCAATCGCTGAGCCTGTTCGAGAAGCTGAAGGCTAAGCGGTCGCGGTCGCTGCCATCTCGCTCCGTTGTTGTACTGTCTTCAGAACCTGAGAACCAAAAGCAGTCCGTAGTGCTTCAGGAGCAGCCGGACGAAGCAGCCTGAGCCTATGAGAGTTGAAGACGAAGCACAGCAGCTAACCCAGGTGCGCGACCCGATCACGGGCGAAACCTCCATCTCCGTCTGGGGAGGAGTAGAGTGCACGTGCAATCGCGTCGGCGATCGATATTTCGATCAGTTAGACATTTCCGGACACCACCGAAGGATCAGCGATCTCGACATGATCGCCTCGCTCGGGATTGAGACTCTGCGGGCGGGCATACCATGGGAACGGCATACCTGCGATCCATCGTGGAAATTTTCCGACTCATGGTTCGCGGTCATGCGCCAACTGGGTATTCGCCCGATCGCGGGACTTGTCCATCATGGCAGCGGCCCGGCGTACACTAGCCTCCTCGATCCCAGATTTCCTGAACTGCTTGCAGACTACGCGGCGCAGGTGGCCCGCAGATATCCGTGGATCGATGCATACACTCCTGTAAATGAGCCGCACACTACCGCAAGATTTAGTGCCTTATATGGAGTTTGGTACCCCCACCACCAGAGCTACCAGAGCTATCTTCAGGCGCTGCTCAACCAGTTGAAGGGTACTGTTCTGAGCATGAAGGTGATCCGTGAAATTCAACCCGAAGCGCAACTGATCCAGACTGAGGAATTTGGATTTACGTCCGGGAGTGAAGTATTGCGGCCTATCTGTTCGCTGCTGAACCTGCGGCGCTGGCTTCCGATTGACCTGTTGTGCGGTGTCGTCGATGAGCAGCATCCGATGTTCGCTTATATGCTCTCCAAGGGAATTCCGGCCAGGGAGATCCAGTGGTTTCAGGAGAATCCGTGCCCACCGGATGTGCTGGGGATCAATTACTACGTGACGAGTGATCGCTTTCTCGATCATCGGATAGATCAATACCCACCGGATCGCCGCTCCGCTGAAGGAGCTTTTGTGGACATCGAGGCAGTCCGAGTCCGTTCAGCAGTATTCAGCGGATTCGCAGGTGTGCTGCGCGATGCCTGGGAGCGGTATCACATTCCGGTTGCGCTCACTGAAGTTCATCTGGGAGGCTCGCCGGAAGAACAAATCCGCTGGGCTGCCCAGGCATGGCATGGAATTATGAGCGCACGCAGAGAGGGAGTTAGCTGCTCGGCAATGACCTTCTGGGCGCTGTTCGGTTCGTTCTTTTGGGATAAGTTAGTCACCTGCGATAACGGTCACTATGAACATGGGGTGTTCGAACTGCGGGACGGTAAGCCGATAAAAACCGAATTGGCGTACCTGATCGGCGACATTGCCGAAGGCTGTCCGCCATCTCACCCCGCACTCGCGGTCCAGGGGTGGTGGCGGAGCGAACAGCGGTTCCATTTTTGAACCACATGCGCGTACCGACTAAGGTGTGCGGCGCATGACGTGCTCTCGCCAAAGGGTATCGATCTGCAAGTCCGGATCGGCGGTAGCGCCGGCCGTTGCCTCGGCGATCTTCTCCATATCTACCTTGGGTGTTCGGTCCGGATAAAGAAGGCCGTTTGCTTCCTGGTAGGTATCCGCGAACTGCGTATAGCAAAAACCCGCCAGCGCCGGAAGGTTGCGAACGATGTCGAGAAGAGATACGTACCTCTGGAGAAGCTCCTCAGGAGATGAAGCCTTTGAGTAACCCCAGAAGTCGGCTTCTTTGCTGCCGTATGAGATCCCACCAAACTCGGTAAGTACAATCGGGTGATTTCGGTTCGCGTCATCGCCGACCACGAGCACTCGACCTCCCGGCCTTTCCCGCTTGAACAGGCGTGACTCGATATCATCAATCCCGTATCTCCGGCCGATGCGTTCCGGGTCGTAATCGTAATCGTGAATACCGATGATATCTGTCGCGACGCTCTCCCAGCCGTCATTGCCGAGCACAGGTCGCGTCGGATCGATTGATTTCGTTAGATGGTAAAGCGCCTGCACATAATGCCGTTGCGCAGGGCTCTCGGGCAGATCCGGGACACCCCAGGATTCATTGAACGGTACCCAGGCCACAATACAGGGATGGCTGCGGTCGCGATGCATCACAGCTATCCACTCTCGTGTGAGTCTCTCCACCGACTTGGTCGTGTACCTGTACGCACTCGGCATTTCTTCCCACACCAATAGGCCCAGGCGGTCGGCCCAATATAGATATCGCGCGCATTCAATCTTCTGATGTTTACGCACCCCGTTGAATCCCATCTTGCGCGCCAGCAAGATATCTTGCACAAGCGCCTCGTCGCTGGGCGCAGTTAGTCCCGATTCCGGCCAATAACCCTGGTCGAGTACCAGGCGTAGATGGAGCGGACGGCTATTCAGGAGGAACCGATCTCCTTGTACGGAGACGGAGCGAAGAGCAGTATAGCTGCTCAGCGAATCGAGAACTGTTCCCCCTTCGTCGACTAACTCGACCTTCGCGTCAATTAGAGTGGGAGAAGAAGGGCTCCAGAGCAGATCGTTCCGAAAGTCGTCGATACCCGGGTCCGAGAGCGCAATTCTCCTGTGAACTTCACCGGCAATTACTTCGTAGGAATCCGACGCGAGCAGTTGCTTGCCAGACTCGAGTGTCACGTTTAGCCTGATGTCTCCCCTGGGCTGGTCCATGCGAATCGTTGCATCCAGCCCGATATCCCAGCGCTCAAGGCTCGATGACCACTGGATTGTGTCGATTCGCGTTGAAGGTACAACCTCAACCCAAACCGTCTGCCAGATCCCGGTGGTACGCGGATACCAGATCGAGTGGGGATCCAGCTTCCAATCTTGTTTGCCTCGCGGCTTTGCGAGATCCGCCGGGTCGTCTTCGGCGCGAACCACGATTTCTTGTTCGGTACCTGTACCCAAGACGCGGGTTATATCACCGTAGAAGGGGGTGTATCCGCCTTCATGCGAGCAAACCCGTATGCCGTTCACCCACACGGTCGCGCGATAATCCACTGCCTCGAAGTGCAGCAGAAGGTGGTCTCCACGTCGCATCTCAGGTTTGTTGAATTGTCGCTTGTACCACACAGCAGAATAGAAGCCGGCGTCCTCGATTCCACTCGCCTTGGTTTCAGGACTGAATGGAACCTCGATTCTTTGATCCCACCTCACATCGTCGGGGAGCAGTAAAGATGCTTGATGATCAATGTGAAACTCCCATTCTCCGTCCAGCGAGAACCAGAGTTGTCTCTGCTGTTGTGGCCTCGGATGGTGTGCCGTCAAGTTTCGAACCTCACATTTGAATATCTACAAAATGGGGAATGCCTTGGGGAAGGTGAGTAGCGCCGCCCCAAAACTACTTTGGATGCGGATTCTCTTCCGATCAGATGAACGGCAAGCTGAATAGAAGCTTGCCTTTAAATGCGCCGAATTCTGTAGAACCTTCACTTCCGAAGCAAACGACCACACGAGCGCGTCATCATAGACGAGTGCGGTCTCTTCATGTGTCTGTCTGAACCTTCATCCATCCCATCTGCAGTCGAGATGCTTCTCGACTATCACCGGCTTCTTCGCATCGTCCAGGAAGAATGTTGCGTCGTCCTCGACGAGGATTCAACCGGACGCCTGATTGCCTTGATCCACGATCACATCCAGGAACTTGAATTGCCCGCCGCAGTTCAACTCCAGGAAGCTCGGGAGACGCGCGGTTGCTCTAACTAGAGCAATGACTCGCATTACTATGCAATCCTTTCCGATGAGCTAGGGCTGCGCATATCCCGAAAAACGGAGGGTCTTTATATTAATTGTGGAATCGATTATGCTAAGAGCAATCAGGCAAGTTGAATTCCTCAGTCCACATCACAGATGAATGAGTCATTACGAATTTGGATGAAGTCGTTCCGGTTGCTCGTGTTTGCCGGACTGGCCATATCCGTGTTCATGTGGGGACTCGGCTACAAGCTCTCTTTGTACGATGTGCAGCAGGCCAGCGTTCATCGGATACCGATGGCGAAGCTTCTATCTGGCGACGAAAATTACCGGTCCACTGGTCGCGCCAGCGGCAGCGCCAGTGCTGATTCACCTCATTCCGGCATCATCGTGGCTCCGATACTCGCCCTCTTGGCGATTCTCGCTGCGGTTTCGAAGCTGAATTCAGAAGTTCGAAGCTTTAAAATGCCACCCCCGCGGTCATTTGTGAGCCGCGCTGTTCTGAATGCCTTCTTTTTCAGACCTCCCCCTTCCTTCGCCCGAATTTAATTCACTGGGCTAATTTCCGTTGCGCGTCAGGTATTCAAGGACGAACTAGTCGGGTCCTACCTGCGTGTTTTCTTCGCCAGTTGTGATGCTCGATTCATCGCATGGTGCCAAACAGGGAATGAGAAGGTGTTAACCATATGCGAAAGAGATCGCGTGTCCTGTCTCCAATGGAGTTGGATATCGTTAAGTCGTCGGCGGCTGCCGACCCCCAATTTAATCGCCAAGGGTTGAGAACTGCCCGGACAGAGGCACTCGCGTCGCGAATGTTGTGGCCACCAGTCCTCTGTTTTGTCGGGATATTTTGCGGCTGTCACAACTCCTCGCCCGTTAGTGCCTCTCAGGTATCGGTGGCTCCAGTCGTCCAGCCGGAGCGCATGCCGCTTTCGAATCAGTTAGAGGTCGCAGGAGAACTGCTTCCATACCAGGAAGTCGAACTCCACGCCAAGGTTTCAGGTTACATCCGGAAGATCAATGTAGACATAGGCGATCGCGTGCACAAGGGCGAAGCACTGGCGGAACTTGATATCCCTGAACTTGCCGCACAGGTTGACGAGGCACAGTCCGGAGTCCAGCGCAGTGAGCAGGACGTCTTACGCGCAAGAAGCGCAGTGGCGCGCGCAGAGGACAATCACGCGGCGCTCCACGCAGCCTACGTGAGACTGAAGCAGGCGTCAGCGGCGCGTCCCGGCCTGATTGCGGAGCAGGAACTCGACGACGCGCGCGCTAAAGACTCTTCATCCCAAGCCGAGATCGACGCAGCCAACGCAGACCTGTCGGCCATGCAGCACGCGTTTTCCGCTTCCAAAGCCAATCATCTTCACTACTCATCGTTAGCTGATTACGCGCACATTACGGCGCCTTACAACGGCGTAGTGACGTGGCGCTACTCCGATACGGGTGCTCTCGTCCAGGCGGGTACATCCAGTGCCGGCGCGCAGCCCGTCGTCAAAGTGGCGCAAACCGATATTCTGCGGCTCCGTTTGCCGGTCCCCGAGTCTCTCGCCGGTTATGTTCAGATCGGCGATACCGCGCAGATTCGAATTGAAGCCACCGATCAACATCTCACCGGAAAAATCGTACGAACTACCGGCGAACTCGACGCGGCGACGCGCACAATGCAGGTCGAGATCGATCTGAAGAATACAGACAGACGCCTGTCTCCCGGCATGTACGCCGATGTGACGCTGAATATCGAACGCAAGGGGTCAGGGCTCACAGTTCCAGTGCAGGCTATAGATCGCACCGCATCGACGTCGTTCGCCCTGGTGGTGAATTCACAAGGTCGAATCGAAAAGCGCACAGTGCGCCTCGGTATTGAAACACCTACCAGGTTGGAAGTGGTTTCCGGACTTGGAGACGGCGAACAGGTTGTGGCCGCCAATCTTTCCTCCTTCCGGGTCGGTGAGGAAGTCCGGGCTCAAAAGATAACCATGCCGGACAGCGAAGAAAATAGCGGAAAGGCGGAGGAATAAGCATGTCGAGGTTCGCCCTCCGCTATCCCTTCTTCATTCTGATGATGTGCCTGTTCATCGCCGTCATTGGTACGGTGACCGTCGCGCGCATGCCCGTGGATCTGTTTCCGGAGATCAGGATCCCAGTTGTTGTGGTGGCGACGTTTTACAACGGCATGCCTCCGGAGCAGATTGAAACGCACATCACCGATCCGTTCGAGCGATTTTTCACATTGGGCAGCGGAATCGACCATCTTGAATCGCGATCGATGACCGGCGTCAGCCTGATCAAAGTTTATTTTCAGCCGGGGACAGATCCCAACGCCGCCGTCACTACAATTTCCAACCTGGCCATGGCACAACTTCGGCGGCTTCCGCCTGGTACTCTGCCGCCTGTGGTGCTGCGCTTTGATGCCTCCAGTTTGCCGGTGTGTTACGTAACGCTGAAAGGCCAGGGGCTGAACGAGACCCAACTGCACGACTTGGGCCAATACGCTGTCCGCGAGCAGATTGCGAACGTGCCGGGAGCGTCGATCCCGCCGCCATTCGGAGGCAAGTACCGGCAGATTCAGGTCTACGTCGACCCGGTAAAGCTTCAGGCTCACCAGCTAAGCCCGATGGATGTCGTGCGCACAGTCAATCAGGCGAATCAGATTCTCCCTTCGGGCGATGTGCGCATTGGTCCGCAAGACTACAGCATCTATGCCGACTCGCAAATGCCCACCATAGCCGATATCGGCAACCTTCCTCTGAGGAGTGTCGGCAATGGTCAGCTCCTGGTCGCCGACGTCGCACATGTAAAAGATGACTCGGCGATTCAGACGAACATCGTCCGCGTCGACGGTCAACATTCCGTGTATCTCCCCATCCTCAAGCAGGGCGGCGGAAGTAATACGATCGCTGTCGTCGATGGAATCAGGAAGGACCTGAAGAATCTCTTCGATGTTCCCAAGTCGCTGGTGGCTTCGGTCATCTTTGATCAGTCAGTCTTTGTGAAGACGGCTATTGCAAACCTCGGCAGTGAGGGCGGCATTGGCATCATTCTTACCGCTGCCATGATCCTGATCTTCCTCGGCAGTATGCGCGCCACCGCGGCGGTGATGCTGTCGATTCCACTTTCTGCCCTTGCGGCGTTCATCATCCTGAACTCGATGGATGCGACCATCAATGCGATGGTGCTGGGAGGTCTGGCTCTTGCGTTCTCAAGGCTGATCGACAACTCGGTTGTCGTGCTCGAAAACATCTTTCGTCATCTCGAAATGGGCGAACCTCCCGACGAAGCTGCCGAAAGAGGCGGGCGCGAGATGGCACTCCCGGTTTTGGCGGCGACATTTACGACTGCAATCGTCTTTTTCCCGGTGATATTTCTTTACGGTGTCAGCCGATTCCTGTTCACGGCGATGGCGCTTTCCGTAGTGCTTTCTCTTTTCGCCTCTTATGTAGTTGCGATGACTGTGGTGCCTCTCTTTTGCGCGCGCTTTATTCGCAATGTGCACCACGAGGCGGGCCATCACAAAGGCGGGAATCCCTTCCAGCTATTTGTGCGCTGGTTCAATCGCCGCTATGACAAGATGCTGATGCACTATGACATCACCGTTCGCAAGAGCCTGGCGCGACCAGTCGCCACGGTTGTAGGAATCACCGGAGCGTTCCTGTTAAGCCTTTGTCTGTTCCCTCTGCTCGGCACGTCATTCTTTCCGCGCACAGACGCGGGCCAATTCGTAATCAATGTCAAGGCGCCAAGCGGAACACGGCTCGAAGTTACGGATAAATACATCGCACAGATTGAGCAGGACATTCGTTCAATCGTCCCACCGAAGGATCTGAACATGATTGTCTCGAATCTCGGCATCACATCCGGATTCGAGTCAATCTACACCAGCAACTCAGGCCAGAACACCGCCTTCGTCAACGTCGCGCTGAAAAAGGGACATAGCAGAAGCAGCTTTGAGTATATGAACCTGGTGCATGCGAAGCTCCGCAACGACCTGCCCCAGCTTTCGACCTACTTTCAAAGCGGCAGTCTCGTTGATGCCGTGGTGAATCTCGGTCTTCCCGCTCCCATCGACATTCAGATCGAGGGAAGCAATATGAAGGCGGCTTATGCTACAGCCAGAGAAATTGCCGCGAACGTGAGAAAGCTGAGCGGTGTTAGCGATGTTCTGATCCCGCAAGATCTGGACTATCCCGGACTTCAGGTCAACGTGAATCGTGAAATGGCCGGCAGGCTGGGGCTGAACTCGACCGAGATCGTTGACAACGTGATTACCGCCCTCGACTCGAATGGCATGATCGCGCCAAGCTATTATGTCGATCCAAAGAGCGGAAATAATTACCTGGAGACCGTTCAGTTCCCGGCGTCCGACATCAAATCTCTCACAGACCTCAAGCAGATTCCGCTACGCTCTTCAGCCGGAAAAGCGGTCACCAATCTGGGCGCAGTCACCGATATCCGCCCGATCAACACGCCAACCGAAGTTGACCACTACCAGATTGAACGAGTCATCGATGTCTACGTTTCACCGTCGAGCGAGAACCTGGGCGATTTAGCCAAGCGAGTTAACCGCGTCGTTGCCGATGCTCACATACCATCGAATGAGCGCGTCACTCTCCGCGGCTCAGTGGAAGGCATGCAGCGGTCCTTCTCAAGTTTCGGTATCGGACTGATTCTCTCGGTCATTCTGGTTTACCTCATTCTGATGGCGCAGTTTGCTTCTTTCAAAGATCCCTTCATCATTTTGCTGGCTATACCGCCGGGCATTATGGGCGTGATCCTCACATTGCTTCTTTCCAATACGACGCTGAATGTGATGTCGCTGATGGGTGTGATCATGATGACCGGAATCGTGGTTTCAAATTCCATTCTGATCGTCGACGTCACACGCATCCTGCGAAGAGAGGGTATGCCCATTGATGAGGCTGTAGCCATGGCTTGCCGCCTAAGGCTGCGCCCCATTCTGATGACCTCGCTTGCCACCATTTTGGGGATGCTGCCAATGGCATTCACTTTGGAAGAGGGAAGTGAGTTTTATGCTCCCCTGGCGCGCGCCGTGATTGGCGGCCTCGGAGTCTCGGTGATCCTCACCGTGTTTTTTGTCCCGGCGGCATACCTGATCATCCACGCGCGGAAGCAAACGAAAGCCGTAGCAGAGGGAGAGGCATAAGAGCACATGACGATCCCAATGAAACGGCCATTCGAATGCACAACAGTCGCGATTCTCGCGGCCATATCGACTCTAGCGGCAATTGGCCAGGCTGTTCCGAAAAAGACAGTGCTTACCGATGCGCCCGCTCCGCGACTTCTCGCTCAGACTGCCTCCCCGTCGCCAGCTTCACCCGGCACCGCAAGCCCATCGACGATGCAGCAACCTGCCAGTGCACCTGCATCGCAGAGCAGCAAGCCGAAATTGACCCTCAAGCAAGCCGAGCAGATGGCGATCAAAAACAATCCGCAGGTCAGCGTGGCTCATCTGCTTGCGCTTGCTCAACACCAGGTGGCTCGTGAAACACGAGCGGCAGAGTTGCCGACTGGTAGCGCTGCCATTACAGCGGTGGATGCGGAAGACGCAACCCGCATTTCCGCAGGATCTCTCACCGCATCTCGACTGTTTGAGCACGCAGGTGTGGGTGGCGGATTTTCACAGCTCGTTACGGATTTCGGCAAAACCAGGAATTTGGAGGCATCCTCAATACTTCAGGAGAAGGCTCAGAACGCAAATGCAATAGCAACGCAATACGAGATTCAGCTTGCGACCGACCAGGCCTTCTACAACGCGCTACAGGCGCAGCAGACTTTGCAGGTTGCCCAGCAAAACGTAACAACCCGCCAGACAGTAGAGTCCCAAGTGAGCCAGATGACGGCGAGCAAACTCAAATCCACGCTGGATTTGAGCTTTGCCGATGTGAATCTCTCACAGGCAAAGTTGCTGGCGCTGGATGCCGAAAACAACGCGGACTCGGCCATGGCGGCGCTGGATGCGATCCTGGGGCTAGATCATCAAGTAGATTTCGATCTTGTCGAGGATGGCCCCGAGATTCAGCAACCGCCCCCGGATATTGATCAGCTTGTGGCGGACAGCTTGAAGCATCGCCCTGACCTGCAGGCCTCTGTGTTGGCGCAACAGGCCTTGGTCAAATTCAGTAAGGCGCAGCGCGATCAATCATTTCCCAGCATTGCAGTTTCAGGGACTGCGGGAAGCGTGCCAATTCGTCCCGCGCAGTACTATGTCACCAATTGGTGGGGCGCGATCGGAGTTAACCTCAACATCCCCATCTTCAACGGGTTTCTCTATTCGGCCCAGGCCAAAGAGGCTTCAATACGCGCCCAGGCGGCAGCCGAACGGACGAGAGATCTGCGAGACAGAATCGTGCGTGATGTTCGAACCTCGTGGTTGGCGGCGAACACTTCATTCCAGCGGGTTGCCGTAACCGCAGAGCTTCTAAAGGAAGCCAATCTGGCTTTGAGTTTGGCTCAGACACGCTATCAATTGGGACTCAGCTCAATTGTTGAGCTGAGCCAGGCTGAATATCAGCAGACAGACGCCGCCATCGGGAACACCAACGCGCAATATCAGTATCGCCTTGCGCTGGCAACATTGAATTATCAGGTTGGAGCGAACCCCTGAGCGGAACTTTCCTAATGGCATTGAAGTGCGACCGGTAACTATGCCCAGACGTTTACGACAGGAGCCAGCATTCAGGCTGCCGATTTTCGGCGCTCGCTCGTCCGCAAAAGATCCTGCTACTCTCAACCCCATACAGTTCCAACCCGAACCTGCAGTTCACCAAGCTCTGCCGCGTGACGCAGGACAATTTGCAAACACTACCTATCAAGACTGCGTGCAAAGCTGGGAGAATGAAGAGGACCGCCTGCAGGCGGCGAACTGGTATTGAAAGACTCTTACCGGAGATCTGTAGCAGGCGTAGCTTTTCTGCGCGACCTGCGCGCGGCAATCTCGCATTGCCAGTCGCTGGAGGCGAAATGCGACCCAGCCGTGGCATCGCGATTGCGCGCTATCCTCACAGAGGAGTATCTGCGCATCACACGAACTTGATGGAGGCTTCTTATCAAATGATCGACGTGCCGACAATCGCAAAAGGAACGGACGAACTCTCGATTCTTCCCGGAATGGCGAACCGCCATGGTCTAGTTGCAGGAGCCACGGGTACCGGAAAGACCGTGACACTGCAGGTCATGGCCGAAGCAATGAGCAGCATTGGAGTGCCCGTGTTTGCGGCAGACGTTAAGGGAGATCTCTCCGGCATCAGCCAGCCCGGAAACAGCTCCCCCAAACTCGACCAGCGCTTGCAACTGCTCGGCCTGACCGATTGGAAATTCTCCGGCTGCCCCGTCATCTTCTGGGATGTTTTCGGCAAGCAGGGACACCCGGTGCGCGCCACGGTGAGCGAAATGGGACCGCTGCTGCTGAGCCGGATTCTCAACCTCAACGACACGCAGACAGGTGTTCTCACCCTGGTGTTCAAAATCGCCGACGACCAGGGGCTTCTCCTGCTCGACATGAAAGACCTGCAAGCCATGCTTCAGCACGTCGCGGACGGAGCAAAGGACTACCAGACCGAATACGGAAACATCTCGGCCGCGAGTATCGGCTCGATTCAGCGCGGGCTCGTAGGCCTCCAGCAGCAGGGAGGCGATCAGTTTTTCGGCGAACCCGCACTCAACATCGAAGACCTCCTGCAGGTCGACAGCCGGGGCCAGGGCGTCGTAAACATACTTGTCGCTGACCAGTTGCTCCAATCCCCCCAACTCTACGCAACATTTCTCCTGTGGCTGATGAGCGAGCTATTTGAGAAGCTGCCCGAAGTCGGCGATCCCGAGAAACCGAAGCTGGTCTTCTTCTTCGATGAGGCACATCTGCTCTTCAACGATCTGCCCTCCACACTCCAGTCCAGAATCGAGCAGGTAGTACGTCTGATTCGATCGAAGGGCGTGGGCGTCTTCTTCGTTACCCAGAACCCCATCGACGTCCCCGAAACCGTGCTGGGACAGCTTGGCAACCGGGTACAGCATGCGCTTCGTGCGTTTTCGCCACGCGACCAGAAGGCTGTCAAAGCTGCCGCGCAGACCTTTCGCGCCAACCCGAGACTTGATGTCGAAGAGGTAATCACGCAGCTCGGCGTCGGCGAAGCGCTGGTCTCGTTCCTGGATGAAAAGGGAATTCCGGGTGTGGTGGACCGGGCGATGATATTCCCTCCGCACAGCCAGATCGGCCCCATCACACCCGGCCAGCGAACGGAGATCATTCGCAATTCCGTGCTTGCGGGCGTCTACGAGCAAACAGTGGATCGTGATTCTGCGTACGAGAAGCTCAAGGGCAAGGTCGCCGCAGCGTCAGCCGCCGCCGGAGCATCGACGCCCTCCGTTCAAGAAACCTCCGCGCCAGCTCCTGTGGCCAGCCACTCCGATTGGCTTCAGGCTGCCGGTAGTGTCCTGGGCAACGTGCTCGGCAGCGGTACCGGGCGGCGAGACACGGTGGCGCAGGCAATGGTGAAGAGTGCAGCGCGTTCCATCGGGAGCACCGTTGGACGCCAGATCGTTCGCGGCGTGCTGGGCTCGCTCCTTGGGGGAGGCTCGCGAAGGTAGGCTGGCATCATTCCCGGTCAGCCTCGAACATTGGGACCCAAATCTGCGTCTTGGATATCTTTGGATATCTACTGAATGGTCGTGTTGTTGATGATCGCGTAGGCGCGCCGATCCTGACGGCTTTTTCGCCGGTCTCCCGCATTCACGCGCCGCTCCCGTGATCCCGTCCGCCTATCGTAGGCGATCTGCTGAGGGTCAGCCACTCGATGTCGTCGATCGCCCTCTCCCTGCCGCCGATCCAGCCAGATCGTCTCCGAATTTGGCAAAATGATCGGTTTCTTGGCCTTGCCGGCACCATTTCCGCCGTTCTGTTCAGCACTCTGCTTCCTCGTTCCCGCGGCGATAATCGCACTGCCATCCGTCAGCAGCTTATTCAATACCGGCAGATTCCCGCGTTGCGATTCGATGTAGTCCACACCCTCCGCCGTTAGCGAAAAATCCGAATTATCCGCCCTCGAAACGTATCCCTTTTTCGTCAGGTACCACGTCGTAAAGTCGAGATAATCGCGCGGAAACCCCATCCGTCGCTCGATCTCCGCCAGCGACACCTCAGGAAAGCGCGGATTAGCGCGTCGTTTGTAATACAGCACGGCAAGCAGCGCAATTCGCCGGTTCTGCTCGCCCTCTATGCTGTCCAGAAAATCAATGGACTTTGCAAGGGGCGGCTCTTCTTTCGCCTCTTTGCGGCATGCCGAGTCATATTCCGCGCGTCGCGATGGATTTGAAAGCGTATCGTATGCCGCCTTCAGCATTCGGAACATCTCGGGATCGCCCGATTCCGGATTGTC
>Ga0157369_10001463_pt1 | contig 28936 bp, 19 predicted proteins | sample C25metaG_FD_113461 | JGI IMG/M metagenome (GOLD analysis project Ga0157369, IMG submission 113461) | Corn rhizosphere microbial communities from Kellogg Biological Station, Michigan, USA - C2-5 metaG | ecosystem: Host-associated > Plants > Roots > Rhizosphere > Soil | place: USA: Michigan... | reverse complement strand
CGAGCAGCTGCAGGCGTCGGTGGCGAAGCTGCAGGACACGCTGCAGTCGGAAAAACCGGTGATGTCGCTCATCGCCGTGGTGGCCCTCGCGGTCGCCCTCGTCGCCGTGCTGCTGTCCATGGCCCTCGCGTTCCTCGCCGACTCGCGCCGCAGCGCCGCCGAGGCCGAGCAGGAGAACAAGCGCAACCAGGAGGCGATCCTCCGGCTCCTGAACGAGATGGGCGACCTCGCCGACGGCGACCTCACGGTGCGCGCGCAGGTGACGGAAGACATCACGGGCGCCATCGCGGACTCGATGAACTACACGATCGACGAGCTGCGCACCCTCGTGGCGGGTGTCAACAACGCGGCGATCCAGGTGACGCAAAAAACCGCGCACGCGCAGTCGATCTCGGCGGAGCTCCTCGGCGCCGCCGAGCGCCAGTCGAAGGAGATCGAGGACACGACCTCGCAGGTGTTGCAGGTCTCGCGCTCGATCTCGGAGGTGTCGACCACCGCCGAGGAAGGTGCGCGAGTCGCGCAGCGCTCGCTCGCCGCGGCCGACAAGGGACGCGCCGCGGTGCAGAACTCGATATCGGGCATGAACGACATCCGCGAGCAGATCCAGGAGACGTCGAAGCGGATCAAGCGCCTCGGCGAATCGTCGCAGGAGATCGGCGAGATCGTGGAGCTCATCTCGGACATCACGGAGCAGACGAACGTGCTGGCCCTCAACGCCGCCATCCAGGCCGCGTCGGCCGGCGAAGCCGGGCGCGGCTTCTCGGTCGTGGCGGAAGAGGTGCAGCGGCTGGCCGAACGCTCTGGTGAGGCGACCAAGCAGATCGGCGCGATCGTGAAGACCATTCAGGCGGACACGCAGGACGCGGTCGCGGCCATGGAGAAATCGACCATGGGCGTGGTGGAAGGAGCGAAGCTGTCGGATGCCGCGGGCCAGGCGCTCACCGAGATCGACTCGGTGACGAAGAACCTGGCCCAGCTGATCCAGGCGATCTCGCAGGCCACGCAGACGCAGGCCTCGGCCACCAACAAGGTCGCGCAGAACATGCAGGACATCCTCGAGATCACCCGCCAGACCACGCGCGGCACGCAGCAGGCGGCGGGCTCGATCCGCGACCTGGCCGCGGTGGCGCAGGAGCTCAAGAGCTCCGTCTCGGGTTTCAAGCTGTAGGCACGCAGGCAAAGGCAGGGCACGGCGAACATGGCGGCGATCCCCGAAAGCGATTTCGACCTCGGGCCCCTTTCGTGGGTCAAGGCGGAGATCGACCACTCGCTCACGCAGGCGCGCGAGACGCTCGACAAGCTCGCGGGCGCGCCCGCGGACCGCGCGCCGGTCAAGTACATCCTCACGCACCTGCACCAGGCCACCGGCGCGCTGTCGATGGTGGGCCTCGGGGCCGCCACGCGATTCAACGAGGAGCTCGAGAAGCTCGTCGCCCTGCTGGAGGGTGAGGACGCGGCGCGCCTGCCGGAGCTCGGCGTAGCGGCGAAACGCGCGATCGGCTCGCTCTCGGGTTACCTCGACGCCCTGATCTCCGGGCAGCCCGATCAGCCGATGCGGCTGCTCGCGCCGTACCTCGAGCTCAATCGCGCCACGGGCCGCAACGACGGCCAGGAAGGCGACCTCTTCTACCCGGATCTCGCCGCGGCGCTGCCCGCGCGCGCACCGATGCCGGCGCTGGACGACGCGGTGCTCGCGAAGGTTCTCGCCCACCAGCGCTCGCAGTACCAGCAGGGCCTCCTGCGCATGCTCAAGGGCGGCGACATCACCGAGGCCCTGCGGCAGATGCACGCGGCCCTCGAGGCGATCGAGTCGTTGCCGCCGGCCGCGGCGAACCGCGGCTTCTGGTCCGCCGCCGCCGCCTTCTTCGACGCGCTCGTGCTGGGCGGCGCCGAGGTCTCGCCGCGCGCGAAGCCGCTCTTCGCGAAGCTGGACCAGCAGATCAAGCAGCTGATCGACGGCGTCTCCAAGGTGCCCGAGCGGCTCTTCCGCGACCTGCTGCTCGCCGTGGGCCACGCACGCCCCGTGTCCGAGCGCATCCAGGTGCTCAAGGCCGCATACCGGCTGGAGTCCCTCCTCGCCGTGCCCGAGGGCAGGAGCGGCGGCGACGAGCAGCTCGCGGGTCTCGTGCGCGAGCTGCGCGAGCTCACGAACCAGCAGAAGGACACGTGGCTCAAGTACACGTCGGGCAATCGCGCGGCGCTGGAGCCCTTCGGCAAGCAGGCGGCCGTGCTCGGGGAGCGCGCCGCGCGCCTGGGCAACGCCGAGCTGCAACGCGTGGTGGCGCGGCTCGCCGAAGTGGCGCCGCTGCTCAAGGCGAAATCGATCCCGCCTTCCGAGGCGCAGTCGCTCGAGGTCGCGACCGCGCTCCTCTTCGTGGAAAGCGCGCTCGAGAACTACTCGAAGCTCGGCACCGACTTCGCGCGCCAGGCACAGACCGTCGCCACGCGGCTGCAAAGCGCGCTCGCCGGCGAGGCGCTGGCGCCCGTCGACGCCGCGCAGGGCGGCCTGCTCGACGAGATGACGCGCCGTGCCCAGGAGAAGCTGCTCGTCTTCCAGGTCGGCCAGGAGGTGCAGGTCAACCTGCAGGGCATCGAGTCGGTGCTCGACGGCTTCTTCCGCGACGCCTCGCGCCGCGGCGAGCTCGGGGCCCTCGCGCCCCAGTTCGCGCAGGTGCAGGGCGCGCTCATGATCATGGAGCTGAACGACGCCGCCGCGCTCAATGCCGCGGTGATGGCGCGCGTCCAGCAATTCGCCGACGGCTCGCTCGACGGCGCCGGAGAGAACGCGGAACTGGTGGCCGAAGGCCTTTCCGCCCTCGGCCTCTACGTGACGGCGCTCCAGCAAGGCTCCGCCACCGCGCTCGATACGCTCATGCCCGCATTGCGGCGTTTCGGGCTCGCCGCGGCCGAAGAGCCGGCGGGAAGCGCCGAGGTGCGGCGCACCGGCACGGTCTCGCCGCTGGACCTCGAGGTGCAGAAGCAGAAGGTCCAGGCGCTCTACGAGGACTGGAAGGAAGCCCCGCAGCCGGAGACGCGCGAGAAGCTCGAGAAGGCGGTGGGCGCGCTCGAGCGCGACGCCAAGGTCGTGGGCGACAGCGCCGTCGCGCGCGAAAGCCAGGAGGCGCTGCAGGCCATCAAGACCGCGGACGCGCCCGAGCAGACGGGCGTCTTCCGCGCGATGGGGGAGCTCGCTCCGCAGAAGGCGCCGGAGATGCCGGCGCCTCAGGTGGTGCAGCTGGTCGACGCGCCGGGCGCGGAGATCGACAAGGAGCTGCTCGAGATCTTCCTCGAGGAGGCCGGCGAGGTGATCGGCTCGGTCGCCGAGTCGCTCGAGACGATCCGCCGCGACAGCCACGATCGCGACGCGCTCACGACGATCCGGCGCGGCTTCCACACGCTCAAGGGCAGCGGCCGCATGGTCGGCCTCATGGACCTGGGCGAGTTGGCCTGGCAGTGCGAGCAGGTCATGAACAAGTGGCTGAAGGAGGAGGCGCCCGCCACGCCGCCCCTCATGGATTTCATCGCCGGCGCGCGCGAAGCTTTCGACGCGTGGGTGGAGGCGCTGAAGGACGGCCGGCCGGTGGACGTGGATGCCGCCGCCATCGCGCGCCGTGCGGAGGCGCTGAAGAGCGGCGAGGAAATGCCGGGCGCGCCGCCACCGCAGGCGGCGCTCGACGCGGCTGTCCCACCCGGGGCCGCGCCGCTCGATATCGCGCCGCACGAGGCGCCCTCGCTCGATTTCGCGTTGGAAAGTCCCGCGGCTGAACCGGCTGCGGAAGCGCCGCTGGAGCTCACGCTGGACATCGCGCCGCCCGCTCCCGTCGCAGAGCCTGCGGTCGAGGTGGCGCAAGCGAAGCCGCAGGAGCCCGCGCCGGCGCAGCCCACCGGCTTCGAGTTCGAGTCGCTGGACCTCGCGCCACCCGCCGCCCCGGCGCCTCCCGCGCCGCTCGAAGAAGTATCGCTCTCCTTCGACGAGCCGGCGAGCGCCGAGCTCGTCTCCGAAGAGCCCGACGAGATCGTGGTCGGGCATGTGTCGCTGCCGCGCGCTCTCTTCACGATCTACGTGGGCGAGGCCGAGCAGCACGTGGCCGCGCTCGACGCGGAGCTGAAGCGCATCGAGGCCGACCCGATGCACCCGGTCGGATCCGACTTCATGCGGGCCGCTCACACGCTTTCGAGCAGCTCGCGCACCACCGGCTTCGAAGCCCTCGCCGATCTCGCGTACGCGCTCGAGAAGTGGCTGCAGGACGCGATGGAGCTGCCGCCCGAATTCGACGCGCGGCGCCTGGGCATCACGCGCCGGGCCGTCGACGGCGTCACCGCCATGGTGGAATCGATCCGGGGAGCGGCGCTGCCCTATCCGCGCGACGAGCTCGTGGCCGAGCTCTCGACGCTGCGGCAGGAGCTGAGGGAAGCGCGGCGCACGGGTGAAGGGACCCACGTGCGCATGCCGCACGGGGTGCGCGAGGCCCTCGAGGCACCCGCCGTTGCCCCCGAAGCGCCGCCGCTCGAGGACGCGGCACTCGATTTCTCGGCGCCCGAGCTGGCCGCGCCGCCCGCGCCGGTTGAGCCGCCCGCGCCGGTCGAGCCGCCCGCACCGGTCGAGCCGCTCAGTCCCGTTGAATCGCTCGCGCCGATCGAGGCGCTCGAGCCCCCGGCTCCCGTGGCCGCGTTGGAGCCCGCGGCTTCCGCCGCACCGCCGGAGCCGATCGCGCCCGCCGCGCCGGAGCCGATCGCGCCCGTCGTGCCGCTCGAGAGCGTGGCCAAGGCCGCCTCCGAAGTGCTCGCCGCCGCGAGCCCTGCGCCGGCCTTCGAGGGCGGCAAGGAGCAGCGCCGCATCACGGACGACGTCGACCACGACCTGCTGCCGATCTTCCTCGAGGAAGCGCGCGAGCTGGTGCCGCAGGTGAGCGAGGCAGTCCGGCGCTGGAAGTCGGCCCCCTCCGATCATTCGCCCGCGGGCCCGCTGCAGCGCCACCTCCACACGCTCAAGGGCAGCGCGCGCATGACGGGCCTCATGCGCCTGGGCGAGCTCGCCCACGTGCTCGAGACGCGCGTGATCGCGATGGAGGCGGTGGCCGCCCCGGGCGCGAAGGAATTCGAAGAAGTCGAGGAGCGGGTCGATCGTTTCTCGCTGTCGCTCGAGCGTCTCGCGAAGGGCGAGGACATCCTCGAGGCCGAGCCCATCGAGGTGCCGGTCGCCGCGGTCTTCGAGCACCAGAAGGACAAGCCGGCGGCACTCGCCGCCATTGCCGCCGCCGCGCAGGAGCGCACCGAGCGCCTGGAGCGCGAGGCGCTGCCGCCGGAGGTGCGCGAGAATCGCGGCGCCCTGCTGCGCGTGAATGCCGACATGATCGACCGCTTCGTGAACGAGGCGGGCGAGCTTTCGATCGCGCGCTCGCGCATCGAGCTGGAGATGGCGACCTTCCGCCGCTCCATGCAGGACCTCACCGAGAACATCACGCGCATGCGCTCGCAGCTGCGCGAGATCGAGATCTCGGCCGAGTCCCAGATGCAGAGCACGATCAAGGCGCGCGGGGAAACGGGCGATACGTTCGACCCGCTCGAGTTCGACCGCTTCACGCGCATGCAGGAGCTCACGCGCTTCCTCGCCGAATCGCTCGGCGACGTCATCACGCTGCACCAGGGCCTGCAGAAGAACCTGGACGAGGCGGAGCTCGCGATCCATGCGCAGGCGCGCCTCAATCGCGAGCTGCAGCAGGGGTTGATGGGCGTGCGCCTGGTTCCCTTGAACAACCTCTCCGATCGCTTCTACCGCATCGTGCGCCAGACCGCGAAGGAGCTCGAGAAGAAGGCGAACCTCGAGCTCAAGGGCACGCGCGTGGAGCTCGACCGCTCGGTGCTCGAGAAGATCACCGGCCCCTTCGAGCACCTGCTGCGCAATGCGATCGCCCACGGCATCGAGGCGCCGGCCGCGCGGGTCGCCGCCGGAAAGCCCGAGATCGGCGAGATCACCATCGACGCCGCGCAGCGCGGCAACGAGGTCGTGCTCACCATCACCGACGATGGCGCAGGCCTCGATTACCGGCGCATCCGCGAGAAGGGCATCGAGCAGGGCCTCGTCGCGCCCGACGTGGAGCTGCCCGAGGCGCAGCTCGCCCAGCTCATCTTCCTTTCCGGCTTCTCGACCGCGAAGGAAGTGAGCCAGATCGCGGGCCGCGGCGTCGGCATGGACGTCGTGAAGAACGAGATCACCTCGCTCGGCGGCCGCGTCGAGATCGCCTCGACGCAGGGCCGCGGCACGGTCTTCACGATCACGCTGCCGCTCACGCTCGCGGTCACGCAGGCGGTCATGGTGCGGGCCGGCGAGACCGTCTACGCGGTTCCTTCCGTGATGGTCGAGCAGGTGATGGAGTACAAGGCCGCGGCGTACGAGGAGATCCGCGCGAGCGGCGAGGTGGCGTGGAAGGACTGGCGCTATCCGCTGCGCTCGCTGCTGCCGCTGCTGGGCGCACTGGACAGCTCCGTGCCCGCGCGGCAGATCCCCGTGATGCTGCTGAAGAGCGGCACGCAGCGCGCCGCCATCCGCGTCGATGGGATCATCGGCAACCGCGAGGTGGTGGTGAAGACGATCGGCCCCCAGCTCTCGCGCCTCGCGGGCATCGCCGGGGCGACCGTGCTCGGCAACGGCCAGGTCGTGCTGATCCTGAACCCCGTGCAGCTCGTCTATCGCGAGCGGCCCGCGGCCGAGTCGCCGATCCCCGCGCTCGTGGCTCCCGTCGAGCCCGCGGTGCCGGCCGCGCCCGCGGCCCCCGCGCCGCCGCCCGCCGCCGAGCCCCGCGCGAACCCGCTCGTCATGGTGGTCGACGATTCGCTCACCGTGCGCAAGATCACGAGCCGCATGCTCGCGCGCGAGGGCTACGAGGTCGCGACCGCCAAGGATGGCGTCGACGCGCTGCAGCAGCTGCAGGACGTGAAGCCCGACTGCATCCTGCTCGATGTCGAGATGCCGCGCATGGACGGCTTCGAGTTCGCGCGCAACGTGCGCGCAGACGCTGCGACGGCACGCATCCCGATCATCATGATCACCTCGCGCACGGCGGACAAGCACCGCAACCACGCGCTCGAGCTCGGCGTGAACGAGTACATGGGCAAGCCCTACCAGGAAGACCAGCTGCTCGCGCTGATCAAGCGCTACACGAGGCAGATGGCGGCGGCGTAGAAACCGGGGACGCAGTCGGAATTGGGCACTCGCGCAACGCGAGTAGCGCGACTACGCAATTCCGACTGCGTCCCCGGTTTCAGCGGAAGTACATCAGCACCGCGATCCCCAGCACGATGCGGTACCACGCGAACGCGCTGAAATCGTGCCGCATCACGTAGCGGATCAGCGCCTTGACCGCGATGAGCGCGAAGACGAAGCTCACGACGAACCCGATCGCGATGTAGCCCAGGTCGCTCGCCGAGAACGCGTGGCGATTCTTGAACATCTCGTAGCCGAACGCCGCGACCATGATCGGGATCGCGAGGAAGAACGAGAACTCGGTCGCGACGGCCCGCGACAGCCCGAACACCATGCCGCCCATGATGGTGGCGCCCGAGCGCGACGTTCCCGGGATGAGCGAGAAGCACTGGGCGATGCCGACCGCGAGCGCGTCCTTCCAGGTCATGTCGTAGACGCTCATCACGCGCGCGGCTCCGCGCCGCTTGTACCAGGCCTCCACGGCGAAGATCACGAGGGCGCCCGCGATCAGCGCGATCGCGACGCTGGTCGGGTTGAACAGGTGCTCCTTGATCACGCGCTGGAAGGCGAGGCCCACGAGCGCCGCCGGCAGGAAAGCCACGAAGAGATTGACCGCGAAGCGCTGCTGCACCGGATCGCCTGCAAGCCCCGAGAAAGCCCGGCCGATGCGCACGCGAAACTCCCAGCACACGGCGAGGATCGCGCCCAGCTGGATCACGATGTCGAACACCTTGCCCTTCTCGTCGTTCGTGCCGAGCAGGTCCGACACCAGGATCAGGTGGCCCGTCGAGGAGATGGGAAGGAATTCGGTGAGGCCTTCGACGGCCCCGAGGATGAGCGCGTCGAGCGGAGCAGGCAGGTTCATCGCGCGCTAGTCTAACGGGATTGGCAGGCAGGAGAGCAAGCATGGACCGGCGCGAAGCGCTGCGGTTCCTCGCGGCGAGCGGTGCGATGGCGATGGATGCGCGCGCGCAGGCGCCGGGGCCGCGATCCGGTGCGCGCCTCGAGCGCGCGATCCCCTCCAGCGGCGAAAAGCTGCCGGCGATCGGCATGGGCACGTGGATCACCTTCGACGTCGGCCGCGACCCCGCCGCCCGGGCAGTGCGCTCCGAGGTGCTGCGGCGGTTCTTCGCGGCCGGCGGCAAGCTCGTCGATTCGTCGCCGATGTACATGAGCAGCGAGGAAGTGCTGGGCGCGACGCGCCCCGCGGGCGCGCCGCTCTTCGCCGCGACGAAGGTCTGGATCATGGGCAGCCTCGCCGGGCGCACCCAGGTCGAGCAGTCGCGCAAGCTCTGGCGCGTGCCCCGCTTCGACCTGCTGGAGGTGCACAACTTCCTCGACTGGGAGACGCACCTGCCGATGCTGCAGGCGATGAAGGCGGAAGGCCGCGTGCGCTACGTGGGCGTCACGACGTCGCACGGACGCCGGCACGACCTCGCGGAGCACATCATGCGCACGCAGAAGGTCGACTTCGTTCAGTTCACCTACAACGTCGCGCAGCGCGAGGTCGAGCGCGACCTGCTGCCCATAGCCGCCGAGCGCGGGATCGCGGTCATCATCAACCGGCCCTTCGATGGCGGCGATCTTTTCGGCGCGAAGACCGCGAAGGCGCTGCCCGGCTGGGCGCGGGAGCTCGACTGCACGACGTGGGCGGAAGCGTTCCTCAAGTTCGTGGTCTCGCACCCGGCGGTCACGTGCGCGATCCCGGCGACCTCGAAGCCGGAGCACATGGTGCAGAACATGCGCGTGCTCGCGGGCCCATTGCCGGATCCGAAGCTGCGCGAGCGCATCGCCGCGGACTACGAGAGGGCGTGATGGCCCATACGTTCGAGCCTGCGGCGAGCGGGCGCTCGAAATGCCGCGGCTGCGGGCAGAACCTGCCGAAGGGCGAGCTGCGCTTCGGCGAACGCTTGCCGAATCCTTTCGGCGAGGGCGAGGTGACCCATTGGTTCCATCCCGCCTGCGCGGCTTACAAACGGCCCGACGCCATCCTCGAAGCGCTCGCGGCGGCCGGCGCAGGAGTCGATCGCGAGGCCCTCGAGGCTCGTGCCCGGGCGAGCCTCGCGCGCGAGCGCCTGTCCCGCATCGACGGCGCCGAGCGCTCGCCATCGAGCCAGGCGCGATGCCGCGAGTGCCACCAGCCGATCGAGAAGGGTGGGTGGCGCATCCGGCTGGTCTTCTACCAGGAAGGCGCGTTCAGCCCCGGCGGATATATCCACGTCGCGTGCCGCGAGGCTTATTTCGGCACCCGGGACGTCGCGGACCATGTGTTGCACTTCAGCCGCGCGCTGGATGACGGCGAGCGCGCCGCGCTGCAGTCGGCGCTCACCTCGAGCTAGCCCCGTTCCGGCCCCTCGCCCTTGCCGCGATCCAGCACGCGCCGGAAGGTCGACCGCGTCTGGTTGACCGTCGCCATGGCGGTCGACTGGACCGCGCTGCTCACGCCGTTCCAGGCCGCTTGCGCCACGCGCGCCCCTTGCTCCTTCGCGATCGCACCGACGAGGCCGACGGCCGCGAGCGTGGCGCTCCTGCGGACCGCGGCGCGATCCGGGCGCACCAGCGGCGCGCAGTATTCACGCGCGATGTGCCCGACGCGCAGCGTGAGGAAGGCATTCGCCGCGCCGTGCGCCATGCTGTTCACGAGGAGCGTCGAGATGCCCTGCAGCCCCGGCACCGCGCCCTTGAGCGACGGGAACACCGCGACGACCACCGGCGCCACGATGCCCGAGAAGTCCACGTCCTGCAGGTTCTCCGCCACCAGCATGTTGGCGCCGACGTTGCCGTAGACGAACAGCAGCTGGCGCGGCGTCGGGCGCTGGAAGTAGATCGACGCGATGCGCCACGTCATGTGCACCTGCGAGCCGAACACGACGAGGGCATCGAGCCGGCCGTTCTGCATGACCGCGGTGCTCGCGAAAATCGCGCTCGCGGTGTTGCGGATCACGGCCTGCGCCGCGGCATCGAGCTTCGCGAGCGCGGCGGCCAGCTCCTCGTCCGTGGCAAGCGGCATGCCGGCCAGCGCCGGATTGCGCGCGAGCTGCGTCTTGAGCCGGCGCAGGTACTCGTCGTGCTCGGGACCGCTCGCGGCCGCGGGGGCGACGAGCGCAGCCGGCAGGCGCATGAAAAGCGCTACCGGCAAGAGCGCCAGGACCAGCACCAGCGCCAGCAGCACGAAGAACACCGCCTGGCCGGAGCCGGCGTAAACGCGGTCCGCCGCCGCGGCGACCTGTGACACGCTGCCCACCAGCGCGATGACGATCCACGCGGCGAAGAGCACCGCCACGCACGCGAGGATCCGCAGGATCGCCTTGCCCATGGCGCGCTCTCACGCCTTCTGGTAGATCTCCGCGCCCTGCTTCACGAACTCCACCGCCTTCACCTCCATCCCCTTCTTCAGCGCTTCCGTCGCCGACACGCCGTGCTTCTCGGCGAACTCACGCACGTCCTGCGTGATCTTCATCGAGCAGAAATGCGGGCCGCACATCGAGCAGAAATGCGCGAGCTTGGCGCCTTCCTGCGGCAGCGTCTCGTCGTGGAACTGCTTCGCCTTGTCCGGATCGAGGCCGAGGTTGAACTGGTCTTCCCAGCGGAATTCGAAGCGTGCCTTCGAGAGCGCGTTGTCCCGGATCTGCGCGCCCGGATGTCCCTTCGCGAGGTCGGCGGCATGGGCGGCGATCTTGTAGGTGATGATCCCTTCCTTCACGTCATCCTTGTCGGGAAGGCCGAGGTGCTCCTTCGGAGTGACGTAGCAGAGCATCGCGGTGCCGTACCAGCCGATCTGTGCCGCTCCGATGCCGCTCGTGATGTGGTCGTAGCCCGGGGCGATGTCGGTGGTGAGCGGGCCCAACGTGTAGAACGGCGCCTCGTGGCACTGCTCGAGCTCGAGGTCCATGTTCTCCTTGATGAGCTGCATCGGCACGTGTCCCGGGCCCTCGATCATCACCTGGCAGTCGTGCTTCCAGGCGATCGTGGTGAGCTCGCCCAGGGTGCGCAGCTCCGCCAGTTGCGCCTCGTCGTTGGCATCGTAGATCGAGCCGGGACGAAGCCCATCGCCCAGCGAGAACGAGACGTCGTACGCCTTCATGATCTCGCAGATCTCCTCGAAGCGCTCGTACAGGAACGATTCCTCGTGGTGCGCGAGGCACCACTTCGCCATGATCGAGCCGCCGCGCGAGACGATGCCCGTCATGCGCTTGGCCGTGAGCGGCACGAACGGCAGGCGCACGCCCGCGTGGATCGTGAAGTAGTCGACGCCCTGCTCGGCCTGCTCGATCAGCGTGTCGCGGAAGATTTCCCACGTGAGCTCTTCCGCCTTGCCGTCGACCTTCTCGAGGGCCTGGTAGATCGGCACGGTGCCGATGGGCACGGGAGAATTGCGGATGATCCACTCGCGCGTCTCGTGGATGTGCTTGCCGGTCGAGAGGTCCATCACGGTGTCGCCGCCCCAGCGGATCGCCCACGTCATCTTGTCCACTTCCTCCGCGATGGAGGACGTGACCGCGGAGTTGCCGATGTTCGCGTTCACCTTCACCAGGAAGTTGCGGCCGATCACCATCGGCTCGCTCTCGGGATGGTTCACGTTCGCCGGGATGATGGCGCGGCCTCGCGCCACCTCGTCGCGCACGAACTCGGCCGTCACCTCCGCGGGAATGGCGGCGCCGAAGGACTCGCCGCGATGCTGGCGCCCGAGGAGGTCGGCCATGCGTTGACCGAGCGGTCCGGTGGAGCGCAGCTGCTCCAGGTATTCGCGCCGGCGCAGGTTCTCGCGGATGGCGATGAACTCCATCTCCGGCGTCACCATTCCGCGGCGCGCATAGTGCATCTGCGTGACGTTCCCTCCCGCCTTCGCGCGACGCGGCTGGCGCTTGAGGTCGAAGCGCAACTCCGCGAGCTTCGAGTCGGCGAGCCGCTCGCGCCCGTAGGCCGAGGTGGGCCCATCCAGCAGCACCGTGTCGCCCCGCTCCTCGATCCAGCGGGCGCGAAGCCCCGCGAGGCCCGAGCGGATGTCGATGCGCACGGACGGATCCGTATAGGGCCCGCTCGTGTCGTACACGAAGACCGGCGGATTCTTCTCCGCGCCGAACGCGGCAGGCGTATCCGTCTGGGAGATCTCGCGCATCGGCACGCGCACGCCGGGGCGCGTGCCCTCGACGTACACCTTGCGCGAGCGCGGCAGCGGCTGGATCGCCGCCTCGTCGACGTGGGCGGACGAGGCGATGAATTTGGGATGGGCGTTCATGCGGGCTCCTTCACGTGAGGCGTGGCGCCGGGCGGCGGCGGAAGGAGCGGGGGCATCGCACGCTCCCTACGCCGGCATGACCCGGATCAGGTTCGAAGGGACTCTCTCACCGGCGATGCTCGTGAGCACGCCGGACCCCTGCGTCGTATGGGAAGTATAGCCCCTCGCGCGCGGCGCGGTGCCGTCGCGCCTGCGATCCGGTTGGCCCCCCCTCAGGCCGCGACCAGCGTGCCCGATCCCATGGCGAGGAGCGCCTGCGCGAAGGCCTCCACCGGCTCGGGCCGGTCGAAGAGCACGCCGCGGCGCTCGGCGATCGCGCGGCGCAATCCCGCATTGAGGTCGCGATCCGTGGCGACCTCGATCGCGTGGCTCACGTAGGTGCCGGGGTCTCCCGTGACGAGCTCCTTCACGTGCATGAGCTCGAGCATGCCGGCGGTCTGCCGTCCGCGCATGAAGCGCCCCGGCAGCGTGATCACCGGCGCTCCCGCCGCGAACGCGTCGATGCTCGTGTTGCCGCCCGACCAGCGGAAGGTATCCAGCACGACATCGGCCGCCGCGAGCACGCGACGGAAGTCCGCCCCGCCCATGCGCGGCAGGAACTTGAGCTGCCCGCGGGGCGGCACGCCGCGGCGCGCGAGCGCGCGCTGGATGCGGCCGGCGAGCTGGTCCGTCACGCGGCGCGAGCCCGACTGGAAGAAGACCAGCACCGCGAGCGGGTCGCGCTCGAGCAGAGCCGCGAGCACGTCGTCCATCTCGGGATGCACCTTGAAGAGCGATTGCGCGCACACGTAGAGGTGGCGGTCGTCCGGAAGCCCGAGCTGCGCGCGCGTGATCGGCGGCTGCGGCGCGGGCATCGAATAGCTCACGCCGATGCCCGGCAGGCGCACCAGCCGCTCGACGTAGTGCGACGACGCGTCGGCCGGCTCCATCGCCTCGCACGTGAAGTAGAAGTCGATCGTGTCGCTGCCCGTCGTGACGGGATGTCCCCACCCGGCCACCTGGACCGGCGCCAGGCGCATCGCCGCCAGCTCGTACGTGAGCGCATGCATGCCCACCTCGGGCAGCACGAGCACGTCGAGCGCATCGCGCAGGATGTGCGTGGCCGAGTCGACCGCGGTGCCGCGCAGCACGGCGAAATGCTCCGCGCCTGCGCGGATGCGCTGCGTGAACTCGTCGGCGAGCGGGGCGGTGTGATAGACGAAGCGCTCGAAGCGCGCGGAATCGAGCCCGGTGACCCAGCGCTCGAAGTAGCGGCCCGCGGTGCAGTCGCGCCAGATGTTGCCGAGGTAGCCCACGCGCAGCCGCCGGCCGCCGTCGAAGCGGATCGGCTTGCGCTCGCGCCAGGCCGGGCGCGCCCGCCCGACGAGCTGGGCCAGGAACGCGGAGTAGCGCCGTTGCAGGTCGCGGTCGTCTTCCCCCTGGTACGCGAGCAGGAAGTTGTGGCGGTTGAGCGTGAAGACCTGGTCCGCTTGCGGCAGCCACGCGGGCAGCCGACGCTCGAGCTCGGCCATGCCCTCGGCATAGCGTGTGCGCCAGCGCTGGACGTCGGCGGCGTCCTCGTACACCTGCGGCAGCATCAGCCGCTCGTTCACGGTCGTGCGCAAGTCGTCCGGCGAGCGCTGCAGCGCGAGGCGCAGCGCCTCCAGCGCGCCGTTCGTGTCGCCCAGCTCCTGCCTCATCATGGCGCGCAGCGATTCGGTCTCGGGATGGCCGGGGTCGAGCGCCGAGGCAAGGCCGAGCGCGCGCTCCGATTCCTCGTAGCGCCACATCTCCGCGTAGTGGTGGCCGATCTCGCGCCATGCCGCCGCGGCCGTTGGCATCGCGAGCACCGCGCGCTGCAGGCCGTCGAGCGCGGCCTGCGTGTCGCCCGCCTGGATCGAGATCGCCGCGAGCATGAGCGCCACGCTCGCCTCGTGGGGCATCGCCGCGATGGCGCGCCGCAGGGACTCGCGCGCCTCCTCGATGCGCCCGGCGCTCACGAGGATCGCGGCGAGATTGCGATGGCACACGGCGAGGTCCGGCCGCAGCCGCACGGCGTTGCGCATGGCGTCCAGCGCGCCGTCGAGGTCGCCCATCTTCTGCAGCACGATGCCGAGCTGCATCTCGAGGGAGGCGGCGGGCGTGGAAAGCCGCGCGCGCGCGGCGAGCAGCGTATCGCGCGCCGCGGCCGGGTTTCCCATCGCGTCGTGCGCCTGCGAGGCGAGGAATGCCGCGTCGGGATCGGCCGCGACGTCGAGCGCGCCGAGGCGCTCCAGGGCACGCGCGGGCGCGCCGTCGAGGATCTCGAGCTCCGCCAGGAAAAGCGCCGGACGGCCGCGCGGGGACGCGGCCGCCAGCGGCTCCAGCAGCTGCCGCGCCTCGCGGCGGCGGCCGGCGGCGGCGAGGGCGCGCGCCTGGGCGATCGGATCGGGTGCGGAGGACATCGGTGGGCAGGGCCACGCACGGTGGCGGGGCGTACGGGATTATACGGGCAGGCCTGCGCGGGTCCGCGCGCTCCCCCTGCCTTGCGCCGCATCAAGCCCCTGCGACGAAATGCGGAATCCGGGGTGCCGGACGCGGGGAATGGGAGGGGGCCTTTGCTACAATTCCCGCTGCCTTCGCCACCCATTTCGTGCCCGCCGCCCAGCCGGGGCGTGGCACATTCCCACGATGAACATCGAGCAAGCCCGCTTCAACATGATCGAGCAGCAGATCCGCACCTGGGAGGTGCTGGATCCCGAGGTGCTCGGCCTCCTCGCCCGCGTGAAACGCGAGGACTTCGTGCCGCCGCAGCACCGCGCGCTCGCCTTCGCGGACCTCGAGATCCCGCTCGGGCACGGCGAGTCCATGATGCAGCCGAAGGTCGAGGCGCGCATCGTCCAGGAGCTGGCGATCAGGCCGCACGAGACGGTGTACGAGGTCGGGACCGGTTCCGGCTACCTCACGGCGTTGCTCGCGAGCCGCGCACGCCACGTGACATCCGCCGAGATCCATGCCGACCTCAAGGCCTGCGCGGAGAGGAGCCTCGCCGCCGCGGGCATCACCAACGTCACGCTGCTGGAGGGCGACAGCGCCCGCGCGCCGCTCGCCGAATCCGCCTTCGACGTGATCGTGCTCACCGGCTCCACGCCGGTCGTGCCGCAGGCCTTCCTCGACCGGCTCAAGCCCGGCGGGCGGCTCTTCGCGGTGGTGGGCGACCCGCCGGTCATGAAGGCGCTCGTGATCCACCAGCCCGCGCAAGGCGCCTTCCGCCACATCGAGCTCTTCGAGACCCTGCTCAAGCCGCTCGTCAACGCCGCCCAGCCACAGCGCTTCCGGTTCTGACCGGTGCGCCGCGGCCCTCGAACGAACAACAACGGAACGACCGCGATGAAAAAGCCCTGCCTCGCGCTGTGCGCCGCGCTCGCCTTCGGCCCGGCGGCCCATGCCGCGGACCTGCTCTCGATCTACCGGGACGCGCTCGTGAGCGACCCGGTGTACCAGTCGTCGCGCGCGCAGTACCAGGCGAACATCGAGGCGCTGCCCCAGGCACGTGCGGGCTACCTGCCGCTCGTGGGCTTCACGGCCTCGATCTTCCACAACGACGTGAACCGGCAGATCGCCGACGACCTGCACTACAACACGCAGTCCTACGTCGTCACGCTGTCGCAGCCGATCTTCCGGCTGCAGAACTGGATCCAGATCGACCAGGCGAAGCAGCAGGTTCTGCAGGCCGAAGCCAACCTCGCCGCGGCCCAGCAGGACCTCGCCACGCGCGTGGCGCAGGCGTACTTCGACGTGCTGCTCGCGCAGGACAACGTGACGCTCTCGCAGGCGCAGATGAACGCGATCTCCGAGCAGCTCGCGCAGGCGAAGCGCAATTTCGAGGTCGGCACCGCGACCATCGTCGACACGCTCGACGCGCAGGCGCGCTACGACCAGACCTCCGCGCAGCTCATCGCGAACCAGAACGACCTCGAGGTGAAGCGCCGCGCGCTGACACAGCTCGTGGGCAAGCTGCCCGACACGCTCCTGCCGCTCAAGGAGCCGCTCAAGCCCGAGGCGCCGCAACCGAACGACATCGAGGCGTGGGTGCGATCCGCCGACGAGTCGAGCTTCGCCGTGGCCGTGGCGAAGGCGAACCTCGTGATCGCGCAGGAAGAGGTGAACCGGCAGAAGGCGGGCCACCTGCCGACGCTCGACCTCACCGCCAACGCGGGCCGCGGCGTGAATCCGCAGACCGCGGTGCCGAACGTCGTCGGCTCGACGGCGGACACCGCGTCGATCGGCCTCACGCTTTCGGTGCCCCTCTACGAGGGCGGCCTCATCCAGTCGCGCGTGCGCCAGGCGCTCGCCAATCGCGATCGCGCGCAGCAGGACCTCGAGAACACGCAGCGCACGGTGGCGCAGACGGTGCGCGCCAACTTCCTCAACGTGACGAGCGGCATCGCGCAGGTGCAGGCGCTGCAGCAGGCCGTGGTGTCGACGCAGAGCCAGCTCGATTCGACCATCCTCGGCCGTGACGTCGGCGTGCGCACGAGCGTGGACGTGCTGAACGCGCAGCAGCAGGTTTACCAGACTCGCCGCGACCTGCAGCAGGCGCGCTACAACTTCCTCCTCAATACGCTGCGGCTCAAGTCCGCGACCGGGACGCTCAGCGAGGCGGACGTCGAGCGCCTCAACACCACGCTGGGGCGCTAGCGCGCGTCATCCCCGCGCAGGCGGGGATCCAATTTCTTTCTCGATCCAAGCCACCAGCCGCTCGACCGCGCCGCGGTGTGCGGCGACGAAGCGCTCCGCGCGCTCGCCCATCTCGCGCAGGCGTGCACGATCGGCGCTGAGCCCCGACGCCGCGCGCAGCGCCGCCGCGGCATCCCCCACGCGCAGGGCCGCACCCGCGGCGATGGCGTCCTCCGACGCCTGCGCGAAGTTGTACGTGTGCGGTCCCACGATCACGGGGCGCGCCAGCGCGCACGCTTCGATCAGGTTCTGGCTTCCGTAGGGCAGGAGGCTCCCGCCCATGATCACGACGTCCGCCGCCGCGTAGTACGCGAGCATCTCGCCCATGCTGTCGCCTACCACCACGCGAGCGTCCGCGGGGATCGCTTCGAGCGCGCTGCGCCGTCCCGTGGCGAATCCGCGCGCCGCGGCAAGGGCCGCGACCTCGTCGAAGCGCTGGGGATGGCGTGGCACGATCACCAGCAGCGCGTCCTGTGCGGCGCCTATCGCCGCGAACGCATCGAGCAGCAGCGCTTCCTCGCCCTCGCGCGTGCTTCCCGCCACCCACACGGCACGCGTGGGGCCGAAGGCCGCGCGCAGTCGCTCGCCGAGCTCGCGCATCGCGGGTGGCACCGCGAGGTCGAACTTCACGTTGCCCGTGACCGTCACGTCGTGCGCGCCGAGCGCCTCGAAGCGTGCGGCGTCGGCGCCGGACTGCGCGGCAATGCCGGCGAGATTGGCCAGCGCCCAGCGCGTGATGCGCGGGAAGCGCGCGTAACGCGCGGCCGATCGTTGCGAGAGGCGCGCGCTCGCGAGCAGCGTGGGCACGCCCTCGCGCGCGCACTGCTCGAGCAGCCGCGGCCAGATCTCCGTCTCCATGATGATTCCCGCGCGCGGCCGGTAATGACGCAGGAAGCGGCGCACGGCGAACCCCATGTCGTAGGGCAGCCATGCGCGCTCGACGCGTTCGCCGAAGAGCGACTCGCCGGTCGCGCGGCCCGTCGGCGTCATGTGGGTGAGCAGGATACGGTCGCGGGGATGCCGGGCGAGCAGTGCCTCCACGAGGGGCGCCGCCGCGCGCGTCTCGCCCACGGAGACGGCGTGGATCCAGATGCACGACGGGCCGCCCGCCGTGGTGCGATAGCGGCCGAACCGCTCCCCGAGTCGATGCAGGTAGCCGGGCTGGCGCCGGGCGCGCCACGCGAGGCGCAGCACGGCAAGCGGGGCCACGAGCGCCCACGCCGCGGCGTAGGCGAGCCGCATCACGGCGCGGGCTCTGGCGGGAAAAGCGCCTGCATCACCGCGTCCACCGCGGGCCCGTCGCGCGCGCCCGTGAGGTTCCGCGCCATCGGCGCGTGCAGGCCGGTGAGCTCGGGACGGGTCGCGACATAGAGGCCAATGGTCGGCACTCCCAGGGCCGCGGCGAGATGCGTGAGGCCGGTGTCGACGCCGCACACCGCGCTCGCGCGAGCGAGGAGCGCCGCGGCTTCCGGCAGCGTGAGCGGCGGGGCCGCGATCGCGTCCGGGATCGCTTGCGCCAGGCGCGCGGCGGCACCGCGCTCCGCATCGGTGCCGCCGGGGAGCACCGCGACGTAGCCGCGCCCCGCCAGGTGCCGGCCGAGCTCGAGCCACCGCCCCTCGGGCCAGCGCTTGCGCTCGTGGCTCGCGGCGTGCAGCAGCACGATGAAGGGCGTCGAGGGCGCCCATGGCAGGGCGAGATCCGGCGCCACGATGCCGTACTCGGCGGCGGCAGCCGTGGCATAGCCGAAGACTTGCGCCGCGAGCAGCCGGTTGCGCTCCACCGCGTGCAGGTCGCGCGGCACGCGCAGGCGCACGTCGTAGCTGCGGGCGGCGAGGACCTCGCGCGCGCTCGCGCGGTCGGGTCCGAAGCGCGGTCCCCGGGCCCATCGCGCGACGGTCGCGCTCTTGATGAGGCCCTGCGTGTCGATCACGTAATCCCACGGCCGGCCGCCCACCGCGCGCTTGACCGCGCGCATCTGCGACCACGATGAAGGGTGCAGCCACTGCCGCTTCCAGCGCCGCAAGCCCACGGGAATCGCTTCCGCGACGCCCGGATGCAGCCGCACCAGGTCGGCGTAGGCCTCCTCGACCGCCCACGCGACGTGGGCGCCCGGCAGGTGCCGCACGACGTCCGTCACTGCCGGGAAGTTGTGCACCACGTCGCCGAGCGACGAGAGCTTCACGAAGAGGACGCGCGGCCCGGGCATGGCGCATTTTAATCCGAGGGTAGAATGAAAGGCTCGTGCAGCCTTCCATCGCGCCGTGGCGAACGACGCCGACCATAAGCTTCCCCTCACCGTGGCCATCATCACGCTCAACGCGGGCGCACAGCTCGAGCCCTGCCTCGAGAGCGTGCGCTTCGCGGGCGAGGTGCTGGTGGTCGACTCGGGCAGCACGGACGACACGCTCGACATCTGCCGCCGCCATGGCGCGCGCGTCGAATCGCGCGAATGGCTCGGCTTCGGGCGCCAGAAGCAGCTCGCGGTCACGCTGGCAGCCCACGACTGGGTGCTGTGCCTCGATGCGGACGAGCGCGTGACCGAGCGCCTGGCGCGCTCGATCCGCGATGCGCTCGCCGCGCCCCGCTACAAGGCGTGGCGCATGGCACGGCGCAACCGCTTCCTCGGCCGCTGGCTCGCCCACGGCGAGGGATATCCGGACTGGTCGCTGCGCCTCTTCCATCGGGGACACGCGAGCTGGTCCAACGACGAGGTGCACGAGGCGGTGCTCACGACGGTCGAGGTGGGGCGCCTGGAGGGCGACCTGCTGCACGATTCCGCCGACGACATCGCGACGTACATGAGCAAGCAGAACCGCTACACGTCACTGCATGCCCAGGCGCTCTACCGCCAGGGCGTGCGTGCCGGCTATCTGAGGCTCGTCACGAGCCCGCTCGCCCGCTTCATCAAGTTCTATTTCCTGCGCCTGGGCTTCCTCGACGGCGGCCCGGGCTTCGCCCACATCATGATCGGCTGCCACAACTCCTTCCAGAAATACCTGAAGCTCATCGAGCTGCAGGCCGCGCGATGATCCTCGTCACGGGCGGCGCCGGCTTCATCGGCGCGAACTTCGTGCTCGACTGGATCGCGGCCACCGGCGAGGCGGTCGTGAACCTCGACAAGCTCACCTACGCGGGCAACCTCGCGAGCCTCGCCTCGCTCGCAAGCGATCCGCGCCACGTCTTCGTGCGCGGCGACATCGGTGATCGCGCCCTCGTGGAGAAGCTGCTCGCCCAGCACCGCCCGCGCGCGATCGTGCATTTCGCGGCGGAGAGCCACGTCGACCGCTCGATCCACGGCCCGGGCGAGTTCGTGCGCACGAACGTGGTCGGCACCTTCGAGCTGCTCGAGGCGGTGCGCGCCTACTGGGGCGCGCTGGATGCGGAGGCGAAGGAGCGCTTCCGCTTCCTGCACGTCTCCACCGACGAGGTGTACGGCACGCTCGCCGAGAGCGACCCGGCGTTTTCCGAGACGACGCCTTACGCGCCCAACAGCCCCTACTCGGCCTCCAAGGCCGGCAGCGACCACCTCGTGCGCGCGTATCACCACACCTACGGATTGCCCACGCTCACGACGAACTGCTCGAACAACTACGGGCCCTTCCAGTTTCCCGAGAAGCTCATCCCGCTCATGATCTCCAACGCGCTCGAGGGTAAGCCCCTGCCCGTTTACGGCGATGGCGGGCAGGTGCGCGACTGGCTCTACGTGGCGGACCACTGCGAGGCGATCCGCGTGGTGCTCGACCGCGGCAAGGCCGGCGAGACGTACAACGTCGGCGGCAATTCCGAGAAGCGCAACCTCGAGGTGGTGCATGCGCTCTGCGATGCGCTGCAGGAATCGAAGCCGAGGGCGGGCGGCTACCGCGACCTCGTCAAGTTCGTGACCGACCGCCCCGGGCACGACCGGCGCTATGCGATCGACGCGCGCAAGATCCGCCGCGAGCTCGGGTGGCAGCCGCGCGAGACCTTCGAGACGGGCCTGGCAGCCACCGTGCGCTGGTACCTGGAGCACGGCGAGTGGGTCGCCAGCGTGAAGAGCGGCGAGTACCGCAAGTGGATCGAGACGAACTACGCCGAGCGGAGGAGCGCGTGAGCGCTCGCCGCGGCATCATCCTCGCCGGAGGCTCGGGCACGCGGCTCTATCCCGCGACGCGCGTGATCTCCAAGCAGCTGCTGCCGGTGTACGACAAGCCGATGGTGTATTACCCGCTCGCGACCCTCATGCTCGCGGGCATTCGCGAGATCCTGGTCATCTCGACGCCCCAGGACACGCCGCGCTTTCGCGAGCTGCTGGGCGACGGGCGCGAGTGGGGCCTCGAGCTCTCCTACGCCGTGCAGCCCAGGCCCGAGGGCCTCGCGCAGGCGTTCGTGATCGGGCGCGACTTTGTGGACGCAGGCCCGAGCTGCCTGATCCTGGGCGACAACATCTTCCACGGCCACGACCTCGCGCATTCGCTGCAGCGCGCGCACGGCGACGGCGGCTGCGCGACCGTCTTCGCCTATCCCGTGAAGGATCCGGAGCGCTACGGCGTCGTGGAGTTCGACGCCGAGGGCCGGGCGGTGAGCATCGAGGAAAAGCCGAGCGCGCCGAAATCGCGCTACGCCGTGACGGGCCTGTATTTCTACGACGAGGACGTGTGCGACATCGCCGCCTCGCTCCAGCCCTCCGCGCGCGGCGAGCTCGAGATCACGGACGTGAACCGCAAGTACCTCGAGCGCGGCAAGCTCAAGGTCGAGGTGATGGGCCGCGGCACGGCGTGGCTCGACACCGGCACGCACGAGAGCCTGCTCGAGGCCGCGCACTTCATCGAGACGATCGAGCGCCGGCAGGGGCTCAAGATCGCGTGCCCCGAGGAGATCGCGTACCGCATGGGATACATCGACGCGGGGCAGCTCAAGAAGCTCGCCGAGCCGATGAGGAAGAACGCATACGGCCAATACCTCCTCGACATGCTGAAAGAGCGAGTGTTCTGAGGCGAAAAGCCTGTCCACGGATAAACACGGATAAACACGGATGGCGCGGCGCCAGGTTGCACGATGAAGGCAATTCCCACAGCGATTCCCGATGTGCTCGTGATCGAGCCCGCCGTCTTCGGCGACGCGCGCGGCTTCTTCTTCGAGAGCTGGAACGAGCGCGCATTCGATGCGCTCGTGGGCGGGGCCGTCCGCTTCGTGCAGGACAATCACTCGATGAGCGCGCGCAACGTGCTGCGCGGGCTGCACTACCAGGTCCGCCAGGCGCAGGGAAAGCTCGTCCGGGTGGTCGCAGGCGAGGTCTATGATGTGGCTGTAGACCTGCGGCGCTCCTCTCCCACCTTCGGCCGCTGGGTCGGCGAACGCCTTTCCGCGGAGAATCATCGAATGATGTGGGTGCCCCCCGGTTTCGCGCATGGGTTCGTCGTGCTGTCCGAAAGCGCCGAGTTCCTCTACAAGACCACCGACTACTACGCGCCCGAGCACGAGCGCACGCTGCTCTGGAACGATCCGGCGCTCGCGATCGACTGGCCGATCGAAGGCAGCCCGGTGCTGAAGCCCAAGGACGCGTCCGGCACCCCGCTCGCACAGGCCGAGACCTTCTCGTGATGCGCGTGCTGCTCACCGGCGCCGCAGGGCAGGTGGGCAGCGAGCTCGCGCGAGCCCTCGACGGCCGCGCCGAGGTCGTCGCGCACGACCGGAGCACGCTCGATCTCGCCGACGCCAAGGCCGTGGCCAACGCGGTCCGCGACGCGAAGCCCGCGCTGATCCTCAACGCCGCCGCTTACACCGCGGTCGACAAGGCGGAGTCGGAGGAGGGCACTGCGGCCGCGGTCAACGCGACGGCACCCGGAATCCTCGCGCAGGAAGCGAAGGGCTGCGGAGCGCTCCTCGTGCATTACTCCACGGACTACGTGTTCGACGGAGCCAAGGGTGCGCCGTACGTGGAGACGGATCCGACGGCCCCGCTCGGCGCCTACGGACGCACCAAGCTCGAGGGCGAGCGCGCGATCGCCGCATCCGGCTGCGACCACCTGGTCCTGCGCACGAGCTGGGTCTTCGCGGCGCGCGGGCAGAACTTCGTGCGCACCATGCTGCGGCTGGGCGAGACGCGGCCGGAGCTGCGCGTGGTCGCGGACCAGCGCGGCTCGCCCACATCGGCCCGCGACCTCGCGCGCGCGACGCTGCGCATCCTTTCGGGCGACGGCGCGCTCACGCCGGCCGGCCTGCAGCGCGTGCGCGGCGCGGGAGGCATCTATCACGCGACCGCGCCCGGCGTCACGACGTGGCACGCGTTCGCGCAGCAGATCTTCTCGGAATGGGCGTGGCGCAACGGCGGACGCTTCGTGGCGCCGCGCGTGCTTCCGATCACCACCGCGGAATATCCGACGCCGGCGCGCCGGCCCGCCTACTCGGTGCTCTCGAACGAGAAGCTGCTGCGGGTCTTCGGCGTGGCGCTGCCCGGATGGCGCAGCGGCTTGGGCGACGTGCTGGAGGAGCTACTGCGCGCCCGCGCCGAGGCTTGAGAGCGCGAAGCACACGCAGCCGTCGCGGTTCAACACGAGCTCGAGCGCATAGCCCGATTGCTTCGCGAGGCGTGCGGTGTGGAAGAGGCCGATGCCGAGGCCGTTGTCGCGCTCGATCGGTTGCTCGAAGAGCTTGCGAACGATGCCGGGCGGCACCGCGGTCCCGGTATCCGCCACGCACAGCGTCGTTCCCTCCGGGCTTGCGTCGAGCGCCACGGAGATCGCGAGCTCGGGCTCGGTCTCGGCCTTGACGCGCGCGTTCTCGAGCGCGTTCTCGACGAAGCTGTCGAAGAGCGTGGCGGGGACGAGCCTTCCCGGTCCCACGTCGCCCATGAACTCGATGCCCGAGCCCTCGAGCCGCCGGCGCAGGTCGTTCCACCACGCGTGGGCCGCGATCTCGATCTCGGTGCTCGCGACCTCCGGCGAGCGCAGCTTCTCGATGGTGGACTCGAGGCGCTTGGACAGCTGGGGCAGCTGGCGCTGCAGGAGCGTGGCGTAGCCGTCGGAGCTGTCGCGCGGCGCCATCGACGTGAGCGCGTAGATCGACTGCAGCAGGTTCTTCACGTCGTGCGTGAGACGTGCGCCCGCCTCGTGCACCGCCTGCAGGTATGCGTTCTGGCGCAGTGCATTCTCGCGCCGCTTGCCCTCGTAGAACTCGCCCACCACCTGCGCCAGCAGCCGCATGTGCAGGAAGAGCGCGGGCGAGAGCGGAATCTCGGCATGGAACACGACCGCGAGGCCGTGCTGCTCGAAGCGCAGGGAATGCTCGCCCGCCCGCCCGAACTCGCCCTCGCCGTCATCGGACTTCCAGGTGCCGCCGCGGATCCAGGGAAGGGTCGAGATCTCCTGCAGCGCTGCCTCGAGGAAGCGCCGCGAGTCGCTTTCGGTCTCGGCGAGCTCCGCCACGCGCCGCATCCACAGCTCGAACGGCATGCCCACCGAGAGCAGGTAGCGCGACAGGTAAGTGCGCAGCCCGCCGAACCCGCGCGACGGATTCCACAGCACGGCGAAGATGAAGAGCGCGATGCCGAACCCCATCACCGTGAGCGCCACCGAGGCGATGTAGTTCTCGTGCGTGAAGCGCATGAGCGCGATCGAGCCCAGCACGAGCACGATGCCGAGCTGGAACACGAGGACCGCGTAGAAGAAGTCGAAGACCTGGGCCGCCTCCTCGTCCTGTCCGCCGAAGGGCAGCACCGCGAGCAGCGCCAGCAGGAAGGGCACGGCACAGCGCGCGAAATTCGCGACGTACTCCGGCAGCTGGCGCTCTCCCAGGATCAGCACCGGCACGGCCCACAGCAGCAGCATCGTCACCACGTAGGTGAAGGCGACGAGATAGAAGCGGCTCTGCAGCGCCGCGCGCATCGTGAAGACGCGCCCTCCCAGCACGCCCATGATGAGGATGAGCCACCCGACCACGAGCCATCCCGACACGTAGTAGAGCGTGACCGCGGTGACGGCGAAGAGCAGCACCACCGAGAACACCTCGAGCTCGCGCTCGGCGGCGAAGAACGGCTGCCACAGCAGGAACAGGCCGAAGTGCACCAGCAGCCAAATTCGCTGGAAGATTCCTTCGGGTTCCGAGACCAGCGCCAGGTGCAGCGCCAGCAACATGGCGAGCACGACCCACCGGCGGGCACCGACGACGGTGCGGGTGATGCGGTCGGGAAAGGAGGGCTGCGCGGCGGGCATGGAGGCGCAGCCGAGCATAGAGAAAACCGCGCCGGGCCGCCATGGCGCGCGTCACCGCTGTCGGGAATTCGACAGTCCGGTGTCGAGGAGGCGGACGCGACGCTGACGCCAAGCTTTCGCGCCGGGGCGCATTAAGCCGGAAAAAGCCGGAAAATCAAATACACGCGGGATCGGGCACGCTGCTTGCAGAGCATTGGGCACCGATACCGGACTCACATGCAGGGGACACAATGAAATCACGCCAACGCCAGGCCGGCTTCACGCTCGTCGAGATCGCCATCGTGCTGGTCATCATCGGGCTGCTGCTGGGCGGCATCCTGAAGGGCCAGGAGCTCATCAACAGCGCGAAGGTGAAGAACCTCGCCAACGACTTCCGCACGATCCCGACGTACATCTACGGCTACCAGGACAAGTTCCGCGCGCTGCCGGGCGACGACTGCAAGGCCGGCTCGCACGTGGGCACTCCGGCCGTGGATCTCGCGACGCCGTGCCCCGCGCCCGCCGGCAACGGTGTCATCAATGGCATGTGGAACTCGACGACCCAGACCGACGAGTCGTATCTCTTCTGGCAGGAAGTCCGTCTCGCGAACTTGGCGGCGGGCCCCACGACGCTCACCGATGCCGACTACATCCCGAAGAACGCGGTGGGCGGGCCCATCGGTATCACCAGCCCGATCACCGGCCAGACCGTCGCGGGCCTCACGGGCACGTACATGATTTGCTCGGGAGGCATCCAGGGCAAGTTCGCGAAGCAGCTCGACATCCAAATGGACGATGGCAACACGACGACGGGCTCGATGCGCGTGGTGGCGGACGGCACGGCCCAGAGCACCGGCGGCGCCATCCCGATGACCGGCGCGGGGGCGATCGATGACGCCACCAACTACACCGTTTGCATGGCGTTCTGATCCACCGCTCGATCGTCGAACGGCCCGCCGCGCGCGGGCCGTTTCTTTTTCTAGCCTTGCAGCAGGCGTATCTCGGCCTTCGCGAGCTTGTCCGGCGTCCCGAGCAGCACGAGCACATCTCCGGACTGCATCCTCGTGTCGGCCGACGGATTGACGTCGCGCGAGCCGCGGCGGCGGATCGCGGTCACCTGCACGTCCATCGCGGCGACGTTCATGTCGGCCAGCGTGCGGCCCACGCTCGCGGCGTCGGGCCCGAGCATCAGCGTGCGAAGCCGCGGCTGCTCGGCCTCGCTCGCCACCTCGTCGGTCGCGCCGGGGAAGAAGCCGCTCACGAACTGGTAGCGCTCGCGCCGGGCGTCGCGCAGCCGCCGCAGCACGTGGTTCAAGGGCACGCCCAGCTGCATCATCGTGTGCGTGGCGAGCATGAGCGAGCCCTCCACGACCTCGGCCACGATCTCCGCGGCGCCCGCCTCGCGCAGCCGGCTCACGTCGGAGTTGTCGAACGTCCGCACGATCACCGGCAGGTCGGGCCGCAATGCGCGCACGTGCGAGAGGATGGCGAGGGCCTTCGGCGTATCCGCGAAGCTCACCACGAGCGCCGATGCGCGGCTCACCGCCGCGGCGACGAGCACCTCGCGCCGCGCCGCGTCGCCATAGACCACGGACTCGCCCGCCGCGGCCGCGTCGCGCACGCGCTCGGGATCGGAATCCAGCGCGATGAGGTCGATCTTCTCGCGCTCGAGCACGTGCGCCAGCGCCTGCCCGCTGCGGCCGTAGCCGCACACGATCACGTGGCCCTTCTGCTGCATCGAGCGCACGGCGAGGTTGTGCAGCGCCACGGCGCGCTCGGTCCATTCGCCGCGGATGAAGTAGAGGACGATCCGCTCCATGCGCGCCAGCACGAGCGGCGCGGTGAGGATCGACAGCAGCGTGGCACCGAGCACGACCTGGGTGGATTCGGCGTCGAGCGCGTTCGCGCGCGCGGCGAGCGCCAGCAGCACGAAGCCGAACTCGCCCGCGGGGGCGAGCGCCATCGCGGTGCGCAGCGCCGCCGGGTTTGCGCTGCCGAACGCGCGCGAGAGGGCGAGGATCGCCGCGAACTTGATCCCCGTGAGCAACGCGAAGAGGACCAGCACTTCCCACCAGTGGGGGAGGAGCGCCCGCGCGTTGAGCAGCATGCCGATCGTCACGAAGAAGAGCCCGAGCAGCACGTCGCGGAACGGCTTGATGTAGTCCTCGACCTGGTAGCGGTACTCGGTCTCGGAGATGAGCATCCCCGCGAGGAATGCGCCGAGGGCGAGCGAGAGCCCGGCGGCCTGCGTGACCCACGCGAGCCCGAGCGTCACCAGCAGCACGAAGAGCACGAAGAGCTCGGACGATTTCTGCCGCGCGACTCCATCGAAGAGCATGCGCATGAAGCGCTGGCCGAGGTAGAGCACGAGTGCCAGGACCACGGCGGCCTTGGCGAGCGCGACACCGATCGCGCCCGCGAGCTCGCCGCCGCCGAGCGAGAGCGCCGGGACCACCACGATGAGCGGGATCACGGCGAGGTCCTGGAAGAGCAGCACGCCCATCACCTGCCGGCCGAACTCGCTGTGCAGCTGCCCGCGCTCGGCCAGCGTCTTGGAGACGATCGCCGTGGACGACATCGCGAGCACGCCGCCCACCACGATGCCCTCGCGCCAGTCGAGGCCCACGGCCATGCTGCCGAGCGTGCCGAGCACCAGGATCGTCACGACCTGCGCGCTGCCGAGGGCGAACACGATGCGCCGCATCGCCATGAGCTGCGGCAGGCTGAATTCGAGTCCCACCGAGAACATCAGGAACACCACGCCGAACTCCGCGAGGTAGCGCGTGTTCTCCGTGTCGGCCACGAGGCCGAGCGCGTGCGGCCCGACCGCGACGCCGACGATGAGGTAGCCGAGGATCGCGGGCATCGCGATCCGCCGGAAGAGCAGCACCACCACGACCGCGGAAACGAGGAGGATCAGCGCGGCGGGGAGGGCGTCGTGCATTGGACTTATAATTTCCGGTGGATGACCAATCTACTACAACCGGTCGCACCGGCCGGCGAGAAACCCGGCGCCGAGCGCCTCCTCGAGCTCGCGCGCCGCGTGCTCGACATCGAGGCGGACGCGGTGCGCGCGCTCACGCACAAGCTGGGCGAGGCGTTCCTCCGAGCGCACGCGCTCATCATGGCGACGAAGGGCCGCGTGGTGGTCACCGGCATGGGCAAGTCCGGGCATGTCGCGCGCAAGATCGCATCCACCCTCGCCTCCACCGGCACGCCCGCGTTCTTCATGCACCCGGGCGAGGCGAGCCACGGCGACCTCGGCATGATCACCGCCCAGGACGTCGTGATCGCGATCTCGTATTCGGGAGAGTCGGACGAGATCCTCAAGGTGCTGCCCCTCATCAAGCGGCGCGGCGCGCCGGTGATCGCGATCACGGGGCGGGCGAAATCCACGCTCGCGATCGAAGCCGACGTGCACCTCGACGGCGCGGTCGAGAAGGAGGCGTGCCCGCTCAACCTGGCGCCCACCGCGAGCACGACCGCCACGCTCGCCCTGGGTGACGCGCTCGCCGTGGCGCTCCTCGAGGCGCGCGGCTTCGGCAGCGAGGACTTCGCGCAGCACCATCCGGGCGGCGCGCTGGGGCGCCGCCTGCTCGTGCACGTGGCCGACATCATGCGCAAGG
>Ga0157369_10001461_pt1 | contig 28972 bp, 25 predicted proteins | sample C25metaG_FD_113461 | JGI IMG/M metagenome (GOLD analysis project Ga0157369, IMG submission 113461) | Corn rhizosphere microbial communities from Kellogg Biological Station, Michigan, USA - C2-5 metaG | ecosystem: Host-associated > Plants > Roots > Rhizosphere > Soil | place: USA: Michigan... | reverse complement strand
GGAGACGATGATCGATCGTCCTGGCTTTTCCGCGGACGTTCATCCGCGTGGAAGTAATGACTTCGAAGTGTCAGGAAGCGACGCCGGCGCAATGACCGCCCTTCTGCTGCGGCGCCGCCGCGAAGCGAGCGGCGCGTCCCTTCGCGAAATGGCATCCCGCCTCGGCGAATCGTCGCGCAACGCCTACGCGCGCTACGAACGCGGCGACGCCGTCCCGACTCTCGCGAAACTCGACGCGTTACTCAAAGCGGCATCGCCGGGTGGCGATTTTGTCATTCGCGAATCGGGCGGATGAGAATCTCGCAACTGGGTTGCCTCCTACGCGATCGCGTGTGGCACAGACACTCTTGTCTGTGCTTTTGCAAGATGCAGTGGCTGATATTTTTCAGTCGTCCCGAGACTCACCAGCACAGACAAGAGTGTCTGTGCCACACGAAGCCCGCCGACGATTTCGTGCCCTGACCCGCCGCATATAATCCGCCCGCTGGCGCTTACCGAATCGCCACGCATCGGAGGAAGCATGGACGAGCAGACGGGCGGAGCGGCTGAGGCCAGCGCCGCGATTGCCGAGGCGGAGAGCCACAACGAGCCGAAGGTCGGGGAGAAGGACAAGCTCGAAGAGCTTTGCGTCAACACCATCCGCTTCCTCGCCATCGACGGCGTCGAGAAGGCGAAGTCTGGCCATCCCGGCGCGCCGATGGGCATGGCCGACATGGCCTTCGTCCTCTGGACCGACTTCATGCGCCACGATCCGAAAGCGCCGTCGTGGCAGGATCGCGATCGCTTCGTCCTCTCCGCCGGCCACGCCTCGATGCTGCTCTATTCGCTGCTGCATCTCACCGGCTACCCGGAGATGACGCTCGAGCAGCTGCAGAATTTTCGGCAGTGGGGATCGAAGACCGCCGGCCATCCCGAGTACGGCGATGCGCCCGGAATCGAAGTCACCACCGGTCCGCTCGGCCAGGGCTTCGCGAACGGCGTCGGGATGGGCATCGCCTCGAAAATGATGGCCGCGCGCTTCAACACAGACGACGCGTTCAAGCCCGTTCAGAACTGGATTTACGTGATCTGTTCCGACGGCGATCTCGAGGAAGGCATCAGTTCCGAAGCCGCGTCGCTGGCCGGCCACCTCGGGCTCGGGAACCTCATTTATCTATATGACGACAACGACGTCACGCTCGACGGTGACAAGCGCCTGTCGATGTCCGAGGACGTGAAGAAACGATTCGAGGCCGCGCACTGGCACGTTCAGAAGATCGACGGCCACGATCGCGACGCCGTGCGCAAAGCCATTCGCAAGGCGCAGAAGGTCACCGACAAGCCGTCGATGATCATGGCCAAGACCGTGATCGGGCAGGGGAGTCCGAAGTTTCACGGCACGTCGCGCGCGCACGGCGAACCGCTCGGCGCCGAGGAGGCCGCGGCGACCAAGGTGGCGCTCGGCTGGCCGGCCGAGCCGACGTTCTACGTGCCCGACGAAGTGCGCTCCGAGTTTGCGCGAAAGGTGAAGAAGCTCGCTCGCGCCCGCAAACAGTGGGAGAAGGGGATGGCTGAGTGGCGCGCGCGCAATCCTGAAATTGCCGCGCAGTGGGACGCGTATTGGTCGCATTCACTGCCGGACGGATACGAACTGCAGCTCGTCGAGTCGGGCAAGACCGAAAAGGCGATCGCGACGCGCGAGTTGTCGAATCAGGTCATCCAGAAGATCGGCGAGATCGCCCCGTTCGTCGTCGGCGGCGCGGCCGACCTGGCGTCATCGACGAAAACGAATTTCAAAAACGGCGGTTCGATCGAACGGCTGAAGGATGACGTCAACGATCCACCTCCGTTCGACCTGTTCAAAGGAAAGAACCTCCACTTTGGAATCCGCGAGCACGCAATGGGAGCAGCGATCAACGGGATGACGCTATACGGTCCGTTGCGCGTCCACGGCTCGACGTTCCTGATCTTCTCCGACTACATGCGCCCGGCCATTCGCCTGGCCGCGCTGATGAAGATTCCGTCGATCTTCGTCTACACGCACGACTCCGTCTTCCTCGGCGAAGACGGTCCAACGCATCAATCGGTCGAGCAGCTTTTCTCGCTGCGCCTGATCCCGAACATGACGCTCTTCCGTCCCGCCGACGGCGTCGAAACCGGAATGGCCTGGGCGTATGCGATCGGCAGCAAACACGAAGGCCCGACGCTGATCGTGCTGACCCGTCAGAAGGTGGACATCATCCCGCACGGCCCCGCCTTCGATCCGCACGACGTCTGGCGCGGCGCGTACGTCCTCGACGGCTACGCCGACGGCGATTTCACTTTCATCGCGACCGGTTCCGAAGTCTCACTGGCCATCCGCACCGCCGAGTTATTGCGCAGCGAAGGAATCCGCGCCCGAATCGTCTCCGCTCCATCGCTCGACCTTTTCGATCGTCAACCTGTTGACTACCAGAACGAAATCCTGGGCGACCGCAGCCGCATCGTCGCCCTCGAAGCCGGCCGCTCCTCCGGCTGGTACAAATACGTCAACCACGACGCCCTGATCATCGGCATCGACCGCTTCGGCGCCTCCGCCCCACTCGCGGACATCGAGAAGCACTTCGGATTCACGCCGGAGGCGGTGGCGGAGAAGGTGCGGGGGTGGCGGAGGTAGTCAGAGTCCGCGTCGAATCCGTCGCCACAGCTCTTTGGCGTCATCCTGAAGATCGGAGAGACGTTCTTCGACCTCGGCGACGACAGACTCCGGAACGATTTTGAGCAACCGCCCGACGTCCCACGCGTCCTGCGCGCCCGCAGCGGCGAGCTTCAGCAGAATGAGATCGGAGGTCGTGACGGTCGGAAGATAGCCTGCCGCTGACTGAATCCACTCCGCGCGTTCGACCACGCGCTGCTCCCACTTCCACTTGCCGACCACAACGTCGATCGGACGTTCCTGCTCCGGGCGAATCCACACAACTCCTTTGAGCGGATCGAACTGGTCTCCCCGACGAACCTCAACATACGCGAACTCACGAATCGGCTGCCAGATCTCATTATCGAGGACACGTTTGTCGACCGTGAGTAGATCGACGTCGTACGTCGAACGCGGCAGTCCGCGGGCCGCCACTGCCGAAGCGCCGATCAGTGCGAACGGAATCTGCTGTTCGTCGAAAAGCTCGGCGACGCGTTCAACGAGAGTCACGTCAGCCACCGGCTTTGCTGCGTGAGTAGCGGCGGCCACTTTGGCGTTCGACACGAATCCGCGCCAGTGCCTCTTCCCTCGTCAGCCCATTCGCTGCGCAGTAGAGAACGAGGTCCTCCTCGCCAATTGCGAATGCGAGCTCCATTCGTTCAGCTGGAGTCATCGCCAGCATCCGCCGATCGAGATCCTCTCGCGTCTCCTCCGCAACCTTGCTTCGCATCGCATCCGAGTATACGACCGCTACAATCCGCTCATGCGCATTCGAGTAGCCCTCGCTCTCCTCTTCGCCGCCGCATCCGCCTTCGCGAACTTTCGGGAGTTCACCGACCTGCCGAAGAATCCGGCGTTGGAACTGGTGCTGCGGCATGCGGCGGAGCAGACGCTGAAGGATTTTCCGAAGCTGACGGCGGACAATCTGGCGCTCAGCATCGTCGACGTCACCAAGCCGGCCACGATCGATCGCGGCGACTGGCATGGCGACGTTCCCTTTTATCCGGCCTCGGTGGTGAAGCTGTACATCATGCCTGAGGTGTTTCATCAGAAGTTGGAGACGGATCCGGAAGTGGCGCGGGCGCTGGGGGAGATGATCCGGCTTTCGGACAACGACGCCACCGCGTTCCTGCTCGACCTCGTCAGTGATACGTGTCCCGGTCCGAATCTGGAGGGACGCGCGTTGGCGAAGTTCATCGATAAGCGCCGCGTCGTGAACAAGTGGTTCGCGTCGATGGGGTACGACATCAGCGCCATGGCCAAGCCGTGGAGCTTCGGGCCGTTTGGACGCGAGAAACAGCTCCTCGGCGGTGACGCGCGTCCGAATCGCAATCGGTCGAGCGCGAATTCGTTTGCCTCGCTGCTGCTGTGGATCGTGCGGCATCGCGCCCTTTCCGGCGCCGACAGCGATGCCATGCTGGCGCTGCTCGAACGTCCGTTGAATCCGCCGCGTCCGGACGAAAATCAGGTCAAGGAGTTCATTGGCGAGTCGCTGCCGGCGGGATCGCGCGAATGGTCGAAGGCCGGTTGGACGTCGGAAGTACGACACGACGCCGCGTACATCGAGCTGCCCGGCGGACGGAAGATCATCCTGGTCATCATGACGCGCGGGACGGCCGATGACGTGAAGCTGATTCCGGCCATCGCCAGGAGCGTGCTGAGCGAGTTGCAGTAGCAGACGTGCTAGTCTGATCGCTCACGAAAATGGATTGGTGGGTCTGGGTTCTCATCGCCTTTCTGCTGCTCACGATCGAGTTTTTCGCGACGACGGCGCACATCGGATTTTTCGCGGTCGGCGCGTTTCTCGTAGCAATCATCGTCGGCGTCGGCATTCCGATGCCGTTGTGGGGACAGCTCCTCACCTTTTCGATCTCGTCGGTGATCCTGTTGATCTTCGTGCGGCCGTACGTCGTACGGAAACTCGGCCTCAGTGTCACGCACGTGGTCGACTCGCTGGTCGGCGAGCAGGCCACGGCGATCTCCGACATGCCGGTCTCAGCCGAAGGAAAAGCGGAGATGCGGGGAAGTAGCTGGACCGCGCGCAATGTTGGAGAGACACCACTAACAAAAGGCCAACGCTGCGTCGTCACAGAGGTCGTCGGGCTGACGATTTACGTACGCGCGTCGTAAACAACATCCGGAGGAACGTCATGTCCAGTCTTCTCGTCGCCGTGGTCGTCGTCATCTTCGCCATGATCATGATCAGCCGCATCGCCCGCGTGGTGCCGCAGCAGAACGCTTGGATCGTGGAGCGCCTCGGCAAGTATTCGGCTACGCTCAATGCCGGCTTCCACATCCTCGTGCCGTTCCTCGACACGGTCCGCTACAAGCATTCCCTCAAGGAAGTGGCGCTCGACGTTCCCGAGCAGGTCTGCATCACGCGCGACAACGTGCAGGTCGCGGTCGACGGCGTGCTGTACTTCAAAGTTCTCGATCCGGCGCGTGCGTCGTACGGCATCTCCGATTACACCTACGCCATCTCGCAGCTCGCGCAGACGAATCTGCGCAGCGAGATCGGCAAGATCGAGCTCGACCGCACGTTCGAAGAGCGGACGAACATCAATCTCATGGTCGTCAGCGAAGTAGACAAGGCTTCGGAAGCGTGGGGCGTGAAGGTGCTGCGCTACGAGATCAAGAACATCAATCCGCCGCAGGACGTGCTCGCGGCGATGGAGAAGCAGATGCGCGCTGAGCGCGAGAAGCGCGCCACGATTCTGCAGTCGGAAGGGCAGCGCGACGCGGCCATCAACGCGGCCGACGGCGACAAGCAGCAGGTCATCAAGGCCTCGGAAGCAAAGAAGCAGCAGGCCATCAACGAGGCCGAAGGTCAGTCCGCGGCGATCCAGTCCGTTGCCATCGCCACCGCGAACGGCATCAAGCAGATCGCCGACGCCATCAAGACGCCGGGCGGCTACGAGGCGATGCAGTTGCGGCTCGCCGAGGAGTACATCAAGCAGTTCGGTCAGCTCGCGAAGAGCGGCAACTCGATGATCATCCCGGCGAATCTGAGCGACGTCAGCTCGGTGATCGCCATGGCCACAAGCGTGTTCAAGCAGACGCAGAGCGCGACCGACGCGAAGATCCCGGTACGCGTTTCGCCGCAGGCGTAGCCGGCACGGCCGGCGGCGCTGGTTGCCCAAGGCTCCGCCACCGTTTCGTGATCGCAACCTAAGCCGGTTCTCTACAAGTTAGGTTGGAGAACCGGCGATTTCTTTACCGGCGCTGCGTCTCCACCACGCGTACGCCGGCAAACCGGCCGCGAGAATCGCGAAGCCGATCAGGCTGTTCTTCGGCGACTTCGCGATCGTGGCGATGACGACGATCCAGCACGAGATCGTGAATATCGCGGTCGTGATCGGATGGCCCGGCGTGCGGAATCCCGCGGGCGGCTGGCGGCGGCGGAAGATGAAGAGCGCAAGCCCCGTCAATCCGAAGAAAATGAAATCGGTCGAGACGACATAGCCGAGGATCTGTTCGTAGGTGCCCGATAACGTGATGACGATCGCCACGATCCCCTGCAGCGCGATCGCGACCACCGGCACATGCGTCTTCGCGCTGATGCGGCCGACGCTGCGGAAGAAGAGGCCGTCCGCGGCCATCGCGTAGTAGACGCGCGGCGCGGTGAGCATGCTCTGGCTGAGAAAGCCGAGCGTTGAGATGGCGATGCCGGCGGCAATGAGTTGCGCACCGCGTTCGCCGAGGGCCAGGCGCATCACGGCGGAGGCGGGCGTCGGCGAGTGCGCCAGTCCATTCGCGCCGAGCGCGCGGACGCAGATGTACGTCACGCCGACGTAGATGGTGATCACGCCGACGATTCCGGCCAGGAGTCCGATCGGAAGATCGCGCCGCGGCCGCGCCAGCTCGCCGGAGACGAAGCTCGCTGTCTGCCAGCCGCCGTACGCAAACATCACGGGCGTCATCGCCGCACCGAAGCGGATGAAAAGATCGGACGAGATCGGCGCGTCGAGCATCGCGCGCGCGGCGACATGTGGTGCGGCGATCGTCGCGCCAGCGATGACCAGCATCGCGATCGCGGCCAGCTTCAGCAGCATCAGCGCCGTCTGCGTGTTGCTGCCGCTGCGTACGCCGAGGCAGTTGATGAGCGTGAGGAGGAGCAGCGTGACGACGGCGAGCAGCGAGTCGGGAATGGCGACGCCGGTGAGCGTGACCACGTACTTTGCGAAGGTCGCTGCGACCGCGGCCATCCCGCCGCTCTGCACGATCAGCAGCAGCGCCCATCCATACAAAAACGCGACGGACGGATGATAGGCATCGCGCAGATACGCGTACTGTCCGCCGACCTCGGGACGCAGCGCGGCCAGCTCCGCGTACGCGAACGCGCCGAGCAGCGCGATGACGCCGCCGGCCACCCACGCGCCGACGATGAGCGCGGGCGTGTGAACCGACTGCGCGACAACATATGGATTGATGAAGATGCCCGAGCCGATGATGCCGCCCATGACGATCATGGTGGCGTCGAACGCGCCGAGGCGGCGTGCGAGCGTGGGTGTGGTCGCGCTCACGCGGCGCCGCCGGCAGCGGCAACCGGAACTTGGCATCGCACCGTGGCCACGACTTCGCTTCCCGTACCTCGGTATTCGATCGACGAGAAGCTGACGTGCCGCGCCATGATGATTCCGCGGCCATGCCGGTCGAAGGCGCGCCGCGGATCGATTTCGAGATAGCGCGTCCACTCGAATCCGTTGCCGCGGTCGCGGATGGTGAAGCGCAGCTCGTCATCGCCGCGCGAGAATTCGACGTCGACCCGCTTGGCCCGGTTCTCGGGCAGCTCCAGCCGTCGCGCAACTTCGTCCATCCAAGCACCATTCGCGAGCAGCGCGCTCTTGTCGTCGTACGTGATGCCGAGGTTTCCGTGCTCGACGGCATTCACCAGCAACTCCGTCAGCCCGATCACCGTGGCCTCGGCATCCGGACAGGCGCGCGCGAGAACGGCGGCCAGCCCGCGCGCTTCTTCGATGGTGCGATAGGTGAAGTGCGCTTCCTCGAGCAACTGCAGCACCTGCATGCCGCGCTTCACGCGATTCTGCAGGTCGCGCGCAGCCGCGCTGTCGGCGGCGGCAGTCCTGACGACGCTGAGCAGCATCTCGGCGTCGTAGGGCTTGGTGAGGTAGTAGTACGCGCCGGCCTTGATGCCCTCGATCACTTCCTCGCGGCTGGCGAGCGCACTCTGGAAAATCACCGGCAGGATCAGAAATCGATGATCGCCCTTGATCTTCCGCAGAAGCGCCATCCCATCCATCCGCGGCATGGTGCGATCGAGGAGGACGAGGTCGTACCGGTCCGGATTCGCATCGAGCATCGCCCACCCATCGACGCCATCCCCGGCCGAATCGGTATCGAACCCGTCATTCCCCAGATGCGCCTCCAGCAACGCCCGATCAGCGTCGTTGTCTTCAACGATCAGGACATGCGCCCGCTCAGCCATGACGGAATGGCGAGGATGATAAGGCAAAAGGGGAGAGGGATGGTTACGGCCAGCGGGTGTTGGAGCAGTCGGAATCGAGAGACTCCGTGATTAATGTTGATCCGACCCGCACGTTGGTTTTGATCATGTGCCGTCGCGTTGGTGCGATCTTTCTTGCCGGTGCCGTCTTGGAAACAGCGCATTCGGTCGACCGAGCAGCGCAGGGAGGGCCATCGCTGGGCACCGAGGTGCAGGAATCACTGCCGACACCCATCAGGTAGTACGCGAGGAAGTGGTTCTCGCCGTTCGTCGGCATTACTTCATTCTGGATGGTGAAGGTAGCGCCTGGCTTAAAGACGATGTTGTACGAGCCGCTCATGCCCGCGTTAGCGATAACAGTGATGCCGGTGGGGTCAACGGAATGCATCGTCAACCAAGTGTCGGTTCGATGATCTGGGCCGGTAATTGCTTCGGCCACCCCCTGTCCGACAAAGATGTGTGCGGAGACTTTGCCTGTGGCCGCCGGGTCCTTGTATTTCGCCAGAATGTCGGTCATCGAAGCGCAGCAGCAACGTAGATGGGGAATGTCTCCGACGACGTCTGTCGGCGCGGGATCGGTCGCGCCCGCGAAAGTAATCGTTTCAAGTGAGACAGGCGCGCATCGCAGAGAGTTATTCGGACCACAGGCTGTAACTCCAGGCCAGGTCGAGCTGGAAACCTGAGCAGGACTGTATTGAATGACAGAGAAATGGTTGGCGTAGGGTGTTCCGGGGAAGTGAGGCAGCAGGATATGGAGGCCGGCTCCACTGTTGATCATTACTACGAACAGACCAATGAGCTGGATACTGGTAACGGACATCAATGACTCCTCGGGCGCTCTTGTGATGTTTTTTCGTCCGCGTAGCCGAGCAGTTCGACTGGCGCCCAGCTCGCGGGATTTGAGAGACGAACGTCGGAATCGTGGGCGAGGCTGAGCTGCGCAGTTCGAAGCGCAGCTGATGGATTCGCTCCGTTGTGCAATTCGACGTGCATGCGACGGAACAGAACTGCCGCAGTGTCATCGTCGATCTCCCATAGCGTCCCCACGACTCCGCTCGCACCGGCCGCGAGAAAGGCGCGCGCGATGCTTGGCATCCCTTCCACATGTTCCGTGTCACCTCGGATCGTTCCGCAGGCTGCGAGAACGACGAGCGGTGTGCTGCGCAGATGAAGAGCTGTAATTGCAGCAGCATCAAGATCGCCTGACGATGCCGGGCGATCGGCGGCAAGATGAATCACACCGAACGGCTCGTCGGCGTCACCTTCCGCATGCCCGGCGTAATGGATCATTCCGCTCTCTTGGGCCGCCATAATGAAGCGGGCTCGCGTAGCACGCTCGCCTGTAAGGAGCGTCGATGAGTTGTAGATCGCTGCGATATCCGCAGCCTCTTGCGTCGCGGCGGGCAATGGCTGATCACCTTCGTCGTGTGGATCGCCAACGATCAGGACGGGCGCGTGTAAATCTGCGCTGTTTGGCCGAAGCACGGAGGCGGCACTTGGAGCTACGGAAAGAGCGAACTCATCGATCAGATACCGTTGACGAGTGGTATCGAAAAGGAATGAGAACGGCAACGTGTGAAGCTGTCGATCCGGCACAACGATTAAATGATTAGCGCCTGCAAGCTCCCGTCCGACCGGCGCGATGAGAAGCCCGTACAAAGACGCCGCGACCGCTTGCACAAGTGCGGTGGGGTTATGGCGACGTAGCAGATCGTCGGATCGGTCGACCAATGCTTGTATTTCGGTAGGACGGGCCGCTACCTGCACAACACCAGTCCGCAAAGGAGTGAAGTAAAAAATGACGATCGACTTTGGAAGGAGAGCGTATTCGATCAACGCCGCGTTAGCCGGGAGTGCGTGTTGTATTTGTGAGATGGTGACATTAAGCGGCGACTGAAGGTTGCCGCTAAGCTGTTCGTAGACGCTTCGAGCGCGTGCAGCATCCGATGCCTCGAACGCTCTCTCAATGTCGCCACTCCGCAAGTGCAAAGCGATCGTCTCGGAGAATAGCTCAGGGGCGGTGTCGTAGAACGTTGCTCTGACATCCTTTTGCCGCAAGGAGGAGCGTTGCGCATCGAGCTCGCGAATACCGGAACCGAGATCGGTGAGCGCTCCGGCATCGTCATTAGCTCGAATTCTCGTCCTTGCTCGCTCGAGGTACGCCTTAGGAAGCCACAAATTATCCTTGTGTTCCGTATAGAACTTGATCACGCCGTCGAGCAGGCGAAGAGAAAAACCGGGCGCGCCATTGCGAGTGACCACGGCTTCCGCGGTGTCGATTGCGGCGACGGTGCGCTGCCGGAGGTCTGAGTCCGGAATCGCTTTCGCGGTAAGGCGCGCCTTGCTGACGGCGCCTCGCGCTTGAATATCGTCGCCGAGGCTGGCGAGCGCCTCCGCGCGAGCTGCCTCTGCCAGTGATAACCCGATCGGCTGAGGAAGGCTCCGAAGATCATCGATCGCAATCGTCGTCAGAGCCAAGGCTGCCTCGGTTTTTCCGTGAGCGGCTTCGGCATATACGGCGCTGTTCAGTGAATTGCGAATTACGTCGGCGGCTCCTGATCGACTAAGCACGGCGAAGGCCGCGGTACGCGCTTTCCACGCCGCTGCCGGCTGCGAAGCTCGATTAAAGTGGCTCGCCAGAAGCAGGTCCATTTGTGCGCGGTTGTCCTGCTCGCCCAGCGCATCGAAGATCTTGCGAGATTCACCGGCGGTGCGGATCGCGGATGCCCACGCTCCAACGGAGCCAAAACAGAGCGTCCGTTCCCACTTGATCTCCGCGGCCAGGCCTGGATAACGGTTCGGATCGAATCGGGCCGCTAGCTGGTCCAGAGCGCGCGCGCCTTCATCTACGTGGTTGCTGTCATACAGGCAGTTCGCGAGGTAGTAATCCGAAATGAGAACCATCGGACTGCCAGCACGCGCGAAAAGGTCTCGCGCTTCCTGCAATTTGCTTTGTGCCTCGGCAATGCGGCGCTTGCTGTAGAGGATGCGTCCGTCGCGGTAAATCGCATGAGCGTCGGCGAGCGTTTTGGTATCGGCCGGAGTTGCGTGGTCAATGGTGGCGACGATGTCGGCCACGGAGCGCACGTGGTTGAACTCCGCCAATGCCGCGCCGAAAGTGCGGACGACGGCTAGCGTTTCCGTGGCGGTTTTGGTGTCGCTTTTGTGAAAGGCGTCGGCCCATTTGGCCAGGAGGGGGCCTTCGCTCCAGGTGCGCGCTTCCTGCGGATAGTTTCGGGCGAGGGCGATGAGTGGGGCGGTATTGGGGAGGACGCGGGTGGCGAGGGTCAGGCGGTTCTGGAACTCGTCGCGCGTCGTTACCACGCGCAGATCGCCGAGGTGGTGCATCGCCTCGGTGGACCAATGGGAAGACGGGTCGGCGGCGGCGTAGCGTTGCCAGGCGCGGCGGGCTGCTTCGCTGATGCCGAGGGCTTCGATGATCAGGGCGCGGTTGAAGAGAGCGTCGTGGAGCTTGGGATCGAGACGGAGAGCGTGGTCGGCACCGGCCAGCGCTTGCGGCAGCTCGTGCGGGCGCTTCTCATTGACCGCCAGCGTGTAGCGGGCAGCGGCGAGGTCGCTCCAATATGCGGCATTGTTGGGCGACTGGCGGACGGCGGATTCAAGCGCATCGATCGCATCGCGGTCGCGATCGATCAGAAGGTAGGCGGCGCCCGATTCGTGGCGTGCGCGCGCCGAGGAGTCGTTGAGCTGGGATTGGATCACGGTGCTGGCGGCGCCGGCGAGATCGAGGCGGGCCGGATCGAGCAGGTTGCCGTGCGTGGCGCGCTGGAGCCGGGCGGCAGGAAAGTCGAAGCCGGTCAAACGGGCCTCGATCGGACGGCAGAGCGGCGCCAGCGCCAGCAAGCGTTCAGTCGGCGATTCCGTTCGCCGGCAGGCGTAGAGCGATGCCAGCGCGATAATCGCAACCGCTGTTCGGAATCTACGGCTCATAGCCACGTTCCCCGCCTCGGACCCAAATCCGCCAGACGAGCCTTGTGTAATTGGTTAGAGGGACTCACTCGCCGATTTTTCGGTCGACGTTGATAAATCGCCCTCGGGCTAAACTGCCGGACACCGATGCGACTTCTGATCGAGGTTCTGGTCGCGCTGCTGATCCTCGCCGCGATCGCGCTCGTGGTCGGCAAACGGCACGCGCGCCGTTTTCAGCGCCGGCGCCGCATTCATGTCGATCGCTTCAAGCTCAAGCGGCGTCATGCCGATATCGAGCTGGAAGTCTTCGGCAACCGCGAAGTGGTCGACGCCATTCGCGGCTACGCGAAAGAGCATCACACGTCGATCGAGGACGCCACGCGGCAGGCGCGAACGTATCTGCGCGAGATCGTCCCCAAGTTCAATCTCCTCGCTTACTACCGCCTCGGCGCGCCGCTGGCGCGGGCCATCATGCATTTTCTCTATCGGCCGGTCGTCGAGCACAAGACGCTGCGCGATTTCAACGCCACCGCGCCGAAGAACGCGGTCGTCGTCTATCTGATCAATCATCGTTCAAATGCCGACTACGTCCTCGTCGCGCACATGCTTTTCAAGTTCGTCTCGCTGTCGTACGCGGTGGGCGAGTGGGCGCGCGTCTGGCCGCTCAATCAACTCTTCAAATGGTTCGGCGGCTACTTTATCCGGCGGCGGTATCGCGAGCCGCTGTACCACGCGGTGCTTTCGACGTTCGTCAGCACGATCACGAAGAACGGCGTGACGCAGGGCGTGTTCATCGAAGGCGGTCTGACGCGCGACGGCGCATTTCAAAAGCCGAAGCTGGGGATGCTCGACTACATCGTGGCCGGCAAGCGCGATCCGGGATTCAGCGCGCCGCTCTTTCTGATTCCGACCGCGATCAATTACGACCGCGTGCTGGAGGACCGCAATCTCACCGAGGAGCTGGTGGGGAAGGAAGACCGGCGGACGAAGACCGACAAGCTGCAGACGACGATCGATTTTCTCTTTCGCAATCTGCTGCGCAGCATCCTGAAACGCTTCAAACGCTACGGCTATGCGGTGGTCACGTTCGGGACGCCGATCGCGGTCGACGAATTCGTGAACGAGCATCCGGCCATCCTCAGCGCGGCGTACGACGACCGGAAGGCGGCGCTGACGGAACTGGCGGAGCGGGTGATGATCGAGATTTCGAACGCGCTGCCGGTAACGCCGGTCACGCTGCTGGCGCGGATTTTCGCTGACGCCGGCGAGCCGATCACCGAGGTCGAGATCGTCGAGGCCATCGATCGCTATCGCGAGACGTGGCGCGATCGCGTCTGGCTGCTGCGCGAGAAAACGGGCGAAGCCATCTGGCGTGCGGCGCGGCCGGTGGTTGAGCTGCGGCATCTCATTGAACCGGCCGAACGATGGCGCTCCGATCTCTTCGAAGGGAGCGGCGTGCCGGTGATCGAGGAAGCGTGGCGGTGGAATCCGCGCGAGACGCTGCTGCGCGACTACTACGCGAACTCGCTGATGCCGTTCGATGAGGTGAAGCGGCGCGGCTGGCCGGAGCGGAAGAGCCAGCAGCCGGCGTGAGCCTATTCGGTGGACTCTACTTTGTCCTGCAGCAGATGGACGGCGCAGCGCCTGTCGTTGTAGACCCAAACGGTCGCGCCCGGCCCTCGAGTCTCTTCTTCGCTCACGATGCGATCGGGTTCACCCATTTTCGCGCGGAGATCGGCGGTGCGCATCCCAGGGTCGAGGATTCGGCATCCGGCGGCGGGTTCCGTACCGGCCGCAGCGCTCGATGCCGGGTAAAACAGTCGTTGCCACAAGATGGCACTGCCGATCATGGCCACGATCGTGAGCACCTCGACGATCCAGCCCCGCCGCCGTGGTCGGATGATGCTGATCAGGAGCAATACGCAGCAGATCACGAGCGCGATGAGCAGTGGCAGCGCGCTCGGCGCGAGTGAGTAGCCGTGAACCCGGAGCAGCTTGTCCATCAATGCCCCCGTCCGTTTCGAAATGTGCCGCCCTGGAGACGCCGCGGCGCCTCGTTGATCACTTTCTTCATCAATTGTTGGCCCGACAGCTCGTAGAGGATGGGAGGCGGGTTCTGAAAGACGCGCCGTTCGCTGCGTCCCCACTGGCGAAAGTTTGCGTCGACGGTTGCCGTCGGCGTGCCGGTGAGCGACTGCAATGCCTCGTCGGTCGTCGCTCCGGCCGCGAAAGAGGCCAGCAATTGTTTGATGCCTCGATCGCCGTAGACCGACTGCAGGTAGCGGATGAACGTCTGCGACACGATGTAGGCATCGGCGATCATTCCCGGATCCTGCGCGTGGGTCAGCACCGGATCGAGCACGGAGATCGCGAACAGCTTGCTGTCGTCGTAGGTGTTGAACGCATTCGACGAGTACTCCACCATCTCCACCCTCTGCGCCAGCCCTTCATGAAACCAGTGCGGCGCCTGATCGTGCGTGGCCTGCGCGATCATGGCGTGACAGAGCTCGTGCGTGACGATGGCCGTGACCGCGGGCTCCAGTTGCTGGATGTCCGCGAGCGGCACGGTGATCGCGCGATCGTAAAAGCCGAGGATGTCGCCGCCGCCGGCGTAGATCGCGCGGAACTCTCCCCACGGGACGATGTTCACCACTACCGGCTTGAAGTTGTCCACCGGTACCCACTGCTGCAGGCGCCGCAGCTCAGCCTCCAGGATCTGGGCGACGGCGATGGCGTTGATGGACACCTCCGCGGCGGGGTAATGCACGTGAAAGTGTGGCGAGTCGTAGACGCTGTAATTTTTCGCCAGCGTCCGGTTCATCACCACCTGCTCGATCCGGACCGCGTCGACCGGATGTGCCGTTTGTAATGCGTTGGCTTTCGAGAACATGGCCAGGGCGGCGTCGAACTCGTCATACGACGCCAGCGCCTCGCCCAGAGCCTCGAACGCCATCGGATCTTTGCGCCGTTCAACGATCGAGTTTCGAGCCAGCGCTACCACGAGCTGCTTGCCTTCCGTCTCGCGCGCCAGACGGCGCAGCGATTCCGCGCGCAGCAGCACCAGGCCCGCGTCGATGAATTGCCATTTCGGGTTGACTCCCGCGGTCAGTGCGGCCAGATCCGTCCATCGGTTCCGGTTGTAAAGCGACTGAGCCGCCTTCGCGATCCGGCCGCGCAGAACCGGCTGCATGTAGGCGCCCGGCTGCGCGGCATCGCGCATCAAATCCGGGAGTTTGGCGAGTGCCTGCTCTTCGCCGATTCGCTCCCAGGCTCCGGCGTCGACGACCGTGACGTTCGTCGGCGCCATGGCCGCTCCTCCCGGAACGAGCAGCGTGGCGTCGCCGGCCTGGACCTCGAACAGCTGGCCGGAGACGCGTGCGATTGCGGTTGGCGGCAAAACGATCGGTCGCGTCGACACGCCGGCGTCGGCGAATGTCGCCTCGCCGGGCGTGCTGAGGCTGACCAGCGCCCCTTCCTTCTGCCGCAGGATCATCGACAGCAGGCCGGTGCCGACGAGTTGCCGCCGCTCAGCCGGAAGCAGAGTCCATGCTTTCTTGAACTGCGCCTCGGAGTTTTCGAGCTGCTCTTTCGAGAGCGCTTCCACCGCCTGGCTATAGTAGACGACCGCGTTTCGGGTGCCGCTGTCGCCGGCGCGGTGCAGCATGGCCGTGCCAAGGTCGTCGTCGCCGCCGTTGAAGAATGCGCCGGCCGCTTCGATCCACAGTCCGTCGCGGCCTGGACCCATGTTGATCGCGTTCTGATACGCGATCACTGCCTGGTCTGGATCGTTCTGCACCAGCGCCAGCCGTGCGCGCAGCAGCTCGACCATCGGGACATTCGACGGGTGCGGATATTTGTCGAGAGTCTTCTTCACGTCGTCGAGGCGCATCTGCACGAAATCGCCCTGCGCTTTCCACAGCGCCGCGACGTTTGCCGCCTCGCCGGTGGAAGGCGCCCACGGCAGCGCTTCGCCGCCGCCCGCAGCGATCGCGCGCCGCAGTCCGACGAGCGATGCCAGCCCGCGCTTTTGCGGGGCCTTGCCGGGTGCCGGCGGCGCCGTGTCGGCCGTAAGCAGATTCGCCGACCAGATCGCGACCGCGAATGCGGCGCATCCCGTGAGCAGGCCGGCAGCCAACACGATTCGGCCCGCAATCGGCGCGCGGAACATCAGATAGATGCCGAAAAGCACCAGCACGGCGCTGCCAACCACTCCTCGGGTCGCCGCGGTGAGTCCGTCTCGCGATTGGTCGTCGGGCGCCGGAGTCGTCGCGTGAGCGGCCGGAGCCGCAAAGAGCGGCGCGACGTTGGCCGGGTCCGCGAGCGTACGAACGTTCTCGATGCGGACGTTGTTGCCCTCGCTGGTGAGATCGAGAAACACGTTGTCGTCGATACCCGACGGGAACGCCACCGTGAATGCGGCGCACTTGTCTTTCAGCGCCGGAACGACTGTCTGAAGTTCCCATCGGCTTCCCGCCGGAGGTCCCATCCGCGCCTCAACCTCGGCCAGCGCATCGGCGGGCGGAAGTTTGCGCAGGGGAGAGGTCGACGCGAGTTGATCGATCACGGCCTGAGGGCCGCGAGTGAGATAGTCGGCGATCACCGACACCGCCGCCCGCTCGGCATCCGACGGCTGGCGAACCTCCGCGCCGACGACCGCGTTCGCCGCGAGCAAAAAAACTGCGAGGACGGTCATTCGCGCACGACGGCGCACTCCGACCTGTTCGGAAACGTTTTCACGCATTGGTGGGTGGACCTCTCTACCCTTGGAGTGTTCTGGAGCGGTTTTACCCTACCCGGCTTGATGTGATTTTCGCGAATTTGTGTCAAGTTGGTTTGACACGTCGCCATCTATTCGCTTATCGTGCTTGTCAAGGATGCTTTACATGAAAAAGCTATTGATTGCAGCGCTGGTCCTGGCTGGTTGCGCGCATGCGCCAGTTTCCGGTCCGGTGACGACACCGAACGGCGCGATTTACGTGGATGACGGCGGCAGCGGCGGATTGCCGGTGGTTTTCATCCACGGCAACGGAGCGGATTCGACGAATTGGGAGGCGCAGCTTGCGCACCTCCGCCCGACGCGCCGCGCGGTCGCGATCGATCTTCCGGGAATGGGACGCTCGGCGCCGACGGCGAACGGCGATTACTCGCCGAAGGCCAACGCCGCGGCGGTCGATGCGGCGGTGTCGGCGATCGGTCTGAAGCGATTCGTCCTGGTCGGCCACAGCTACGGCGGCGCGGTGGCGGCGACGTACGCGGCCGCGCATCCGGAGAAAGTCGCGGCAGTGATCTACGCCGATTCCGCCGCCAGCGTTCCGGCGATGTCGCCGCCGATGCAGAAGTTCATCGACGCTCTCCGCGCCGACCGGATGAAAGTCACGAGGATGTGGTTCGCGCCGATGCTGAAGCCGTCGTCGCAAGCCGTTCAGGATCGCGTGTACGCGACGGTGGAGAAGTCGACTGTCGACGCCTTCGCCGGCGCGCTGGAAAAGCTGGCCGGCTACGACGCGAAGTCGGTGGTCAACGCCTATCCGGGCCCGAAGTTCGTGATTTACGCGGCGGACATCGAGTCGCCGGCATCCTTCCGCCCGCAGTTCCCCGAACTACCCGCGGAGAAGATCACGGGAACCGGCCACTGGCTGATGCTCGACAAACCGGAGGAGTTCAACGCAGCGTTGGATAAGTTCCTCGCGCAGGTGCGGTGAGGGGACGTTTTCATCCGCAGATGACGCAGATGAACTCAGATAGAAATGGCTGGGGAGGGAGGATTCGAACCTCCGAATGGCGGCTCCAAAGGCCGCTGCCTTACCGCTTGGCGACTCCCCATCAACGTGACGCGGAATCCTAAACGAATTCGCGATTTGGTCATTCCTGTCGGAGAACGGTCCGGCGGAGACGCCGGGGGTGGTCAAGCTTTGAAGAGCTGCCGCCGCTTGTTCATCCGGTCCGTCGCTCCCCAGGCGTACTTGTACTCCTCGGCGCCGCGGAGGAAATCGAAGGTTGTGGCGCCGTCGCGGACGGCTTGTTCGACGGCGTGGGCGACGAGGAGCGTGCCGATGCTCAGTTTCTCGAGGGCGGGGTCGTAGCCGCTGAGGTAGTAGTAGACGATGCCGTTGAGGGCGAAGCCGTAGAAGACGGCGGCGATGCGATCGTCGATGCGCGTGGCGTACATGCGCAGCATCCCCGCATTCAGCATGCGGCGGGCGGCGTCGCGGTGGAACTGTTGCGTGGCATCGTCGGAGAGGACGCCGGGGAGATCGCGTTTTTTCCAGCGGGCGGCGTGGAGGTCGAAGAAGACGGTGAGGAGATCGTCGAGCGTTTCCGGAGTCGGCGTTTCGATGCGCACTTCGCCGCTGCGTTCGAGTTGGCGTCGGTAGTAGCGAAGCTTTTTCTGGAAATGGGTTGAGCCGAGTTTTTCGAAGGTCGTGGCGAGAGGAAGCACGGGGCAGGCTTCCTGATCCTCGATGTTTTCGGAGAAGCCTTCCGGGAGCGAGACGTTCAGCATCGAAGATGACGGCTGGAGTTGCTGGAGATCCCAGAGCTGGCAGTTCAGTGTCGACATTTCGCCGATGACGCGCGAGGCGTCGCCGATGACGTCGAGGTAGTCGCTGATGCCGGTGCCGAGAAACATGCCGAGCGATTCATCGGAGTCGTCGTCGCGGAGGATGTAGAGCGGGGCGATGGCGTCGATGTTCTCGCCGTCGCGCGACACGATCACCGACAGGTCATTCGATCCGAAATGGCGCCACCAGGGGAGGAGCCACATCGGGGTTTGGAAGGGGGTTTTGCAGAGGGCGAACCAGACTGGCGACAACGCCTCGAGTTTTTCCGGATCGGTGATTACTTCGATGGACATGGGCGGCGGATTGTACGAAAGAGTGAAGGGTGAAGAGTGAAGAGTGAAAAACACAGCTTTCTTTTTCACTCTTCACCCTTCACTCTTCACCCTTCAATGGATCTGGTTACCATCAACACCCCGCATCTCTCTATCGAAGGCCAATCGCGCGCGGGACACGAGACGTGGTTTCGCGTTCGCGAGTTCAACGCGGCCTTCGATATCGGGCGCTGTCCCGACCAACTCATCGGCACCTCGGACATCTTCGTCACGCATGCGCATCTCGATCATGCGGTCGGCATTCCGTTTTATGCGGGGCAGCGGCAGTTGCATCGGATGACGGGCGGGCGCGTGTACGTGCCGGCGGATGCGGCCGAGGGGATGCGCGAGATCATGACGATCTACGAGCGGATCACCGGGGCCACGTTCGACGAGGTCGAGGTCATCGGACTTGCGCCCGGCGACGTCGTGCGGCTTGGCAGGACGCACGAGGTCCGCGTGCATCGCGCTACGCACCGCGTCGCCGCGAATGCGTACGAGGTCGTCGAACTGCGGCATCGGCTGCGCGATGAATTCGAGGGACGCAGTGAACACGAGATCGTGGAGTTGCGGGCGAGTGGCGTGAGCGTGACCGAGGAGTGGCGAAGGTCGATGCTGTTCTACACGGGCGATACCGATCGAGGGATTCTCGAGCAAAACAACGACGCGCTCTTTAAATCCGAGGTGCTGATGATCGAGTGCTCGTTCATCACCACCGGGCATGAGGAGCGGGCGGCGAAGTACCGGCACATCCACTTCGACGACATCGCCGCATTTGCGGACCGTTTCGAAAACGAAACGATCGTGCTGACGCACTTCAGCCGGCGCTATTCTCGGAGCGTGATCCGTGATGAGATTCGGCGCCGCTGCCCGGCGGTGTTGCGCGATCGGATCCGGCTGGCGTTGCCGGAGCCGTATCAGCGGTTGTGATTTGCGGTTTCGACGCACGGCGCGCGGCGTGCAATCAACGACAATTGACGACGACAACGCGGGCTGGTGCCCGCAAGTGAGAAAGGTTCTTCGCATTCGATGACGGTTCGGTCCACGCGATTGGTTGCACTCGCGCTCCTTTTGATTCTGCTCAGTCCCATCGCCGGCGCCGCCAAGCGGCGGACGAGAAAGTCGCGCGCGCGCAGGGCCGCGCCGGCCGCTCCTGCCGACGCCGCGTCGGGCAGCACGCTGGCCGAGCGCATCAACTCGCTGATGAACGGGCGCGTCGCGAACAGCTCCAGCGCCAGCCTGCAGGTGGTCGAAGTCGACAGCGGCGCCGTCGTAGCCGAGCGCAGTCCGCATACGCCGCTCGCGCCCGCGTCGAACATGAAGCTCTTCACCACCGCGGCGGCGATCGATCTGCTCCATCCCGACTTTCAGCTCACCACCACCGTCTTCATGCGCGGCGCGGTCGACAACGCCGGCACGCTGACCGGGGACGTCAAAGTTGTCGGCCACGGCGATCCGACCATCGGCGGACGATTTCACGACGGTCACGCCACCGCCGTCATCGATGAATGGGCCACCGATCTCAAACGCGCCGGCGTGAAGACCATCCGCGGCAATCTGATCTTCGAATACGGCTACATGGACATCGAATACATCCATCCCACCTGGCCGGTCGATCAGCTCGTGAACTGGTACGAGGCGCCGGTGTCGGCGTTCTCGATGCAGGAAAACTGCGTGCAGGTGCGCGTGACGCCGTCGCGGCCGGGCAAAGCGTGCGTCGTTCAGTTCGAGCCGCCGACGTCGTACCTCGAACTGCAGTCGTCGTGCATCACCGGACGCGGACTTCCGTTCATCACGCGCTACCGCAACACGAACACGATTCTCGTGCGCGGCGGCACGCCGGCGCGCACCGGCATCACCGAGATCTTCGTCACGATCGAGAATCCGGTGCAGTATTTCGCGTCAGTCACGCACGAGACCTTCGTCCGCAACGGCATCAACGTGCAGGGACAGATCATCGTCACGCCGCGCGACGAGCGGCCGGACTGGAAGGCGGTCTCGCAGCACACGACACCGCTCAACGTCGTGGTCTACGTCATTAACAAGAAGAGCCAGAATCACTATGCCGAGGAGTTGGTGAAGATCATCGGCGCGGAGAAAAAGCAGGCGGGGACGTGGCCCGCGGGCACCGGCGCAGTGACGGAGTGGCTGACGGGGAAGCTGGAGGTGCCGTCGAACGAGTTTCACCAGGCCGACGGCTCCGGCATGTCGCGCGAGAATCGCGCCTCGGCGAACGCATTCATCCACCTGCTGCGCTACATGTGGAAGAGCCCGTACCGCGAGGATTTCGTCAGCTCGCTGCCGTACTCCGGCGATCCCGACGCGAAGTTTGGCCACCGCCTTCGCGCCGCGCCGTACGCGCGGCAGGTGTACGCGAAGACCGGCTACATCGTCGGCGTGGTCGGTTTGTCCGGCTACGTCCATGGCGCCAGCGGCAAGGTCTACGCGTTTTCATTCGTCTTCAACGGCTACCATGTCGGCGTGTACGCGATCTACCAGCTCCAGGACAGCATGCTGAAAGAACTCATCACGCACGGATGAAACGAGAAACGATCATCTTCACCGCCTGCGGTTTCCTCCTCGGGCTGACGCTCGGCAGTTTCGTGATCGGACCGAAGATCGCGTCGTCGAAGCTGGCCGGAGCGCCGGTCGTCGCCGAGTCTGCACCCATCGAAACGTCGTCGACACCAGCGACGACGGCCACCGGCAATCCGATGGGCGCGGTGATGCAGCAACTCGCATCGTTGAAGGAAGCCGTGGCGAAGAATCCGAAGGATGCCGACGCGCTCGCGCAACTCGGCGACATGTACATGCAGGCCGCGAAGTTCCCGCAGGCAGCCGAGTATCTGGAGCGAGCGCTCGCGGTCAGAGATGACGCAGCGCTCCGCATGGACCTCGGCATCTGCTACAAGCAAACGAACCAGCCGCAGAAGGCGCTGACGGAGTTCCAGCGCTCCGCGTCGATGGCGCCCGATCAATGGCAGCCGCTCTTCTACGAAGCGGTCACGCTCATGGAAATGCAACGGATGGATGAGGCGCGCGCGATCGCAGCGAAAGTCCAGAAGATGCGGCCGGATGATTCGGACGTGCAGAAGCTCGTGGCGACGCTGAGCGCGAAGTAGCCGTCAGGACGGCAGCGGCGCGAACTTCTGGCTCGACGGCGCTACCTGCAGCGTGTACACGCCCTCGGTGTTGCGCACGGTCGCGACTGCCTGGAAGCCGGGGAACTTCAGAATGTCGCCGATGATCTCTCCGCGATGCTCGCTCGCGAACCCCTGGATCGCTTCCGGCGCCGACTCCGCCTCGATCGAGTGAAACGAAACTGCCGCGGCCGCGCTCGATACGGGACGTCCGTTGGGATCGGTGAGATGGCGTTGCTCGATGTTGAATCGCATGGGCACGGCGTTGCGGCATGCAATTACGGTGCACTCAACCGCTGTTCTATACTCACTCAAAGGGGCTCCGCATGAGCGACGAACGTGTACTCAAAGACATGCCTGTCATCGGCCGCATCGACCTTCACGAGATCGAGCGACGCGACCCGCTGCCGTCCGAACGCTTCGCCGAATCGATCGAAGTCGGACTCACGTTCGATGACGTTCTGCTCCGCCCCGCCAAGTCCGACATCCATCCCAACTTCGTCGAAGTCGGCACGCGGCTCACGCGCGACATCTACCTGAACATCCCCATCATCTCCTCGGCCATGGACACGGTCACCGAAGCGCGGCTGGCCATCGCCATGGCCCAGCAGGGCGGGCTCGGTATCGTGCACAAGAACATGCCCATCGATGCGCAGGCCGAGGAAGTGGATAAGGTCAAGCGGTCGGAAGCGGGGATGATCGTCGATCCCGTCACCATGCGGCCGTGGCAGACCATCACCGAGGCGCTGCAGGTGATGGCCAAGTACAAGATTTCCGGCGTGCCGGTGACGGACGCGAACGGAAAGCTCGTCGGCATCCTCACCAACCGCGATCTCCGTTTCGAAACGCGCTTCGATCTTCCGATCGCCGAGCGCATGACGAAAGAGAACCTGATCACCGCGCCCGTCGGCACGACGCTGGAGCAGGCGCGCGAAGTTCTTCATCAGCATCGCATCGAGAAGCTGCTCGTCGTCGATACGCATGGCGATCTCAAGGGCCTGATCACCGTCAAGGACATCCAGAAAAAACTGCGCTACCCGAACGCGGCCAAAGACTCCCTCGGCCGTTTGCGCGTCGGCGCCGCGATCGGCGTCGGCAAGGAAGGTCTTGACCGCGCCCGCGCGCTGATCGATGCGAAAGTGGACGTGGTCGTGATCGACTCCGCACACGCGCACTCGAACGGCGTGATGGAAGTGATCCGCCAGTTCAAGAAACTCTTCCCCGACACGCCTCTCATCGCCGGCAACGTCGCTACGTACGAAGGCGCGAGCGATCTCATTTCACTTGGCGTCGACGCGATCAAAGTCGGCATCGGACCGGGTTCGATCTGCACGACGCGCGTCGTAGCTGGTGCTGGCGTGCCGCAGATCAGCGCGGTCATGGAGTGCGCGCGCGCGGCGGAGAAATTCGACGTCCCCATCATCAGCGACGGCGGCATCAAGTTCTCCGGCGACATCACCAAAGCCATCGCCGCCGGCGCGCATTGCGTGATGATCGGCTCGCTCTTCGCCGGCACGGACGAGGCGCCCGGCGAGACGATTCTTTACCAGGGTCGCACGTTCAAGGCCTACCGCGGCATGGGCTCGATCGGCGCGATGCAGGCCGGCTCGAAGGACCGCTACTTCCAGGAAGACGCCGACGAGGTGTCGAAGCTGGTGCCCGAGGGGATCGAGGGGAAGGTGCCGTACAAGGGATCGCTGAGCGCGATGATCCCGCAGCTCGTCGGCGGCCTTCGCTCCGGAATGGGCCTGACCGGTTCAAAGACGATCGAAGACCTCCGCACGAAAGCACAGTTCGTCCGCATCACGGCGGCGGGCTTGCGCGAGTCGCATGCACACGATGTGGTCATTACGAAAGAAGCGCCAAACTACAGGATCGAATCCAACGACTGATGCGCTCCCGGATACTTCTTCTCTGCACATTCTTCGTGTTCGTCGCGGCATTCGTTTCCGCGGAAACGATCCGCTTCGATCCGCCCAATCCGACCGGCAGCCGATCGGTTGACGCCATCATCACCGGCGTCTGGCCGAATGCGTGTCTGCCGATCGTGAGGAGCGTGGTGATTGCCCCGGCGACGATCACGCTGCATCTCGATGCCACTCCGCCGCCGGGCGTCCTCTGCGCGCAGTCGACCGGCCCGTACACGCGGACGTTTCACCTCGGCATTCTGCCTCCGGCCGGCTACACGGTCATTCTCGTCGCCGATGCGGGGACGACGTCGACGGAGTTGGCGCGCGCGCCGCTGATCGTGCGCGACGCGGAGAGGCTCAGCATCTTCCCGTACGCGGTGCCGACCACCGGCGGACAGATCGGATTGGCGAATCCGTTTTTCCTGGCCGGAGCGACGCTGACGATCGGCGGTGTGACGGTTCCTGCGGAATCCAACATCGACGGCCTGCTCTTCGCCAACGCGCCGCCGCACGCTCCAGGCGTAGTCGACGTCACGGTGAATTCGGCGTCGGGAACGATCACGTCGAAAGCGGCGCTGATCTACTACGATCCCGCTGCTGCCGATCCGGCCGTCTTCGAACCGATTCTCTTCCCGGTCTCGTTTCAAGGTCCCGGCGCGCTCGGATCGCAATGGGTGACCGAAAGCTTCCTCTACGCAAGCGGACCGACGGCGTTCTTCCGCGATCCGCTGCCGTGCACGGGATGTTCGAATGTGCCGGGCAGCGGCACGAGGCAATTGATCAACGACGGCAACCCATGGGGCCACGTGCTCTACGCGCTGCGCGGCACAACTGGCTCGCTCGCTTTCGCCTCGCGCATCCGCGACACCTCGCGCCAGTCGCAGACTGCGGGCACCGAGGTGCCGGTCGTGCGCGAAAGCGACTTCCGCGGAGAGCTTCGCTTCCTGAACATCCCGGTCGATGCGCGATATCGCGTCACGCTGCGCCTCTGGTCGCTGAGCGACGATGGCCTGTTCATCGCCACCGTCGATTCCACTCCGGCGCAATTTCAGGGTCTGACGCTTGCCAAAATCCCCGGCACATCGATGAGTTTCGGCTCGATGGATGTGACCTCGCTGCTGACGAAGGCCAACAACAATCCGACCAACCTCTCCGTGATGAGTCCTTCGAATGTGCCGTTCGCGCCTGCCATCTGGGGAACGCTGAGCATCACCAACAACGACACGCAACAGGTCACAATCGTCTCACCGCACTAAGAAGATGGATTTCGATCTCGACGGCGCAGTGCGCGTCACCGACTTTTATCTGACGCTCGACGAAGCGGACGAAGGCGGCCTGCACATCGCCATGATGAGCCGCACCCGCGGCCACCTGGCCGGCTTCCCCGCCTGGGATCACGCCGATCGCGACCTTCGCCACTTCACCCACGACGACATTCCCCTCGGCATCGACGACGAACCGTTCGAAGACGCCGACGAAGCGTGGCGCATCGTCATCCTCGCGCAAGGCAACGACGTCTTCATTCTCGAAGGCGACGCGCCCCACGGCGAGTTAATCCGCCGCTACCGCGTCCCGCGCGACCAATACCTCGCCGCCTGGGACGCCCTGATCCGCGAATACCATCCCGCCCGCTCGCTGGAAGACGTCCTCGGCTCCGACGACGATCAGCCGGACGCGTAAATTTCGGTTATCCTCGTCCACACACGATGAACAGCCGCGTCAACATCTTCGTGATCGCCGCCGCGATTCTCCTCGCCGCGCTGATGCCGGTCGTCTTCATCGCGACGCTCCTGTTCCTGGTCGCTCCGTCGCTCCTCATTGCGCGGCCTGCTGCATTCGAAGTCGTTTTCCCGCAGCCTCTCGCCCTCCGCACTCTTCCCCTCTTCCGCGCCCCTCCCGTCTCCCGCGTCTGAGCTCTCCCTCATTCGCCGTGGTCCGCGGGAGGAACCATGTCGCTGAAAAAGCTTCTTGGAAAAGTGCTGCTGTTGGCGTTTCTGCAGGTCGGTGCGCTCAGCGGCGTGCCGATGAGCCCTCAACAAATCGAAGAGCTCATGGAAGTCATGAACCGAACGCAGATCGTGCAGGTCGTCAAGAAGGATGATCAGTAGGTCGACACGCGATCGGCTGGCGATCACTTCGCACTCATCGCCCGAACCCTCCGCTCCTTCACGACCTCTCCGTTCTTCATCACGAACGGCACGTCGTGGAGGAGGTGGATGTTGCGCAAGGGATCGCCGTCGACGGCGATGATGTCGGCGTAGGCGCCGGGGGTGATGGTGCCGACGTCACCCGACGCGTCGAGCATTTCGGCGGCGCGGGAGGTGGCGGAGCGGATGGCGTCCATCGGGGTCATGCCGAAGGCCACCATCTTGTCGAACTCCTGCGCGATCGGTTCGGTCCAGGAGAAGCCGCCGACGTCGGTGCCGAAGACGATTTTTACGCCGGCTTTCAGCGCCTTGCGGAACGACGCCTCGTGCAGCGAGACGCGCTTGGCGTTGCCGGCGCGCTGCGCGGGAGTGGCGTCGGACGGCAGGTGGTAGTAGACGGCAAGCGTCGGCACGTACCACGTCCCCTGTTTCAGCATCTGCGCGATGTTGTCGTCGGTGAGCTCGAGGCCGTGCTCGATCGAATCGCAGCCGCCGTCGAGCGCGCGATGCAATCCCTCGCCGTTGTAGGCGTGGCAGGCCACCTTGCGCTTCCAGCCGTGCGCCTCGTCGACGATCGCGCGCAGTTCGTCCACCGTCAGCGTCGGCTGCGACACGAGGTTGCCCTGCTTGTCGAGCCATGACCGATGCGTCATGTAGACCTTGATCCAGTCCGCGCCGTGATCGAGCTGCTCGCGCGCCGCCTTGCGCGCCTCGACCGCGCCATCGACGATCTGGACGCCCTTCGGCACCGTGATCTCCGGCGCGTATCCCTCCAGGTTGTAGCCGCCGGTCGTCGAGATGCCGCGCGTCGAGACGAACATGCGCGGGCCAGGAATGCGTCCCTCATCGATGGCCTGCTTGATGCCGATGTCGCCGTATCCCGCTCCCTCCGTCTCGACGTCGCGGATGGTGGTGAATCCCTGCTCCAGCGCGCGTTTGGCGGAAACGGTAGCCCGCGCCGCGCGATAGGCGAGGCTGTACTTCAACAGCTGCGCGTCGTATCCCCCCTCGGCCGGATCTTCACCCTGAAGAAAAATGTGCGTGTGCGAATCGATCAGGCCCGGCATCACCGTCATGCCGGTCAGGTCGATGACGCGCGCTCCGTCCGGAATGGCGATCCCCGCACCGACGCTCTCGATGCGATTGCCGCGGATGACGATGACCTGATTCTCTTTCGGCGCATCAGAACGTCCGTCGATGAGGGAGCTGGTCTTGACGTACGTGACCTGCGCTGAGGCGACGGTCGTCGCAAAGGCGAAGAGGATGAAGAGTTTGATTCGCATGAGGGGGAGTTTAGCTCTTAGCTCTTAGCTCTTAGCTCTTAGGAAAAGCGCGGTCGGGCGGCGATGACGTCTCTCTAAGAGCTAAGAGCTAACAGCTAACAGCTAAGAGCTAACAGCTAACAGCTAAGAGCTAACAGCTAAGAGCTAACAGCTAAGAGCTAACAGCTATCATCCACCGCCATGATTTACGACGAATCCATGCGCGCGCTGGCGCACCAGACGATCGATGCACTCTTCGATCATGTCGAAGGCATCGCCGGGCGGCGGGTCGTCGATTGGCAGACCTCGGACGAGTTGCGCGCGCGCGTGCGCATCGACGATCGAGGAGGCGCGGATGGGATGGGGCTGATTTCTCTTCTCAAAGACAACGCCATTCAGCTGCACCATCCCGCGTACATGGGGCATCAGGTCTGCCCGCCGTTTCCGACGGCCGTCATCGCCGATCTGGTGATTTCGGCGCTGAACCAGTCGACGGCGGTGTGGGAGATGAGTCCGATCGGGACGGTGATCGAGCAGGAGGTCGTCCGATGGTTAGCCGATCGCATCGGCTATCCCGCCAACGCCCTCGGCACGGCAGTCTCCGGCGGCTCGGCGGCGAACCTCACCGCGTTGCTGGCCGCTCGCGCGCGATGGAACGACAACGGCCGCGCGGGGAAACGTCCCATCATTCTCTGCTCTGCCGACGCGCACTACTCGACCGCGCGGGCGGCGTCGATCATGGGGATCGACGTCGTCAAGGTCGCAACGGACGCTGCGCATCGGCTGGACCTCGATGCACTCGACGCAGCGCTTCGCGAGAACGAAGTCATGGCCATCGTGGCCACTTCCGGCTCGACGGCAACCGGCGCATTCGACGATCTCCGCGCGATCGCGGCGCTGCGCGACAAGTACGACACGTGGCTGCACGTCGATGCCGCGCACGGAGCGTCGGTGGTTCTGAGCGAACGACTGCGTCCGCTCGTCGATGGTATCGACTTGGCCGACTCGCTCGCCTGGGATCCGCACAAAATGCTCTGGATGTCGCTGTCGCTCGGCGTCCTTCTCGTGCGCGACGGACGCTGGCTCCGCCGCGCATTCGAAGCCGATGCGCCGTACCTCTTCAACGCCGAACGCGCCGGCGACAACATCGGCGAGATGACCATCCAGTGTTCCAAGCGCGCCGATGCGATCAAGCTGTGGCTGACCGTGAAGATGATCGGCCGCGAAGGATTCGCCGCGGCGCTGGAGAAGGTGACCGACGTGACGCGCTACGCGTACGAGCGGGTCGTCGAGTCGGACGACCTCGAGGCGATGCACGAGCCGGCGTTCAACATCTTCTGCTTCCGCGTTCGCGGGACCGACGAGCTGAATCACCGCGTGCGCGAAGAGCTGATCCGCAGCGGCGAGGCGTGGATCACTTCGACGATGCTGAAGGGCCGCCGCGTCCTCATTATTACTGTCATCAAGCCGGCGACCGAGAAGCGGCACATCGACGCGATGCTGGAGGCGGTACGCCGAATCTCCGCATCGTCCTAGTCGAGCCGCGGGAGGCGGGAAACGTCGGCGCGGCGGCGCGCGTGATGAAGAACTTCGGC
>Ga0157369_10001460_pt1 | contig 28983 bp, 28 predicted proteins | sample C25metaG_FD_113461 | JGI IMG/M metagenome (GOLD analysis project Ga0157369, IMG submission 113461) | Corn rhizosphere microbial communities from Kellogg Biological Station, Michigan, USA - C2-5 metaG | ecosystem: Host-associated > Plants > Roots > Rhizosphere > Soil | place: USA: Michigan... | reverse complement strand
GGATGGGCCATGACATCGACAATGCCGCTCGCTTCGATGAACAGCAGCGTCCAGGCTGCGGCGACGCCATAGAAGCCGCCGCCGAATTTCATCCACTTCGCGTGCAGCAAGCTGTCGGAAGGCTCTTCCGACACCTTCTGGGTCTTTTTGATTTCCTTGAGGCTGGCGTGTATCGCCTTGTGGCCCGCGTCGCGCGCGAGTTCGCCGCGGCTGTACAGCCGATAGAACAACAACCAGGTCAGGGCGGCGACGGGCAAGCCCAGCTCGAGGGCGGCGCGCAAAAGCTCAGACAACATCGATGAGAGTCCGACGAGAAAAACGCCGAAAGTATAACCGCGCGACCGAACGGCTCAGCGGCTCCGCGCTCGCTCGGCGCTGGTGTTCGGTTGAACGGCGCGCACGCGTTGTTGCTGATGATACGCAGACAACCGCTCACCGTCATTGTTCAACCCACACGAGGCGCCCATGAATATCTTCACGTTCTTCGCTACGGCGATATTGCTGGCCGGTGCATCCGCCACGGCCAGCGCGCAATCTCTGGAGATCCGCAAACGCCAGGCCGACCAAGAGGGTGAATTGGCTACGCTGGTTGCGCTCACCAACACCCGGTGCGGCACCGATCTGAAAACGACGATCGACACGGCCAGCTTCAGTCCGGACGAATTCCTGCAGAAATCCGTGGTCAGCTGGTGCGCGGCCGCGCTGACCGCGATGGAAAACGTCTGCGGCGATGCCATGGGCAAGAAGGCGATCGCCGGGGCCGTGAAAAGCCTCACCTGCTCCGGCGCGCCCGCGGTCTCGGTGGAGCTGGCCAATGGCGATCTGAAGTACGCGTTCCCGTTTTCCTCTGCATCCAACGCGAACGAGCTGACGATCAGAACGTACCTCGAAAAACATCTTTGAGGCGCCGCTTGGGCTCGCAGTTGCGGCGACTGCAACAGTCGCCGCAACGATTCTCTTCAACTATTCCACGTCAAACTCTTGCAGCCGCACCGGCGTGAGTGGGCCGACCACGATCGCGTTACTCGTGCCGGCAACCGGGCTTGCGACCGTGTCGGTCGCCGTGATCGTCTGGCTGCCGACCGTCGTCAGCGTCGCCGAGAACGTGCCGGTACCGTTGACCAACGTCGAATCCGCCGGCAGCACCGCGGCGCCGTCGGTGCTCGTGAAATGCACTATGCCGGCATATGCGGTGGGGTTGTTGGCCTGATCCTGCGCAGTGACCGTGAAGGTGAACGCCGATCCTGCAGTCGCGACAGACGGTGCGCTGACGACGAAATGCGTGGTCAGCGTCACGCCTGCCGAGAATTCCGAGGTGTTGCCGAGCGGGTCGATCGCGGTCGCCGTCACGAGGCGGTTGGCAGCGACCACCGAACCGAGCGTGGCGCTGAAACTGGCGGCGCCGCCCGCGTCGGTACTCACACTCGTGAAGCCGAGGAACTGCTGCCCCTCAGCGGGAAGGCCGAGCGGATCGACGTCATTGGCGAAGAACTCGATGCGGAATGTGGCGTTGGGCGACGCGCTCTGCGTGAGCGTGCCGCTAACGGTCGTTTGCGAACTGCCCGCCGCCGCCCAGGCCAACACCGGGAAATTCTGGAAGTTGTCGGGATCGTTCGCGGCGCCGTGGCCGTCGGAATCATTGGCAGTGAGGCCGTCGTCTCTGGGGAAGACAAATCCGTTGCTCAGGTCGATGCCCAGCAGCGGAGTCGGTGCCGACGAAACCGTCAGATAACTGCGACCGTTCTCGAACAAACTGTTGCCCTCGATGGCGTTGCCGACATTCGGCTGGCCGGAGGCCGACACGGGGTTGCCGAAGACGGCAATGCCTGCGGTGCCGTTGAAGTCGACGAGATTGCCGGCGCCGGCCGCGGTGCCGCCGATCGCGTTGAAAGATACGCCCGGCTCGTTGGCCTGCGCCGGGCCGAGCGGGCTGCCGAAGCCGTTCGAGCTGCGCAATGCGATGCCGTGCAGCAGATTGCCCGTGGGAGTGGCGCCGTCAGCGCCTACGCCGGAGAAGTTGCCTTGAATTGTGTTCTGCTGTCCGCCGTTATCCACGTCGATGCCGTCGGCATTGAAGCCGACCACATTGCGGGCGCCTGCTGCCGTGCCGCCGACCGTGTTGAGATTGCCGCCGCTGATCTCGATACCGAACAGGTTATTGCCTTCCGCCGCGCCGGGTGCGGGCGCAGGCTCGGTGCGGTTACCCACGCTGCTTATTCCGTCGGCGGCCACGCCGACGAAGTTGCCCTGGATCATGTTGCCCGTCGCCGGTGCGACCAACGTGCCGAGGATATGGATACCGTTGAGCGTGCTGCCCGAGACGATGTTGCGATCTGCCGGACTCGTTGAACCGATCTGGTTATTGGAAGCATTCGAGATACGGATGCCGTCGCCACTGGTCGGGAAGGTACCGATGGGCGCACGCGTGGTGCCGGTCGGGTCGACGCCGACGAAGTTGCCGAGAATGCTGTTGCCGGCGCTCTGGATGACGATACCGTTGCCCGTGAAGTTCGTGATGTCCAGGCCCTGGATGGTACTGCCGCCGCTGCCGGCGCCAAGCGTCAAACCGTCGACGCTTGCGCCGGCGCTTGTGCCATCGAGCTGGATCAAGATGACGGCGTTGTCGGAGTTGGCCAGGGTATTGGCACTCGCGCCCGTCTGCGAGTAGCCGTTGATCGTCAGCGGCGCGACGATAGCCGGTTCAGCCGAGGTCGGCGATATCATCTGGACACCGCTTCCGGGGATATTGAAGTTGATGACGTCGGGCGTGCCACCCACTGTCGATGCATAACCCCCTACCCGGTTGACGGTCGCGTCCGCATTGATGTCCGCCTGGTTGTTGATCGACGTGATGGCCTCGCGCAGCGTGATCAGGCCATCGACGGCGATGGTGTCGCCCGTGCTCGTCACCGTGATCACGGCTGCCGGTGCCGGAACCAGGACCATGCACAGAAGCGCCAGGGCGACGTAGCGAATTCCGAAACGTTTGTGGCTCATGCGACCTCCAGCGGAGCATTGACAAGTGCATCGCGCGCGCAAATCTCGATGATCGAGAAACCGAGATACGCGATGGTATTCGCTGCCGGCCCGCCCCGAAAAAGACCGGCAACGAAGATGCTTCGAGATCATTCACCCAATGTACCGGACGAGTAGGCTCGCGTGCGCGTGTCCCTGTCAAGCGCAAGCTTGCGCACGCGGGTCACAACACGTGCGTCAGGCGGCTTGCGGCCGGCTCTTCAAGGAGTGAAGGTTCTTTGCGCGACGCGGCAGAAGACCGCGCACCGGCAGCTCCCGCTTGCTCGTCAGCAAGCGGGATGCGCCTTTCGGGCAAGCGGATTACTGATCTGTGTCGCCTCGGACTTCCGGCCCGCGTGCTGTTAGCGTTTGCAGGAGACAACCATCGTGCGCTTCATTTCGGTGTTGCCGGCGGCGGCTTTTCCACCCGACTCACCGGTGCGCGATACCACCGCGTACTTGTTCGCGCCACATTCCGCGTCGGCTTTCGCCGTGCAATCGCCCCAGCCTTTGCCGGGTCCCGAGCAATCGTAGGTCTGTGTATTGTCCGACGTCTTCACGTCGCTCATGCAGCCCGTGGTCATGGCCGCGGCGATTCCGAGCGTCAGCAGAAAACGTGTGCGCATAAGAACCTCCATTCCATTCAGGCGATCTTCCTGTGCCGGTCGCGCCGCGACCGCGACGCGACGGCATTTCGCAAGCTACGGGTGCGCAGCGTGCGCGGCGTCGTTTTTCGCCTTCGCCGCGGCGACCGCCGAGTCATACGCGGCCTTCGCATTGGCTGCGCACGTGTCATGTGCACTGCCGGTTTGTGGTTTGCAACGCGCATCGGCGACCTCTTTATCGGCTTCTGCCTTCGCCTTGTCGACGTCGTATTGCGCATCGGCAATCTTGTTTTCGGCCTCGTTGCGTGCCTTGACGACGTCCGCGTTATCGGCCGGCGGTGGCGCATTTTGATCCTTGGTCGCCTGGGTTTGGGCGTCCGCTTGCGCGCCGACGATGTTCTTGTTGTTTTGCGCGACGACCTGATCGAGTTTCGCCTGCGCATCGACGATCTTTTTCTGGCCATCTGCCTGCGCCTTGGCAATATCGGCCTGGGCCTTGGCGGCATCGGCTTGCGCCTTGGCGGCGGTATCGGCTTGCTGGTTGCATCCCTGCAGCGATACCGCGGCAAAGACGAGCATTGTGGGAATCAGCAATTGCGTGCGCATACAGGTTCCTCCTATCGACTGATGAGCAGGCGTCGCACCGGTTCTGGCATGCGGCAGCACACCAGAATCCTGCTCTCACTTACATGAACCGTTGCTTGCGAACAGGGGAAAAGCGCAGGAGCGCGTGATCGCGCGCGAAGGCGTCAACGTGTGCGCGCCGGCAGCGCGCCGGCCAGCACGCCGGCCGCCAGCACGATGCCGGTCATGATGGACCCGGAAGGCACGCCTGCGGCCAGCTGCAGTACAGCCGCGATCGCTGCGACCTTCATTGCCACGGATTGTGGGAACAGCCAGGCGATGATAAGACCGAGCACGATGCCGGTGAGCAAGGCGAACGTTACGAGCGGAGCCCAATGTGCCAGCGGGCTGCCGCTGCTGGCCCACGTCTCCCAAAAACGCGCCGTGGCGTAGTTGGCCATTAATGAGCCGTCGACGTAGGACGCAAGCCACGCGGCAACGGCCGCCACGAGCACGTACGTCAGCCAGTCCTGAACCGTTGTCGGACCGCGCGGTTTGGGCTTCGTTGTCATTCGCAATCACTCTGCGCGAGTTGCATGGTCGCCGCCCTGCCCGTGCTCATTGGCAGTACTTTACCTGCTTGGGCAGCATTTCCGCCGACGCCTTCAAAAAATCTCCTGCAAACTCTTCGCCTGCGGCAGCATCAGGCGCGCGCCGTCTTCGGTGATCAACATCTCGTCTTCGGTGCGTATGCCGAATTCGCCGATGATGTAGATGCCCGGTTCGTTGCTGAACATGTTGTTCGGCGCCAGCGGACGCGTGTTGCCGCCGACCAGGTAAAACCACTCGTGGCCGTCCATGCCGATGCCGTGACCGAGCCGATGCGTGAAGTACTTGTAACCGGGCCCATAGCCGTGATCGGCGATGTAGCCGCGCGCGGCAGCGTCCACTTTTTCCGCGGGCACGCCGGGCCGCGCGGCCTTCAGCGCCGCGCCCTGTGCGCCGCGCACGATCTCGAACACGCTCTGCATCTTGGCGCCGGGCTTGCCGAACGCCATCGTGCGCGTGATGTCCGAACCGTAGCCTTCGACCTTGCAGCCGTCGTCGATCAGCACGATGTCGCCTTCCTTGAGCAGCACGTCCTTTTTCAATCCGTGCGGATACGCCGAAGCCTCGCCGAACAGCACGAGGGCATCGCCCTCGACGCCGAATTCTTCGTAGCGCGCAGCGATAATCGCCGCGAGCTCCTTCTCGCTCATGCCTTCGCGCAACTCGCGTTGCGCCTGCAGATAAACCTGCTTCGTGATGTCGTTGGCCACCTGCATCAGTTCGATCTCGTGCGGCGACTTGACGCTGCGACAACCGGCCGTGACCGGCGTCGCGCTGCGCAATTTCAGCGTGGGCAGGCGTTGCTGCAATTGTTCGACGGCGTAATAGCGCGTCGTTTCCTCGATGCCGAGCGTCGCGCCGAGCAGGCCGCGGTCCTTCATTCCGTCGCGGATCCGTTCGATCGGCTTTTCGTGTTCTTCCCAGGTGTAGAACTTGACGTCATTGCCGAGCTTCTCGCGCGCTCGGCCTTCCTCGAACTTCGGCGAGATGAAGAACGGATCGCCATGCTGCGGCAGCACCATCGCGAACAGGCGTTCGCTCAGCCACCAATGCAGCCCGGTGAAGTACGCAAGCGTCGTCCCGCCCTCGACGAAGATCGCGTCGATCGCGTAGTCCTTCATGAGCCGGCGCGCCTGTTCCTGGCGCGCCACATATTCGTCCGAGCGGATCGGCTCAATGCGATCGCGGATCGCCTTGACCGTGGCTGCGTCGAAGTGGGCAGCTGTTGTCGCGGCGCGATCATCGGCCAAGGCGCGATCGGCGCCGAGTCCGCTCAAAGCGGCCGTGGTGCCGGCGGTAGCCAGGAAGCGGCGTCTGTCCATGGTGGTCCTCGGAAAAGGCTGCGCGTGCATTCTACAGACGAAGAACCCAAAGCTGGGTCAGCGCGATCTTGGGCGCCGGCCTATGCGGGCACGGGCGAGTTCAGCGACCGCTCCAGTTCCTGCAATGCCGACAGCAACGTGACGGGTTCGAGCAGCGCTTTGCGCGCGGTGCCGACTGCACGGCGCACGTCCGTCGCCGTTGCCCCGCTTTCGATCAACGCAACGGCGCGAGTGCGACACGCGGCGAGTGTGTCGATCCAGTCGGCCGGTTGCACGCGGTGCAGGCGACGCGTAAACAAACGGCAGGCACGGAATGCCGGCGCGAGTTGTTCGACGCTGGCGATCGCTGCGATGAATCCATCGGATGTGCGCGGATTCGTCTTCGGATCGAGCGCACTGCCGAGCGAGCTCAGCGCATCCGCTATGCGCCTGCGCAGCACGGCGGTCGAACGTATCGGCAGCAGCCACGATGCCGTAGCAACACCGATGATCGCGCCGACAACGATTTCCTCGAGCCGCAGCCACAATATCTGCGTCGGCGTCGCGTCGTTGAAACCTTGCAGCAGCGCGAGCGCGATCGTCACGCACAGCGCCCACCACGCGTAGCCGAGCGGGCGCAGCCATACGCCGACGAAGACCATAACGAGGATCAATGCGCCCGTGCCGGCGCCGTGCGCGGGCAAATGTCGGCTGATCGACAGCGCGAAGATTGTGCCGGCCGCGGCGCCGCCGACGCGCAGCACGCTCTTGTACGCGACATCGAGTCGACCACGATTTCCGCTCATGACGATGAATGCCGTCAGCACGATCCAGGCCCAGCGATCTGCAAAGAATACGTAGCCGATGGTGAACGACAGCGCGAGTGCAACGGCCATCTGGATCGCCATGCGCGTGCTCGCGATCGGGCGCAGCGAACTCTCGCTTGCCGATGCGATCGGCGGCGGCCGCCGTAGTCGCGGCGGCGGCAGAAAACCGGTGCGTCGAGCCAGCGCATGCAGCGCACTGACCCAGAGCAATGCGAGCAGCGCGACGGCGATCGGCACGAGCAACGCCGGGATCGGGCCCGCTTGCGTCGTCGGCATCGGTGGCGTCACGAGCAGAGCCACGAACGGCAGCGCGATCAGCGATCCTGCGCGTTGCGCGTCGGGCCCGAACCGGCGCAACCAGATCGAAACGAACATGCCGGCGACGAATACCGCAGCACCGAGCCATGGCGCATGCAGCAGCAGAAAGCCGACGCCGAGCGCGGCGACGCCGACGACCGGCAGCGCAACCGCGGCCTCGAATCTATGCCGCGAATCGCGATCAAGCTGGCTGCGCGAGAGCGAGAGACACAGCACGACCGCGAGCACCGCAGGCCCGGAGCCTTCGGCTATCGTCAGCGTGCAAAGCAGGGTAGCGATTGCGGCGAGCATCGTCACGAATGCCTCGCGCAGTGCACTCACGGCGGTGACGTTCTTGAACGGCGCGCGCATGCCGTTTGTCGGTAGAGTAGCTGTCACGGGCGCAATCGGTCGTTGGTCGGACGCTGATGATAACGTCAGAGTTGCGCGCCGAAGTGACGACCGTCGATCAGCGGCGTCCCACGACCTCGCGGGGCATGGCGTCAAGCCACGGCGGACAGTAATCCCTCGCCCTCGTCCGCCGCGTATCGCCACATCGCCGGCCAGTGCTCGCATGCATCGGCCATCGCCTCGAGCTCGGAACTCAGCGCGTTCGCGCAGCCGGCAGCATCGAGGTCCAGCGGCCACTCGGCCAGACGTGGCGCGGCGGTGCCCGTGAGCAGGCGCTTCGCGTTGGTCTGCACGATCGCACGGACATCCGCCTGCCAGTACACCGGCGCATCGGGCGTGGCTTCGAGCTGGTGCTGCAGACGGTCGATGATGCCGGCGTGCACGAAATGCAGGTACTCGCGCAAATGGTCGATGCGCGCACGGCTGCTGGCACGGGCGAGATCGCGCATGACGTGCGCGAGCAGGCTCAGGCGTTGGCCGGGCTCTTCCGCTGCAGGCATGCCGAACTGCCGCTTTACGAATTCGCGCAGGAAATCATTGACGCGCGGCGTATTGGCCTGGCGGGTGATCGGAAAGCGTGCGCGCAGCGATTCCTGCACATGTCCGATCGCAACCGGCAGCTCCAGCGCGACCGAGTCGGGCCGGCAGTAACGCGTCAATGCGGCACCGAGGCTGTCTTCGGCGCGACCGACCGGATTCGTGCACGGCAACAGCGCACTGTTGTCGAACGCGAACGGCGTGAATCCCGCGACATCGATCACGCGCGCCTTGCTGACCGCGTACAGGATGAAATGCGCGTCGCTATTGCGGTAATAGCTCTCGCGGTCCTGCCAGTGTTCTTCGCGGCCCAGGCGATCGATAGCCTGGTAAAGCCATAGCGTGGATTCGCTGCGCGAGCTGCCGCAGCTGCCGTGGTGGCTCGTGACGACGTGCGCGTTCGCGTCGAGCAGTCCGAGACGATCGAGGCTCAGTCCGCGCAGCGCTTCGCGCTTCAAATCGTAGTCGCCGCTCGTGCAGGCGCCGAGCGGTTGGCCGCAGACGTCGAGGTGCAGCTCGAATGGGTCGGCATCGATTTCGCTGCCGCCGGCGAGCGCCTGCTGCATGTCGGCGTAAAAACGAACGCATGCGTTCGCGTCGGGATTCGGGTCGAGTCCACTGCGCGCGAAGTCGGGCCGCCGCAGCGGCAGCCGCAGGTCGTCATCGAGCAGCACGAGGCGCGCGCCAGCCGACAGCAGCAGCGCGAGGTTGCGGCTGCGGCCGCCGCCGAAGCGTCGCGCCTGCGCGTGCGCGTCGCGCAACAATATGCTGCCGACCGCATCGCGCGCTTCGGGGCAGGCCCTGGCGATCCGCTCGGCCACTCGTGTCGATTCGGTGCGCCCGACGTACGCCACCTCGCATCCGCTCGAGCGCGCGAATCCGCCTGCGAGGTCGCGCTGCGCGTGGCTGTTCGCCGCTGACGTGGAATCGTCGATCAGCACGTAGCGGCGCTTGGCCTGATGGCGTCGCTCATAGTCGGTCAGCGAGGCCAACAGGCCGGCCAAAGATTCCGGCCGATCGCAAGCGCGAATGCAGACGGCGCGCAGCGGCGGCGCGACACGGCGCGGCGTGCTGCGCAGACGGCCGAGGAAATCCTCGTCGCGCAGCAGCAGCTTGCGCTGCACGAGACCGTCGAGCACGCGCCGGATTGCATCGCCCTTGCCGGCGAGCCCGGCCACGCTCGCTTCGACGCGCGCGGCGTGGTCGTGGAGCGTGCGGAACTCGCGGCACTGATCGAGCGCCTGCAATACCTGTATCGTCATCACATGCGGCGTGTCGTCGCCTTTGACGAGAAACACGCATTCCTGGCTCGACAACGGTGCGACGCGGCCGTTCTGCGATGCGAACGTCGGTGCGCGCGGATCCCAGCGCGAAGCCACCGACTTTGCCGGTGACGCACTGTTCTGGTCGCGCGTAGGCATGAAGTTCATCGCGACGCGTTCATTCGCGCCGTACGAACACGAGCGTCGGACAGCGCTCGCCGAGTTCGTGAGCGCCGAAGCTGCATTCGACTTCATCGAAGCACGCCGCAACGCTGTGCCGAAACTCGGACAGCGTCGGCAGGAAATAGCGCGCCTGCATGCCTTCGTACGACTCGATACCGGCGATCTCCTCCGCCGTCCAACCGCGAACTCCCGCGAGCGCCGCGGGCAACGCCGGCAGCGACTTCCACGCCTGCCACACATCATCGAGACGACTGCCCATGCCGCTCGCACCATGCACCGCGGCAAGCAAGCGCAACTTGAGCGCATGCACGCTACCGATCCTTCCCGCCGTCAAGGCCATGGCAATGTCGGCGATGGATTCGGCGCGGTCGGGCCGCACGAACACGCGGATCGCAAACCGTCCGCCGGGCAGCAGCACGTTCCACACGGCGCGCGTCAGCTTCTCATAGCCATCCGGATAAGCGAGCAGCACATAGCAGCCGTCGCCGGCGACGAGATCAATCGTGCCCGGCGCCATCGGCATCGCGCACCAATCGGCAAGAAAGGCTTGCGCGTTGTTCGGACCGCGCTCGGGCGGCCACAACGCCGCGATCATCTTCGGACTGTGATCGACGGCCGAAAGACGCACGTCGGCCGGCCAGTCGCAGCCGATGATCTCGGGCGTCAGTCCGAGCACGACGACGCGCGCGCCTGCGCCCAGTCCGCCGATCGCGCGCTGGATCGCTGCCGTATCGTCGGGCGAAGGCCGCAGCGGCGGGCCGAAATGCGACCAATGCGCGGCGATCTTCGAAAAATGATCGCGTGGTGCCGCAGCGGGCATGTCGTCGGCCATCATTGCCTCAGCAGGAATTCGAGACCGCCGGCCAGATGTGCATTCGACGCATCGATTTCGGGACTCGGCGGCGGCGCCGACGGCGTGCGATTCGCGTCGAACAATATCGCCCGGCCGTCGCGCACGACAAAATCGAATTTGCCGTAATCGAAACCGAGCCGCGCGCGTTCGGCGCGCAGTTCATCGGGCACCGGTGCCGGCTCTCGTGCGACGATCGTTTCGCTCTTCACGATCGGATGCGTGCCGCGATAGCGCGTGCAGCGTTCGCGATCGCCGAAGAACACCCAGGCGCGCACCCAATAGCCGTGTTCATCCTGCTCGGGAAGAAAACGTTCGACCACAAAGCCCGGGTTGTCCCAAACATCGTCGGGAACCTCGCTTGCCGATCCGAGCACCGGATACGGCCGTGTCGTCGACACGATCGGGCCAGGCGGCAGATCCGCGGGTTTGCGATCGCGCCGGAAACACTCGGCCGCACGCTTTTCAGGAATGCCGCTGAAATTCAGATCGGTCTTGATCATGACCGGACCGGTCCAGTCGTCGTGGCGCGTCACGAGGTTGCGGCTGACGCGGCGCTTGCGCACATCGACGGCAGCGCCGTTGATCACGACCGCATAGCGCTTCGCCGCTTCAGCATATGCAGCAGGCACGACCGAGAGATCGACGTGCATGACGGCGGCGTCCGCGTCGGGCCAGCCGTCGGGGCCTTCCGCCAGGCTGACATCGTGCCCCGCATCGAGCCAATTGCCGGCGAGACTGCGCAGCAGAAAATCCCGGTCGCGGAAATTGTCGTAGACATGCGTGATCAGAACGATATGAGCCATCGCACGAGGCAGTAGCCGGTCGGAGTCCCCGGCGAATGATACAACGCCAAGGCGATCCGCTCGGCTATCCCGTAGACTGCAGCGTCGGATTGCCGGGAGCAACCTCATGCGCAGAATCGCTGCACGCCTAGCCATCGCCGTGTCGCTCGTTGCTGCCGGCGCGGTCCATGCGGATGGACGTTCGCCGATCGATGCTCTGCGCGGCAAATTCCCGCGAGGCATCCCATGGCACGTCGAGTTCGCCGACAGCGCCGGCAACAATCTCGGCGCAATCGACATGCGGATCACCGAGCAGGCCGGTGATTCCTGTCTTGGCGACATGAATCCCGATGCCGTGCGAGTCGAGTTCGTGCGCAAAGACAATCTTTCCACCACGCTGCGAACCACATCGCATGGCGTGGCGAAGTTCAGCGGCAACAAGGCCCGCATCGATCTGACCGGCGGCATGTGCGATGCCTATCTGCTGATGGAAGGCGAAATCGCCGCCGATGGCTCATCGAAGGGCGACGTCGTCGCTTTCGGGATGCGCTTCAGCAATGTGGTGGCGACTTATCGTGCGATGGTGAAGTAACAAGTGCCGCGCCCATTCTTCCCCCATTTCCGTTCGCCAGGAGTAGGATGATCCGGCTTGATGCATCCTGGCGACGCCCATGAAAATCCTGTTTCCAACCTGCCTCGCTGCCGCCGTGCTTGGACTCGCCTCCCCCGCTCTGGCGTCGCCAACGATCGAACTCAAAGACGGCAGCCGCATCCACGGCGAGATCCAGGGTCTGGAGGACGGCGTGTACACCATCGTCTCGTCCAGCATCGGCACCGTGCATGTCGCTCAGGCGAACATCGTGCGCATCGTCTACAGCGGCGAAGCCTCGAGTTCGGCGGATTCTTCGGGCACACCTGCGCATGAAGACGCCATGAGCCAAAACGTTCAGCAACTGCAGAAGAGCCTGGCGCAGGATCCAGCGGCCGTGCAGTCGATCATGAGCCTGCAGTCCGACCCGCAAATCCAGGCCGTCCTGAGCGATCCGGTCATCATGAAGGCCATCCAGGACGGGGATTTCATGAGCCTGCTCGGCAATCCAAAAATCCAGGCGTTGGAAAGCAACGAACATCTGCAGCAACTGGTGCGACAGCAAGAGCATTGACCGGTGCCAGAATCGCTTCGTTCAAACGAATTTCGTGCCATGGCCGGCAGACGGCGTTGAAGTAAAACGTCGCTTCGATCTTGCGCCAATCCGCCGACGTAAACATCGCTGCCATGTTCCAGCTGACGACTATTTGAAAAAATTTGTCCCCGGCAACCATCCGCATACGTCGCTGGATCAGCGACACGCATTGCGGTCGCTTCCATCACCGAAAAAGGAGACAACCCATGGCTCAGTTCTTGTTCGTATACCGCCGTTCGCATGATCAGCCGGCGCTGTCGCCGGAGCAGATGCAGCAGAACATTCCGAAGTGGCAGGCGTGGTTCCAGGAACTCAGCGCAAAGGACCATTTGATCGAGCGCGGCAACCCGTTGGAGCACGGCGGCAAGCTCGTGCGCGGTTCGAAGAAGAACGTCACCGACGGTCCGTATGCCGAAAAGGACCTCGTGATGGGTTTCAGCCTCATCGAAGCGCGCGATCTGGATCAAGCGACGGTGCTGGCCGCGGGCTGTCCGGCTCTCGCCAACGAAATGTCGGTCGAGGTGCGGCCCGTCATCCAGCTGCGTCCATGATGCAACCGCTCGACCACGTATTCCGGCACGAATCCGGACGTCTGGTCGCGGCACTGACGCGCATCTTCGGCATGCACAACCTGCAGCTGGCGGAGGACGTCACGCAAGACGCCCTCTGCCGCGCGCTCGAAGTGTGGAAAATACAAGGGCTGCCGGACAACCCGGCGGCCTGGCTCATGAGCACGGCCAAACGGCGTGCGCTCGATGTATTGCGGCGCGAACGCACGGCGCGCACGTATGCTCCGGAAGTGGCGCGCGCACTCGCCGAGGATGCCGATCCGGCCGGCGCGGTCGAGGCGATCTTCGGTGCGGTCCAGGACAGCGAGCTGCGCATGATGTTCTCGTGCTGCCATCCGCGGCTGGCCGAAGAAGTGCGCGTGGCGCTCGTACTGCACATCCTCTGCGGCTTCAGTGTCGGCGAAATCGGCGCCGCCTTCCTGACCGGCGAGGAAGCGATCAAGAAGCGCATCGCCCGCGGCAAGGCGGTGCTGGCCGGTTCCCGTCGCTTGTTCGAACTGACCGATCGCGATTTCGCCGAGCGCCTGTCGTCGGTGCACCGCGCGCTCTATCTGCTGTTCAACGAGGGCTATCACGGCGCGTCTTCCGAATACGCCGTGCGCAAGGAACTCTGCGACGAGGCGATGCGCCTGGGTACGCTGCTCTGCGACAACGTGCTCACCGCGGTTCCCGCCACGTTCGCCTTGCTGGCGTTGATGTGCCTGCATGCCGCCCGTCTGCCCGCGCGCGTGGACGCGGCCGGCGACTTCACGATGCTGCTCGAACAGGATCGCGAACGCTGGGATGCGGACTTGATCGCCGACGGACAGCGCCTGATGGACCTGTCGGCGCGCGGCAACGAGATCACTGCTTATCATGCCGAAGCGGCGATCGCTTCGGTGCATGCGGCGGCGAAAAGCGCCGCGGAAACGCCGTGGGCCACGATCGTTTCTTTTTACGACACGCTGATGCGGATACGGCCTTCGCCGGTGGTCGCGCTCAATCGCGCACTCGCCCTGGCGCAATGCGAGGGCGCCCGGCGTGGCCTCGACGAAATCTCACGCATCGCCGACCGCGATCGGCTCGCCGACTATCCGTTCTATTTCGCGGCACTCGCCGAACTCGAATTGCGCGCCGGCGATCCGCACGCCGCACGCGAACACTTCTTCAAGGCCCGCGAGCTCGCGCGCAGCCCGATGGAAAGACGGTTGCTCGAACGGCGGCTCGCTGATTGCACCGGGATCTCGATAAACGGAACCAGGGCAATCAACTGCGCCTGATCGTCATGGACGGAACATCGACCGCAGCGAGCATCGTCGCGATCGCTTCGCGCAGCCGTTGCGCAAAGGCGATTGCTTTTGCCCTAACGATTTTGCCTCGTTGAACGTCTGGGTAACGGATTGCTTCCCGTCGAATCCGCCAGGAGAACCCCGTGACCCGCTATTGCCTGATGATCCTTGCAGTTGCTGCCGCGCACGTGCATGCGCAGGACGCACAAGCCGTGCCGTACGCCACGATGGCGCCGATCGAGCAATACCGCATCGCGAGTCGCGACGATGAGATCGCGATGGCGCGCAGTGCCGCTCCGCCATCGATCGCGGCCGATGCGGACGTGCTCGTGCTCGGCGAACACGGCTACGAGACCGCCGCGCATGGCAAGAATGGTTTCGTCTGCATCGTCGAACGCTCCTGGGCCGATCCGTTCGAAGATCCGGAATTCTGGAGCCCGAAGGTCCGCTCGCCGAACTGTTTCAACGCTCCCGCCGCACACGCCGTGCTGCCGCAATACCTCAAGCGCACGGAGTGGGCGCTTGCCGGCCTCTCGAAACAGCAGATGATGGAGCGCACGAGGAACGCACTTGACGACAAAACCTTCTTCGCGCCCGAACCCGGCGCGATGTGCTACATGCTCTCCAAGCAAGGCCATCTGAACGACAAGATCGGCCACTGGATGCCGCACGTGATGATCTACGTGCCGCGCGCGAAGCCGGCCCTTTGGGGCGCGAATGCTGCGGACTCGCCACTCGCCGCGCTCGAATACAGCGATCTGGATCCGGTCACGACTTTTCTCGTGCCGGTAAGCCACTGGTCGGATGGGACGGCCGCGCCTGAGCATCATTGAGCACCGGCCTGTTGCGGACATGTCCCTTGCGCCACGCGCGGAGGCGTCCGACTGGCTCAGCACCCCATCGCGGCCGAGTGCATCTTTGCAAAAGTGCACAAGTGTACTCTGACCCCACTTTCGCTTTTCGACCTCCGGTTTGCACCCGTACTTCTGGCACGTTACGCAACGTGCGATTGGGTTTAGCGTTGCGGCGCATCGATCATCGCGATCCGCTGCAGGGTGGACGACATGCCAACCGTGAGCCGCCGACAGTTCCTGAAACTCTCCGTCGCGCTGGGCGCGTCGCTGGCCTGGGGCTGCGCGACGGTGCGACCGTCGTCGAGCGGCTGGCGCGAGCGCCGCGAGCTGTATCCGCAAGGCGTCGCGTCGGGCGATCCCGACGACAACAGCGTGCTGCTGTGGACGCGGCGCCCGTATGTGGATGGCCGCGCGAGCGCCACCTTGCACGTGGAAGTCGCGGACGACGCGGCGTTCACGCGCGTGATCGCGAAGACGACGACGCGCGTGCAGCCCGAGTCCGACTGGACCTGTCGCGTGCTGGTCGGCAATCTGCCGGCGGCGCGCGAATACTGGTATCGCTTCACGGACGACGAAGGCAACGGCAGCCGCATCGGGCGCACACTGACGGCCCCGCACCCCGACGATCCGCGGCCGACCCGCTTCGCGTTCGTCAGTTGCCAGGACATCTGCCTGGGCTATCTCAATGCCTATCGACGCATGATCTTCGAAGACGAGCGCGCCGCACCGGAGGAACGACTCGGCTTCGTTCTGCACCTGGGCGACTTCATCTACGAAGTCGTGGCGTACCCGAACCAGGTCAAGAACGGACGTGAATACGACCGGGTCGTCACGTTCCCGATCAAGTATCCGAAAGGCAAGGTGGTTGCGAAGAACCGCTTCTGGGTGCCGGACTCGCTCGAGGACTATCGCGTCGCCTACCACGCCTATCTGCAGGATCCGGATCTGCAGGATGCGCGCGCGCGCTGGCCGTTCGTGGCGATGTGGGACAACCACGAATTCTCGTGGCAGGGCTGGCAGTCGATCCAGCAATTTCCCGGCACCGATGGCTGGGTTCCCGCGCAGACGCTCAAGGTCGCGGCGATGCAGGCATGGTTCGAATACCAGCCCGCGCGCGTGACCGCGCCGAGCCGAAGTCTGGAAACCTTCGGTGCGCCGCACGTGGTCGACACCGCGGTCAAGGATTTCGACGACGACGGCCTCGGCATCGAACCCAACAACCTCGCCGCGATCAACTGCCTGATCGGCTATCGCGCGTTGCGCTGGGGACGGCACATCGACCTCATCATCACCGACCAGCGCAGCTACCGCTCGCACGACCCCGGCGACCGCGACGAGATCAACCCGCTGTTCGAAGGCGACAAGCTCGGTTTTGTCCCCGAACAATTGTGGGCGCAGGTCGACGCGGGCCGCGCCTACGCGAACGGCCGTCCGCCGGCGAAGCTGTCCTTCGGCGACAAGAGCGTGGCCAACTACCGCGCCGGCGAAGCACCGCAGACGATGCTCGGCGCGAAGCAGAAAGCCTGGTTCCTCGCGCGCCTGCGCGGCGCGAAGGCCACGTGGAAGATCTGGGGCAATTCGCTCGGCACGCCCGACCAGCGCGTCGATCCGCAGAATCTTCCGGCCACGGTGGGCAAGTATCCCGAGGGCGCAGGCTACGCCACGATCGACCTCCACGACTGGGGCGCCATGTACCACGAGCGCGCCGAGATCTTCGACGCCGTGCGCGACGCGGGCATCACCGGTTTCGCGATCGTCGCCGGCGATCGCCACAGCTTCTGGGCGGGCTACGCGGCGAAGGCCTTGCCACCGGCCGCGTTCGAGCCCGTGGGCGTCACGTTCGTGGGCGGCTCGGTCACGTCCGTGGGCATGGCCGAAGCGAACGAGTACGGTTTGAAAAAGGACGATCCGTCACGCCCGTTGTACGTCGCCAATCCCGGTGGCGGACCGCCGCAGTGCACCGCCAACCTGCTGTTGCGTCACGGCGTGCGCTCGGCACTGGAATTCGCCAGCAGCGGCGACTTGCAGAAAGCACTCGCCGTGCGCAATCCCGACCTGGCTCCACACCTGACGTTCGTCGACGTCGGCGGACACGGCTACGCCACCGTGCGCGTCGATGCGGACAAGATGGTGACCGAATTCGTGTGCATACCGCGGCCGATCGCGCGCAGCACGAGCGCGGACGGCGGCCCGCTGCGCTATCGCGTCCGCCTCGAAGTGCCGCTGTGGCGAGCCGGTGAACGGCCGCAAATGCGCCAGACGATCGTGGAGGGTGATACAGGGCTGTCGGTGTAAAACAAAGACGAAAAAAAGGGCGTTGCGCCTCGGTACGCCGCCGCATCGACGCCGTAATCGCGGCCCGGATAAGCCACGAACGCTTGCGGGGAAACCACCATGGCCGGAGATCGCCAAACGGAATAGCATCATGCTGCGCCCCAGAAAGGGACACGCGCATGAACGTGATTCCGTTACTCTTCAAGCGGCTTCTTGCACCGAGTCAGACGCGAATTGGCGGAAACCGCTGTCTGCGATACCGGCTTGTCTTTGCCGGCGCCGTCTTGTGGACGGGGTCCGCTTCGGCCGCGAACGTTCATTCCTATTGCGCCACCACTTCGGCCGAGTTGCAAGGAGCGCTGGATGCGGCAGCCTCTTTTTCGGCGGTCGGCGACAGCACGATCGTGAGTCTCGTGCCGGGCACCACCTACAAGACGACTGCCCTCGCCACGCCGCAGCCCTTCCGTTATTCCAGCACCGGTACCACGGGTTATCTGTGGCTCTCGGGAGACGCGCGTTACCCTTGCGCAAACGCGTCGGACACGTCTTTCCCGCTGCTCGACGGCGATCACACCACGCCGGTGCTCGTGCTGCACGCGACGCAGTCGGCGATCATCGTCAATCACCTGATCATCCAGAACGGAGAGAGCACGAAACCCGGAGCCGGATTGAGCCTGAATACCACGACGGGCGACAAAGGCGCATTCAACATTTACGGCAACATCATCCGCCGCAACCATACGACGGCCTCGCTCGGCGGTGTCTGGATCGTCGATCAGAGCCCGAGTGGGAACAACGACTTCTTTGCCAACGTCATCATCAAGAACAGCGCCGACGCCGGTTATGGTGCCGGAGGCGTCAGCGGAAATGGTTATCTCACGCTTTTGTCTCAGAACACGGTGGCCGACAACAAGACTTCACTGGTCGGCGGCCCGGGCGGCATGAGTTTCGAATCGAACGCCGCACGTACCCTCTTCGTCTTCAACAGCATTTTCTGGGGCAACGACAACTTCGACCTGTCACTCAACAGCGACAAGGAGATCACGTTGGACTACTGCGATTACGGCACGCGGGACGGGTATCTCCCCTATTACGAAGACGGACGGCTGCAGCTGGACCCTCAGTTCGTCGACCCTTCCGCCGGCAACTTTCGCTTGCAGGGCACCTCACCGGCGCTCGGCGTATCGCCGGATGCATTGACGGGCTCGGACGTCGAAGGCAACCTGCTTCCGAACGGCGGACTGGTCGATCTCGGCGCCTACACGCGAACCATTTTCAAGGACGGATTCGAGACTCTTAATTAAGTCGATTCCGTGTTTTGGTATTTTTACTTCGACTGCGATCAGTCGACCTCGAAGCTCTGCAGCCTCACCGGCGTAGCACTCGCGTTGAGCGTATCCGAAGCAGGTCCGCCGGCGGGAACGCCGGTTCCGGTGACCTGCGACGTCGTGTTCGTGATCGGGCCCGCCATCGTCGCGTGCATCATCATCGGGACGCTGCACGACGCGCCAGCGCCAAGCGTTACGTTGCCGAATGCCCAACCACTGCTGTTGAAGGCGGCACTGCCCGCACTGCAGGTGTAAGCACCGACCACATCCGGAACGAGGCCGGCGGGGTACGTGTCGCTGAAGTTGATGCCGCTGACGGAAAACGCATTCGGATTGGTGATCGTCACAGTCATCGTCGTCGTTGAATTACCACCGACCTGTACCGTCGAAGGATTGAACGACTTCGACATCGTAAGCGCCACCTGCGCCATGACCGAAGGAGCGAAAGCCACCGCCACAAACGCGGTTGCGAGTCTGACGAGGATCGTCGTGCGGCGTGCAAATCGGCAAATGTCCATGGATGCGACTCCTTCCGATTGAAAGACTGCTGCTGGTCGGATGCGGAGTATAGCTGGCGAGGCCCGAGGTTGGCGTCGCAAAGAAAAAAGGTACGGAGGCATAATTACCTCCGTCCCCTTAGCAACACACCTGCACTCATGGAACGCCCCGCAGCGTTTCAGCAACTGGCTGCTGTTCAACCTGCAGCGCCACTCCGATCACCACGCCAATGCGCGGCGCCGCTATCAAGTGCTGCAGCACCACGACGACAGTCCGCAACTGCCGGCTGGCTACGCAACGATGTTCGTGCTGGCGCTGGTGCCGCCATTGTGGCGACGGATCATGGATCCGCGCGCGATACGCGCACGCGGCAGCGCAGCTCGGGCAGGGTACGATGCCGGGTGAGGTTGGAAGGCCGGCCAAGAAAGGAGCTTCAGCCGCTGCACGGAAAGTATACTCTGACGCATGTTTTCCGCTTCCTCGCTCACGCATCGTTTTGCCGGCACGGCCGACCTCAGTGCAATCCATACGCTCATGGACGCCGCGATCGCCGAGTTGCAGAAGCCCTATCTCGATGCGACGCAGATCGCTTCGAGTCGTCTGCTCATGGGTTTGGATACGCAACTGATCGCCGATCAGACCTATTTCGTGGTCGAGATTGACGGGAGCATCGCCGGATGCGGCGGCTGGAGCCGTCGTGCCACGCTTTACGGCGGCGATGGCACGCCCGGCCGCAGTTCCGCGTTGCTCGATCCGCGCACCGACGCCGCGCGCATTCGCGCCATGTACACGCATCCCGCGCACGTGCGCAAAGGCGTCGGCCGTTTGATTCTCGACGTATGCGAGCGCCACGCGAAAGCCGAGGACTTCACGCGTGCGGAACTCGTTGCCACTCTGGCGGGTGAACCGCTCTACGCCGCCGCGGGGTATGTTGCGATCGAGCGCTTCCAGGATGGTCGCGGCGGCGTTGCGGTGCCGCTGGTGCGGATGGTGAAAGTGCTTTGAAAGATCGGGAAGTCCATCCTGTTTCGGAGATGACTTTACTCAGAGTACAGTTCTAGGCCGAAAAGAAGCTGTACTCTGCCCCTGTCACTACGGCTGCAGGGACACGCCAGCCATGCCCGTGACCACCTTACGGAATGCGACGTCCTTGGACAGCGTCTCGCAAGCGACACCATCGAGGCGACACCAGAGGCTGACTGCATTTCCGAGCGTCTGCTGACAGTCGCGCGACTGAGAGAATGAAAGCGTCGCCTGCAAGCAGACGCTGGCGGCGGCAGGCAAGGCGGTGCGATCGCGAACCCAGATCGTCAACGCGGTCAGGCCCAGATCGTTGCTGTCGGCCATGCTTGCGAACGCATCCAGATCATCCTGCGTCCATGCCACATTCAACCACTGTGTCAGCTCATCGACGATTTTGGCCTTGATGTCCAATCGCGGCACGTAGGGTGCCGCTTCAACTACATCGGCAGCGTATTGGATCATGTACGGTTTCGGTATCGTCGCGAGTGCGCGTTCGATGTCCTTGCGCGCACTGCCCGGCGAGAACTTCAATCCGTTCTTCCAAGCCACGGACTTGGCGTGATTCAGGTCGAACTGTTTTTGCCAGCGAACAGATTCGATACGGGCTAGAAGGTCCAGAAAGATAAGCGGCAATGCCGGACCAGCGGCCACTAGAACCGCGACGGCTGCATGCCGCAGCCAGATTCGCGTTGCGCCGGAGGAGAGGCTTCGTGCCCGACGATGCGCCAGCCAAAACGCGATCGCGAACACCAGGATGATGTAGAGGAGGTATGCGGCAAGGAGCAGCTCGACGATGTAAATGTCGCCGGTGGCGAACTTGCTGCACTTGCCACCCGCCAAAAGGACACTGAACTTCATCTTCATCGAAACGGCCGCCGCGGCGCAGATCAACGAATCAACTCTAAAGTGCGCCGAAAGCGAACAAGCTCACCGGACCTTTGGACGTTGATCACCCCGTGCTTGGAGGGCTACTTTTCCGCCATAAGCGGCCATCGTTCGAGGCGTGCCGACGCCGCGGTCATGCGTTTTGCGTGGCCGCTGCAGACAGTGCAGGTGCCGATCGCTCGCGCTGGCTGCGGCGATCTCGCAATGTCAGAAATGGACGTTCGACGCTGTAGTGCAGCAGCGCGCCGAATAGCAGCACCACCGTCGCATAGATCACGAACGTGAGCGCACGATTGTCGGTCAGTGCGGGAGTCAAGTTAGCGCTTACTACGTGCAAGGCCAGCTTGTGGCTCAGATACAAACTGTAGGAGATCGCTGCGATCCACTGTGCACCTGGCACGCGCCATTTGCCGACAACGCTGGCACGGTCAGCGGCAGCGAACACGATCAGCGCAATTCCAGCCGATAGCAAAGGCCAGCCGATCGCATTCGGCAACAAACCCGTGCGGTCGCGGAACAACCAAAGCGCACTTGCGAACAGGCTCAACCCAGTTAGCGTAAACAGCGTCGAGTGTGCCTGCATCAGTGCCCACATGCGAGGCCGATATGTTCGCAATGTCGCCAGCACGACGCCCATCAGCAGGCCATCCAGGCGCATCCACGTCGGATAGTAAATGTCTTCGATATACCAGTTGCGCGGCGGATCCAATGCGGAATCATGCAGCCAGACAAAGCCGCGCAGCGCAATCCCGAGCGCGAGCGTTGCCACGCAGATCGCTAAAAATGTGGTGACGGAAGGCCGCCGCGCCAGCCACCACGCAAGCAGCGGGAAGACCAGGTAGAAATGTTCCTCGACGCACAGCGACCAGGCATGCGAGAAAGCCTGGTTGTGCGAATAGTCGATCAACAAGTTCAACGAGAATGTGGCGAATTGCCAACACGGTTGCAATCCCGGCACCTCGCGCAATGCAGGAAATAGGACATAGATCGCCAGGATCGCCGCGAATGCCGGGACGATGCGCCAGGCACGACGCTCGTAGAATTGCCGGAATCGGAGCGGTTCGCCGCGTTGCAGCGGCGCGAGCACCTGTGAGCCGATCAGAAAACCGCTGAGCACGAAGAAGATGTCGACACCCATCCAACCAAAGCGCGACAGCCATTCGAAATCGTTGCCGAGCCCGCCGACGAGAAAGGAATGAAACAACATGACCCAGACGACGGCGATGGCGCGCAGCAGGTCTAGGCCTGGCATCTTTTCCGCGACTGATCCCGTCCCGCACATGTGCCCGCCCCATCGTTCCCTCGACAGCGTCAGTCTGGAGATGCCAGGTGGCGAGGCCCAGGCTGAATTGGGGCGAACGTATGGCGTCCGCATTGGATCGGAGCGTCGGAGTTCCCAATATAGGTGGCCAGGAAAAGCGCGCTGACCCCGTTATTGCAGATATGCTCGGCGCCAAGGCTTCGGCGAGTCACTCGGGGAATCTTGGAATGAGAACTTGCATCACTGCGAAAGTGGCGCAGCCCCTATCGTGCGTTGCGATCGGCTGCTGCATTTTTTCTGTTGCCTTGTCGGCGCTGGCCGCAACGCCAGCGATCGATCTGGATGTCGACACGCGCGACGTGCAACGCGGCATCCAGCATGCGCACGAGACGCTGCCGGTGGCGCCGGGTCCACTCGAACTCGTCTATCCGAAATGGATCCAGGGCGAGCATGCGCCGTCGGGGCCGATCACGCAGGTCACCGCCCTCAAATTCAGCGCCGGCGAACGCGCCTTGGCGTGGACGCGCGATCCGCTGGACGCATTCCGCTTTCACGTGACCGTACCTGAAGGTGTCGCGTCGATCGTTGCGGATTTCGACTATCTGTCCCCGCCGACTCAGTTCAACGACAGCTATGGCGGGTCGCCGAACGTGACGCCACATCTGGCGATCGTGCTGTTCAACCACGTACTGCTGCTGCCGGAATCGGCCGACGCGAGCGCGCAGCCGGTGCGCGCGCGCGTGCACATTCCCGATGGCTGGGCCTACGACAGCGCCGTTCGCGGCGAACATCCGCAGCCCGGGCTCGTTGACCTGCCCGAGATGTCGGCGCAGACGCTGGTCGACACGCCCCTGTTCACAGGCGAGTTTTCCAGAACGATCGCTCTGACGACGAACGCCCACAGCCCTGACTCCTTTCGCTCTTAAAGAAGCGACCGCACGCCGCACGTCGTCTGATGACCCGAGCGGGACGATTTGTGCAGTGTGACGCAAATCCGGCATGTAACGGCGCACGAGTTCGGTCAAGAACCTCTCAGCGACTTGATCTTCGACAAATATGATCTCTGAAGCCCCGATTGCTCCGGCTGCCATCTTCCTAGCAGCCGAGAACTTGGGCGCCCGATGCAAGACTGTAGCTTCGCCGCGAACTCTTGAAATGAGAATTCGACCTTCTGGCGGCAATGTTTCAAAAATGTGCGAAGAATGGGTCGCAACTACGATCTGATGTCCGTTTCGACGCGCGAGAGTCATCAAATACCATGCAAAGCCCTGTTGGGCATCGCCGTGCAAGGTCAATTCCGGTTCTTCCAAGAGTATTAGCGATTGGTGTGGCAATTCTTCCAGGACATCAATGAGACGCAGCAGCTTTTGCTCACCCGCACCCATATTTGGCCAAGCGTAGCCGACGTCGCCGCGTTGCAGGAATGGAACGTCATCTGTCCACTCCGCTGCGGGAACAGACACTGTGGCGATAACAGCGGCGTCGTAGCTGCGCCCGAGGATTCGGGAAAAACTCTCCAGAGTTCGATTCGGTATTCGTCTAGTCTCCCGAACTTCCAGTCGCCCGCGCGCTAGGTGAGTTCGATCGATCTTCTCGATCCTTGGAGCGTAGTTTCCAATTCCAATGAATTGCACAAATCGGCTTGGGTTCCCTCGACGAGGATATCCCCAACGCGTCCGATGTGGTTGATACGCGACTTCCACTGTAGGCGTGTCGTCATAGTATTGATAAATGATTCTTGCGTCAGCGGCGATATTTGGAGATTCACCTAATCGCTCCATCGCGGGCCCGATCCACCGACCCAATGTATAGTGTCTTGCTCCTGACGCTACAGTCGTATAAGCCGCACTAGCAATTTGAAGTATAGTTGTCTTTCCCGAGCCATTCGTTCCCGCAATAGCAACAACCGGCCAGTCCAATTCTATCTGCGCGTCTAGGCCGCGAATACCGCGGATACTCATAGACCTTAAAGCGTTGCCAAAGCAATTCCTTCGCTGTGGCGGATTTTCCCAAATCTCCTTAAGCGATTCAGTTGCTGCCGCGATATCCTGTGACGTTGTCATCTATATCCTTACGCAGTCACATATTCCGCCGATACTCCCCACCGAGGAAAAAAGGGGACAGAGGTGATTAACCTCAATTAATTACCTCCGTCCCTTTTTCCACCCGCCTGCTTAGATTCAGGGAGCTTCCTAAAAGATTTCAAGTAGTCCTCATACTCGCTTTCTGCCGGCATCAAATTCTCGGCGCGAACTTTTGTGAAATCTACTTCTTGAATTCGAATAACAGGCTTGCCAAATTGTTTCTGATATTTCTTCGAGAGCGCTACTCCATACTCATGCAGGTCTTTGCAAAGCAAAGAGGCGAAAAAAATCGTATCGTCACTATACGTGCTAATCGCCCGCATGACATCGGGATATTCCGTGTTTACATGCCCGTCTTGAGACGGAATCCCGAAATACAATTCGGCAAACTTTCCGTTACCTCCCTCCGGAAATTTAGCTTGAAACGTCTGAATCATGCGATTTCGCCGCTCTATGGAGTCGTCTAGATCGGCCGCAGATTGAAGGATCATTGTCACTAAGCTTAAAGGGCGGCCTGTGATCGAGATCCCTTCATAGGCAACCTTGCGTAAAGGATCAGCTGGTACGCGGCGCGCAGGAAGAGTATGCATATGTGCACGAAAAGAGAAGACGTTGTCTACCGGCTCGTGCGCGCGAATCTTGCGGTTGAGTTCCAATGCTGCCTCTCGATCTGCGTCATATGTCCTCAAAAGCTCCACGAGCTCCTGCTTTTTAAGGCTGAGCACAGTCTGACTGATGTCGAACGCGAGCGACACCGCTACGTTTACATTGCGGAGCTCTTTTGTGAGGTCGTCACGTTTCTTACTGCGCTCAATAACTCGCTGGGCGGCAAAAGCACCGCCGACGGCACCAGCCGCCGATCCTATGGCCCCGACAACAAAAGCCGAATTTAGGAATACTCTAATATTGTCAATGGTGAACGTTCCATCAAGCCAGCTCGCGAGTTCACCAACCAAATGACCGATATCTGGCATTCTTATCTCATTTAAGGTCCGGGCGCGCGTTAGACGCTACGCAACACACTACGTCAAAATGGCGTCCGGGTTGCATACGTGAGCCGCCTAGACAGTGTTTGCTTCGTTTTTCTTCGCGTGCGCCCATTCAAGAAATTCATTCGCTCGCATAATACGCGGGGTCAAATTGTCAATCCATAAAGTCGGATCGGAAGACCAAATCCACTCAACGAACGGAGTAACTACAATCGTTTCGATCTTCTCTGCCCTTGAGAAATCGAAATTCTTTCCGACCCTATGCTCGAAAAGCTTCTGCGTACGCCCCAGAGAAGCAGCTACCTTATCCGCTAGGTATCCTTGTCTGGTACTCATTGTCTTCGGCCGGGAAATTTCAAAATCCAATGGCTTCCATACTGACAAGCAGTCTACGACGACTAAAGTCGTACCAATAAACAAAACCGCATCAGCTTCGCGCTCAGTTCCGTCATGAAACTTAAACTGACGTCGCTCCAGGTCAAACCCTTCCCTCGCAATACTCTTTCTTAGACTGTCTTCAAAAATTAAACCGCGCTCAGATGTCTTTTCGCGAACCCCAACGAAAACATTGAATAACAGACGATGAATGCCGCTTAGATCAAAAATGTACCCACTCTCAAATGGGATTATCGGATGCCTCGGCCCCCTGCTCCACAAACCGATAATTTCTCTACTGTCCTCAGAGAGAATTAACGTTTTCAGGATTCGATCCACCTCAGAACAAGCCAACTGCTCCGAAATACCCAACCGAGTGGAAACTTCGCTGATCGCGCTGCTACGCATAGAGGCGAACATTCCGTCCGATTTCGGAAGGTATGCTCGATTGCTCAAACTATAGATCGACAGCCAAAAGGCAGATTCCGCACCGACCACATTCCGGAGATATTCGGAACTAATACCCAGAACGCTCTTACCTATCGTTTCAAGAACTACTATTAGACCATCTAAAGAATATCCTTTTTGATACTTAAATTCCTCCAGGATGTATGCGTGCGCCTCTACAAACGATCTCCCATCAATGATTCCTGGAAGGTAGTTGGTGGCGACCTTCTCACTATTGACGGATTCTAGGGACAAGCCGACCGAGGCGAAGAAAGGCGCCACATCAATTTGCCTTCCATTGGGCTCAAAGCTCAATATGTTTCCTGTCCTGTTGAACTCACGATAGTCAAACCAAATGCCTAACGAACTCCCATCAAAAACGTTGTATTTCTCAGCGCGCCTATCGTAATTTTCAAATAACGCCCAGAGCTCTTCGTTCTGCTCGTCCCATATTTCATAGTCATTTCCTAAGCATACTTTTGCTCCTTTGCCTACCGCTCGCATTTTCGCGGTCAACCTCCAATATTGGTAGGCGAGGCCTTCAACAAAATAAATATCAGTCAAGTCTCGGTCAAGAAATTCCCTGATTACCCATTCTGGACTCTTCCTGAAGCTCTCGAATATTTGATACCGACGTCTCTTGTTCGGAAAGGCTTTCTCGAAACTCTCTAAAAAATAACCACCAAACACCTGTCGAACACCTAGTTCCGTAAAGAGTGCAAGTTCACTTCGCTTTTTAAATGCGCCATACTTTAAAATTGCGCACTCCACAATTTCGCGCACTAGGCACACGGTCGTAGCATCGACTTTGCCGCCCATCTGAGGTGGAAGCGTCGGAGCGAGCCTTCTGTATAGATGCTGCCAGAAAAATACAGTGCGCCGCTCAAGAATGGTGGCGATCAAGCCTTCAATTTCTGCAGCAACGTTGAAGAGGAATTCCCAAGAAATACCGTCACCCGGACGCATATCTGGCGGACCGTTCTTGAGCACCACAGCCTTCAACGCCTCGCGAGGAGCAGAAAAAAGGCTCAACGCGATTTTCTGGTGCAGCTTTCGATGGAGTAGCTCAAGCGGGAGGCTGTGATATGCGAGAGATAGAGACACCAGTGCACCCGTGATGACCTAAATTGGAGAGCCTCGATGCTACATATTCCGCCGATACTCCCCACCCACATCATATAACGCATGTGAGATCTGACCTTCACTGTTAAACTTGACAGCTTCCATTAGTTGGGTAAATACGTTACGGCGCTCCCGCGCAGTCTGCTGCAGCACCTTCAAACTCTCCGGCGCAAACGAATTACGGTTGGCGCGGAACGCCTCGACGTTCGTGATCTGCTGAGCTTTCTCTTCTTCGGTCGAACGGATCAGTTCGATCTTGGTCGCGACTTCGCCGGCGTGTTCCTTCGGCAGGAAGGTGTTGACGCCGATCAGCGGCAGGCGGGCTTTCACTGTCATAGCAGAAAGGTGTGACCGAGCATGGGTTCCCGCCGCGGCCACTGTGGGCACAGCGCCTCGATGACTTCCATCAGTTGAATCCAGGCTTCCACTGGGTCAGTCGCATCAGCCGTGCAGTAAGACACACCACCCTCCTCGACGAACGGCGGCAGCGTTTTACTAGGCGACGTCGGCCATGAGTTCATTGAGCAGCTCTTCGCGCCCGAACAATCCGAAATAGGATCTCACTTCGTCCATATTGAGCGAGCCTCGATTCGCGCGCAAGAGTGAGCGAATGTCCTCAATATCCCGCGTGCGCTTCGGATTGTTGACATACGCCTGCAGTTTGAAACCGATCAGGCCCTCCGCGCTGACTACGCGCATCCGGCCCAAACCGGTGTCGTGCTCACTCGCTTGGGCGAGCAGTTGCTGCGATCTGGGGCGATGCGCATAGAGGAAGTCGATACCTTCGTCTCCACGCAGGTAGTTTGCGGCGTCTTCGCTGCGATGAATGCAGCGATAACCCACACCCAGAAGCAGATCGTGCAGTCTGTCGGCATCCGTCGCATCGACGAGGAAATCGACGTCCTGCGTTCCGCGCACAACTTTGTGTACCGCCAAAGCCAGTCCGCCGATCAGCGCGGGCGGCGTCTTGCATTGCGCGAACATCGACAGCGCTTCACGGATTTGCTCAGCGATGCGCGGCACTTACATATTCCTTCGGTACTCCCCACCCACATCGTACAACGCGTGACTGATCTGGCCTTCGCTGTTGTACTTCACCGCTTCCATTAGCTGCGCAAATACGTTGCGGCGCTCTCGCGCGGTCTGCTGCAGCACCTTCAGGCTCTCCGGCGCGAACGGATTGCGGTTCGCGCGAAACGCCTCGACATTCGTGATCTGCTGAGCTTTCTCTTCCTCGGTCGAGCGGATCAGTTCGATCTTGGTGGCGACTTCGCCGGCGTGTTCCTTCGGCAGGAACGTGTTGACGCCGATCAGCGGTAGGCTGCCGTCGTGTTTCTTGTGTTCGTAGTAGAGGCTTTCCTCCTGGATCTTGCCGCGCTGATACATGGTGTCCATCGCGCCGAGTACGCCGCCGCGTTCGCTGATCGCTTCGAATTCCTTGTACACGGCTTCTTCAACGATGTCGGTGAGCTTGTCGATGATGAAGCTGCCCTGCCACGGGTTCTCGCAGAAGTTCAGGCCCAGCTCGCGGTTGATGATGAGCTGGATCGCCACGGCGCGGCGCACGGATTCCTCG
>Ga0157369_10001457_pt1 | contig 29016 bp, 24 predicted proteins | sample C25metaG_FD_113461 | JGI IMG/M metagenome (GOLD analysis project Ga0157369, IMG submission 113461) | Corn rhizosphere microbial communities from Kellogg Biological Station, Michigan, USA - C2-5 metaG | ecosystem: Host-associated > Plants > Roots > Rhizosphere > Soil | place: USA: Michigan... | reverse complement strand
TGACCAGGCGCATCAGAAGCCCAATCTCATCGACGCGATTAAAGTGCTGGTAATCAGCTTTGCGCCCGGAAACGACGCGCTGCATTTGCGCGAGCACAATTTTCAGTGGGCGGGAAAATTGCTGCTGCAAAAAGAGCGTGAGCAGGGCAAAAATAATTAACACCGCTGCGGATTTTTCTACGGCATTAAAATAGAAGAATTGCAATACCACTAACAGAGCAGCAGAGGGGATGATGCCGAAATAAATGCGTCCGGCCGCACTGATACGTTGAAATAAAGATAAAAATGAAAGTAAACCGCGACGAACCAGTAATCCTTTATAAAATTTATAACCTTTAATTTTATTTTCATTAACACGCTGATAAAGCGACGCGCTGGCGTCAATCTCTTCGCGTGCCGGGATATTACGCACTGAGATATAGCCGGTTAATTTCCCTTGCTGGTAGACCGGCGTGACGTTGGCGCGCACCCAGTAGTGATCGCCATTGTGGCGGCGGTTCTTGACGATCCCGGTCCAGCTGTCGCCTTGCTGGAGGGTAAACCACATATCGCCGAAGGCGGCGGGCGGCATGTCCGGGTGGCGAATAATATTGTGTGGCTGACCTTTCAGCTGCTCTTCCGTAAAACCGCTGGCCTCAATAAATGCTGTGTTGGCATAAGTGATATGGCTTTGCGTGTCGGTTGTCGATAATAATGTCGAGTCTTCGTTAAGTAAATATTCGTTTTGTGTAACGGGTGTGTTGCGTTTCATAATAACCCCACGGTGGATCGCGCCATGTATTGCCGCAGGCGCAAAGAGCATAGTCATTTTCTTCATGAAATGTCGTTATTGTTATTGCCCGGGCATTTTCCATTAACTTAGGCGACACGAAAAGCGGTTGGGTTAATTATTTTTTAAGTGGCACTTAAAGAGTGAAGCGCATAATTGTTATTATTATGAAAAATTAAAATGGGCTGCGAAATATCAGCTAGCATTAAGTAAATCCTTAAGCCAAATTGATGGCGGGCGATGTGGAAAGGGGACAAAAAAGCGCAGCGGGGAAAAGAGCTTTTAACATTGGGCTGCGAAGGGTGCGTGAAGGAATGTGTACCATAAAGTCACTTTAATCTGCGATCACGCTAACAGATTGGCCTCTGTTCAGCCAACGGGATGGGCAGGATATTGCTAGACTCCCGCGATGGCATCATCCATTCGGGTTCTTTGTGGGCATTTTGAGGGTAGCATCGCGTGTTAGCGACTTTGATATACCGTAGCCGACTGAATCGGGCATTAATTCCCTCTCAACTGACTACTATCGTCGAGCGAGCAAACCACAGCAACGCAAAGTTGCAGGTGACGGGTATCTTATTGTTCGACGGCGAGTATTTTTTGCAGGTTCTTGAAGGACCGCTGGAGTCAGTTAACAGCGTTTTTGAACGCATCAACAACGATATTCGCCACGGTAATATCGTCGAACTGCTGCGGGACTTTGCGCCGCGCCGCCGTTTTATCGATCGCGGCATGGTGCTGTTTGATCTGCGCACGGTGCAACCTGCGGTGGTGCTACGCGCTGTATTGCGCTTTGGCATGGTGCGCTACAACCAGGCGAGCAGCGATCGGGCCTACAAATTTATCCGCAATTTTATCTCCTCGGCCAATAACAACGGCGGCGTACGCAATACCTCGCCTGACGAGTGGCGCTTTACCCGCAAAGCGTCGCCGTTTAGCCAGGAGACGCTGCCCATGCTCGAGGGGCAGCCCTGTCAGTTCGCCTTCCAGCCGATTATCGAACCGCTGCGCGGCAAAATCTCTTCACTGGAAGCGCTGATCCGCGGGCCAGACGGCGGCAGCCCGCAGGACTATTTCGCGACCATTGCACCGGAGAAACTGCACGAAGCGGATCTCGCCTCCAAAGCGTGGGCGCTGGCGATGGCACGTCGTATTGGCATCGGCAACCACAAAATTGCGCTTAACCTGCTGCCGATGTCGCTGGTCAAGATCCCGGGGGCGGTGGATATGCTCCTTGGGCACATTGCGCGCAATAAGCTCAGCCCCGGGCAGATTATTGTCGAAGTGACGGAAGATGAGGTGATCTCCAGCTATGACGAGTTCACCTGGGCGATCCGCCAGCTGCGCGCGGCGGGGATTGGCCTGGCGATTGATGACTTTGGTTCAGGGTTTGCCGGGCTGTCGCTGCTGGCGAAGTTTCAACCCGATAAGCTGAAAATCGATCGCACTATCGTTACCGATATTCATCTTCATGGTCCGAAACAGGCGATTGTTAAAGCCATTCTCGAGTGCTGTGCCGAGCTGCAAATTAGCGTGGTCGCGGAAGGGGTGGAGAAGGTGGAAGAGTGGTGCTGGCTTGAAGCCGTTGGCGTCGAGCGTTTTCAGGGCTTTCTCTTCGCCCGCCCGCTGCTGAATGGTGTGCCGGCGATTAACTGGCCTGAGCGTATTCCTCTCAATAAAAAACCCTCATAGCACGAAACGCTTAACCGGTTTGGCTTATAGATCATCGTACTTCTATGCTTAACGTATCGACAGTGGATGTGACAAAGGAGCGTGGATGAAAATTAAAAAGCAGCTCGCACGGAAACTGGCACTCGAATCTTCTCTGGGGCGCAGTATTACCTTTTTTATCGTGGCGCTGCTGCTGGCAGGAATGGCAACTACCACCTGGACGCTGACCCGCTCCTGGGAGCGTGCGGTCGAGGATATTGAGCGCGATGCGGTTAACCTGTCGATCTCGCAGGCGCGTCAAGCGGAAGATACTTTTCTCCAGGCGGAGCTGGTGCTGCGCGACATTCGCCGTAATCTGCCGGTAGAGAACGTTGACCAGATCAACGCACCCCAGTTTGATATCTATCTCGCCGATCTGAAATCCCGCCTGCCGCAGTTGCATGGCCTGATGGTCTATGACGCTCAGGGCAATATGAAGTCAACGTCGTTTGGCAAAATCCCGGTGATGTCAAACAACAGCGACCGCGAATATTTTGTTTATCACCGCCGTAATGGTCACGGTAGCGTGCACATTGGTCATGTGATCCGTAGCCGCACGACCGGCGATTTAGTGATCCCGGTGTCGTTACGCATCAGCGACAAAGCGGGCGGTTTTGAAGGCATCCTGCTGGCGACGGTGCGCATCGACTACTTCCGCCATTTTTATGCTTACTTTGAGCTTGGTCAGCGCGACATGCTGGCGCTACTGAATATTGACGGCACCGCGCTCTATGTGCGCCCGTATGGTGACGAGATCATCAACCGCAATCTCTCTGCCAGCCCGCTCTTTACACGGGAGCTGGCGCGAAAAGATCGCGGTAACGGTACCTGGATCTCCGCGCTCGATCACGTTGAACGCACTTATGGCTTTGCCCGGCTTGAACGCTATCCGCTGGTGGTCGCTGCCGGTTACGACAGACCGGCGCTGTGGAACAGGTGGTTGCAGGAGAGCCTGCCGGATCTGGTGCTTAACGGTATGCTGCTGCTCGGCACCCTGTTGATGGGGTCGATTATCTTTCGCCAGGTGCGGCTCAATGTACGCAATCAGACCGAGCTTGCGGTGCTGCGTGATGAGCTGACCAGTATCAACCATACACTGCAATTGATGGCGCTGGCCGATGGGCTGACAGGGCTTGCGAACCGTCGCCAGTTCGATCTCTTTTTAAATAAAAGCCTGAAGGCCTCTGCGCTGACGCAAAAACCGGTAGCGCTGATTATGATCGATATCGACTACTTCAAGCGCTATAACGATTTTTACGGCCATGTTGCCGGGGATAACTGTCTGCGGATGGTGGGTGAGATCCTGCAAAAGCTGAAACTGAGACCGAATGATTTGATTGCTCGCTACGGCGGGGAGGAGTTCGCGATTGTTCTGCCGGATACTGGCCCTGAAGCGGCGCTGTTTGTTGCCCGTCAGGCAGTGACCGCGGTGCGCAATGCGCAGATCCCGCACGTCAAGACCAGCGCACAGCAGAGCATTGTGACCATCAGCGCTGGCTGTTATAGCCTGGTTGCCGATCAAAATTATGATGATGCCATTCGCCTGAAAGAGGGGGCGGATAAGGCGCTCTACCAGGCGAAAATCGATGGGCGCGACCGGGCGCTCTCCGCCTCCTGATATGAGCCCTTGCCGGGTGGCGCTGCGCTTACCCGGCCTGGAACTGCAAATTCCCGTAGGCCTGATAAGACGAAGTCGCCATCAGGCATCTTGCCGGATGGCGCTGTGCTTACCCGGCCTGGAACTGCAATTCCTGTAGGCCTGATAAGACGAAGTCGCCATCAGGCACCTTGCCGGATGGCGCTACGCTTATCCGGCCTGGGACGACCAAATCCAATACCTGCATCATCATCGACTACCCTTAATGTTTCTAATGAAGCTGCAAGGAGAGAGCACGATGAGCATGAAGACCAGCGATTTCTTCGTCCAGCGCCTGAAAGAGTGGGGCGTGACACGTATTTATGGTTACCCCGGAGATGGCATCAACGGCGTGCTCGGGGCAATTCAGCGCGCGAATAAATCCGGCGACGGCATTGAGTTTATCCAGGTTCGCCATGAAGAGATGGCGGCGTTTATGGCGGTTGGCCATGCTAAATTTACCGGCGAACTGGGGGTCTGTCTCTCGACCGGCGGCCCGGGGGCAACCCATATGCTGACCGGCCTCTACGACGCCAAAATGGATCACGCCCCGGTGCTGGCGATTGCCGGCCAGGCAGAGACTACCGCGCGCGGAGCAAGCTATCAGCAGGAGATGAATCTCGATCGCGTCTTCTCTGATGTCGCCAACTTTGTCCAGGAAGCCGCGACTCCTGCGCAGGTGCGTCATCTGGTGGATCGCGGTGTGCGCGTGGCAATGGCGCAGAATGGCGTCGGGGTGGTTATTATCCCGAAAGATGTGCAGGACGAACCCTGGCAGGCTCCGCAACATGCCCACGGCTTTACCCACTCCGGCTCGGGCTATCAGCGCCCGCGCGTTATTCCTCATCAGGTCGATTTGCAACGTGCCGCAGATGTGCTGAATGCCGGTAAAAAAGTGGCCATTCTGATTGGTGCTGGCGCACGCAATGCAGCGGTGGAAGTGGTGCAGGCGGCGAATGTGCTGGGTGCTGGCGTGGCGAAAGCGCTGCTCGGTAAAGATGTCCTCCCCGACGATGCGCCGTTTGTTACCGGCTCGATTGGTCTGCTTGGCACCGAACCCTCGTGGAAACTGATGCAGGAGTGCGACACGCTGTTGATGATTGGCAGCGGTTTCCCGTGGACCGAATTTTTGCCGGCGGAGGGCAGCGCCCGCGCCGTGCAGATTGATATCGACCCGGCAATGCTGGGGCTGCGCTATCCCTGCGAAGTTAATCTCCACGGCGACTCAGCAGAGACGTTACGCGCCTTGCTGCCGCTGCTGGAGCAGAAAACCGACCGTAGCTGGCAGGAGTCGATTGCGAAAAATGTGCAGAGCTGGTGGGAGCTGATGGAGCAGCGCGCGATGGCACCGGCGAACCCGGTTAACCCGCAGCGCGTGGTGTGGGAGATGTCTCCGCTGCTGCCGGATGACGCGATTGTCACTTCCGATTCAGGTTCCTGCGCCAACTGGTTTGCCCGCGATTACCGCGTTAAGCAGGGGCAGCGCGCGTCGCTCTCCGGCGGGCTTGCCTGTATGGGCGCGGCGGTGCCATATGCGATTGCAGCGAAATTTGCCGCACCGGAGAAGGTGGTTGTCGCGCTGGTGGGCGATGGGGCAATGCAGATGAACAATATGGCAGAGCTGATCACCATTCAGAAGTACTGGCAGCAGTGGGCGAATCCGCGGCTGGTGATTTGCGTCTTCAATAACCAGGATCTTAACCAGGTAACCTGGGAGCAGCGGGTAATGGAGGGCAATCCGCGCTTTGAAGCGACCCAGCAACTGCCGGATGTCCGTTATGCCGAGTTTGCGCAATCGCTGGGGCTGGGCGGTATTTTTGTTGATAACCCGGACGCGCTTTCAACCGCCTGGCAGCAGGCGTTGCAGTCCGACCGCCCGGTGGTGCTGGAGGTGAAGACAGATCCGGAAGTCGCGCCGTTGCCGCCGCATATTACCTTTAAGCAGGCGAAAGCCTTTATGGCCTCAATGGCGAAGGGAGATCGCGGTGCCGTGCAGGTGATTAGCGATACCGCCAGCCAGTTGTTCCATAAGAAGTGATGAAAAAGCCCGGCGAGAATGATCTCACCGGGCTTTTGTCAGACTGCCTGATGGCGGCTCCGCCTTATCAGGCCTACGCGGTGTTGTAGGCCGGGTAAGCGTAGCGCCACCCGGCAAACAGTGCCTGATGGCGGCTTCGCCTTATCAGGCCTACGTGGTGTTGCAGGCCGGGTAAGCGCAGTGCTATCCGGCAAGCAATGCCTGATGGCGGCTTCGCCTTATCAGGCCTACGCAGTGTTGTAGGCCGGGTAAGTGCAGCGCCACCCGGCAAGCAATGCCTGATGGCGGCTTCGCCTTATCAGCCCTGGAGAGTGTGTAACTCAAATCTTCTGCAAAAAGGCCAGCAGATCGTTGTTAAGCTGATCCTGATGGGTAACGGCAAAGCCGTGCGGGCCATTGTCATAAACCTTCAATTCGGCACCGGGGATCATCTCGGCTGAGAGCTTACCGGTCGCTTCGAACGGTACCACCTGGTCATTGCTGCCATGAATCACCAGCGTCGGCACATCCACTTTTTTAATGTCTTCGCGGAAGTCGGTTTCTGAGAACGCGGTGACGCAATCAATCGTCCCTTTCAGCGACGCCAGCAGGGCAATATTCAGGGTGTGCGTCAGTACGCCGTCAGACACTTTCTGCCCGGCGTTAAGCCCATAAAACGGTGTGGCAAAGTCGCTAATAAACTGCGCGCGATCTTTACGCAGACCCTCTTTGATCTCATCAAAAACGCTCTTATCGACGCCTTCTGGGTGGTCGTCCGTTTTGCCAAAAATAGGCGTAACGGCGCCCAGCAGCGCCAGGCCAGCCACGCGCGAGGTGCCATAACGGCCAATGTAGCGCGCCACGTCGCCGCCGCCCATGGAGAAGCCGACCAGCGTGACATCATGCAGATCCAGCGCGGTGATCAGATCGTTGATGTCGGAAGCAAAGGTATCGTAGTCATAGCCGTTCCACGGCTGCCCGGAACGGCCAAAGCCGCGACGGTCAAAGGCGATAACCCGGTAACCGCGCTCGGCGAGGAAGTTGAGCTGGCTGTCCCACATATCACCATCCAGCGGCCAGCCGTGGCTGAACAGCACCGGTTTACCTGAACCCCAATCTTTGTAGTAGATCTGCGTTCCATCTTGCGTTTTGATAGTACTCATTGCCTTACCTCATTGTTGAGTGGTGACACATTCTTGCTGGTTATTCATTAATGTTCGTATCGCGGCTGATTCGCCTCGCGTTTCGAATCACTACCGTAAAACTGTAGCAGCCCATCGCGCGCGTGCAGAGCATGCGGATGGAATCGGAGAATACGTAAGGAGATAAGGATGAAGATCAGGCTGGCACAACCCGATGAGGCACCGGCTATCTGGCGCATTCGCAATGCGGCGATTCGCCACGGCTGCAAAGGGATCTATAGCGATGAGGTTATTGCCGCCTGGACGCCGGAGACGATGCCGCAGGGGCAGGTAATGATGATTAACGAGAACCCCTTTTATATCGCGCTATCAGAAGAGGGGCAGCCGGTAGCGACCGGCTTTCTCGATATTGCCACTGGCAGCATCGAGGCCATTTTTACCCTGCCGGAGTGGGAAGGCCACGGGCTGGCAACGCGCATTATGGATGCTCTGAAACAGGAGGCACTCAGGCGTGGCTTTAGCCATCTGACGCTTGCGGCAACGCCCAATGCCTGCAACTTCTATCAAAAGCGCGGGTTCACGGTGGTGCGGGAGAGTGTGTATCACTCGAAGCTGGCGGGAGCGGATCTGAACTGCATTGATATGATCTGCGATTTGGCTAAGACCGCGTGTAAAACATAAGAGGGAGAAAAGGGGCGTTTCCGCCCCTGATCGTGCTTATCTGATGATTTTTATGCTCTTCGACAGGGGTTCAATTACCGTCGAGACCATAATAAAGCAGAGCGCGCAGAAGCCGGTCATTGCCATAAACACCGCATCCCAGTTCCAGGTGTCCAGAATCACGCCAACCAGCAGCGGCATACACATTCCGCCGAGCTGCCCGCCCATGTTGATAACGCTGTAGGCCACCGGATAGATCTCTTTACTGGCGCGGCCCATGGCATAAACGGAGTAGGCCGAGTAGCCCAGCGACAGCATCAGCCCCAGCCCCAGCATAAAGAGCATCAGCGAGAGGACTATTTTGCTCTCCGGCGCATAGACCAGCGAATACATGGTGAAGATAGTGGCGCCGGCGCTTAGCAGCATCAGCGGTTTGCGGCGTTTATTTAACACCCGGTCCGACAGCACGCCGCCGAGAAAATTGCCTAATACCGTGCCAAGGAAGGGGGCCGCCGCCAGCACGGCGGAGCTGGTTAAGTCGAAACCGCGTTCGGTGATCAGATATTTGGGCAGCCAGGACATCAGCACGCTGACGATGCCGACCATCGAAAAGTAGCCCAGCGCCACGCCATAGATATCCCAGCAGCGAAACACCTGTTTCGAGGTAGTGAGCTCGTCCACCTGCCTGGTGCGGATCAGCTTATCCAGCCAGCCATATTTCAGCGTGTTCTGTTGCACACTCTGGGTTACCGCCGTCGACTCTTCGCGAATATAGGCCACCTCCTGCGCATTCACGAAGCGGCTCTCTTCCGGCTTGTTACGCACCATGAGATACCAGAACAGCGAGAGCAGGATGCCGGGAATGGCGAAGAAGACAAAGATATAGCGCCAGCCCCAGGTCATGATTATCCAGGCGCAGAGGGCGGGCACAATCAGTGGGCCAAACTTGGATCCCGCGAGAAACAACCCGGTTGCGGTGCCTTTCTCTTTCGCCGGAAACCACTGATTGATGGTGGCCGTTGAGCCAATCACCACCGGCGCTTCGCTGATGCCCACCAGGCAGCGCAGCAGCTTCAGCAACCAGACACTATTTACCACGCCCATAAAGCCGGTAAATATCGAGGTGAGCAGCATGCCGAGAGCGAAAATATTGCGCATGCCATAGCGTTTAATTAAGTAGCCGGCAGGGATTTGAAAGAAGGCATAACCGGCAAAGAACAGGCTAATAAGCACGCCAGCCATGGTGTTGGAGAGATTAAACTCATCCTGAATAAACGGGATGGCAAAGCCAATATTGGCGCGATCCGCATTGGCGACGGTGTAGATGACAAAAATAAAGCTCATCACCCACCATCTATAGTGCGTCATTTTTGGACTGACTGTTTTGTTATCCATAATAGGTAATTCCGTAGGGTTTATTATTTTTTATCGCCGCAAAAATCAAATTCGCTGTAAGGACGCGCGCGTGAAAGGGCGCTTAAAAGCTGCGGCTCAATGGTTTCCCGTATACCAGAGGCGACGGTTAACAGTGCTTCAAGAGAAATTCCGGTGTTGATGCCCATGCGGTTAAACATATTTACCGCGTCTTCCGTGGCGCAATTTCCCGCAGCGCCTGGAGCGAAAGGACAACCGCCCAGCCCGCCCACCGCCGTTTCGAAACGCCTGATTCCGTTCTGATAACCGACCAACATATTGGCGAGCGCCATGCCGTGGGTGTTGTGCATATGCAGGGCGAAATCGACGTCCGGGAAGCGCAGCTGCACGCTTTGCAGCACCCGCGCGGTCTGGCGTGGATTGGCAACGCCAATGGTGTCGCACAGGGTGACGCGGCGGATGCCCAGTTGATAGGCGGAGTCGATGATCTCCAGCAGGGTGTTGCTATCCGTTGCGCCAATAAAGGGGCAACCGAACGCTGTCGCCAGCGACAGCGTGATCGTTAATTCCGGCCAGCGGTGGCGAATCGCATGGAGATCCTCCAGTGACTCCTGATGGCTGCGATTGATATTGGCCCGGTTATGCGCCGGGCTGACCGATATCACATAGTTGATGTGCTTAATCTGATGCTGATGCGCTAACTGCGCACCTTTACTGTTAGGCACTAATACCCAGGGCGTTATCTGCGGATGTTTAGCCAGCACATGGGCGATAACATCACCCGCATCTGCCATTTGCGGGATCGCTTTCGGGCTGACCAGCGAGGTTATTTCGATCTGGGTTAAGCCTGCGTCAACGAGTTTATCGATGATCAGCGTTTTTAAATCCGTGTCGATAAATGATTTAATATTTTGAAAACCATCGCGCGGGCCTACTTCGGTAATCTGAATAGCTGTTGGCATCGTTATCTCCTTATAAAACGCCTGTCTGAATAAGCTCTGCGATCTTTTCATCGGAGTAGCCCAGCAGCTCTTTTAATACTTCGTGGTTGTGCTGGCCGAGAGTCGGGGCAGGGAAGCGAATCGAGGCTTTCTTATTGGTGAATTTGACCTGGTTTCCGGTCATGGTGATTTTTCCGGCGACCGGATGGTCAATATCGACGAACATCTCGCGCGCTTTGGCAATATGCGGATCTTGTGTGACGCGATCGATGGTATTAATCGGTGCGGCGGGAATACCGGCTTCCAGCAGGCGCTCGACGATGCGGTCAATAGGCAGCGTGCGCGTCCAGGTCTCAATAATAGGTTTCAGTTCTGCATGATGAGTGACGCGATCGATATTGGTGCGGAATTGTTCATCTTCCAGCGCCGGAATATTGAGCGTCTGTTTCAGCAGGCCATAGAGTTTGTCGTTGCCGCAGGCGATGATGACGTAGCCATCTTGCGCTTCGAAGGAGTCATAGGGGTAGATGGCTTCGTAACGGTTGCCGATACGTGTCGGAATACGCCCGGTATTCAGGTAGATGATATTGATGATCTCAAGGGAAGAGACCATCGAGTCAACCAGCGCAATATCGACTTTATCGCCAACGCCAGTTTTCAGGCGGTTCGCATAGGCCGCCAGCACGCCGATGGCGCAGCTCATGCCGCCGACCACATCCGCAATTGCCGTGCCGGTACGGGTTGGCGGCGTGTCTTGCCAGCCGGTAGTGCTCATCAGCCCGCTCATCGCCTGGCCGATAATGTCGTAACCTGCGCGCCTGGAGTAGGGTCCGGTATGGCCAAATCCAGAGACGGCGCCATAAATAATCGCCGGGTTAACTTTGCGCAACTCTTCGTAACCGAGACCGAGCTTTTCCATTACGCCGGGGCGATAATTCTCAAGAACAATATCGCTATTGCGCACCATCTCGAGAAAAATAGCACGGCCTTCTTCTGATTTTAAATTAAGTGTGATGCCGCGCTTGTTTCTATTTAAGTTCATAAAGTAGGCGCTTTCACCATTTATTTGCGGTGCATTAGCGCGTGAATCATCGCCTCTGCCCGGTAATTCAACTTTAATCACATCGGCACCAAAATCGGCCAGCATCATACCGCAATAGGGGCCTGCTAATACGCGAGTTAAATCGAGAACCCGCACGCCGGATAATACACCTGCCTGATGACTCATAATTTATTCCTTTAACGTTAAGAATGAATGTGTGGGTTTTTATTGCACCCATCAAAGAGTAATCAAGATGTATGCCAGAAATGATGTGCATTAATGCGATTTTTAACTTATTGATAATTAATTGATTTTAAGAACAGTAATGATCTGAATGGCGTAATAGATTCATAGCAATTGTGTTAGCAATTTCAAATGTGTTATTCAGTTAATAAGATAACAACAAAGCGAATCGAAAATATGAAACATAAATCATTGCCAAATTTAGCGTTAATTACACCTTATCCTTACTTAGCGGATGTCGTAATTGCACAGTGCGCCGGTTTATTTAATTGTCATGTTTATCATGGCAGCCTGGAAAAAGCGGCGACCATTGCGCGCACGCTCGATAAAGAGTATTACGATGTGATCCTGAGCCGGGGCGGAACCGCAGAGTATATTGCCCGCGCGACAGATATTCCTGTCGTCACAATTCAGATGTCGGTTTCTGATTTACTGAAAGCGTTAATTCCGCTTAAAGATTGTCAGCGTCCGATTGCTTTTTTCAATTATCAGCGCTATTTATCCGATGTTGTGCTGCTGGCATCCTCCCTGAATATCGTTATCGATGAGTTTGTCTTTATTTCTCATGAGGATATGACATCACAACTGGAGCAGTGTTATGCCAGGCACTACACCATCGTGGCGGGGGGATGCCCGGTGACCGAAACGGCACGGCACTATCAGATGCAGGGGATTTTGATTGAAAACGGGGTGGAGTCAGTTAATAGCGCCCTGCGAGAGGCGCTGGCCATCGTTGAGACAACCAGACGTAAAATGCTGGATATGACGCGGCTGGAGATTATTTTGTCCTCCATCACCGAGGGGATTATCGTCACCAATGAAAACAATGATATTCAGCTCTTCAATAAAGCGGCTGAAAACATCATTGGGATAACCGCTCCGCAGGCGCTGGGAAAACAGATTGATGCCGTTATTAAAAACACGCGCATTAATCAGGTGCTGCTATCGAAGTCGCCGGAGATCCGCGAACTGCAGGAGCTGGAAAACACCTCAATCATTACCAGCCGCGTACCGATGTTTATGGGGAAAAACTGTATCGGCGTGGTCTGCTCATTTACCGATACGCCGCAGATCCAGAAAGTTGAGCGCATTATTCGCGGCAAATTACACAAGAAGGGCTTTAATGCCCGCTATACCTTCGATCATATCCTGACCGCCGACAGCGCAATGCAGGCAGTGAAAAAGCTGGCGCAGGTCTATGCGCGAACCGATTCGCCGGTAATGATCTATGGCGAGTCCGGTACCGGTAAGGAGCTGTTTGCCCAAAGTATTCATAACCACAGTAACCGCAAAAGCGGCCCGTTTGTGGCCATCAACTGCGCCGCCATTCCGGAGAGTTTACTGGAGAGCGAACTGTTTGGTTATGAAGGCGGATCCTTCACCGGCGCAAAGCGGGAAGGGAAGGAGGGCCTGATTGAGCTGGCGCATCGGGGCACGCTTTTTCTCGACGAAATTGGCGAGCTGCCATTGCCGATCCAGAGCCGGCTGCTGCGTGTTCTTCAGGAGTATGAAATCATGCATATCGGCGGGAAAGATATTATTCCCGTTGATGTGAGAATCATTGGCGCAACCAATCGCGCGCTCTCCAGCATGGCCGGGGAGGGATGCTTTCGCCGCGATCTCTTTTATCGGCTCAATGTTTTGCCTTTGACCGTGCCGCCGCTGCGCGAACGTGCAGGTGATTTCCGTTACCTGGCGAGTAAGTTTTTGTGTGACGCGGCGGCAGAACATCTGCTCGGGCAGTTTATCGATTTTTTCGCGGCGTACGCCTGGCCGGGCAACGTGCGCGAGATGCGGTTTATCATTGAGCGGTTGGCGCTGCTCTCCGTCGGGTTTCCGCATTACTCATTGCCGGAGATGCTGTCGCTTACCGGATCAACTTTTTCCGCTGCGCCAGCGCCGCAACCCAACGCGCCGCTGCAGGTCAATCTGACCAAAGGCTCACTGAAAGAGATCACCAAAGATGTGGAGCGCCAGGTGATACGGTTTTATCTTGACCGGTATCAGCAGAATCAGGAGCAAGCCGCGTCTACGCTGGGCATCAGCAAAATGAGTTTATGGCGAAAGCTGAAGGGAAAAGCCATTAATCCTGCGGGGGGAGGCGTGGAGTGAGTGCACAAGCGCCGCAGCAAAGCGGCGCTGCCGTGTGCGATTAACGCTTACGCTTTTTTATCGCCATAACGATAAAAACGACAAGCAGTGCACCGCAAATCATTCCTAATGTATGCATCTCTTCCTCTTATCTCTCTATAACACCTGTTTCAGGCAAGCAGCGAAGTATAGTCAGTAACGCCTTAAGATAATACCTGGCCTCCTATAATCAGGGGGCATCCGTAATTATGTTTCTTTGCAGATAGTGACGCTGCGTAATTAAACCTCTCTGGTCAGGTTGCCACCAGAAATATTCCGCTTTATGGTTAGTTTTTTCTGACAGAAGGGAAGGTCATGTTCGTTTTATTGCATAAACTGTCGCGGCAGATACCCGCGCTAATTCTTTTCTGGTGCATTAACTGGGTCATTACGCTCATTCTGCTCGCCATTGCCAATAAAACCCATCACCCGTCCCTTGTCGGCGCGGCGGTCTGGTTCAATATGCTGTGGGTCTGCGCATATATCACCGAATACAAGGGGAGCGCACTGTTTCATGCGCAGGAGAGCAAGCGTCAGAAGCGTTTTCTGCCGCGCCAGCAATACAGCAAAGTGAAAGTGCTTGTGTCGATGGCGCGAGCAACAACGCTGTTGCTTTCGGCATGTTTTCTGCTGGCGATCGCCCATGCTTTCAGCTTCGCGAAGTCAGTGACGAATTTAATAACTGGTTTTTAAACCATGCCGCGTTTTATGAAACTGGAGCAGATTATGGATGACAACCAAACGCTGTGCGCGAAGCTTCGCGCACGTGAGCGGCAGTTGCATTGCCCGGAAAACCGTAACCAACTCAGCGTGGTCGACGAATTGTTGCATGAACACTTTTTTGAGATTGGTCGCTCAGGTAGACGTTACGACAGAGCGCAGGTTGTTGATGCGCTGATCAACGACGCGCCGGAAGATGAAATCCACGCGGAGGATTTTGCAGTTACAGTGCTGAGCGAAGGATGCGCGTTACTGACGTATCGTAGTTTTGCTCTTAATGCTCAAGGCGAGATCGCCAGACCAACGCTGCGGGCTTCGATATGGGTCAAAACAGGTGAAGCGTGGCAATTGCAGTTTCATCAGGGTACGCCAGAGGCGTGTTGATAGCACTTTTATGTTGAAAAGGCCGCTGTGATATATTTCCCACAGCGGTCTCTTTAAAACAACATAATTATACGAGCTAACATTTGTAATATTTTTCTTTTATTTTTATCTGTTTTCGCCAAACGCGATTGTGTAGACATAACGCTACTGAGCGATAAAAAATAGAGGAGTTGAGCCACTTGCAGTTAAGCAACAGAAAAATAACGCCTAACAAAGAACTTATTTGCGGCGTGTAGTTGGAAATATTATCCAGGAGTAATGAAAGAAAAGATGCGCAAAAAAAGATAATGGCTACGATGCCTGTTAACGCAATTAGAGAAAGGTACAGCTTATAACTAATAAGAGACCCGCGCGCGGTAGCAAACATCGTGGTAACGATCAATATGGTATAGGCAATCGCTCCAAAGAATACGCCCGCTAAGAGTTTATATTCCGGTATCATTAACCACTTAAAAATAAAAGTAAAAACAGAGACTTGCGACATTGCGTAACAAAAAATTGCAAGAATCGTGCTTATACCTAACGGGATCCCCGTCATATGTATCCCTACGGGATTACCTAGTCTATTCTTCAATCCGTTTTTTATCTCTTCAAGCCGCAACGGATCCTGGGTTGCCATTTTTTTGGTAACCACGGTGCTCAAGGCAAGGCTTTTTTTTATATAGTTCATCATTGAACGATTAATTAAATCCTGTGGATGCGAATGATTGTATTAAGCCAATAACGTATTTACCAGAGCTTGTTACGTTTTGTGGGTTTTTTATGGTGCCTGATAAGGCGCTACCAAAAAAAGCAGATGAATTAGCAACTGCATTCATTAACTCTCTCTGCAGTAAATTTTGCAGAGCTTCAGAAGGATAACGCTTGGGATAAATGCCTGCTTTCATGACAGCCTTAACCCCAGAAGATGATATGCCTGGGTTACGAATTCGGATAATTTCTTCAGTTAAACGTTTTCTGTCAGCCCTGCTCATTGTTTGCAGTAAAGTTCGCATGTTGCTCTTAGAGGAACTCTTAAGCAACCGATAAGTAATGCTAGCGCTTTTTAAACCAGCGCCAGCACCTGCCAAAGAAATAAGATCTAAGGCAGTGTTTGTAGCGGTATACCATTCACTGGAATCCAGCCATGCAATGTAATCATCATGACCAACGGCTATTAAAGAGAGCCGCCCTATACCATTAAGGCATTGAATACCTGTAGCGATACCGCCTGCAGCGATAACATATGCTACCAGCCCGGATGCTCCTGCGCTTATAGGAATTGCCGCGCCAGCTCCAGCAGCTAGTACGAGAGTAACGATTGCAGCACCACAGGATATTGCTGTTGAGCCAATTTCCGTCGTTAAAGAGGGTGCTTGAATAGTTTTTGCCATCGCCTGAGTTGCGTCATTCGACGAGGAAGAATTAACTTTTGTAACCACAACATGACTTACTGAGCTTTGATTGGTTGTTGCAACCCGTCTGGAGGGCCTTACCAGCCACTGGCGATTACCATCCGAATAGATAATTCCCGCCTGATTAAAATTACGGGAACAGTCCAGGTGTCTAGCAAGACATTCGAAATCAAAATCTTCACCAGAGGTAAGGCCAAGGCTACGGGCAAAACCATAATCGGGGAGAGTATCACCTGAGAATTGCTGTGGAAATGTCATTACTTATCTCCATATCTGACAGCGCTTATGATCCAATATGTTAAGAGTAAATGCCGTTATGAAGCAAAAACCTAAGAATAATCCGAATGGCTAGCATGATAGGGAAGTGGAAAGAGGTTTAAATAGCCCAGGCGGAGTTTCATATACAAATAGTATTTAAACCAGTATGGCAAGATGTAGAGCTTCGATAAAACTAATACGCCAGCACAAATGCTGGCGTATTGTGAAGTCTAACAACAAACGGGTAAGAAAAGAGAAAGAATCATCGATACATAACGGAGGTCAAACTCAGAACTGATGCTCAGTGAAGGTGCATGCTGGCAATACAACCAAAAGCAAAAAAAGCAAAATCAAAATGCTGAGATTAATGCTGATTCAGGGTCGAACAGGTGTATAAGGCATCACAATGAACAGATATTACCAACGCCATTAAAGTCCCAGAAAGTAATAGCTCTTATTTTGGTGCGCATAATGTATATTATGTTAAATTGAATATTTGGTTATCCATCCAGACTCTCAGTTATCTCAAGCTTATCGCCCCGGCCATGTTGTTCCCTGCTCCACTCATCCTTCCGGTCGGCAATGAGTCAAACCTCATATCAGCCGACGGGTTACGCACTCCTTATTAAAGATGTATTTCTTTGCTGAATCCGCCTCACTGCTACCGTGGAAAACTTCACCATAAAAAAGCCGGGAAAATCCCCGGCTCTTTTTTGCGTATCGTCAGAGAATGCCCATCTTCCTGGTCTCATCGATCCAGGGCCTGAACTCCTCCAACAAGTTGTCATAGAGTTTTTCGTCACTCATGGTGCCGAAATCATCCATCGCAAAGAAATCGGTGTTATCTACCCGGCGATCGGTAAAGTCATCCAGATTTTCGAGAATGCCGTAGTTCGAACCGCCAAGGCCGACGAACTTCCAGAAGATCGGATAGTTTGCGGAGCGACGAATCGCCTCTTTAATCTCGCGCGTCTTGCTGATGCCGCCATCGGTAATAAAGACCACGTAAACCGGCAGTTTGGACTCTTTGAAGTAATCGACGATCTCTTCCATCACCGGCGGCTCATTATTCACACCGCCCAGCCCCGGCAGGATCTCAAACATCGTACGCTTGCCGTTCTTGCGTATTGTCTCGACGTAATCGTCAAGATTATCCAGCGTGACGTTGGGGTATTTTTTATGTTTCTTGCCGAACGCCCACAGATCCATCTCGCCGTCATCATCAAACTGAACGGCAAGCACCGCGATGCGATCGAGTACAGCCTGGACGTTACCTTTGTTAAATTGCCCGCTCATTGAGCCGGAAGCATCCAGAACAAACGCAACGTTTGCCTGCAGCGTATCCAGTTTATTCTTCGTCAGGCTGACCGTGGCTTTCTTCGCCAGGCTAACCAGCCGCGGCGATTTATCTTGCAGCTTTTTCTCAAGGCTAATGCGCGTCGGCGCCGGCGCTGGCGTTGAAGGTTGCGCGGCAGGCTGGGCAACATCCACACCATAGCTGACGGCTAATGGTTCAAGCCCGCCGTTAAAGCCCTGCCCCATTGCACGTAATTTCCAGGCGCTATTGTGGCGATAGACTTCAGCCAGAATGATCGCTTTTTCGCTGCGTCCTGCGGTTTCAACGTGAAAATCCGCAATGCCCTGAGCCTCAATGCTTAACTGGCTCAGGGCATCAATGCTTTCGCTGCCGTCAATGACGACCGTGAAGCTAATCTTGCTAACGCTGGCGGGAACCCGATCGAGCGCGATCGTGACGCTAGACTGCTGCTGCCCGAGCGCCAGTTTGACCGCGCCCTCCGCAGAGGTGAGATTATTGAAGAAGATAAAGTCGGCATCGCCGCTCACTTTTCCCCCGGCATTGAGCATAAACAGGCAGGTATCGACTTCGCTCTTAAACTCTGCCCGTCCCGTGTAGTTGAGGTTCAGAGTGATGAGGTTCTCCGCCAGCGGCGTGTTTTGTCCCGGTTGTAATCTCATACGTGTTGTCCTTATCAATAACTCTGCTCCCTGCCCTCAGACATGCGGGTGTGCCTGAAGCGCTGAAGCGGATTCATCTCTTTTGCGTCGTTAAGGAGGTGATAGCGCAGATGCCACAATAGCCATAAAAATTGTAAACGCGGCAACGCTTTAAATATAAGAAGCAAATAAAAACCCCGGCTTACTCTCCGGGGTTTTATATTTTTATAGCGTTTAGATATTCACGCCATGTTGGGAAGCAAGCGCAGCCAGACCGCCAGCAAAGCCCTGCCCAACGGCTTTGAATTTCCACTCTGCGCCGTGGCGATAGAGCTCGCCGAAGATCATCGCAGTTTCAGTGGACGCATCTTCAGAGAGATCGAAGCGAGCAATTTCAGTGCCGTTGTCGTTGTTGTAAACGCGCATGAAGCTGTTGCTCACCATACCGAAGTTCTGTTTACGCGCTTCGGCTTCATAGATGGTTACCGCGAACACCAGTTTTTTGATGTCAGCAGAGACTTTGGTCAGATCGATTTTGACCTGCTCATCATCACCGTCGCCTTCGCCGGTACGGTTGTCACCCTGGTGCTCGATTGCGCCGTCAGGGCTGGTTTTGTTGTTGAAGAAGATGAAATGGGCGTCTGACAGCACTTTACCGTCATCACCAACTGCGAATACGGAGGCGTCCAGGTCGAAACCCTGACCGTCAGTTACACGTGCATCCCAACCCAGACCGACCATGGCGATATTCATGGTAGGTGCTTCTTTAGTCAGAGATACGTTACCGCCTTTAACGAGAGAAACTGCCATTTTTAGCTCCTGCTAACAGTTGTGTTTGGGCTGAATAATCAGCCCATGTATGAGATCAAGATGCGTTGATGCCGTACTGAGCACAAACGGATGCCAGGCCACCAGCATAACCCTGGCCGACCGCGCGGAATTTCCACTCGCCATTGTGGCGATAGAGTTCACCAAACAGCATCGCGGTTTCGGTTGAGGCATCTTCGGTCAGATCGTAGCGAGCCACTTCAGTCTGGTTATCATCATTAACCAGGCGAATGAACGCGCCGGAAACCTGGCCGAAGCTCTGGCGACGCGCCTGCGCGTCATGAATTGTCACCACGAAGATGATTTTGTCGACGTCAGACGGCACCGCATCCAGTTTGATTTTCAGCGATTCATCATCACCGTCGCCCTCACCGGTACGGTTATCACCGGTATGGGTTACGGAGCCGTCAGAAGAGGTTAAGCTGTTATAAAAAATGAAATCGGCGTCACCGCGCACTTTGCCGTTAGCGGCCAGCAGAAAAGCTGACGCATCCAGGTCAAAGTCCTGACCATCAGTCGAGCGCGCATCCCAGCCAAGGCCCACCAGGACATTTTTCATTGACGGCGCGGCTTTACTCAGGGATACGTTCCCACCTTTGGAAAGAGAAACACTCATAAAATAACCTCTCAAATTGTTGTGGATTTAGCGTAATACGTGAGGGGATTAACTCCCCTTTTCCTCTGAATCGGGTTTCGCCGGGAACATCACGCTGGCGATAATGCCCAGCGCCAACACACCCAGTACAACATACAGGCTGGTCGTCGCCGAAATGCTGTAGCCATGGTGCCAGATGTGGTCGGTGGCATTAAGGCCAAGCTTCGCTGCGATAAAGAACAGCAGAACGATAACCGCCTTCTCCAGATGAACCAGGTACTGCTTCAGCGCTTCGAGCACGAAGTAGAGCGTACGCAGGCCGAGGATAGCAAACATCATGGCGCTATAAACAATCAGCGGTTCACGGCTAACAGCAATAATGGCCGGGACAGAGTCGAATGCAAACATAACATCCGAAAGTTCAACGACGGCCACACACAGGAACAGCGGTGTTGCATACAGGGCGGCTTTCTTACCGCGGCCGATGGTCACATCACTGTTTTCTGGTTTTGCCAGTTCCGCATCCACTTCCTTCTGATTAAGCAGGAAGGCATGACCCTTCAGCTTTGGCCAGATCGGGAAGAAGCGTTTCACCATGCGGTACGCCAGATGCTGGGAGTAGTCCTCGATTTCATCATCGTCGTCGCCGCTTTTCAGCATCATCACCGCAGTCCAGGCCACAATAATGGCGAAAACCACTTCAACGTATGGACCAAGGCTCAGCAGGCTGGTACCAATTGCAACGAAAATACCCCTGAACACGATGGCACCAATTACGCCCCAGTAAAGCACGCGGTGACGATAACGATCCGGCACGGCGAACCAGGAGAAGATGGCCATCATCACGAACAGGTTATCGACGGATAGCACTTTCTCCAGCGCGTAACCGGTCACAAACAGGCTGGCGACTTCCGCGCCGTGATGAATATAAAGGAAACCGGCAAATGCCATCGCAACCGCAACCCAGAAGAGCGACCAGAGCGCGGCACTCTTCAGGGATATTGGCTTGTCGTCACGGTGCATAAACAAGTCAATAAAGATGGCACCGACTGAGAGCGCGATAAAAACAATAACTGTTTCAGTCGGAAAACCGATGTGTGTTGAAACCATAATTTACCCTTAGGGATGCAGATCAGAGGCCAAATTCAGCCGGGTCGAAGCCCAGCGCGAGAGCAATTTCGCGCACGGCAGTTTTCTCATCCTGGTCAAAGTTGCCGTCACTCTTCGCAACAGCAATACCAACACGCAGTGCCAGCTGCGCGGCTTCCGGTTGATCTTTTAACGCCAGGATGTATTTCATGGTTTCGCCTTTACCGATTTCGATATCGAAATCAAAGCTCGAGACCAGTTTGTTAAAGAACTCGATCACCTCATTGGTATCGAACACTTTCAGTTCTTCGGAAGAGCGCAGAAAGCCCATCATCTTCTGCTTCTCTTCAGAGCTTACGCCGTCGCTGGAGACGGCAATCCGCGCGCAGACCGCCACGGTGCCCTGCATAAATTTTTTGTTTTTGAAACGGCCAACCTGTCGGGTCAGTTCATCACGACTGGAGTTGATGGCGCCTTTTACTTTGTCAAAAAAACTCATAGTGGTGTCCTTTATTGCTGTGTTATTTAGAGCCGGCACTCCAGCGAAACCCCCAGCCAAATGCCCGGTCCATCTCATCCTGGCCTTTGAAGTACTGGTTAATTCGCTCGACTTTGATTGCCCCGTTTTCGTTTACCAGCCTGGCGATAGCGCACAGCGTGCGGCGGTTTTCACCTTCGGTAAGACGTGTCTCGATGGGTGGTTGATCCGGCATATGGATCGTGACAACACCATCCGTCTTATCCCAGCTCGGCACGCCCTGGTAGATAAAAGCGTAGATCAGGACTTCACGGATCTGCTTCCATTCACGACCATTAATGTGTAACCACTCGCCATCCGACACTTCCCCAGTACGGTCGTCGCCCTGTAACTGAACGTACGGCTCGCCCTGATAGTTCCCGAAGGCGTTACCGAGCGCCTGGATAACCGACTTATAGCCATCCTGCAGCTCAACAAATGCGCCGAGATCGAGATCGATGCCCTTCGCGCCGAAAATACCGGCCAGGCCCGATTTTCCGTTGCCACGGTGCCAGTTGAGGTTAATGCGGATCTCGCCAAAGTTATCCCGTTTGGTCAGGCTGATCGCCGGTTTCTCTTTGGTGAGTGACACTTTGCTCAGGCTGATTTTGCTCTCTTTCGGCGGTGGCGGAGGCGCTACAGGCGGCGCGGGTGGCGGCGAAACTGGCGCTGGCGCAGGATCGTCGGCGATGTTGACACCGAAATGCTCTGCCAGCGGTTTCAGGCCGCCGTTAAAACCCTGCGCGACAAAGCGGAATTTCCACTCATCGTTACGGCGATAGAATTCACCCAGGATCAGCGCGGCTTCCTGACGACCGTTGACATCGACAACGCCGCTCACCAGGCTGGTTGCGCCCTGCTCTACATCAATAGTCAGCGTGCGCAGCCCGGCAACCGTCTGCCCGCCGTCACAGGTGACGGTAAAAGCGACCTTCTGTACCTCAGGTTTCAGGCGATTAAGTGCCACAGTAAAAGTGGAGTACTGGCCTTCGCTGGCGAGGCTGATTGAGCCATCGTCGTTGCGCGGCTGGCCGTAGAAGACCATATCCGCATCGCCCTGCACTTTACCGCTGGCATAGAGGCGAAACGCTGAGGCATCAACCGCGCCGCCAGAGGTGACGCGAACCCGAAGCTCTTGTGCTGGAACGGGGGCATTGCCCCCCGGCGTCAGGTTCATTAGCGTACGACCGTTGCGACGATATCAGTATGCATATCGTCAATGGTGCGACCGCGGCAGGCGTGACCGTGGGCCGTAAAGTCCCAGTTACCGCCGTTACGGCGCAGCGAGGAGATAACAATACCGGTGTGGGAGCCCTGCTCGGTCAGTTTGTAGCGGGCAAGCTCTTTGCCAGACTGATCGACCACGCGGCAGAAAGCATTTTCAACGTCATTAAAGGTCTGGCCACGGAAGCTGTTTACCGTGAACGCGAGGTATTCAACGTTGGAAGGTAACCGGGTGAGATTAACGGTGATGACCTCATCATCGCCATCGCCTTCCCCGGTGAGGTTGTCACCGCTGTGGACGACGGAGCCGCAGCTGGAGGTCAGTTTGCGAAACCAGATGGTGTCGATGGTATTGCCGGAGCTGTCCATCAATACGCAGCCCGCATCGAGATCGATAGAGTCGCTGCCGCTAAACAGCCCGCCGAACAGGCCCTTTTTCTTAATCGGATCCCAACCGAGACCAAACTGAAGCTGACTGAGTGCCGAAGATTGTTTGCTGAGTGATACCGTCTGGTTCTTCGTTAATGAAACCATGCTTTGTTCCTTAAATTGGTAATGGTCATGACAATCAAAGGTAGGCTAATTGCGAACGAAAAAAATCATATCATGATGAAGTTCTCTGACAAGGTAAATATTGGTAGGTTTTGGCGAAAAGGCAACATTACTGCGCTGGAGTGCGCCTATAAAAACAAACTAAATTATTGAATTTATTATTTATTTTTGTGTGATAATTTTTTAGTGAAATGCAATTTGATGCCAGTTTTACTCATCATATTATGATTGACATGCTCTGGTGACATTCTTAGACTCACCCATCACCTCCTGCTGCATGCTTTTTCGGGTAATAAAAAATATGAATAACAAAATTTGGCTCATGGAAGGTTTGTCATCCCAAAAAGATATTATTCAGGGAATTAAAACCTTCGCCGCAGCGCAACATCTTCAGTTGACCGTGTATGCCTCACACCGCCATGAGCGTAATGAGATCTTATCCGTTGCAGACCACGCGCTGATCGAGCCACAAGAGGCCTCAGAGCGCCTGTCGTTTATCACCGATATTGTGGCAACACATGGGATTCACCATATTCACGCTGGCCGCAACACCCTGTGGTTTGAAGAGAACCGCGCCGCCATTGAGGCCACCGGTGTTACGCTCACTACCGGTTCCACCAGCGCAGAGTGGCTCGCATTAGCCGAAGATAAAGTCGCTTTTGCCGGGCTGATGCAGCAGCACGCGCTGCCGGTCGTCCCCTCATGGCGGGTTGATTCGGTGAGCGATCTGCAAAACTATCTCGCGTCGCCGCCCTTCTCTGACAGCCCAGTCTGCGTAAAACCGGTAACCGGCATTTATGGCATGGGTTTTTGGCGTTTTGATGACACCGCAGCGGCGATGGATCTCTTCAACCATCCCGAAAACCGCACGGTTAACCCGCAGCACTATCTTGCCGCGCTCGCCAGTGCCGAATCATTTAAGCCACTGGTATTGATGCCCTACCTGCCAGGCCCGGAATACTCCGTCGATATTTTTGCCGACAACGGCGAAATCCTCGCGGCCGTTGGTCGCAGAAAAGAGGGGGCGATTCAGTACCTGGTTAATGAAGGGGCTGCCTTCGAGCTGGCCTGCCATTGTGCCCGCGTGATGAAAGCCGACGGGCTGGTTAACGTGCAGACACGCAACGATCGTCAGGGAACGCCGCTGCTGCTGGAGATTAACATGCGCCCTTCCGGCGGGATCGGTTATACCCAACATAGTGGTGTCAACTTACCGGGCCTGTTTGCGGCGTTTAAGCTTGGCCTGCTGACAAAAGATGAGGTCATCGGGCGTGCAGCATCCGCCTTTTCCTCCGTCGCCGTGAGAGCGGTGACAGACGTGCTGCTCTATCCGCAGACCCTCTCTAACCGACTGAACTAAGGCTGGATTATGTCTTTAGTGCCTGAAGATGCACGCTATCGCCGTACGCTCTCCTGCGGCGTCATCCAGGTGACGCGCAACCAGGGAGAGATCGCGCTGGAAAACCTGTTCGAAATCGCCGAGCGACGCAACCCTAAACGGGCGTTTCTCTTTGTCAGTAAAGTGCTCGGCCGCCATATTCCCGTTTCGCCTGCCATCATGCGCCAGGCTTACAGGCAACTTGCCAGTCAGTTCCCGGCGGATCTGCCGGGCCCGGTGCTGTTTATCGGCATGGCGGAAACCGCCGTCGGTCTCGGCGCTGGCGTATTTGACGAACTGCGCCATACCTATAGAGAGTCGGTTTATCTCACTTCGACCCGCCACCCTGTCGAGGGGGAACTGCTCTGCGAGTTTAAAGAAGAGCACAGTCATGCCACCGACCATCTGATCTACTGGCCGGATGATGAAGAGAAGCGCCGCCGGGTGAGCGACGCGCGCACGCTGGTGATGATTGATGACGAAGCGACAACCGGCAACACCTTCATCAACCTGCTGGCGGCGCTCCGTGAAACCGGCCACCTGCCGCAGCTGGAGCAGGTAGTTGCCATTACGCTGACCGACTGGAGCAATAATGCGTTGCCAGCGCGCTGCCCGCTGCCGGTCACGGCGGTCTCCCTTGTCAGCGGCGAATGGAGCTGGACACCGTTTCCCGATGCGCCTGTACCGGTCATGCCCGCCGTGAATGTCACCTCCCGCGGCACGTGGGAGATCACCGGCAAACAGAGCTGGGGCCGTCTCGGGATGATCGCGCCAGCCGCCGACCTGGGCCGCGAGATCCGCGTTGCGCCGGGTGAGCGCGTGCTGGTTCTCGGCAGCGGTGAGTTTGTCTGGGAGCCGTTCCTGCTGGCCGAGCGTCTTGAAAACGCCGGCGCGCAGGCTTTTTACAGTTCGACGACCCGCTCCCCCATTGCGCTCGGCTTTGCCATCGAGTCGGTTATCTCCTTTACCGACAACTATGGTCTCGGCATTGCCAATTTTGTCTATAACGTCGGCCACCAGCGGTTTGACCGCGTGCTGCTCTGCACCGAGACGGCGGCTGAAAGTATCGATACCCAGTTGCTGACGGCGCTGGCGGATGTTGCCCCTGTCGTTGAGGTTGTTACCTATGAATAAGCCCGTCGTATTGAGCGATCTTGATGACACCCTGTTCCAGACCCGCCGCAAAATGGTCGACGAGCTGGCGCTGGAGCCTTTTCGCACCGGTGCCGTGGACCGCTCGCTGTCGCCACGCAGTTTTATGACCGAAGAGCAGGCGATGTTAGTGGACTGGCTGCTGGAGCAGGCCGAGCTTATTCCGGTTACCGCCAGGGGAACGGAAGAGATTAGCCGCGTGCAGATCCCTTTCCGCTCCTGGGCCATTACCACCCATGGCGCGGTGATCCTGACGCCAGAGGGCAAGCCCGATGAGGCGTGGAAAGCCCATATGCTCGATAAATTGTCTGCCTATGGGGAGAGGCTGGTCACCATGCAGCGCCTTATCACCGAAATGATGGAGGCAAAGGGCATCAACGCCTGGGCGAGACTCAATTATGAGTATGATGGCACGCCAGTCTATATGGTGATGAAACACCGGGACAGCACGCGCCTTGACGAGTTGAATGCCATTGCCGATGAGATCGAGCAGCAGTTCCCGACCGACGGTTTCTACATTCACCGCAACAGTAACAATGTCGCCTGGCTTCCGCAGCCCGTCGAAAAAGGGCTGGCCGTGAGCTGGTTGCTGGAGAAGCTGCGCGCCGAGCGCGGTATTTTCCCAGTGCTGGGTCTCGGCGACAGCCTGAGCGATCACCGTTTTATGCAGCTCTGCAGCTGGTTTGGGATGCCGCGTCAGAGCCAGTTTGCCGACGCCATTGCGCAGCGCATTTTTAATGAGGGTTAACATGCAGCCACAAGCGAGCTTTTCCGGTTCCTACTTACCCGGCGACGTGGAGTTCCTGCTTCAGCCTGTCGAGATGGAGATGACCCCGGTCGATCAAAAAGAGGCGTTGATCCAGTCAGGCAAAAAGCACTACTCCGACATGCTCAGCCAGGAGCCAGCGCCGACACCGTGGCACCTCGATCTGTTTAAGCGGGCGCTCGACAGCGGTGCCGAACGGCTTGCCAGAGAGGTTACGCAGCTTGCCCGCGAACTGGCGGCACGCTTTGGCGACGAACCGGTTATTCTGGTCAGCCTTGTTCGCGCGGGCGTCCCGCTCGGCGTGATGCTGCACCAGGCGCTGCGCGATATGGGCAAAGCCTCTTTTCACTACGGCATCAGTATCATTCGTGACCGTGGTATCGACAGTGAAGCGCTGAAGATTATCGAGCGTCAGCACGGCACGCGCGGCATTGTGTTTGTCGATGGCTGGACCGGTAAAGGCGCCATCACCGGGGAGCTGATCCGCACCCTCAAAGGACGCGAGGGCTATCCGCCACAGCCGCGTCTGGTGGTGCTGGCCGATCCCTGCGGCTGTTCATGGCTGGCGGCGAGCGACGACGACTGGCTGATCCCCTTTGGTATTATGGGCGCGCCGGTATCGGGCCTCATCTCCCGCTCGGTCTGGACTGAAACGGGGCTGCACGGCTGTGTGGTCTGCGATCATCTGCGTGAGTATGAGTGCAGCCGCATGCTGGTCGATACCGTTGCGCAATTTCGTAAAGCGCTGCACCCCGCGAGCCTCCCTGCCCTGCACTGGGATCTGGATGCCGCGCAGGCGCTATGGCAAAAGAGCCGCGAGGTGATCGCCGATCTCGCTGAGCGTTTTAACGTCGACAGCGTCAACCGTATCAAACCCGGGATTGCGGAAGCGACCCGCGCGGTGCTGCGCCGCGTACCCGATCACGTCTTTGTGCGTGCAACAGACGATCCGGACGTTGCCCTGCTCGTCGGGCTGGCGCGCGAAAAAGGCATTGCCGTTACTGAGATGGGCGCGCAGCTCGGGCAGTACCGGGCCGTCACGATAATCAAGAAGGTACTCTGATGACTACACGCCTCTCTCCCTGGCATCTGGGCGCGACGCTCTACATGCCCGCCACACGTAACGATATTGCCGGGGCGATCCTCGACGGGAAGATCCCCGGCCTGCGCTCGCTGGTGATCTGTCTGGAAGACGCGGTCAGCGAAGCGGATATGCCGGATGCCCTTGCCAACCTTGCGCAGCTGTTACACACCCTCAACGCTGCTAAACAGGCCGGTGGCAATAGTGACTGGCCGCTGGTGTTCATTCGCCCGCGCCATCCTGAGATGGGGAAATGGCTGACGGAGCACCTCGATCTCTCTGCCGTCGACGGGTTTGTGCTGCCGAAATTCACCCTCAGCGCCCTGCCGCAGTGGTGGGAGATTATTGGCAATACGCACCTCTGCATGATGCCTACCCTCGAAACCGAAGAGGTGTTTGACGTTGTTCAGATGCGTGAACTGGCTATCGCCCTGCTCGCCCACCCCTGTCACAGCCGGATTATTGCGCTGCGCATCGGCGGCAACGATCTGATGAACGTGGTCTCCCTGCGTCGTCCGCGCGATCTGACGCTCTACGACAGCCCGATGGGGTACGTGATCAAAATGCTGGTGTCGGTTTTTGCACCGCGTGATTTCGCGCTGACCGCGCCCGTTTGCGAACACATTGACGATCATGATGTGATGGCGCGCGAGCTGGCGCTGGATATGGCGCATGGTCTGGTCGGTAAAACGGCGATCCACCCGCGGCAGATTGCAATCATTGAACGAGCGTTGATGGTCACTCAGGGCGAGCACTCCGACGCCCTGCGCATTCTCAACTCGACCCAGGCGGTGTTTAAATCCCAGGGGTCGATGTGCGAACCGGCAACGCACCGTCGCTGGGCCGTCGGTATTCTCGAACGCGCGCAGGTGTATGGTCTGGTGAATGAGCAAAGCGCCGATGGTATCAGGCTGCTTCCCGCGACTCAGCATCAATAAGGGCGCGCGTGATTTAGCTCATATTGAGGATCGGCCTGCTAGCATTGATGGCCATTTTGTTCAGGGAAGCGAACTGAGAGAAGAATAGCGCAACGTTAATGTCAGACGTTTGAACGCACTTGATCCACTACCTTTGAGGCAGGCTAAACCTAACGATGCAATTAAACACCAGACAGGAAAGGATTTTTAAGCTCGCCAATTTACTGGGTTCCGGTAAACCCGTCGCCGCGGCGGACATTATCACCAGCCTCGAGTGCTCAGAGCCGACGCTCACCCGGGCGCTGAAGGAGCTGCGTGAGTCCTACTCCGCGGAGATCAAGTACAGCAAGGCGGCGCACTCTTACCACCTTGTTAATCCGGGGCATCTGGATAAGAAGACCTTGCGTCGTATGAATGAAGCCCTCGCGGCGCACGCCGAGCTGAAAACCAGCGAATCGGGCGGCAGAGTTTATCTTGATAAAGATAAAAAAACCGCCGTTTCGCTCTCGCTGCGTATGCGCATCTTGCGCAAAATCGACCG
>Ga0157369_10001455_pt1 | contig 29029 bp, 32 predicted proteins | sample C25metaG_FD_113461 | JGI IMG/M metagenome (GOLD analysis project Ga0157369, IMG submission 113461) | Corn rhizosphere microbial communities from Kellogg Biological Station, Michigan, USA - C2-5 metaG | ecosystem: Host-associated > Plants > Roots > Rhizosphere > Soil | place: USA: Michigan... | reverse complement strand
TGCTGGCCCTGGTGGTGTCTGCCATCACTGTGGGAAGGCAATCGTGTGGCGTGTTCATTTCAAGCACTTGCCCACGGGCAACATCGTGACGTTCGGTTACCAGTGTGCGGGCATCCTTCAGATGACGGACAATCGCATCGACCATGAGATGAACTTGCTCAAGCGTCGTGCCGAAAACGAACGTCGTGAGGAAGAGTGGCAGCGCACGGTTGACGAGCGCCGCGAGAACTTCCTTGCTAATCACAAGGATGTCTACGATTTCGTGATCGAGTACGATGACGATTTCGCTCGTGATTACATTGGTCGCTACAAGGCTGGTATCGAGCGGTTTGGTTCACTGCTCGATTGGCAGATCGATAAGGTCAAGGACTTCATGCAGAAGCGCGAAGTCTTTCTTCAGAAGAAGCTGGACGAGTCGGCAAAGCTGGCGAATGCTTCGGTTCTGACTGATGGTCGGCAGCATGTTGAGGGCGAGGTCATCTCTACCAAGTGGGTTCACAACGAGCGGTTGGGCATCGATGTCCATAAGATGCTGGTGCAGACCGATGAAGGCAACAAGGTCTTCGGCACGATCCCTGCATCGCTGTCGGATGTCGAAAAGGGTGATCGTGTTTCGTTCGATGGCAAGATCGAGGCCAAGGAAGATCACTTTGGTTTCTTCTCTCGCCCGACCAAGGGTGTCAAGCTGTAATGACTACGTTGGGTTCTGGCAGATATAGTCCCGGAGTAATGTCCGGCACTATTCTGCTTCCTGAGTTTCAGTATCAGAACCTTCATCCCACATATCGCGATGATTTTGTGCGTGTGCCGACACGTCTAGGTCACATGTATCGCTATAGGCACGCTGAGACACCATATGAATTTGAAAGCTTCACTGTGGTTCCTGAAACTACTAACAATGCTGATATTTTTGATCAGTGGGATTTCGAGCACCACCTTATCCATGCCAAGTTGGTTAACTCTATTCGAGTAGAAAAGAAACAGATCATCATTGTTCAATGCGATGATGAGGATTTCCTTTATGGCGCGGTCTGTAATGTATTGGCGCTACTTGATGAATCTGAGTCTGATTGGCTACTCGAACACCAGTATGGCGATGTGTTTGTTCTTCGCCACCTTGACACCATCGATGACTTTGAGGTAGAGTGAGAATATGGCGAATGCTAATGATAGGTTCGATGTACGAATCTTCCCAGACGATGAGACAACAAGCTTGGTTTACGAGAATGTCACTCATGTTTTCCTTGAGGGAAACAATACGATCTTGACCATCTGTGACCCTGATAAAAAGCGTCATCATCATTGGCCGTTGAGTCGCGTGCGTCATTACACAGTCATCGATAGAGAATCGAAAGGATAGACATGGGATTGAATGGTAGAAAAACTTCGCGTTCTACGGGAGCAAAGAAGCGTCATAAGCAGCAACTTCGTGAAGAGGCTGAGGCTCGCCAGGTTGCGCGTGATCTTCGTTCAACCGAAGAGCAGTTGAAGTTGATCGACTCACGTCGAGGTTCATCATTGCGGGAGAAAGCCAAACTAAGCAAATGAAATACATCACAATTGTCATAAGTGTATTGGTTTTGCTACTGTGTTCTGTAGCACAAGCAACCATTCCCGCGCGGTATAAGAACTGCGCCGCGCTTAACAAGGTTTATCCTCATGGGTTGGGCCGAACTAATGCACATGACAACGCGGGCAAAGTATTTTTATTCAAACATAGTACAAGGTTGTATAATCTAGCGATGTCGTACAACAAACGCTTGGATGGCGATCACGATGGCATTGCATGTGAGAAATAATCATGGGTATCACAGTTAAAGATCATCACATTCGAACCGTAACAGCAGACTCAATGCCTTCGGGTTATAAGGTTGAGTTTGTTGCTGAGGAAATCAATGGTGTCCAGTCGGTGAAGATTGTTTTGCCTGGAACCACCACTCGCACCTTTAGCCGTGAGGATTTCCTTGACGCCGTGGTCGCATTGTATCCTGAACATGTGGCCTATCAGTTCCCAAGCAAAGACGAGGACGACGATGGCTAGATCCGTACATAGACCAAGACAATTCACTATCACCGAAATCAAGCGCAAAAGTATGATCATCGACGGCGATAAAGGTGAACTTCATGTTGTTCTTGACGAAGAGAATGGTCGTCCTGTAATCAAAATTAGTGACTATGACATAGTTGCTGATCCTGATGACGCCTTCTTCACCATTGGTCGCGATGACTTCCTCGATGCAATTGTAGCCTTGTTCGAGGACAATGTTGCTTATCAGTTTCCGAGTGAAGACGATGATGGTTAGTCTATTCAAGGTTTTGGGCGTAGCAACTGCCCTTGTAATTGTTTTGGTTCTAGCTAGCAACTACACATAAAGGATTAATAATGAAGATTAAAAATATCAGTCTGTATCCGCTTTCGTTGCTTGTCAGTCTAGTGGTGATCTATCTTATCGCTAACGATCAACATGGTTGGTACATCTATCTGTTGATCGGCTTTTTGATTGTCGAGCGTGCATTCTTACAGCTAGCTCTCAAGCTTGTGGCATCCGTTCAGAAGAAGATTGCGGAAGCATTGGCGGCGAATCTGTCTCAGATGATGAACGAGCGTGCTGTACCTCCAAAGGGACTCGACATTGATGGCTGAGCCACGCGACTACAACGAAGAGATGGCAGAATTCAAGGCCATGGAAGATCAGATTCGTGATATGGACTATTATAAGGCTGAAACAGAAGCGGCCCGTAATGGTCAGGAAGCTGCTATGGCATTCGCCAAGGATAAAGAAAAGGAAGCTGCTGCTCATAAGGTGACCGCAGAGTTCTATATCGCTAAGGCGAATGACCTAGAACGCAATCTGCGAATTACACAGATTACAGCAGGATTTGTTTGGCTTCTAGTGTTGAGTCTGATAATCTTGCTTGTGATAGCTCGTTAAAAAGGGCAGATAGTATGAGTCTTACAAAATATGATATCGAAAGTCTTATTGGTACATACTTTAATAAGAGAAATGCCAATCCTCAACCTGTAGCTTTTCCGCCACCGGCTGATCTGACACCGATTGCCGATGCTATTCGAGATGGGCTACAGGCTGTTGCAAATTCGATAGAGTATGCTGCACAGATCAAACCCGAACCGTTTCCTGATATCAATCAGTTTGCTGAGGCAGTGCTTCTTAAAATCAAAGAACTAGATAAGGGCGGAAGACCTTGAATCTGATCTTTTTCATCCTGGGTTGCGTAACCCTAATCTATGGAGTCCCTAAGCTTTTCAGCATGAAGGGCGAAAAAGATGTACGTAAGCCCGAGTTTTATGATGTGAAGATGCTTGGTGGCCCGTTTGATGGGCAGTTCGAGCGTGTGCCAAAAGAGAAGAAAGATGACGGCACGTGGACTGATCCACCGCATTTCTTCATCGCACCTTATCAGCCTGAGCCTGATGAGGATGGCAATCCGCCGAGCGAGAATATCGTTGGCTGGATGCGTGGTACGCTTTATATCAGACCGAATTACGCATACTATCAGCAGGTCACTGACGTGGAATACTTCTACGTCCGCGATATTGATGAAGATGAAATCAGTAAGATTCAACACACAGGGCAGCTACCAGACGTGGTGGCAAAGGAAGACGATGAATGACAACGGCACAAGTACGAAAGGCTGTTGAGAATCATATCGACTATTGGAAGCGTGCGCTACACCTAGAGCATTACACTCTTGAAGTGAAGTGGCAGAGTCTTGAGGAAGCATCAGCCGAAACGTTGATTGACGGCATGTACGATGAGGCCACAATCAAGTTCGATGACGAGCGGCTCAGTAAGCGTACATCTGACTACATCGAACGCACAGTCATCCACGAGCTATTGCACATCATTGATCGTGACCGCGATAAGATCATCGAGCAGCTTGAGGGTAGCCTAGCGCCTGATAGTTGGCGTTTGTTCAAGGATGTGATGGAACAGATGACTGAGGTTGTGATTGATCGTGTGGCGACTGTCATGTATGAACTAGACAAAGGCAAGTAATGGATCACGGAACCGGTTTGTGTAATCGATGTGGTGCCGAAGATAGTCCATACATCTATGGGCCATTGATGCATGGTGGTACATACGAATGTAAACGGTGTCGAGTTGAAGAGCAAGTAAACTATCTGCGTGAACAACTACCTAAGCTTGCTGAACTAGAAGACAAACTTGCTCTTCTTGGTGGCCCAATAGAACGTGAGGTCTGCGGCTATATCTCTTGGTACCGTGACGGAGACACATCTAAGTTCGGTGATTTCTGTTGGCTCGATAAAGATCATGAAGGTTTCCACGATACAACGAACCCTAATCAGTAGCAGCTAACACAGCAATTCCGCTCTATATGAGCCGCCTTAGCGCATTGGGCCAGCTTCTTGCTGGCCCTTTGCTTTAGCGTAATATGTGATAGCTCACTTTGGGGCGAACCATGGAGACAGAACGATTCTCTTTTGTTGAACTAGATACGGGCGAGCAGGAATTCTTCGCTAATCCGTACACAGCATTCAAGTATGCTAAGAAGCAGGAGAGCAAGCGACGTGGCTCAGTTGAATACGTCGCAGTGGGTCAGTTCTATGAGAACGATGAGGACGAGACAGAAGCACTCGTTTACCAAGGCCAATACCTCCGTTGGATGTTGCGAAGCCTTGACGACACAATTGGGTGGCTAAAAGCGGTAGCATATGATCGACAAGACAACGACGAGGATAGTTAAGGCGCTATACGATTCACTTGTCCAGCAGGTTCGTAACAATCTAACTCCTGATCTATTGAAGCCAGGGATGGGTCGTGATGACAATCCTATGGCTGGTCATTGTTACGTAGCATCCGAAGCCCTTTATCATCTGCTTGGTGGAAAAGAGTCAGGGTGGTATCCGATGCGTATGCGTATGCCTGATGGCATCGTGCATTGGTGGCTTGCTAATTCTGACGGTGACGTTCTTGATCCTACTCACGATCAGTTCGACAATCACCCGAACTATACTGATGGACGATCTGGCGGCTTTCTAACAAGAGAGCCGTCTAAGCGTGCGCAAGAGTTGATCAATCGTGTGAAGCATGACACAATGGCTGAATCATTGCCTGATGATCTACAGTCTGAAGCAGCACAAGAACACTTCCAACTAGAAAAAGTTGAGTCTGGTGGGTCATATCGTGGTTGGGATGGTCGCATTGATGTGCTGTATGACGAACTTCTACAAGTCTACAATGTGGTTGATGCTGATCCTGAATTCACTCCACAAGACGAATATCCTATTGTAGGATCGATTGTCTTTTATGTTGACAAAGCTGTTGAGCTAGTAGATAATCCTGACTTCGATCCTTCAAAGTCGTGGAACTTAGAGAACAACGATCTATATCACAAGATAGATCGTGGGCAACATGTTCACGTAGAAGAATTGTTCGTTGATCCGGCTTATCGTTCTAGTCAAGCATTCATGATGTTAGTTCAGCCTGTCATTGCGACAGGTTTACCTATTGATGCAGACTTCGAGAATGCGAAACTTCAGCAAGTGTTCATGAAGCTGGTTGAACGCGGAAAGGTTCAGAAATCACCAGTATTCCAACCACGCGATGATACGTGGATGGCGGTACGAGGTTTTGAACAACAGCGGGACGCGGCTTACTACGCAATGAATCTATTAAAGACTGGTTGGATGCAAGACTTTGATGAGTTGATGGATGCGACGAGTCCTGACCGCGATGAACAATACTACGAGGATGACACCCGTGCTTGGAGTGATCTAAATAAGGGACAATTCCTTTATCGCAATTCTATCCCATATGTGCTAATGGATGGTCAATTATATGTTGGTAGACCAAATGAAGCACATGCAGGATTGTACAGTGCGTTGAAGCGCCAGGGTGTGTCGCTTGCGCAGATGAAGCAAGGACTATGGGGCTGGATCGATCCTGATACTGATGAGGTATTCACGCATACAGATATTGCAGGTTTCGGGCAGAACTGGCACAACGATGATGCAATTCGTGATGCTTGGCCTGATCGTATCAAACTAGCTGGCACACAACCTGTTGAGCGTATGGTCAGTGAAGATCATGCGTGGCACTTCGATCAGTACCTAAATCGCTTTGGTCGCTTCGCTTGGGTTTACAAGGATGGCACGCTATACTGCGGCGACTTGCATAAAGACATCATGCGCGAGATGCGTTCCGAAGGACTCGATCCGTTCACTGGTTGTGTGTATGGTTGGGTTGATCCTGCCAACCCAACTAATTCACAATATCCATATGAGATTGCGACCGACTATGGAACACAAACACCTGAGCTAGAAGACGAGGTTCATGCATTCTTCTCGCGTTATAGTCCACAAGACATTCGGTCATATCTACGTCATGGGGATGCACTCGCCAAAACATCTATGAAAGATTGGTATCGGCCTGATGATGAATCGAGAAAATACAAGGGCGATTTCCTCCCGTTGAGTAATGAGAACAGTGTCGCTTATGCTTTGATTGGCGATCAACTCTATATTGCGCCAGCACGATATCATTCGATCATTCTAGATTATCTCAAGAATACTCTTGGAATGAGCATGGCTGATATGAAACATGGATGGTGGGGTTATTACGATTCCACCACCGGAGAATCATTCGAACACAGTGATTTTGCCGACAAAAATAATTGGCACTCGATTGATTTGAATCAGTGGTTGCCAACAGCAATAGATGTGACCAAGTTGGTTGACAAGACAGCAGGTATTCAATATGTGAACACAGATGGTCAGTCATATCATGGAATGGGTTTGCCGTTCATTTACGATCCACTATCTGACACGATGTATGTCGGCACGAGTGAGACATATCACATCGATTTGATGAAAGCGATGAAACGCAATTTAAGTGAATACTTAGACAACAGTGAGTGGGGCGAAGCTAAGCCATATCTCGTTGGTGGTCGTATTGATCCAGAAGATACACCGCCTGTTACTCTTTATGATTTTGATCAAGTTACCCCAGAGATTTCACAACGTGTAGAAGAACTAACGTCCGAGGTTCATCCTGTGTACGATGAAGAGGATGAAGTGTATAGGGCTAAAGTAAGTCACTGGCCCGAGATTGATGATGATTATGCGCCGTCATGCCCTGAATGTGATAAGCCGCTTTATCCTCGTTTCAAAGAATCAACTGGTTGGTTGGGCGCGTGCAATGAATGCGGATTGACGTTTGCATTGCCATTGGCGAAGGACTCGAAGGTGGCCGCTGCTGTGCCTACACAAGGATGGATTTACGATCCAGCCGAGGACAGATTCGTCACGGGTAACGAATGGCATGGTGGATTGCTTCGGTCGTTCTTCCCGAATCTAGATAAGGATCAGCGCATGTCGTTGATCTATGGTTGGTATCAGCACCCGCGTGGTATGGCTTTGAATGAGAACGATCCAGTTCATATCTACAGTGACAACTATGGTTCTGTGGTAACAGATGAAGCAGCTAAGGAACGAGCATTAGAATGGGCGCGTAAGTGGTATGACGATCATGTTCAAGGTTTACATGAAGTGAAATACTTCGACTCGAAGACAGCGACCACGATCAAAGAAGATACTGATGATCCAATCTACGAACCGTGGGATGGCAACATCACATGGGTCTATGATCCGCAGACAGATACACTCGTGCTTGGGACTGATTATCACGCGAAGTTGATCAAGCGTAATCTTCGTGATGAAGAACCACCCGATAGATCATATGATGACATGGAAGCAGGGCGATGGCACGCGGGGCGATGGCATCACATGAGTGAGATGTATTATCCTGAGTACGGCCCGATTCCTGAATACATCGACAAACTGATTACTGAATGGTGGGATGCGAATCATAGATTTGCACCAGTGAATACAGCCAAGACAGCAGTCGAGCAACCATGGAAACATGATGAGCAAGAGTACGATCCTGACATGCTCGCGATCTACATGATTGATCCAGATGGCAAGCTGCATTGGGGCGAATGGACGCAGACCCACAATGACTTGGCACAGCAGTTCGGATTCCATGATGTACAGGATGCAGTTGATTCGGGCTATGGATTTGGCGCACGATACGAAGATGGAAGAATGGTTCGATTCGCAAAAGGTTGGCCGTTCTTTGCCTTTGGCTATGTAGACGGGAAACTATACACAGATAAGCACGGTCATCCATTCATCTTGTGGGCAATACGAGATAAGATGGGATTAGGCGGGCAAGATGGAAAGGATAGATTCTATCAATGGTTGAAGTCTGTACCACAAGCGTGGGGATTGGCAGAGGGTGGTCATGTCGAATGGTACTCGGACTCAGTGAATACAGGTGATGCAGGCTCGAAGGAAGAAGCAGTCGTATTGCTTAAACGAAAAGGTATCATCAGCGAGAATACTGATGAATTCGGTGAGGTAGAGCATGATGATCAGATAGAAGGAAAGACAGGAAACGATGATCCAGTTGAATGGGAATGGGTGACTAGCTTTGTTTATCAGAATGGACGATTCTATAGTGGCGACTTCCATCCTGAGTTAATCCGCAAGAACAATGTCGATATGAAGCAGCCATTCTTGTGTGGTCACATCGAACAGGCTGGCCCGGTGAGCAAGAGACGATATATCGTGGACTTCGATTCGGTAGAAGTAACTGGCATGCATGATGATCTGATCCCCGAAGTGATGGATCAATTGCGGGAATGGTATCCGGGCATCATAGATGACACACCGCACATGTATGACTCAGTGAATGGGGCTGACTCTTTAACGTCCATGTATGAGAATACACAGGCTAAGACAGCAATTGAGCAGCCATGGAAGTATGGCCCGGATCAATATGTCGGTTCGTTCGTGTATCAGAATGGGAAAGCGTATGTAGATGAAGGATCGCATAGGCAGATCATGAAGCGAAACAACTTGACCTTCGATCAGCCGTTCACTGCGGGTGAGTTGCAGACCTACAATGGGCAGATGTATGCGACGTTCTTTTCAGGCGCATTGGGCGAGTATCTAGACCCAACACTCAATGATCAAGCCCTGACTTCTTTAACGTCCACATTAGGGCAGACAGTGGAGGGAATAGACACCATCGACGGGCAGAAGTATAGGCCACTCAGACTCACCAACACCACGCCAAACCATAGGCAAAACCTCTCCCTCTTCTTAGACGACATGTCCGCACAGTCTGACAGTGTGTTGGCTCTAGCACAGTTAACAAGCCAAGTCAAGCCCGATCTGCACTTGACATCCGCATCAACATGTGCTAACTCACGCCTGAACAAGATGACTGGACTTCTTAACGTCCAAGGTAACCCCCACATGCCAGGAACAACATACCCCCACCAAGGTTGCCTACCTGGGGACCCCCCGGCATACATGGGAAAGCACATTTCCGCAACTGAGGATGTGTTCAACTTTCCAGGACACATGGACACTCAATCACGCTGGCGACTGTCCGACAATGTTCCTGAATCAGACTCTACTGTCCAGTGGCCGATTCAACCTGTAGAACGTCAGGAAGGTGTTCATCTAATTTGGCTTCAGACACCCGAAGGACAACGGTTCTACTTCCCGTGGCACTATTCACATTCCGATCTTTCTCGCCTCAATCTGAAACTACAGATACGAGATGCAATCAACCAAGGGTACAGCTTTGGCGTACTTAATCCTGCCCGTGGAGAATTCACGGTAAGGGCTGATTCCCTAACGTCCAAAGTCTCTGATACGGAAGATCGCATGAACACACGATGGGATGAACATTACACCGCGAATCCATTCTTGTGGCTCAGATGGGGCAATGAACCTGATTCGTTTGTCTGGATCGGTGATCCAGAAATTACTCATTCTTCTATGCGCAGAAACTACCGCGACAAATGGGATCAGATGATGGAGATTCAGGAAGGAAGACAGGGCGAATACTATGCTGGCCGCGCCTTCCCTGATGGAGAGTTAGTGAACTGGAATGAAGAACCGCTCCCGGATTATGTACAAAATGATGTTCGCGAAACACTACAGAACCCTCCTGATGAAAACGGGGAGAGGGTCACCCTCCCTGCATCCTCATCACTCTCATACAGAGTGGCGAACGATTTTGAAATTCCAAACACTCCCGCAGATGAGCCTCATGTCGAATACGTAGAGCAACCTCCTGAGAACACCGGTCTTACTATGGAAGTCCCTTTCATTTACTACAGTCCGAACAACACGGTCTACATGATTGGCGGCGATCATACTGGCTGGCACGATCAAATCTTCCAGGGTATGAAGAGAGATTACGGAATTGGTGTCACTGACCTACGCAATGGTGCCCTTCTTGGCGAAGGTTATCGTCATCCATATATGCTCCCCATCATTCACCAAAATTATGGAATCGTTCCTGGTGAAGGAATTAAGATTTGGTTGCGAAAAATGTTCGGGAATCTGCCAAAAAGTTTCGAGGGTTGGAGTAAATCATCCGCTATCAAAACGGCTTTGAAAGAAGTCGAGGTAGAAACAGGTGGTGCGCATCCTTACGGCGATATTCCATTCATCTACATTCAACCGCTTGATACGGTTTATTGGACTGCAAAGTCTGGACGACATCATGAAATCCTCAGTTGGATCAAGCGAAACGAGCCTCAGATTTACAACCAGTATGTTGAGAACAGTCGATACGATACGATCTTCTTTGGTGAGTGTGTTCCGCCACTTTCACACGACGAACCAGGCTTATTGAACTTCTACGATCTTCAGTACGAGAACATCGATATCGAAACGATGAAGCGAGCGTTCCCTGAACTATGGCAGTGGATCACAAGCAAGTTCGGATTGATGACTGGTTACTCTAAGGTAGCCGCGCCGCAAGTGAATCTACAACATGTACCCGCAATGACAGAACCAGACGCGGACTATCGTAATCAGGTTCCTATTCTCTTCGATCAACAAACGGGAACCCTCTATTACGGTGACCAGGATGGCATGCATAGAGACTTGATAAAGACCGCCATCGGCACCAATCTAAACGCCGCCGATCTACAAGCAAATCAACGATTGAAGAATAATTTCCAAGCTGGTGTCATCAACAGTGATGGAACGGTTGTATGGTATGGCGAACCTGGAAGTATAGTTGAACAAGCTGCACAGAATCTCGCGCATCAATTGTTCCGCACCGCTTCGGCAATCGAGTATATTCCTGAACCAATTAAGCTTGACTCAACGCGCGTACCAGTTGTGTATGACCCAGATCATGACATCATCTATATTGGCGACGAAGGTGGTTCTCATCCTACACTCTTCCGTGAAGCAATCGGAGAGTATATGCACATGACCGAAATCAATTTGAAAAAGAAAGATGTTTATGATCGACTAGCCGCAGGGATTTATTCACCTGATGAGGCTCCAAAATCTTGGGTGACAGCGGTTCCCGGTGAAATGCAATGGTTCTATGGCCCTCCTGTTTCCGAATCGGTAGATGCGGCTATTCGTAATTATGTTGAATCACCAAGCTTCCCAAAAAATGAAAAAGCAAGAATGTGGAACGAAAGCAAAATTTCTACATTCGCACCGGCTGAAGTAAAATGGGTTGGTTACCCAACGAAGAATTGGGCGATCTGGGTATGGCACATCCCGACGAATACACTTTACTTCGGTAGTGGATTCTCTACCTATCATCGAACTATTATGCGCGAACTTGAACCGAACCTAAGTCTCAAAGACATGATGCCGAAGTTCTTATTAGGTGAACTAGATGAATTAAGTGACGGCACAGTAGAAGTTTCAGATCGTGCAGGCGATCCTTATCCACAGCAGTCAATCGCACAAGCTGTTACTCATGCATGGCAGCAGACAAAGCAGTCAAAGACGGCGAACATTCAATGGATGGATGACGACGCACCAGAAAAGCGCGATCCTGATTGGACTGCATTCATCTATATCAACGGTAACTTGTATCTCTCTAGCAAGTTGATTCATCCAAAGATGATGAGAGAGTTGGGATTGAAGGCTACCGAATTACGATCCCCAAATACATTGGCTGGTTGGCTTCACCAGGGCGCAGGCGTAGCGGCTATCTATTCATGGGATGAAAATGAGTTGAATGAACAGACTACACCCGAAACTCTTGCACACGTTGAGCAATTACTACAGCAGGAATTCCCTCACGTCCAAATCGTAGACCCACACGACTATCACTCCACCGTGAACGAATGGGAGTATAATCAAGCGATGGGTAAGAAGACTTCCCGCTATTACGAATTTACCGAAGAGAAAGATGCCGAATCCCGCTGGGGTGGTCTACCCTTCATTGTGACTCCCGAGGGTCGTTTAATAGTAGGAGATGATCCTGAAGAACATCATAGGGCACTTGCACGAAGCGTGGGTCTGACGGCCCATGATATCGAGACAGCAGGCATCCTCTACCCAGACAGCAAATTCACTATTCTGTGGGGCTGGCAGGGCGATGTGGACGAGCTATCTGACCTTCTAACCGAGGTTCCTGATTCGGTATGGGATGGCTATGGATTCAATCTGCTTTCTATGGTAGGATAAGAGAATGGAATCTAAATCACCATTCGGTGTCCTCCATATGCCGTCCGGCAACTTCCTGGATTTCCGTGCGACACGAGAAGAAGCCGAGGCCGTCATCGCTGAATGGCGTGCAGCAGAACCAGAAATCAAGGACGGCGAGTTCGAGATCGTGGAGTTCGACAGCAAAGGAATGCCCGTTGACTGAACGCACTCACATCGCGCTTCGAATTCATTGATATGGAACAAATTCAACAATTCATCGCTGGCGATCAAGCAGCCACAGCAGCAGTACAGGCGCTCACCCAAGCGGGTGGGCAAGTCTACGTTGTCGGCGGCGCTGTTCGTGATGCGGTACTTGACAAGCCTGTAAAGGACGTAGACCTTATGGTGACTGGTCTTACAGACTCTCAGATCGAGTCTGCGCTTTCGCCTGTCGGAAAGCTGAATTTCACCGGAAAGGATTTCGGCGTTTACAGACTTCGTGTTGGTGATGACGAAGTTGAAATTGCGCTTCCTCGTACCGAACAATCTACTGGTTCAGGCCATAAGGATTTCGATGTAACGGCTGATCCGTACCTCGATCCTTCTGTCGATCTATATCGTCGTGATTTCACCGGGAATGCTATGGCTTACAATGCAACCACAGGTGAACTTCTCGATCCTCATGGTGGGCAAGAAGACCTTCAAAACGGCGACCTAAAGCTAGTCAACCCGCAAGCTTTCGAAGATGATCCACTGCGTATCGTTCGTGCTTTGGTTGCGAATGCTCGGTTTGGACTTCAACCTGATCAAAACCTTATCGACTCTATGAAGCAAAATGCTCAAGAGATTCGCCATCTCCCTGGTGAACGCATTCAGATGGAAATGGACAAGTTGATGAGTGCGGCTGACCCTGCTTCCGCAATTCAAATTGCGGCAGATACAGGTCTGCTTGATTATCTTGCCCCAGAATTGTCTTCAACCATTGGTTTCGATCAGATGAATCCTCATCATGATCTTGATGTGTTCTCTCACACAATGCAGGTTCTTCGTGCGATGACTCGTCTTTCAAATGATCCTGATATGCGCCTTGCTGCGCTCTTCCACGATTCTGGAAAGCCGGATTCATTCTGGCATGATGAAACTGCACCTGATGGTGGGGGTGGTCACTTCTATAAGAAGAAGCTAGACGATGGCAGCTTCATCGGCCAAGATCACGACGAGGTTGGTGCTGATCTTGTCAATGCTTTCATGGAAAGATTGCGTTACCCGAACAATCGTAGAGAACGAGTAGTTACGCTTGTTCGTAACCATATGTTCCCTTACTTCAGTTCGACCAAAGGGGCAAGGAAATTCCTTGCCAATCTTGGCAATGATCCAAAGATGGCGTTTGATCTTCTTACTCTTCGAGAAGCTGACGCATCGGGTAAAACGGACAATACTCCGAACGATTTCGACCGTGAGTCAATTGATAAGTGCTATGCGGCGCTTCAACAGATTCTTGACAACAATGAGCCTACTTCTGTTCGCGATCTTGCTCTTGGCGGTCGTGACCTGATGGCACTTGGGCTTGTCGGCCCTGAGATTGGGCAGATGCAGAAAAAGCTGCTTGCGGATATTCTTGAAGACCCATCTCTTAATACTCCTGAGACATTGACCCAACTTGTCAATGAGTACCGATAGACCTCAATTCTGTTTATCATGTAAAGAACCTGGGCCGGTTTGGTGTGTCGAATGTTCTAAAGAATTAACGCCTGTGTGTCGTTGGTATCTTATTGGATTGTATGATGCATGGGATATTCGAGAAATGACCTCAATTAGTCCCGAAGAAGCAGCAAGAAGATATGCTGCATATGAAATGGGTTGTGCTGATCGAATCGGAGAACAGGATGAGTCTTGCCGAGAATCCTAATCAATGGAAAGATCGAACTACAAGATGTGCTAATTACGAAGAATGCGGCAACTCTCATCGAGACAATAATGCTTGGTGTGACTCATGTGGCACTGGATATTCTGTAGAGGATAAGTGGTATCTTATTGGTTTTTACGATTTGTGGCCCATTACAATTTCACGTAGTTCATACGTTGAAAAGGCGTGGGTAAGATATGATCAAGGTGTGGCAGACCGATTGGGAGATGAGGATGTCACATAATACTAAAAACGTCTTGCCGCCTGGTCTATGGGTGTTGAAGATAGAAAGGGTGACGCAACGAGCGAATAATAGGTGATATGTCTCAATGGATAATCGAGCGTTCTATAGAACGCCGCTCTAATATTTTTGATCCTATTCAACCCGATCTAGATCAGAAGGTCTACGATGGAATCGAGCCGAAGAAAACTATTCTCCATTTCATAGAGAAGCTATACTATCGCGCTTTAGATCAAGAGCTAGGAGTGACAGGTGACGAATGGGCTGATCTTTACTTGACCGGCAGTCTTACAACGTATCAATACTCTGAGACAAGTGATTGCGACGTGTCAGTCTTTCCCGACTATGACAAGTTCTACAATGATCTTGGTCTTGATGCGGACGAAGCACGCAAGCGACTCATTCACTTGAGCATCGAACATCTTGATGGAACCTTCTTACCAGGAACCACTCATCCTATTCAGTTCTTTGTCGTGCCGAAAGGTCAGCTTCCTGGCGATCTATATCAACATGGTCTTCGATCAGCCTATAGTTTTAATGATCGCTCGTGGTTTGTGCCGCCAGAAAAAGATCGCGTACATGATATTTCTATAGAGTACCCTGAGCTATACGCCCGTGCTTCGGCAATGGCGGATAAGATGAACCAGATGCTCGATGCGGGCGATACAGATGCGGCTGATCAAATGTGGCAAGACATTCATCGCAAGCGTCAGTTAGATCAACGAGCAGGACTCGGTGATTTTTCTGAAGGTAACATTGTCTATAAGTGGTTCCTGCATCAGGGATTGTTCGACCGCATCCGTAATGAGTTACACGAGTACATAGCGAAGACCTCCGCTGCTCCTGAGTGGACTTCTGAAAACCCACCAGGAATGCCTCGACCATTATTCGATAATCGTCCTGTTCCTTGGACGAGCGAGCAAAAACAATGGGAAGACGATGACGGTTATCCAACAACGATTCCAGATTTTAGTGTGATAGATCGCGAACGACAACTCGAAGCCTTCCGAGAAAATCTTTGTGTCTTATGTGGTGACCCACTAACTGATCCAGTCCACTGTTTCGGTAACGATTCCGGCGATCTTGTTGATGGAGGGTTACACCCTCGCTGCGCACGTATGACAGCAGCTTGGTGTCCTCATATCAAAGATCAGGTAGCGAATGGCGAATGGTATGAAGTTACCGTACCACTTCAATCGTGGATTACTGAACCACGAAATGACTTCGGTGGGATTGATCAGATTCCAGAGAACAATTTCATCGCGAAGACAGCCGATATGCCCCCAGCAGAATTTGCTCCGCAGTTCAAAGATCAATTTAACCAGACTGAACCTGAAGACGAATATGGCACGAGCGAAATTTGCGTGGGATATGACTGGAAGCTTGACTTGACAACACTCAGTCGTTTGTATCAGATGAATACTTGGCCGATTAAACATGGAATGCAATTCATGGTAATGTCACCAGATTATCCAGGGGGTGATGCATGGAAGAGGCTTTTGGGATTGCATCAGCGAACACGTTTTGGTACTGAGATTTTCCTTCACCCTTTCCAGACACTCGAACAAGCGAACGCAACTCTTTGGCATGAGATTCAACACGAGTACCAACGACTTGAAGATCGATCAGATTTTACCAATTACGATTGGAAGTCAGGTGATCCTTCTCAGTATTCAGAACATCCGATGGAACTAGATGCTAATCAGTTTGCTGAAGTAATGCGGGACGTTCAATTGATCATTCCGAATGAAGTAACTAATAATCCTAAATGGGTGCCTAATGAACTTCACCTAGATCGTGGAGAATGGAATGACCAAAGTGAAGCATGGGAACTTTCTGAATACGATCTTGCACAAGAATTAGCTGCGCAAGTTCATTTATTCCGCACTGACTATTCGATGTGGCGATCCACATGGATGACAATGGAAGAGTACGAAAAGGAAGAAGATGCGTACTACAGTAAGACCGCAGACCTTTGGGATGATCGTGTGACTACGAAGGTCATCTATGATTTCGACCGTGACAAAATTATTCTTGGAACACAAGCAACACAAGCGGAGATTCCTGATTCAAAGATCATTGGTGATTACACCGACAACACAGTGACTCTTTATGATGTAGAAAAGCAGTGGATCAGTCCATCCTATTTCCGTGCGCTTTGGCATTGGTCTTATCCCGATAAGCCACTTGAAGATGTGTACTATCAACGCGGTGATGATCGTGTAAAGTTACGTACAATCCGACGACGATCAGCATGGAGCATCAAGAATGACTAATTGGAAGCTAGCTGATGTAGCGAAGAACTACAACATGCTTCAAGCACAACGTTGGTTGGCGCAAATGTATCCTGTCGAACAACATAGTGCGGGTGGAGATTGTGTAAATCCGAAGTGTGATTATGAATTCACGGCGCAAGATGAAGCTGAGATGGCGCAGAATCATGGATGGTTTACATGTCCACAGTGCGATTTAACTTACAACTATCTCGATATGGAACCAGGTGTTCGTTACAATCGTGTTGGCATGTCGCCCGGTCAGATGGGTCAGATCGGGGAAGATGTCGTAGAACAGATGGGAACAATTCCATTGTTAGGTACGATCAGTTATATCAGTCGGGACGTTCAATATCCCATCGATTTAATCGCTGGGCCGTTTGGTGTAGAAGTGAAGACGAATCACTCGGAAGCACAGCCACGATTCAAGCTTGGCGGCTCGAAAGGTCAGTATGGATTGCGCCAAGGTGATGCCTCGACTAAGCTACAGTTCTGCGAGGAACATGGTCTTAGACCGGCTCTCGTCGGCGTACGTTTGAACTTCTACACAGATAAGGCTGACGTGTTTGTTCGACAGGATTCATTCACTGATACTTGGATTGGTTCTGCTGCACTTCAGCATGTAGCGACGGAAGACTTCACGTCACTCAATCCATTCAAAGACCCAAGTCAGGTACCGCCGCCTTCTGAACTTCCAGAAGACGACGATCCTGATTCGGATATTCCGTTCTAGTTTTTAGAAAGCCATCTCTTGAAGGCACCAATCATCATGGTATGTCCGCCATCAGACAAACCATCTAGGTAAGCCATCTCGAAGACATCGCGAAATTTACGCTCGGTGGCACTCTGAGGACGCCTGCTGATTCCTTCGAAAGCATCCTCATAAATCTCGGCGTAAAGCAAATCTCTTATTGCCGAATTGTCAATCTTCTGCTTAACGACAGCAGCTTTCTTAGCAGAAGACTTGGACTTCTGATGCGTCTGAATAGTTTTGGAAGTAGGCCCAACGGCACAAATCTTGCCACAATCAGGGCAAGTCGTGCGCCAACCTTCGGCAGAATCCGACCATCGAGCCATCTTATTTCTGATATTCCATGAGTCCTTTTTAAGGACTTTCTTTCCACTTCCGTCACATCTCATATTCCCACTATAACAGATTTCTCAGATTCTCGCAACTACGACGCCTAATAGATGATGCAAGGGCGATTTTTATGGGCTGACGGGCAGTTCGATATTCTGCCAAGATTCAGCAAGACTCATCACCGAGATATGCTTCGACGGATGATCGATTCGGATCGTCTTACTGGCGTGCCTCAGAATATCATAGCCGGTGATTTCAGCACCGATGATTTCCATGGCCCAGATTTTGATACGGTCACTGTCCTATGGGATCGCGGTGAACATCCTGATGCGGATGAGATTCGCTACATGATCCAGAATCAGCTTGGTCAATATGGTCGTGAAGCTGCTGTGCGTAATCGTGTACGCAAAATGGCCGCTGGAAGTGAAGACACAGAACCGGTTGGTAGTAATGTAGGTTTCCTCGCTGAACCAAAGAAGTCGTTGTATCCGCCACTCTTCCCTGATGGCGATAAGATTCCACCCGATGTTGTTCAAAAGCTAAAGGATCATGCACTTGATGCACTCGCAGAAAGTTTTGATAACCCTGATGCTTTCGTGTACTTTACGATCTATGGTTCTGGTATCTCATACAATTGGGACGAAGGCGGCGATCTTGATTTGCAGATGTGGGTGGACTATGAAAAATTTGCTGATCAGAATGAAAAGAAGATTACAAGTGATGATCTATTAGCTGAGTGTCGTCGCCTTATCGGGCCGATCAACTTCCCAAACTTCTCCACGATTGGAATTCCGGTTCCACCTGATCCGAAGGAACCTTGTGATGGAACGATGATGATCCAATATTATGCGAAGCTTGGTACCGGGTCAAAGGATGAGAACCTCGCATCACAGCCGTACGCTTGCTATGACCTTGAGACAGATAAATGGTTGGTGCATCCTAAGCCAATGCGTCCAACATTTTATGGAGACGCATTCCTCACATTAATGCCGAAGGCTGAAGACATGGCAATGCAAGCCGAGTCATTGCTTGCCGAATACAATCGGAATGTTCTCAATTGGCAATTCTGGTTTAGTCTTTACTCAAGACATAAGCGACCGGAATACCATAAAGAATACCTAGAAGCACAACGCAATGCTATCCTTGAAAAACAATCGATCAAGACGATGTTCGATGCAGTGTTCGGCGGACGAGCAGAAGCATATGCTCCTGGTGGAAAGGGGATTTATGATGAACGTGATATCATGCAGAAGCTACTGGAAGTCTGGGGAATCTTCCAGGACTTAAAGCATTATTCACGTGAACCATTACCTTGGGATGAGCAAGAACTACCAACGGCTCCTGCGCCCGAAAAGAGCAAGGGCAGCGCCGATGTAGCTCAAGACGACCAAAGAAATGGAAGCAAAAAGGTTGCGACCCCTCATACTTGGACTATAGCATCGAAATCTGGATGGGTCAAGGAAACAAGTCCGAACGATTCACCTGAACATATTGATCCTGGTGGATGGGCTGGAATCATGCAGAAAGCGCAGCGTTTGCGCGAGGAAGGTAATGTCACAGTTCAGCGCAATGGTGTACAGAATATCGTAGGCACCGTTGTTGGTGACCACGGAACTTATAACACCGAAATCTGGCGATCTGATCCACAGCGCAATACGATTAGCTTATGGAACTGTACGTGCCCTTGGGGAGAATTCTCTTGGGGACGTACACGTCAGTTCAAGAAGTTTGAAGGACGACCATGCGCTCATACACTTGCACTATATTGGCAAGCACTAACACAGCCACTCGATGAAGAGTATGGACAGAATCAACAGCTACAGATTCCTGGACTTGATCCTTACTCTGTCGATTTGAATCAGGCTGTACAGCAGACCGTCCCCCAACGACAACCTTCCCAAATCGTGCAACCACCTACACCAACATCATGGCAACAAGAACAACTTACCTTCCCTGGAACATTTTCTAAATGGCATAAGGCTGGGGCGCTTGTGAACGGCGACTACGCACGTATTAATAAACAGATGATTGGCTACGATGATCGCGGTACTCAATACACAGTACCGCGAAATTCAATTGTAGAAGTCATCTGGTCTGATGATAATGAAACGATTGCGATCTATTCGCTTAACTCCCCTGCACTTGGGCCGCATAACGTACGCATAACAGATGAGACTTCCAATTTCTCGTGGGTTCCCCGCACACGAGGAACAGCACCACGGAGACATCGCTAATGCCTTATAGCAAAGAATACCTCGATAAAGTCGATAAAGAAAAGTTGCTTGACGCCATCCACGGTGCCGTTTCCTTCACTTACATCGATACGGAGGAAGCACGCTTACGGGCGCGTGTTGCTTTGAAGGAAGCGGCAGGATGGCCTTTGACTGATGGAGAACAGGCTCGGATTACTGAATTGTACGCGGAACGAATGAAGGAACTAAATGCAAAAGCGTCACCCGATTCATAAGTGGACAACCTGTCATATGTGTCATCAGCTTGTGTTCGCGAAGTACGGACTAGGCAATCATGTTTGTCCGCCAGAAGCACGAGCTAAGAAAGAAGCAGAACTCGACATGGTAATTTATGAAGAATTGACAACATGGGATCGCGATGTTAAAAAGTTTTGGAATTCAAATGATGTCAAGTTCTCACAACATCTTTTAGATACGGATCAATATGAGTAGTTGGCGATTAAGCGACGGATTTCACGAAGACGCTATTCGTACTCTCGAAGAGTACGAAGCATTAGCGCGGGATATCATTAGGACTTTGCCGCCAGAAGAATGGCCTCAATGGGTGAAGAACTATGTTCATCGTGAAGTATTTGGCCCAATGAAACCTGTTGATATGACGCCATATCCACATAGAGATGCACTTGATGAAGCAGGCGATCTAACTCTTCCTGAATCATGGGGTTCAGAAAAACCAAATGGTGCAGACCTCGCTTTTAGACCTGGGGATCGTGTGCGCCTTCCTGATGGTTCATTCGGTACCGTGATGCAGAATTATGAAAATGAGCAGAACGAGGATGGCACGATCACACAATGGATGCAAATTAAGAGGGATGATGGCAAAATAGTGCAGGCTCCTGATGGTGCGCTCAGATTCGAACAAGGTCTTGATAGCACTATGATGCCCGATACACTTCCTTGGGGCGAAGCTGAGCAGAATTACTATCGCACTGCGGCTGGTGTTGGTATTCCTGCAAACTATACCGATGAAGATCCTCTTGACTTACAAGGTAAGCAGCCAGTATTTCAGTCAATGGATACTCAGTGGTGGACGCTTCCTCCCGAACAAGGCAAGCAAGCTGTCATCAATGCCTTCCGTGCAACGATGCTGAGTCCGCGCATGAACCTCAAGGGCAACGCGGTTCTTTATCAATCATTGATGCACGTTGATCCAAACGAATCAAATCCTGATGTGTTCGAAAACACAATTCGTGATTTGAAATCACGATGGGATGCGCAAGGACAAACCTCGATTGGGCAAGACCCATCATCAGTTCTTCCACTTGATGACATTCTTTCTGGAAAGTTTCAGCCAGGAATCTGGACAAACATTCGTCGTTTAGCTTTGCTTGGCCCATTTGCTGACGAACTATACAAAGCCGCTCTCACTGACGTATTTCAATATGGTGGAACTGGTCATTACTTCCGCAACGCGGTTCTTTCGATGAACATCCCAGGAGTAAAGGCAAAGGTTGCATCCTTCGCATGGCTTGCACTTGCGCCAATGTCTTCTGAACTTGGAACTATAGACGTTCACATGATGCGTCATCTTCAGCAACCTGAAGACGCACCGCGTAACACTCAACATTATTTGCAGTTGGAAGATCAGCTACGACAAGAACGCGATCAACAATATCCAGATACACCACTCACTCAATATCAATGGGGAGTTTGGGATAAGCGTCGAACGCCAGGATATCATCAGGATCATTCACCATTGCGTCCTGTTGATCCCACCCCGTACACAGATGTTCAATGGCCGAATCCGACTCGCGCACCAAGACCACAACAACCACAAATGACTGATCCGAATCAACTTGGATTTCAGTTTGCTAAGAAAGTCGGTTGGCAACTTGTCAAGAATCCTTTCAAGCCTGCACCACAAGCTGAAATCCAGTGGGTAAAACCATATGGCGCAGGAGATTTCGAAGGATTCGTTAAGGACGTAATGCGTGCTATTGGTGTTGATCCATACGGCACGGTGTATAAAGATGAAAATAGCTGGCAGCCAAAAGACCCAAATGATCCGAGTGGAGGGAAAGTTCTTACACCTGAAGCACAACAGTATGCGACCGACATGATCAACAAGTATCACGATCAAGTTCTACGAATCACGAACGGTGCAATTCCAGCGGGACATTGGAGCGACGATAATTATAAGCGCGGTCTTCGAGAGGTTGTTTCGCAGATGCCTGTTGTGTTGCAAAATCAAATTCCAAATGAGGATGCTCGACCGACTATGGATCAAGAACATGCTGATCAATATTACAATGGCATTCTTCCTAACGACACAAAGATGCGTGCGCAGTACCCTCGACAGACACCACAGATTCAATCAAAGTGGTCGATTATTCGATTAAGCGGCTATTCGATTCAAGGACAAGTTGTCGGTGCTGCTCCGCAAGGAACTACAAATGGAATCGCTGTTCGTCCTGATCAACAATCACCAGATGAGATTAAACAATTGCTTGATAGTCTTCCAGGACATAGCGAAGATTATCAGAAGCAACGACAGATCATTCCTGAATGGGCATTGAATCGTGGCGGAAAAACAGCAGACATCATACAGAACCCAGATGCAACTGGCTACTCTTATGCACCGGGTGTCATTCTAGTTTCAGAATGGGTTGATGTTAATGACAACTGGATTCTTTATCATGATAGATGTGTTGGCATTGTTGCGGGTAAAGGTGGCGCAACATCTCATGGAGTAGTTGTAGCTCGCGAACGCAATATTCCGATCATTGTGAATGTTCCACAATGGAATCAGATTCAAGCCGGTGACCATATCGAACTTGATTCAAGAACTGGTGTCATTCACGGTAATGGTGGAACGACTCAACAGTTCGACAACGCGCAAGAAGCACTGGAACCTGTCATCGCTTTCGTATGGTCACAAGGCAATGGATTGTATCAACCAATCCCACCGGGTAGTGGTGGAGCAGCCGTACTTCATCGTCCGATGATGAGACAACTCAAGCAAGAAGGAAAGTTCAACATTCAGGATTACGCAATCGGTGTCATCTACGATGATGGCCGAGTGCAGATGCAGGGAACCCCAACTGACGAGGAAGCACTAAACCAATGGCTGACATCACTCCATCCAACAAAGAACATCGCGCCAGAGCCTACAGCTATGGCCTTGACCTAACTAAGAAAAAGGATAGAGAGTTTTATACAGAACTGACGCGCGACCCTAAGTTGCGTCGTCTGTGGGAAGAAGAGCGTCAAAAATCGTCATCTGCTCATTCGGCTCAAAGTCTTTGTCAGTGGCCCAAACCTTGCCCTTGTCGAGAGTCACAATATAAAGAACATTCTGATTCTGGGGAGGCGTAGCAAGAACACGTACAATGCGGCCAAAGTCTCCCTTTCGCCAATCACCGTTCCTAGAATCGGACGTAAACTTCACCCTTGTATCTGGTGATAGTGCCATACGTAAAGTTTAGCAAAGTGATCCTAAACTGTCAAACGCTATTTCCTAGACCCGCACGACGGCTTAATAGTTGAAATGAACCCATACGGCGAAGCACCTAACGCACTTCTAAATATTCGAGAAACATCCTCTCATCCTTGGATGGGACTTACGGGTATTCTCAATGGTCAGCCGTATTTGGTTATCGGCAAAGAAGGCAACAAGTTTATACTCGAAGGTGAAGGGGGAGATATCCAAAAGCTTCTCCAATTCGAGTGGAAGGATGCCACTGAGGACAGTCGTCTAATCGCTGCATCTCGGCAGGAAGGAAGCGCGTTGACGAAGGGGAGTGTCCTCGGTGGCTATACAATCGGTGGCATTCGTCATCATGAAGGCGAATGGTACATCATGCGTGAGGATGGAGAAAACGTTTTGCCGTTCCACTCTATCCTTGGCAAACTAGAAGGTTTACGATATGACCCACTCAAGTTAGCGTGGGATATTAAGAAAGGCATTCGTTACGATTCAGATTACGTTTGCCCGAACTGTGGCTCGCGTAATATTGGCTTCGACAAGTTTGAAGGGGACGAAGCAATCTGCGAAGACTGCGGTCATGTTGGCCCGGTTGAAGATTTCTTGAACGAACCACCTGATGTTGATGGATCAGAAGACTTCGGTTGGTATCCAGATTGGGATGGCCCAGATCATAGTATGCATGCTCATGTTTCAAAGCAAGCTGGGAATATCGAAAGTGTTGTTTCATCCACGCTTGAAGGCGGCGGCGGAACATACGATCCTCTCAGTCTTGACGAGTTTACACCGTCAACTGGTTACTTCGCTTCAAAGAATGGATTTACTATTCCAGAAGACAGGTTCAATCCAGAAACACTCAGCAATGTCATTGACACACTAGAGTTAACTCCCGGTGAATATCTAGGAACTTGGATTAGTGAAGGAACGGTTTTCATTGATCCTGCACGTTGGTTCGAGGATGAGCAAGCCGCAATGGATTTTGCTCGCCAGAATCAACAGCAAGCAATTTGGGATATCGCAAATCAATCCGCAGTAGATGTTCGCGATACCGAGGATGTAACAGCGAAGACAGCATCCACTTTTGAGATGAATCTTCCTCCACATGGTATTCACTTTAGAACGCATGCGACGATGGGACAAGCTGGACTTACATGCACAGTTCACTATCCGCCGATTCCTGCATATCCTAATGGACTTACCGCTCAGATTCCTGGCCCTGGTGCTATTGAAGAAATGGATTACGCAGATGAAGTTGAACAAGCGGGCGGCAACCTAACGGATGTTAGGGTAACAATCGATGCACCAGATGGAACAGAAAACCAGGTGCGCGAAATCATTAATAGACTAGGTGGCGCAGCCCCGGAGACAGCGTAATGGAAAAGCGTTCTGACGAATTCACACAACTCGATACATGGGACGACGGTGAAGTGTTGCGATGCCCGAACTGTGGATCGCATACGCTTCGCGCTTTCGACTTTAAAGACGGGGAGGCAAATATGAAGTGCCTTACCTGCGGTAACGAGTTTAAGCGACCGGCTTTCAAGAATCCTGAAGCGAAGGTTGCAGATAAGGATAATCACAAGTTTATGCCAGGTCAACGTGTTCAGATGACTCATCCGAATTACAAGGGTCAACGTGGAAGTATCGTTGATTTCAGTGGAAAGCACGCAGACCTTGGTGAAGAGCAGTATGAAATCCAGCTTGACAATGGAGAAAAGATTACGAGCATTCCTGAATCCGCTTTCTCTAAGATCAAGTCAGCGGGTGTTCATGCTAACTTGCCGAACACCCCTCTTGATAAGCACTTCCTAGATAGTGAAACATTCCTCTTTGAAGCGGCTGATGGAGACACGATTCCACTAACTGACTTCGATGATAACGATACCGATAGTGACTACAATCCTGACGTTCAGGATTCACGATTTGATGACGAACTTCCTGAAGAAGACCCCGAGTGTCCGATGTGTCATGGCCCAGGTACTCCATTGGGCGCACTTGGCGCACGACAGTATTATCGATGCCGTAACTGTGGCATGGATTGGTCTGAACCACGCAGTGAAGAATCAGAGAAGTGGAATTACGATGGCGAACCTGACAATCTCTTCGGTCACGAAGGCCCAGGACAACTTAATCCAATGGGAAGTACAGAAGAGAAAGAACGACGAGTTGATACGAAAGGTAACAAGTTAGAAGCTGGTCGTGTTTACTTGATGAAGGGAAAGGATTACAAGGTTCCTGATCTTGTTCGAATTCTCAATCTAGAAGACAATCGTATCGAAGCAACAATCGCTTCAGAAGCTAAGGGACATTTCCCAATTGTCATTGAAGCTAAGGACGAAGATGAATACAGCTTCGATCCTGTTGAGGATGAGAAGAAGGAATCCGCTTGGAAGATCGCACGACGCGATTGGTCAAGCAAAGAACAGCGAGAACTAATTGAAGAGAATCCGAATGGTCGCGCTCGCAATATTGACAAGCTTGACCTTAGCGGTACTCATTACGAACTGAAGTCCTCTTCAGAAGACCCGGACTTCCTTTGGGGATAATTAATGGCTAGAACTACAAGTGGTGGCCTTTTCGTTTGGGATTTAGGATCAGACTCCTATAACCATACGCAATTGGCAGCCAATTGGGACTTAGTACAAACCTATTGGACTGGTTTCGATACAACATCACATCTTCCTCGTCGCCTTCACACTGTTTCGACAGTGCCGGGATCAGGAACGCTTGGTGATATCGTTTTCCTCACATCAACAAACGGAGGATATCAGGCCAATACGTTCTTGCGCTATGACGGCGCAAACTGGCGTCCAATTGGCGGTGTTGAAATTCAACCTGCTGTACCTACAAGCGGTAACTTTGCTGGTCGTGTTGTCATCCTGTCGGCAACAGATTCAGGATTTGCTGCTTGGTCGATTATTAAATACAACGGAACAACCTGGGATTTGGTTGGTGGTTGGTCTGCGATCAATACTGGCGCAGGATCATTGAACATCCTTGGTGTTCAGCAAGCATTCGACGCATATATTTCTGACTCAGCCCGAGGTTTCATTTTGAAAGATAGAACATCTGGAACCAATTATCGATTATTCATCGATGCAGGAATCCTCAAGACCGAGGCGGTTACCTAATGTCTGTTATCGGCCCAGCATCCTTCGGAACATCATTCCCTGTTTCTCCACTCGACGGTCACGTACACGTTCTTACAGACAGTACGACTGCTTCGACATGGCAATGGACTTTCCGTTGGAACAACTCATCAACAAATGCAGATAAGTGGGAACTAGTTGGCGGAAGCAATGCTTCTAGATATGAAATCACTACGTTCTCAACATCTTCAGCAACAGATGTTACTGATGCAAACGCTCCAACATTTACGATTCCTAGAGGGGGCGTTTATCAACTTGAATTCGGTGTTGGAATTTCTAACGGATCATCGGGTTCAACCGGAACGATGACTTTACGTAAGGCAGGAGTTAATGTTACCGGTGCAACTGTAGCTGGAAACGGTCAGGGATTTATGCAAGGATCACGACTTATTGATGTTACTTGCGCAACAAACGATGTAATCAGTTTCGTATTCAAGTCATCTAATGCTTCCTTCAGTCAAGGATTTTCACTTCGATGGCTACGAGTACGACCGATCAGAGTGAGCTAAGTAAAGGCTTACTTCAAGATAAAGAATAGGTAGGAGATTAATTATGCGATATGAGATTCTAACAGCATCTAAGGATCACAGTGAGGACGCGGTACGAAAGGCTCTTGCCGATTCTCGTTCTGATTGGTCAGTAGATGAAATCAAGGACGCTGGTGACGCATGGCGTATTCTCGTTTCTAAGAATGAGAAGACGGCAGATAAGCCACCGTTCCTTCAGGATAAGGAAGACGCACCTTCTGATGAGGCTGATGCACCTTCTGATGATGACGCACCTTCTGACGACGACGATGACGAAGATAAGCCTGCGCCTGATGGTGACTCTGACAAGGGTGACAAGAAGGATAAGGGCAAGGGCGATGTCGTTTCGGAAATCAAGGACTTGATTGGACAGCTTAATGATGTCCTCAAGCAAGTTCAAGATAAGGCTGGCGAAGCTGCGGATGAAACCGCCGAGCATCGCGACAAGCTTGATCAGGCACAGAAGGCACTAGGTGATGATGCACCTGGCGCAGATGGCCCGCCTGCACCACCGCTTCCTGGCGATGCTGCACCGGCTCCTGGTGGCCCGAAGCGTCCTGGTGTACCAACTGGCCCGAAGACCGTTGTCCCTGGTCGTCCTGGTATTCCTGGCGGCGGTGGCCCTGGTATTCCGACGTTCACAAGTGTTGCTACGCATCCTGGTGTTGACGAGAACGGAAAGAAGATTACGCTCGTTACTGCCGCAGCGCAGCTAGAGAGTGACCCGGAGTTTGAAGAATACGAAGTTGTCGGCATGACTGAAAATGCAGATGGCACGTATTCAGCCAAGCTTCGTAAGAAGCCTGAATAAAGGAAATACAAATGAGTGAAGAGCGGCGTAGCTACCCGGCTACGAGACTACAGCGTGGAACCTACACGGTTTGCACTGTAGAGGATTGTGAGGACGATAGTGAGTAATGTAGAAAGTTTGCCAGCCCGTGAGGTTGCGATAAGAGAATTCAATTCTCTTCGCGGCAGGTTGTGTACGGTCGTAGAGTCGGCTGGACTCCCAAAGAAACAAGAGCGTGCTTTGGTGACGCTCATTAAAAATTTGTCATATCAGAATCAGGCAGTCATTGCAGAATTGATTGAACGTCTTGAGGATGAAGCACAACACTCTATCCTCTTCCGATATACAGAAACTAAGCTGGAAACATAAATGGCATTTATCAAGTATGCGAAAGTTGAATCTATCTTGGAAGTCAAGACGCTTGATCAGCGCATGGCTTTCGCGGCGAATGAAGAGGCGGGTGACCGCCTTGTTCGCTTTGCGGCCAAGAATGACACTGGCGAAACTGATAACGGATATCTCTATGTCCGTTGTCGAGCTATCTCTAGTCGTGTCAACAAGAACAATGATGGATGGCCGTCAGAAGAATTAGCTAAGTCCTACAAGACTTTTATCGGTAAGCCAATTTTCGTAGATCATAACAACGATGATCCTAAGAGAACTCGCGGAGTCATCGTTGATGCACAGCTTCACGTCGAAGACGAAGAAAAGGCTTCTGCATTCGATCCGTATTATGCATCTGCTCCTGAGAATCACAAGCCACCGACGTGGATTGAACTTCTTATGGAAGTCGATGCTAAAACTTTCCCGAAGCTTGCTAAGGCAATTCGCGAAGGTGATATGGATGCAGTCTCGATGGGAGCGAACATTGACAAATCGATCTGTTCTGTCTGCGCTAATGAAGCTGCAACACC
>Ga0157369_10001454_pt1 | contig 29030 bp, 21 predicted proteins | sample C25metaG_FD_113461 | JGI IMG/M metagenome (GOLD analysis project Ga0157369, IMG submission 113461) | Corn rhizosphere microbial communities from Kellogg Biological Station, Michigan, USA - C2-5 metaG | ecosystem: Host-associated > Plants > Roots > Rhizosphere > Soil | place: USA: Michigan... | reverse complement strand
TACCGGCGCCCGTACCACCCGAGATCAGGATGCTGAGACGGGCGCGAACTGCAGCTGAAAGGAGCTCCATCATCTCTGCCGAGATACTCTTCAGCTGGACGAGCTGGTTCGCGGCGAGAGGACCGGTGCCGAAGCGGCGGATGGACATTGAAGGTCCATCGAGGGCGAGCGGCGGAATGATGGCGTTGACACGGGAGCCGTCGGGCAGGCGCGCGTCCACCATCGGAGAGGACTCGTCAACGCGGCGCCCCACGCGGGAGACGATGCGATCGATGATCTGCAGCAGGTGGCGGTCGTCTCGGAAGGAACAGTCGGCCCGTTGAATCAGGCCGCCTTTTTCAATGAACACATGGTCTTTGTCGTTGACCATGATGTCGGAAATCTTGGGGTCTTTGAGCAGCGGCTCCAGGGGGCCGAGGCCAAAGACCTCGTCCAGCAGATCCGTCTGGATCTTTTCCTGTTCGTCGAAGCTGAGCGGAACCCGGCGGTCGCTGATGATCTCGTTAATGATGCTCGAGACTGCCTGACGAGCCTGGCTGGAGTTGATGCGAGAAAGCTTTTCCAGGTCAAGCTTCGACAGCAGCGTGCGGTGTACTTCTGCCTTGAAGTTTTCCAGATTCATTGATTCCACGTTGCGCCGTCCTTCACTTCAGAATCCGTCAAATAACGGGGGATTATTTGAAAAGGCTAAAGCCTTTCCGCTTCTCGGGCTTGGGTGGCATACCACACGCCGCTCTTGCCATGTCCTGGAGAACTCTTGCAATGCTTGAATCGTCCAACGCCAGCGGCACTGCCTCGTTCTGCATTCTGCGGACGTTGAAATAGTCGCTGGGTATCTTCCACTGAATTGGTTTTGTGAGTGCTTTCTCGATATGTTCCTCATCGACACCCATGGAGCTTTTTACATATCGATTGAGCACGATTTCGAGTTTAGGAGTGCCGGACTTGAAAAACTCTGAGATCAGCCGATGAGAATTGCGCAACTCCGGAATGCCCGCCTGCATGATGAGATACGCCGTGTCGGCCTGCTCGAACCAGGCGGCATCCGTGAGGTCAAAACGTGATCCGGCATCGATGACGACGTAGGCGAAATCCTGTCGCGCAACGTTCAGCATTTTCTCAATGGCATCGTTGCTTGCCTGTACGTGCGGAAATCTTCCTGGTGCTGCGAGTACGGGCAGACCCGAGCTGTGCTTGGTCAGCAGCTTGTTAAAGAAATTCGAATCCATGCGGTCTGCATTCTGTAATGCATCGCCCGTGGAGAACTGAGTGGTCAAGCCGAGGCTGAGAGCGGCATCACCCAGCGGTAAGTCAAGGTCGATGAGAACGGCGCTCTGCTGACACTCCTGCACGAGAGCTACGGCGAAGTTACAGGCTACGGTTGTAACTCCCGAGCCACCCTTGCCGCCGAGAAAGACGAGGATTTTGCCGCCGGTTTTCTTCGCGGTTTTTCCACCTGTAGTGCGCGAAGAAGCACGCGTGAGCGCATCCGAGAGCGCATTGGCATCGATCGGATCCGAGAGGAACTCGCGGGCACCGGCTCGCATGGAGCGAACCATGATGTTGGGATCGAGCCGCGAGGTATAGACCATGACGGTGGTGCTGGTGCTGGAGGCGACAAACTCAACGAGTTCCAAAGCGTATTCGACGTCTGATTCGAGGTCGATGATGACAGCGTCGAACGACTTTTCGCCCAGCATCCTGGGCATTTCCTTCAGAGTCGGGGGATAGGAAGAATACTCCCGAACAATCGCGGCATGCGAACTGTTCAAGGCGGTCACAATGGTCCTGCGGCGCTGTTCGCTGGGACATATCAGCGCGATGGACAGGACACTTCCGCCAAGGGGATCAGAGTCGTGCGTGTTGTCGGTCACAAATTCAAAGCTCCCAGTTTCTTGCGCCTGACTGCGGTGTCACCGAGTTCGGGGCGTTTGTCTGCATACTTTAGTCGTTCCTGAACCACCTTCTCAACGAGAAAAGAAGGAAATGAGAGTACCAATTGCTATTGCGGGAGCGTAAGGCATCTTGCGCGCCTTTGGGTTATCGAGCTTGAGGTCTGGAGGCGTATGTAGACCGCGATTTCTCCAGCCAAACAGCAAATCCCCTGCTCCCGAAAACATCTCGCCCAGAAAACCGCCAAAGGTCGCCCAGGCCAGGGCCATTATTCCGCCCGCGACGGCGATGATCACCAGCGCGAAGACGAGTTGCTGCCACCAAATCCAGGCTCCGATAGCAGCGCAGAGCTTTACGTCGCCCATGCCCATTCCGCCCATCATCGCCAACAATCCGTACACCAGGCCACCTAGCAGCATGCCTCCCAGGCTTTCCCCCAGGCCATGCCATCCGGCCACCCACGCTGAAACGACTATTCCCCCCAGCAGAAACGGAAAAACCAACCAGTTTGGAATACGCCGGCTGCGAATGTCAGTAACAGTCGCCACGATCAGCACGGCAAGCGTTGGCCACCAGGCATACGAGTGCTGCATGTGCTGCAAAGCATATCCTCCAATGCTCCCCCGTCCCCATAGCTGCCAGTTAGAGCAATTTCTGCCCCCGATTTGGCGCATGTCAACTCACGCACAATTGAATGCGTTGCATTGGGGGTGTCGAGCCAAGTGTACACGGAAGTACATCTGTGGAGTACCCCCGGCCAATCAGGGGTATACACCGGAGTAATGCCCATCAACGGACTGAAAAGAAGACAGAAACCCGTGTTTGTCTATCCTCTCATTTATGGGTTCCCGCCGCCACTGAAGCGACCCTAACTTTTATGGGCACCCGGTCCGCTCAGGAACCGTTGAAGCAAGCTTTCTGGGGCAAGCTAGGGAAAAATCCGGGGGTGTAACTCAAGTTATGTACCTTTGATAGCTCGGATGTTTCCCTAAAGAGTTCCGAGTTATCTCCGGCTTTTCTGGAGCGCCCATCAGCCGTTGTATTCTTCTTCTAATGTTCAGGCGACAAGGTTTACTTCCGCTGATCCTTGCAGTAGCTCTGTCGTCCGCGGCAGGAATCGCACAGATTAACGATCAGCCGGCAGCACGGACATCTCCGATTGGAGCTAAACCAGCCGCAACGGGCCTGAAGGCTCCACAGCGGTCTGCGGCCGGCGGCGGTACCGGGTTAGCGCAGGCCGACCCTGCGGTTGGAGACGGCACCGCTTCTCCGCCACCGCCCCAGATCGTGGTTACGTCTGCTCCAGCTCAGGCAGCCGCCTGGACATGGCACGATAAGGTGCTTTGGGGGGTGGAGATCATCCTCGTTCTGCTGGGATATGCCGGCGTATTTCTTGCCTTGAAGACACTCAAGAATATCCAGCGGCAGACCGAATTTGGTGTTTCTGCCGCGCAGGCCGCTCTGCAGTGCGCCAACGCCGCGCTGGAGAGCTCCCAGGCAATCGTCGACTCGGGCCGGCCCTGGATCGTCATCACCATTGAGCCGTTCCTCTCCGTCGACCATGGATTCAAGGTGATGGCCACGAATCGGGGGCGGACGCCGGCACGCATCCTGGCCAAAGCTGACTGCGTCAAAATTGCCAAAGATGAGAGTGAGCTTCTTTCGCCTCCGGACTACGACAGCGGCAAATCTGCCACTCCGTTTGAACCGATTATCCTGCTGCCCGGCGAGACTGCCGGGATCCGGCCCTTCCGGCGCTCGGATGTGCGCTCGTACTGCTCGTCGGATGAGCAGCTCAAGCGACTGGAGCGGTGGGAGGAGAAGCTCTTCGTTTATGGCCGGGTAATCTACCGCGACCTGATTTCTCCATTGGACCAGCCAAATCACGAAACAGACTGGTGCTGCTGGTACGTCTACGGAGAGAAGGATGCCCTGGTGCTTGCCGGCCCGCCGGAGTACAACAGGCACAATTGATCGATCCCGAGGAACCGGGTCAGACGCGACAGCGTGTTCGCTCTTTGATAAGACGCTACACTTCAGTTGAATCCTTTTCGTAAGGTCAAATCAGGCGCAAAGCCCCAGGGGAACACATGCCATTTGTTGAACTCGCAGGAGTGACCAAAGCCTACGAGAGCAAGGTCGCCGTCCGCGATCTGAGTCTGTCGATTGAAGCGGGCCAGATGTTCGGCTTACTTGGTCCGAATGGAGCCGGAAAGACCAGCTCGATCCGGATGATGATGGGCATCACTATGCCCGATTCGGGAACGGTGAAGCTTTTTGACAGGCCGTTTGAGCGCGGCAGTCTTGAGCGCGTGGGCTATCTGCCCGAGGAGCGCGGTCTTTACAAGAAGATGAAAGTACAGGAGCAGCTGGTGTTTTTCGGTCAGCTGCACGGACTGACTGCGACGGACGCGCAAAAGCGCGCAACGGAATGGGCCAAGCGCCTTGAGATTTACGATGCTTTGCCAAAGAAGACTGAAGAGCTATCGAAGGGCATGCAGCAGAAGATCCAGTTCATCGGTTCCCTGCTCCACGACCCGGGGCTGATTGTGATGGATGAGCCCTTCAGCGGGCTCGATCCGGTCAACGCCAAGCTGCTGGAACAGACACTGCTGGAACTGAAGGACGATGGACGCGCCATCGTTTTCTCCACACATCGCATGGACCAGGTGGAGAAGCTATGCGATTCGATCTGCCTTATCAACAACGGAGAGGCAGTTCTGTCCGGGCGTGTGCGCGAGATTAAATCGCGGTATGAGCGCAACCACATCATTGTGGAGTTTGAGGGCAGCGCCGATTTTCTTTCGAGCGCCGAGATTGCAGAGGCCAACAATTTTTCAGGCCATGCGGAGATCAAGCTGAAGCCGCACGGCGATGCCCAGAAGCTGCTGCGAGAGGCGTCGGCAATCGCAACCATCTATCGGTTCGAAATGGTCGAGCCATCGCTCGAAGAGATCTTCATTCAGACCGTGGGAGGCAGCGTCGATGCGTAACATTCTGCTGGTTGCGAAACGCGAATACCTGGAGCAGGTGCGCGGGCGTGCGTTCAAGATGACGACTTTCGGCGTGCCGGCCATTTTTGCTGCGATCATCGGAATCGGTTATCTTTCCAGTCTCGGATTGGGCGCGGGAAAACATCTGGCCGTTGCTTCGAACGATTCCCTGTTGGCTGCCGAGGTGAAAGGGCAGCTCGTCGGCGATAAGGATGCCAAGTCCAAAGTGGATGTGATTTCGCCCGCAACATCGGGGGACCACGACGCACTGGTGGATCAAGTCAAGGCCAAGAAGATCGACGGATTCCTGTGGATTGAGACGCCACAGGGACAGGCACCAACCGCGACCTACACCTCGCAATCTTCGGGCGACTTTATCACGGGTGCTCGCATGAAGGATGCCGTGAATCATGCGCTGCTCGACGCTCGGTTGCAGAGCGGCGGTTTGCAGCACGATGCAGCCGACAACCTTGTGAAGGGGATTCCGCTGGAGACCTTTCAGGTGAAGAAAGACGGCTCGGTCGTGAAAAGCAATGCCACGGCCTCGTTCTGGAAGGGCTACGTGATGGCCATCCTGCTCTCGATGACCACGATGGTTTATGGAATGAATGTGGCGAGGTCAGTAATTCAGGAGAAGACGTCACGCATCTTCGAAGTGATGCTGGCCATCGCGCGACCCACCGACATGCTGGCGGGCAAACTGATCGGTGTGGGCGCAGTGGGCCTGACCCAGATCGGGATATGGCTTGTGGCAGGCGCAGTGATCCTCGCGACCCCGTTTGCCGCTACCATCCTGAGCGGAGACTACGCGGTGCACATCTCGATGATCGAGACGGTGCTGTTCCCCATTTACTTCCTGCTTGGATACCTGCTTTACAGCTCGTTGTTCGCGGGACTGGCGGCGACCTGCGAGACAGAGCAGGAGCTTCAGATGTACATGCCGCTGGCTGCGGTGCCGGTATGGCTGAGCTTCTCGCTGATCATGGTGGTGATTAATGATTCGAATTCGTTATGGGCGGTAGCGGCATCGTTCTTCCCGCCGACTGCACCGATCATCATGTTTCTCCGGATGGCCTCGCAGATTCCACCGGTATGGCAGTTCGCCGTTTCCATTGGACTGCTGGTGCTGAGCATCGTGGCCGTACTCTGGATTTCGGCCAAGCTCTACCGGGTGGGAATCCTGATGTATGGAAAACGCGCGACGCTGCCAGAGTTGCTGCGCTGGCTGCGATACAGCTAGAAGCAACACGAGAGAACCAATTCGAAAAAGGTGCCCGGGCCTTGGAGGAACAGTGGACCAGCCCGGGCGCAAAGCAATGGTTGAGAATGCCGGAGTTGGGGGAACCCCTCCGGCATTCATGCGTTAGAAGTCGAGGCGCAGACCGAACTGCATGTGACGGAAACTGTTTTTGCCCAGAACAGTGGTGTAGTAGCCAAATCCTGGTGCAGTGAGCTCATTGTTAAGGATATTGAGATTCGTGGTGGTGTCGTCGAATCGAACAGAGTTGGTGACGTTGAACACTTCCCATGCGAATTTCATCCTGGCCCTCTCTCCGAGATTCCAGCTCTTGGCCAGCGACGAATCGATATCGAACACGCCGTCTCCGCGGAACTTGTTTCGCATTCCGGCTTCACCTGGATAAGGCAAGCGCATCGGCGAACCGTGCGTTACGCCTTCACTGATTGCCGCGTCATCCGTGAAAACCTGAGGCAGTCCGTTTTTGACGTGCTTGTGTACCTTGACGGGAGCAGTATTCACAGCAAAGGCTTGAAGTTCCCAGTTGGTGGTCCATCCAGGCTCGATGATCGAGAAGGGCAGCCCACTCGTCCAACGACCTATGCCTGACCACTGCCATCCTCCCCACAATGCATCTCCGAGCTTTCCGGAGTTGCTGAGCAGCGATTTCCCGCGCCCGAAAGGCATCGCGTAGCTCCAGTCAACCGTAATCAGATGGGTTGTGTCGAAGTCGGAGAGGCCACGGCTCAACGCTGGGTTCCAAACGTTCTGAATAGCGCTGTAGGAAGTGCCTGACCGTTCCGCATCCGATCCCATGTCGATGGACTTCGAATAGGTGTAGCTGAAATCAAGAGTCAACCCGTTTCGCGCAGGATGACGCAGCGTAAGCTGGCCGGCGTGGTATTGACTCGAGCCTATCGAAGACAGGCTGACGAGTGACGAAAACTGCGGGCTCCAGAAAGTTCCGCAGGGAGGTCCGTAGAAGCATGCGACGTCGATATCAACTAGAGCGCCGGTTTCACCATAGACGTAGCGATTGCTCGCCCACTCTTCGTTGTAAACGGCGTCTGTAGCGGACTCACCATCGAAGTCGAGGTTCTTCATTTGCGGGAAGACATCCTCGAAATACTGAATTGTGGGGATGTGCTGTTGCACTCCGTCACAAGTCAGGCATGAACCACCAAGCTGATCCGCCATTGCCGACATTTGGGAGCCGGCTGTGAAGTAATCGCCCGCGCCCTGAGGGTCGTTGTAGTTGACCGGTTCAGCGAGATCGAGTTGCTGGAACAGGTGACGTCCCAGGCGTCCGACATAAGCGGTCTCCATAAGAAAGCCCCCGGGCAACTCGCGCTGCACGGACAGGTTGAAGGCCTCGGTGTACGGCGTTTTGATGTGGTTGTCGATGCCCCAGTTGATTCCGAACGTTCCGTCAGGAACCGCGTAAGGGTAGGTCTGCGTGTCCGGTGCAGGTGGAACCGGCAGATCAGGTAAATCGTGCGGACCCGTGAACCGAGGCGCGGTTCTGTAGTTGACGGTGTTGGCCGGACTGCTGAACTGCGAAGAGAGGCCGAACGATCCGAGAGTGGAGAAGCGGTTCGTCAGAGCCTCGCCGTAGTGATCGTAATAGATGCCAAAGCCCGAGCGAATTGAGGTTTTCGAATCGGGAGCATAGGCAATCGAGAAGCGCGGGGCGAAATTGGCTTTCTGTTTTGGCCAGAAGGCAGGCCCGTGATTGGCCTTGCCAATTGGAGTGAACAACAAATCGTCTTCAAAGACACGCCCTTGAGCAGCCTCAGTTCCACGCTTGATGTACCACGCGTGTGTGTCGACGGTCGGTGCGATTTCCTGACCCTTCGTTTCATAGGGGGTCTGGAGGATGGTATGGCGCAGTCCGAACGTCATTGTCAAACTCGGCCGGATTCGCCAGGAGTCCTGAATGTAGTATTCAAATTCGTTGGACTTGAACTGGCGACTGACCAAAGAGCCGTCTGGCAGTAACGTCGCGCTGGTGGCGCTCGTTACCTTGTAGTTGTTGCTGGAATCTCGCTCGGCGATTAGCCCGAGAATATTTGCATAAGCCTGGTCGAACGAGGTTTCAAAGCCGGGATCGACTGCGGGGAGACCGAGTGTGGTGGGATCCGGAGATCCCTTTGAGCTCAGATACGACGGATTGCTATTTGCCCCGTTGTAAGAATTGAAGTCGTTTGCCGAATTGGCTGTGATACCCCGCCAATTTCCGCCGAGACCAATCGTGTGGTTGCCCTTGATCCAGCTGAGATTGTCGTCGATAGTGTTCACCGGAATGCTGACGATGGAGCTTCGAGTCTCAGCGGTGGGCGTGGAGAAGAAGCGAATATCGACGTAGTCACCCTTTCCCACTCCCGCGCTGGCATAGGCCTGCCGAATGTACGCGTAACGGACATCGTTAACGATGTTCTGAGAGGCGGTAAGCGTGTAGCCGAATGCCAATCCCTTGCTGTTGTCCTCGAGGAATGCAGAGGCGGGCTGGCCGGGGAACTGCTGGGGCGCCGCGGAGACATCTTTCTGCAGGTTGCCGCGAACGAAGAAATGATTTTTGGCGTTCGGCGTGAAATCAATTTTGCCGATATTGGTATTGAGACGCGAAGGGGCCGGTGAGCTGAAGTTGTAGCTCCCAAGATTGATCCCGTCCCCGCCTGCCAGTACCGTTGCGGCAGGTTCAGCGGAGAGGTAGTCCAGGAGTGCCTGGTCTACACCTGGCCCGTTCGGACAACGAGTGCACCCCGCATCCAATTGAGCAATTTGCTGAGGGGTAAGGAGAACGGTCGAACCATCTGCGGCGAAATAGCCCACTTGTCCACTCAGAAAGGTCGCCGACGGAGTGATCTGGGCAACGGCCTGATTGGTGGCCAGGCGTTGGCCCTCGTAATTGTAGAAGAAGAACAACTTATTCTTCAGAATTGGACCACCGAGGCTGCCGCCGAACGTATTCACGATATATTTTGTTGGCCGATTCGGCTGGTTGTCCGTGATCTGCTCGTTCTTGACGAACCAGTTGTTTGCCACCATGTTTGAAGGGCGGTGGTACTCATAGAGCGATCCGTGAAACTGGTTTGTGCCGCTCTTGGTCAGGAGCGATACCTGTGCGCCCGAGGACCTGCCTGCGTCAGCATTGCTGTCGGCCGTGGTCACTCGAAACTCCTCGGTGGAATCGAGCGTTGAGCGCAGCACTCCGTTGAAGGCATAACCATTGACCTGGTCATTGTCGTCCACTCCATCAAGAGTGACGTTGCCCTGGTCGGAGCGAGCGCCTGACACTGCGCCTTGCCGGCTGTCCAAAATGTTGGGTGAAGTTTTATCGCTGAGCCCGACCGACTCTCCGAGATACAGCACACCGGGTTGGAGGCTGAGCAGCGAAATCGGATCTCGGCCATCCATCGGCATAGCCTGGATCGTCGCGTTGCCGACGGCATTGCCGATGGTTGCGTCTGTTGTGTTGAGTGTCTGGGCAGACGCGCTTACGTCGACTGTTTCGGCGGTGGCCTGGATGGTCAGTGCGAAGTTAATGGTGGCTGGTTGGTTCACCAGAAGTTCGGCAACTTTGGACTGGTCGCCGAACCCAGTTGCGGTGACGGTGATGGTGTAGCGGGCCGGAGGGATCTGGGGGAAGGTGTAGTTTCCGGCGTTATCGGCGACGGCGCTGAACGTGGTTCCGTTTGTTTTATCGACAATGGTGATCTTGGATCCAGGGACGAGGGCCCCCGAGGGGTCCTTGATTGTGCCACGGAGTGATGTGGTTGCAGTTTGGCCGAGGGAAAGAGAAACAGTGGAAAGGATACAGAGGAGTATCCATTCCCATTTTGTATGTTTCACGGCTTTTGCCTCCAAAAGGTACTGCTTCGTGAATCGATCGTGAATTGATGTTAGTGATTTCGTCACGGGACGGTTGGGCGCTGATCCCCGCGAAAACAGCACCTGCGCGGCTGAAGTATGCCGTTCGTCCCTGCATCAATGCTGTTCGTGTCAAAACAGGCACCGCCGTGCAGTGAAGCTGGGCCAGATGCGGTTTCGGGGGACGAAACTACTGACAGCAGGGCAGATCAGCTCAGTAGGGGAGTGGAGAGGGTCTCATTGATTGGAGTGGGCGGGACGGTACTCGGAATACTCGGAACTGAAGAGCGTTGTGCGCGTCGAGTAGCCGCCGGCGCCGGACTCCCCGTTGGGAACGACGACGGAATTGATCACCGACTTTACCGGCACGATGAATGTTCCTTGCCCTGCCTTTACGGGACCATAGTCAATGCGCGTGTCCAACTGGTGGACGACGTCGGAGGGCTTCAGATCTGTCTCGACGATCATACGAAGCACAATCCCGGTCTCCGGATCAATGAATAAGCTTCCGTGATACGGCACGGATGCTTTGAAGTCGTGCCAGTCAGTGTTTGTTTGGAAATTCCCGGCAACGCCGCCACCCCCTGAAGCTTTTTCAGCACCGAGCACTGGCCCCGTGCTGGGCGTATAGAAGCGCGCGACGCCGGCCTGCTTGATAAGGGGGAAGCAGCAGACTTTGACTTCAAGATCCGATCTCTGCCGTGGAACCTCGTAAGAGAAAACAGCAGCAGGCTTTCCGTTGATCGACTCCCAGCGCACCCAGTGGAGGGTGCCGGAAGCCTGTGCCTCTTTGAAGACGCGCGGCAGGCCGGGATCTGGCTGAGAGATATCGATCTGTCCGTTGGCTCCCCAGCGCGTTGAATCCTTCGCCGAAAGCTTTTTGACGATGCCATGCTCCAGGACAATGGGGTGAGCCACTGCGTTGATGTAATGGAGAAAATTACCCGGATTCGACATTCCTGAAGAGGTGACCGCGTCTTTTGCGCCTGAAGCAATGCCGGAGCTGGAAGCCAACGCTTCGGTGTTGTCCTGAAAACGCAGGATGGTCTTTCTGGCCGCGAGAGCAGGAAGCTGTTCGTATGTTTTATTGATATAGTTCTGCGCACGCGTGAGGATCGCTTGCTGCGCGGGTGCATCGGGAGCGGGCGTCTGCGGCAGATCAGAAGCTGGAGGAAGAAGATTTGCGCTGCTCGCCTGAAGCACGTAAATCTGCTCGGTGGTCAACGGGCCGGGAGAATAATTGGAGAGCCCGTTCATCACGACGCGGGTCAACTGCTCACTCAGCTCCACCTGCTGCAATGCGGCGGCAATCTCCACATCCGACTTCTTGTCTTCGTGCAAAGAGTGGAGCAGATCCTGGAGCTGTGCCACCGTGACCTTCCGGCCGCACCAGCCCGTTTGTGCGGAGAGGAGCAGGAGCACGAGCAGGAAAAAAGAGCAGCGTTTCATTGTTCGGTTTCTCTGGTTACGAAGGGGGCGCGACGATCGCGTCGAGATCGCCGCGCACGTAACGATCAAGTCTACTTCAGCTGATAATTCTTGTACTCGATGGTGAACAGCGTGCTGCGGGTCGAAAATCTGCCCGCCGCCTGCGAGTCGCCGTTTGGCACTACTTCGGTGTTGATCACGGTCCGCATCGGCAACACGAGGCTCTTATCTCCAACCTGTGCCGGGCCGTAATCAATCCGGGTATCTTCCTGGTGCACCACGTCCGACTGCTTCAGTTCAAGCTGGGTAATCATGCGAACCACGATCCCGGTCTCGGGATCGATGAAAAATTCTCCGTGGTACGGGATTCCATTTGCCTTGAAGTGATTGCTGTAATCCGTCGTCGTCTGAAAGTTCCCAGTGGCTCCGCCTGACCCGCCGCCTGAAGCGCCAGCCAGAGAAGCGGAACTGAAGCGGGCGACTCCGGTCTGGTCAACATTCGGAAAGCAGCAGACATTCGCGTTGAGGTGAGACTTTTTCTTCGGGATCTGGAACGTGAAAACCGCCGCTGCTTTGCCGTTCACGTTTTCCCAGCGAGCCCAATTGATGGTTCCACCATTCTGGGCATCCTGAAAGACGGTCGCGACGCTCGGTTCAGGTTCCTGTACGGCGATCATTTTGTTGGCGCCCCACTTGGTTTTGTCTTCAGGCAGCTTTTCGATTCCGTGATCGCTCGCGTAGACGCTTTCTGTCGAATTGATGTAGTGAACGAACTGGTAGGGACTCACAAACAATGAGCCGACCGCCACCTCCTTGGCGCTCCCGGCCAGGCCCGAGCTGGGCGCGGCAGCTTCCACGTTGTCCTGGAAGCGGAGTGTAGTCTTGGTCGCGCTCAGAGCCGGCAGTTGTGCCCAGGTCTTCGTGGCATAGGCGGATGCCTTGTCGAGGATGGCTTTTTGTGCGGCTGAATCCGGCGCCGGCGTGGTGGGCAGGTCGGCGGCCGGCGGCGGCATAACGGCGCTGCGCGCCTCGAGCACATAGATCTGCTCCGTGGTCAGCGGCCCGGCAGCATAGGCGCCGAAGTCATTCATTACGCTGCGCGAGAGCTGTTCGGTCAATTGGACCTGCTTGAGCGCGGCAGCCATGTCTGCGTCAGGTTTTTGCTGATCGTGCATGGACTTGAGCATGTCGGTAAGTTCGGCGACGGTGACCTTTTTCGCGGACCAGGCCGGCAGCGCGAAAACGATCAAAGCAAGCATGCAAATAAACCGTTTCATCTGCATATCCTTCCCAATTAAGTCCAATGATTGCTGCGCATCGAATTCTAACGCATTCCAACGTTCTGACACGCAACAGCATGGCGATATCAGAGCCGAGCAGGTGCCGGTGAGCGGGGGAGCACCCCGGCGGAAGCAGCTGAGCAGAGATTGCTGATGAGAAGACGGATGGGGAAAGCGCCAGGTTGCGTTCGGAACCGAAGTTGTCCGGGAAAAGAATGCGATTTTCCGCGCGTAGAAAAGGCGGCTTTGCCCAGAGCAAAGTCGCCTTCCTCGTCAATGTATTGCCTCGATCGTTACGGTTGGGGCTGGGGAAGGGGGAGCTTCTTGCGCTCCGGAGGCTGCTCCGTTGAGCCGGTTGCAGGCTGAGCTGCTGAGCCGTTATCGGCGGGAGCGGCCATGGCAGCCAGCTCAGACTTGCGGTACTTCGACGCGCTGACGTACCCGTGAATATGGTCCTTGCTGACTTCGTTGATGACGATTTCAACCGGCTGCGGGCTGTCCGGCGTGTAGAACATGACCGGCTGATAAAGATTGACGTGCTTCTGCGAGAGATTGCGATCGTCAACCATTAGTTCGAGGTCGGCATACTGATGCTTGTTGTTGGCCTTCTTCAGACGAATCTCGAGCGGGCCTTCGCGTTTGAACTGCTTCGATTTCGCGAGATCGAATTCAGCGAAGTTGCGTTCGCCTTTCTTCTCGAGGAGAACCAGCTCGTCATGCGTGTGCGCGATGGATCCGGAGAGTTCGGTGCGCGCGTTGCTGAGATCGCCTTCGAGATCTTTGCGCGTCTGCTCAATAGCCTTGCCCTGCGCATCGAGTTGGGACTGCAGCTTCTTGTAGCGCGAGTCCTGCTTCGCGCGATGAGAACTCGTCGCATGCCCGCCGTCAGTCATCTTCGACTGCGGTCGTGCAGGCGGGGTTGCAAGTGAGGCCTGCGCGGCGTTGACGGTGGCCAGTTCATTCACTCGCGTTGCCAGATCGTTGAGCTGATGCTGCGTGGCATTCAGCGTCGCATTCTGCTGGGCGTTCTCAGCCGCCAGGTCTTTGGCCGCATTGTGTTCGTGTATGGCATAGCCACCGAGCCCCGCGCAGAGAACGGCGCCAACGGCGTAGATGGCGATGCGGCTGGGAGCAATGGCGGCGGACGGGGAAGCAGATTCGTTCATGGTGCCTCCGACTCAGGTGACGTACGGCGTTTCTGCTCTTAAAATTGCACGTTTCGTGCCAGTCACCCGGAAAGGTAAGTAGTTGAATTCGGAGGGCGAGGTGGGAGCTGGAGAGCTTTAGTAACAGGAAAGAAGTTCCCCAGAAAGGTAAAACTTACCTGCTCGGAGGCAGCAGTAGGCGCCTCTGGATTCAGGCGGTCTGGCCGGCCAGGGGGGTGGGCAGGGGGGCTCCCTGAAGCGTGACAAAACTGCGTGGCTGGCAACATGCCTTGCTGAGCCGGGCAAGGTCCGACTGCATCTCGTGATCTGCGGAGAAAGACGAGAGGGTGGCATCGAGTATGGCGAGAGCGCCGATATCGGCGGGACGCTCGATGCTGTAGTGCATCCACTTCCCTTCCCGGCGTGCGGAAACGATTCCGGCGCGGCGCAGGTAGGCAAGATGGCGCGAGATTTTGGGCTGGCTCTGGCGGAGGATCTCAACAAAGTAGCAGACGCAGACTTCGCGGCCGTTCATCAGATTGAGCAGGCGCAGGCGGGTGCGATCGGCCAGCGCGGCGAAGAGCGGCGTGAGGTCCGGGTTTGGGGCGGAGCGAGGCACGGTTTCATTGTATACGCCTTGACAGATATGAGCCATGAAGAATACATTCGTCTGAGCGTATATGAGGAACGCCATTATGAATCCTGCTGCGACAGTGAAAGAGGAAGTCAGGCAGAAGTACGGAAGCGCCGCAAAGGCCGTTGCGGAAACAGGTTCTGTGCAGTCCTGTTGCGATCCGGGGCTGCGGTGTTGCGATCCGATCACAACAAATCTATACAGCGCGGATGAGAAGGGGCTGATTCCGGAGAAGGCCGTTCTGGCGTCACTGGGATGCGGAAATCCTACGGCGCTGATCGAGTTGAAAGCCGGAGAAGTGGTGCTGGACCTGGGATCGGGTGGCGGAATCGATGTGCTGCTGTCGGCAAAGCGGGTTGGACCCACGGGTAAGGCGTACGGGCTCGATATGACGGACGAGATGCTGGCGCTGGCGCGGGCAAATCAGCGGCAGGCAGGCGTTGAGAATGTCGAGTTCCTCAAGGGGGAGATCGAAAACATTCCGTTGCCGGAGAACGCCGTGGATGTGGTGATCTCGAATTGCGTCATCAATCTCTCGGCGGACAAGGATAAGGTGCTGAGCGAGGCATTCCGCGTGCTGAAGCCGGGCGGGCGATTTGCCGTTTCAGACGTGGTGGTGCGGGGAACCGTGCCGGACGAGGTGCGCAAGAGCATGCTGCTGTGGGTGGGATGCATTGCAGGTGCGCTGGAAGAGAACGACTACGTTGCGAAGCTGAAGCGCGCGGGGTTTGAGGAGATATCGATGGAGATGACGCGCGTGTACAACGTCGAAGATGCTCGTCAGTTCCTGACGGAAGCCGGCGTGGACGTGGACGCCATTGCTCCGCTGGTGGATGAGAAATTCATGAGCGCTTTCATCAGGGCTTCCAAGCCAAAAGCGGCATGTTGCGGGGCGGATTGCTGTGCTCCGGTTGCGATGGAAGCGAAAGCGTAGAGCATGAGAGACCACTACAACGTTCTGTTTCTGTGCACGGGAAATTCGGCCCGGTCCATTATGGCGGAAGCCATCCTGAACCATAAAGGAGCGGGCCGATTCACGGCATACAGTGCAGGGAGCCATCCAACAGGAAGCCCGCGGGCCGAGGCTCTGAAACAGCTCGAGTCAGCCGGGGTTTCGACGGACGGGCTGCGAAGCAAATCCTGGGATGAGTTCTCAGGGCCGGGAGCGCCGCACCTCGATTTTGTATTCACGGTATGCGATAACGCAGCGCGAGAGCAGTGCCCGTATTGGCCGGGCCAGCCGATGACAGCACATTGGGGAATTCAGGATCCCGCGGCGGTGAAGGGATCGTCCGAGGAGATTGCGCGGGCATTTCGAGATGCGTTTGTCGTGCTGGATCGCAGAATCGGACTGTTCACGTCGCTGCCGCTGGCTACGCTCGAGGAACTCGCGATCAAACAGAAGATCGAAGAAATTGGGCGGTCATGAAGTCGAAGAGCCGGCTGTCGTTTCTGGATCGCTATCTGACGGCGTGGATTTTTGGGGCAATGGCCCTCGGCGTTCTGCTGGGATGGCTGGTGTCGGGCGTAGTTCCGTTTTTGAACCGATTCGGCGTCGGGACTACTTCGATTCCGATCGCGGTGGGCTTGATCGTAATGATGTATCCGCCGTTCACGAAGGTGCGTTACGAAGAGCTGCACGAGGTCTTCCGCAACAAGCGCGTGCTGGGCCTTTCGCTGGTGCAGAACTGGGTGATCGGTCCGGTGCTGATGTTTGTGCTGGCGATCGTGTTTCTGCGCGGCTATCCGGAATACATGGCCGGGCTAATCATGATCGGCCTGGCACGGTGCATTGCCATGGTCGTGGTGTGGAACGAACTAGCCAAGGGAGACACGGATTACGCCGCTGGACTTGTGGCCTTCAATTCAATCTTCCAGGTGCTCTTGTATTCGGTGTACGCGTGGGTATTCATCACGGTATTGCCGGGCTGGTTCGGGCTGCGCGGGGTTGCAGTGCACGTCACGATCGCGGAGATTGCGAAGAGTGTTTTTGTATACCTTGGCATTCCGTTTATTGCGGGATTTCTGACGCGGTTCTCGCTCGTTCGGGCAAAGGGTCTCGAGTGGTACAGCCGCAGCTTTGTACCGCGCGTGAGCCCACTGACTCTGATTGCGCTGCTGTTCACCATCGTGGTGATGTTCTCGCTAAAGGGCGAATACATCGTTCGTTTGCCGCTGGATGTGCTGCGAATTGCGCTGCCATTGCTGGTGTATTTCATCGTGATGTTCCTGGTGTCGTTCTACATGGGACGGAAGCTTGGAGCGGATTACTCGAAGACGACGACGCTGGCCTTCACGGCGGCTTCAAACAATTTCGAACTGGCCATCGCTGTAGCCGTTGCGGTCTTCGGCATTAACTCCGGCGCGGCATTCGCGGCGGTGATTGGACCGCTTGTGGAAGTGCCGGTGATGATCGGGCTGGTCAACGTGGCTTTCTACTTCCAGCGCCGCTACTTCCCTCCCCCGCAGGCTGCGCCGGTTGAGCCCGTGTGCATTTCGGCGAGCCGGGTCAGGTAAGAATTCTTTAACAGCCAATCATCTTGCGACATGGCTCAGAGCGTTAGGATGGTTGCGATGAAGGTTCTTACAGCAGAGGAGATGCAGGCGTGCGATCGCATCACGACGGAGCGCTACGGCGTCCCCTCGATTGAGCTGATGCGCGCGGCATCCTCAGCGGTGGATGCATTTGCCCGGAAGCAGTTTCCGCATGCGCGGCGGGTCACCGTGCTGTGCGGCAAGGGAAACAATGGCGGCGACGGCATGATGGCGGCGCGGCTGCTGGCCAAGGCCGGGCTGGAAGTGACGACGCTTTTATTGGGGTCGCAGTACGAGTTGAAGGGCGATGCGGCAACAGCGTGGCGGGAGCTGAGCCTTTCGCCAAACCGGTACATCTCTGAAGTGAATTCCGCGGCGGAATTGCGGACGCACAATGCCGCGCTGGAAACGGATCTGATTGTTGATGCGGTATTGGGAACGGGTTTCAAGCCGCCGATGAAAGGGCTGGCTCTTGATGCGCTCGAGTGGGCCAGTGGAAGCAGGGCGCCGTTTCTATCCGTCGATCTGCCTTCGGGCTGGTGGGCGGATGCTGCGTCCAGCAGAGTTGAGGAAAAGGCATTTCCTTCGCATGCTGTGATTACCTTTACGGCTCCGAAGCACGCTCATGTGTTCGGGGAGCTGACGCGGCGGTGGGATCAGCCGGTGGTCGTCGCGCCCATTGGGTCGCCGGAGGATGCGATAGTTTCGGAGGATGGGATCACGTGGGCGGGCAGCGCTCACTCTCTGCTCGAACAGCCGCGCGCAGCCGACGCGAACAAAGGCAAGTACGGTCACGTGCTGGTCATCGGAGGCTCCACTGGGAAATCAGGCGCTCCCGCGATGGCCTCAATGGCTGCGATGCGGGTAGGTGCGGGGCTAGTGACAGCGGCGGTGCCGAGCCCGATCGTAGCGCAGGTTTCCGCCTTTGCACCCGAATTGATGACGCGGCCGATGATGGCGAGCCCGTCCGGTGAACTGGCGAGCACCGGAATCACGACGCAGCAATTTGAGAAGCTGATTGAGCGAATGACACTGCTCGCGGTTGGTCCTGGACTCGGTGAAGGACCCGGCGTCGAGATCCTGCTCGAAGCTGTCCTTTCTGACACGAAGCTGCCAGTGGTGATCGACGCGGATGGACTGAATACGCTGGCGGCGAATCCCTTCCTGATGCAAAAGATGACAGAGGTGGGAAAGGCCGGACGCACCATCGTGCTGACGCCGCATCCGGGCGAGATGGCGCGGCTCGTCGGCAAAAGCGTACCTGATGTCCAATCCAACCGGCTCGAAACTGCGCGCATCTTTGCACGCGACAGAGGGGTGACCCTGGTGCTGAAGGGTTCGCGCACGCTGATCGCGCATCCGGATGGTCGAGTGGCGGTGAACACATCGGGAAATCCCGGAATGGCCAAGGGCGGCAGCGGTGATGTGCTTACCGGCGTTATTGCGGGCTTGCTGGCGCAATTCCCCGATGAGGCTGGGCGGGCAGTCGAAGCAGCGGTTTATCTCCATGGTCTTGCGGGCGATTTTGCGGTGCGTGATGCCGACGAACATACGGTACTGGCAACCGACAGCTTCGACCATTTTCCGGAAGCGTTTCGTTTTCGGCCTGTCCGCTTTTCCAAGGGCGCCCAAAGGGGGTATGTTTGGTTGCAGGGGCTGCCGCAAAGGCGCTCCGCTGGGGCGGCACAATGAGCAAGGAAGCGCCGGTGGCCGAGGGTCGGATTCACGAGTTCGTAACGCAGAGCGGCTCAGACACGGTTGAGGTCGGTCGCAAGCTGGCGAGTCTCCTTGCGCCTCCGCAACTGCTGATTCTGCGCGGCGACCTGGGCACGGGAAAGACGACGCTGGTGAAAGGGATTGCGCAGGCGCTGGACGCCGCGGAGCCCGACGAGGTGACAAGCCCCACCTTCACCCTGCTGCATGAGTACGACGGCACGCGCGAAGGCAAGCCGGTGAAGCTGTTTCATATCGACGTGTACCGTCTGGAAGGTGAACGGCAACTGGAGAGTCTGGGCTTGGACGAATTACTCACACCCGAGGCACTCGTGCTGGTGGAGTGGGGCGAGAAGTTCAAGAGCATCCGGAAGAAGGCGACAGGCGAGATCGCCATTGCATCAGCCGGCGGAGACGCGCGAAAGATCACGGTAACGCTGAGAGATTGAAAGCGTCGAACATCAGGGTTAGCTCGGAAGTGCTGTAGTTTTTGCCTCGGTTTGCGCGTGGTTCGATCGAAAGGAGGCCAGGAATGCGGCTGATTCCAGTATGCCTTCCGTTGGTCCTTGCCCCATTGATCATGGCCGGTCAGCAGACACAACCCACAGCTTCGCAGAAGCCAGACCAGGCGAGCGCAGTCAAGCAGACGAGTTCGCCCAAGGCGCCAAGCAGGCACAGGGCGAAACATCATTCGCGCAAGGCTGCAACTCGGAAAAGCGTAGCCGGCGCTCCGCCATGCCAAAAGGACTCACAAATCCCTGTCGACGTGATCATGGGCACCCAGGTCCGGCACGTTTGCCTCGACAAAGCGAAGCTGGCGGGGGATGAGGGTAAGCCTACGCCGGGGCAGCTAAAGGTCGAGGTCATCAACGGGCTCTCCACAGATATGCAGTACTTCTCCGACAAGAATCAGGAAACAGCGCACAACCAGCCAGTGGTAGTTGGCGTTGAGTCGAGCGACACCCGCTTTGCGAGCGGCAACAGGAACCCGGTAGTCACCGCTGTGACTTCGAGTAGTTCTGTCGACGCCACAAGCGTGAGCAGTGGCGGCCAGCCCGTGACCAAACAGGTTTCCCCGCGCCCGAAACGGCCGGCGTATGAGCCCGACACGCATTGAGTACCTCCTACACGAAGCAGCCTATGCAATCCGAAATTCGAGTTGACGCAGACGGCTGCGGGGCTTGCACGCACCCCGAATCGGACGCGCATGCAGCACGGCTGCCCACGACTGTTGCCTCCCTGCAATGGATCACGATTGGGTGGATGACGGTAGAGTGTGGCGCGTCGTTGTGGGCAGCGGTGCAGGCGCAAAGCGTGGCGCTGCTGGCGTTCGGGACAGACAGCCTGGTTGAGTTGCTGTCGGCCGTCGTGGTCCTGCTTCAGTTTGTTCCCCGCTTTCCACTCAAAAAGGTCTATGCGGACAAAGCGGCGGCGGCATTGCTGTTTCTCCTTGCCATCGTGGTGTTGTGTATTGCATGGCTGGGGCGGACGCGACAGATGGAGGTAAGCCGGCTCGGAATTGCGATCACCCTGCTTGCGCTTGTCGCCATGCCGGTGCTGGCCTGGATGAAGCGGCGCGAAGCACGACGGATGAACAACCGGGCGCTGGCGGCCGATGCAACGCAGTCAGCAACGTGCGCGTATCTGGCAGCCGTTACACTCGCGGGGCTGGTCATCTTTGCTGTCTGGCAGATCCGGTGGGTCGATACAGTGGCTGCCCTCTGGGCCATTCCCATTCTCATCCTCGAAGGGCGTCGTGCCTGGCGGGGCGAGGGCTGCAGCTGCGGCTGAATACCACTCGTCACACCCGGCGAGAAAAGAGCGGGGCCGGGACTGTAAGATGTTGGGGCAATCCAAGCTGTTCTCAACCGGTCTCACGTGCGGCTGCGTCGTTATGACCGGGAGTTTTGGGAGGAACCCCGATGCGTGCACTACGTTTGCCAGTCTTCGCCTGCCTTGCTGTATTCCTGATCGCAACTGAGTGGATGTCCGGACCGGCGGAGGCGCGAGCCGCTACCAAGCCTCACATCTACCAGCATCCGGCGCTGAGCAAGGACCTGATCGCCTTTGCGTATGCAGGCGACTTGTGGACTGTGCCGCGCGCGGGTGGCATTGCGAGACGGCTGACAACGGGCGTTGGAGTCGAAACGGATCCGGTGTTCTCGCCTGATGGAAGCACGCTTGCGTTCACCGGCGACTACGACGGCAACATCGATGTGTTCACGATCCCCACTGTCGGCGGAGTTCCCTTTCGCGTGACATATCATCCGGCGGCGGATTACGCCGTGGCCTGGACCCCGGACGGGAACGACATCGTGTTCCGGTCAACCCGCATTTCGCAGAGCCGGTACACGCAGCTTTACCAGGTACCGGCAAAGGGCGGCATTGCGAAAGTTCTGCCGCTGCCGATGGCTTATCAGGGGAAGTTTTCGGCGGACGGGAAGCAGATCGCATATTCGCCTCTGCCGCCTGCATACGGGTTCGACTACATGTCGTTTGTATCGTGGGGCAACTATCACGGCGGACGCGCAAGCACCATCTGGGTGACGACGCTGCCGGGTCTTGATTCAGTGCAGATCCCGCACGAGGTAGCATCCGACTTCGCCCCGGTGTTTGCCGGCGGCAGAATCTATTTCCTTTCAGCACGCAAGGGCAAGGCTACGATTTTCAAATACGATCCCGCGTCGAAGGCGGTGTCGCAGGCGCTAGAGAATGACGGGCCGGACATTCGATCCCTACAAGGTGAGGGCGACAGGCTGGTGTACGACCGGCTCGGCGAGATCTATCTCTACGACACGAACGCGGGAACCAGCAAGCTGGTGCCGATCGAAATCGATGCGGACATGCCTGAGGTGCGTCCGCGCATCGAGAGCGTTGGCGATCAACTTGAAAATGCGACCGTATCGCCGACGGGCTTGCGAGCCGCAATTGAGGCGCATGGTGAGATCTTTACCGTTCCTGTGAAGCACGGGCCGACGCGCGATATTACGAATACGCCTGGAGCAATGGAACGCGAGCCTGCGTGGTCACCGGATGGGCAGTCTATTGCGTATTTCTCCGACGAGGCGGGTCTGTATGCGCTCCACGTTGCGCCGCAGACAGGAAATGCCGTTGCCGGAACGCCGGCGGTGAAGAAGTTTGCGCTTGCACCGGAGCCTGCGTACTACTTTGGAACGAAGTGGTCGCCCGATTCGAAGAAGATTGCGTTCTTCGACAACCGGCTGAAGGTTTACACCCTGGACACGACGACCGGAAAGTTGTCAGTCGTTTACGACAAGAATGTCTTCGGCGGGTTCTCGAATGGCGCGTACGACTTTGCGTGGTCGCCCGATTCCAAGTGGATAGCGTTTGCAGCATCGATGCCGAACCACCTGCACGCGATCTTCCTCTACTCTGTGGATTCTGGGCAGTCCACACAGGTGACGAGCGCGATGGGGGACTCGGGATTGCCGGCGTTTGATCGCGACGGGAAGTATCTCTATTTCGTCACGAGCACGAATGCGGGGCCGACCTCCGACGGGCTCGACATGACCAGCGATCTTTACCAGGTCACTTCAAATATCTACGCCCTCACTTTGGCGGCGGAAACCGCTTCACCGATTGCGCCGGAGATGGACGACGAGAAGACTCCGGCAGAAGAGAAGGCGGCCGAGAAGAAAACTGAAGGCGATCAGAAGCCTGCCGATGGCAAGGAGAGCACGGGCGACGAGAAAGCGCACCCGAAGCCGGCTCCTGCAAAGCCGGTGAAAGTTGACCTGAGCGGGATCGAAAAGCGTATTGTGGCGCTTCCACTTCCGGCTAGCGTGTACACGAGCGTGGCGGCCGGCTTGAAGAGCAGCGTGTACTTCACAGAAGAAGCGGAGTCTGGCCGGTTTGCGGGAGGTGGCGCAACGCTAAGCCGGTGGACGCCGGATGATCGCAAGACAGAAAAGCTGGCGGAACACGTCGAGCATTTTGAGCTCACGGCGAATGGCGAAAAGATGCTCCTGGCACTTGGACATCCGCGACCGGAGGGCGGGGCCATGCCTCCCGGAGGCGGACCCAAACCTGCCTGGGTGATTGTGCCGGCAAATGCACTGGTGAAAGCGGGCGAGGGCGCGCTGTCGTTTGGCGATGTGAAGATGCGAGTGGATCCGCATGCCGAGTGGGCGCAGATGTATCACGAGGTGTGGCGGATTGAACGGGCCTTCTTCTACGATCCGAACTTCCACGGAACGAATACGGTTGCGGATGAGAAGAAGTATGAGCCGTACGTGGAGTCGATCGCATCCCGCGCCGATTTGAACTACATCTTTCAGGAGATGCTGAGCGCGTTCTCGGTCGGACACCTCCGCGGAAACGGCGGGCACATTCCGGATGCGGAGAAAGTGCCGGGCGGGCTGCTTGGCGCAGACTACGAGATCAAGGGCAATCGCTACTGCATTGCGAAGATCTACACCGGTGGTGATTTCAATCCGCGCGACAAGGCTCCGCTGGCGCAACCCGGACTGAACGTGAAGGTGGGCGACTGCATTCTGAACCTGAACGGTCAGGAACTGACCGCAGACATGGACATCCAGCAGCCGCTCGAGGGCACCGCGGGCAAAGTGATAAGCGTACGAATTTCGGATGCTGACGGGAAGAATGCGCGCGATATTTCGGTGGCGCCGGTCGGCAGCGAAGCGGCGTTGCGCAACGTGGACTGGATCGACAGCAACCAAAAGAAGGTAGATCAGCTTTCGGGCGGCAAGCTGGCCTATGTGTATCTGCCGGACACCGGCGAGGGTGGATTTACGAATTTCAATCGCTACTACTTCGCGCAGACTGACAAGCAAGGCGCGGTCATCGACGAACGCTTCAATGCGGGTGGCCAGGTGGCAGACTATTTTGTCGAGGTGCTGGGCAGACATATCGAGTCGTACTGGGCGCCACGCTACGGCAAGATCGAGCACACACCGAATGCGGGCATTTATGGGCCGAAGGTGATGATCGCGAATGAATATTCGGGTTCTGGTGGCGATGCGCTGCCATGGCTGTTCAAGCAGGCGAAGCTTGGTCCGCTGGTTGGCAAGCGGACGTGGGGCGGCCTGGTGGGCATTGGGCCGATTCCGGTGCTGATGGACGGCGGACACGTAACATCGCCGAGCGTGGCATTCTTTTCTCCGAAGGGTGAGTGGGACGTGGAGAATCACGGCGTAGATCCTGATTACGTAGTTGAGCAGGATCCGAAGGCTGTCAGTGAAGGTCACGATCCGCAGCTGGAGAAGGCCGTGTCGCTGGCGCTGGATGAACTCAAGAAGGAACCGCAGCACGAGGTGCAGCGACCGGTGTATCCGAATTACCACAAGAACAGGGATTAGGGATTAGGGAGTAGGGAGTAAGAACCTTTCTTCCCTGCTTCGGGCGAAGCTTCTGATGGTCAGGATTCCTTTCGAGAGGGTTGAAGAGCGCCTTGCTTCAGTGCTGCGCGCGCTGGGGTTCAGCGATGAACGAGCGGAGTTGTCGGCGCGCCTGGTAGCTGAGACAACGTGCGATGGAGTGTATTCGCACGGGCTGAATCGGTTTGCGCGATTTGTGACGATGGTGCGGAACGGCAACGTCGATGCTGCTGCTGAACCGCGTGTTGTCGCTCGCTTTGGCGCGATGGAGCGTTGGGATGGCCAGCGTGGGCCGGGCAATCTGAATGCGCACGCAGCGATGGCGCAGGCGATTGCGTTGAGCGGCGAACACGGCATCGGGTGCGTGGCGATGGCCAACACCAATCACTGGATGCGGGGCGGCACCTACGGGTGGCAGGCGGCGGAAATGGGTGTGATTGGCATCTGTTGGACAAACACGATGCCGAATGTGCCGCCGTGGGGCGGAGTAGAGCCGGCGATCGGGAACAATCCGCTAGTGATTGCTGTGCCGCGCGCAAAGGGACACGTGGTGCTCGATATGGCCATGTCGCAGTTTTCATATGGGGCGCTCGAGAGCTATCGCAAGCGCGGCGAGTTGCTGCCGATGGACGGCGGATTCAATGCAGAGGGAGAGCTGACGCGCGATCCCGGAGCGATTGAGCAATCGCAAAGATTGTTGCCGGTGGGGTACTGGAAGGGATCTGGACTGGCCGTGATGCTCGACCTGGTTGCGGCCATGACCTCGCTGGGAAATGCGACCCATCAGATTGCGAATGATTCGCTGCGCGAAACGGGCCTTTCGCAGATGTTTGTAGCCCTCGATCCGAGAACCATCGGAGACGCAGCACACATCGAGCAGATTGCGAATGAGGTGGTGGATTCCCTGCACGGGTCCCGTCCGGCAGAAGAGGGACGGCCGGTGCGGTACCCGGGCGAAAACACGCTGCGGCTGCGCGAGGAAAATCAGAAGCTGGGACTGCCAGTGGATGAGGCAGTCTGGGCAGAGATCCTCGGCTTATAATCGACGCCGCACAAGACCTTGGGGTTTGAATGGGGCAGGAGTAATCTTTCTAGGCAAACTCAAAAGGTACACGGAGGCTTCAGATGAGACGAGTGCTTTGGGCAGTTGTGGCGATTTCGGGAGTGTTCGCGACGGCCGTAGTCAACGCCGAGCAGCCGCCGATTATCGATCGAGCAGCGTTCTTTGGGGAGATCCAGATTGCGGGAGCGCAGGTCTCGCCGGACGGGCAGTATCTCTCATTCCTCAAACCCTACAAGGGAACCCGTAACATCTGGGTGAAGAAGGCGAACGAGCCGTTCAGCGCAGCGCGGCCCATGAGCCATGAAGCGACGCGGCCCGTGCGGCAGTATTTCTGGAGTCGCGATTCGAAGTACCTGCTCTACGCGCAGGATGCGGGCGGGGACGAGAATTTCAACGTGTATGCCATCGATCCAACGCAGGCGGCCGACGAGGCGACGGGCACGCCACCGACGCGCGCGCTGACGAGCTACAAGGGTGTGCGGACGATGATCTACGCCGCGCCAAAGGCCAAGCCCGACACACTCTACATCGGGCTGAACGACCGAGACGCCAAGTGGCACGACCTGTATGAGCTTTCGATCTCAACAGGCGAAAAGAAGCTCGTAAAACAGAACACTGAAGAGATTGCCGGATGGGACTTCGACAATGATGGAAATCTGCGCATTGCCGAGCGCACGAACAAAGCCGGGGATACGGAAATTCTGCGTGTAGAGCCGGACGGTTTCAAGCTGATCTACAGCTGCACGGTATTGGAATCGTGTGGTGTGGAGGGCTTTGATGCGCAGAACAAGCAGGTCTACCTGGTAACAAACAAAGGTGACGTGGACCTGACCGAAATTGAGACGCTGGATCCGGCGTCGGGCACCACGAAGAAGTATGAGAGCGACCCGGAGAATCGCGTGGATGTTCAGGGACTGCTGCAGTCAGACGTTGACTACCACGTTTTCTTCACTCGCTATGAAGATGATCGCTCGCGGTTCTATTTCAAGGACAAGGCGTTTGAGAGCGAATACAAGTGGCTGCAGTCGAAACTACTAGGTAAAGAGATCGACTTCGGCGCGCGCTCGAAAGACGAGAACATCTGGATCGTGAACGCGACGAGCGATACGGAACCCGGCGAGACGTACGTCTGGAATCGCAAGGCAAAGAAGCTGGACCTGCAGTACCGGATCCGCGAGGAGTTGCCGCGCGAGTCTTTGTCGGAGCGGAAGCCGTACCAGTTCAAGTCATCCGACGGATTGGAGATTCACGGCTATCTGACGTTGCCTAAAGGCCTGCCGGCCAGAAATCTTCCACTTGTGGTGTTTCCGCATGGCGGACCGTGGGGGCGCGATTCCTGGGGCTACGACACGTTTGCGCAGTTCCTTTCGAATCGAGGATATGCCGTGTTGCAGCCGAATTTCCGCGCATCCACCGGTTACGGCAAGAAGTTTCTCAACGCCGGAAATGGCGAGTGGGGACGGAAGATGCAGGATGACCTTACATGGGGTGTGAAGGCGCTGGTTGCAGACGGCACGGTCGACCCAAAGCGCGTGGGCATCTTCGGGGGCTCTTACGGCGGGTATGCAACTTTGGCAGGTGTGGCGTTTACGCCAGACGTGTACGCAGCGGCTGTAGCATATGTAGCGCCCTCGAATCTGATCACACTGCTCGATGCGATTCCGCCCTACTGGGAAGCTGGCCGCAAACAGATGTACACGCGCATGGCCGATCCCACAACGCCAGAGGGCAAGGCGCTGTTGGTTGCAGAGTCGCCGTTAACGAAAGCGAAGAGCATCGTCACGCCACTGATGGTAGTGCAGGGCAAGAACGATCCCCGAGTCAATGTTCGCGAGAGCAACCAGATCGTTGCGGCGGTACGCGACAACGGCAAGCCGGTGGAATATCTGGTGGCCCCGGATGAGGGACACGGTTTCGCCAGGCCCATCAACAATCTCGCGATGGTGACGGCGATCGAGCAGTTTTTCCCGAAATATCTGGGCGGGCGTTCCCAGAAAGAGGTGCCTGCCGATGTGGAGGCGAGACTGAAGGAACTCATCGTAGATCCGAAGACGGTAAGCGGCGAGGTGACGCTGAAGGGCGCACTGGGATCCGACGCGAAGTAGGATTACTCGGCATCGATCCGGGCGGATCGCTTTGGCGTTCCGCCCGTCGCGTTTTCAGCAGTTCCTTCCAGGCTCAACTGAAGAGCGCATCATCCCACGATTGCGGCTCGTTCCACGTCGGTGTGGGTTCGAAGTAGCCGGTGCCAGGCTTCAGGTGGCGCTTCAACTCGTCTTCATTCAAAGTAATTCCGAGGCCAGGCGTCTCCGGAACTTTGATGAAGCCCTTGTTGACAATCGGTTTCTCGATACCTGTTACCAGGTTCTCCCAGAAGGGCACATCCAGGGAATGGTTTTCCAATGCAAGAAAGTTCCGGGTCGCAGCTGCGCAGTGCACATTGGCCATGCAACTGACCGGGGTACCCGCAAAGTGCATCGCCATCGGTACGCCGTTTTGGAAGGCCATGTCACCGATCCTGTGTGTCTGGAGGATGCCGCCCGACGTAGCGAGATCGGGATGAATCTTGTCGACCGCGTGCTCCTTGCAGAGCTTCTCGAAATCTTCGTAGCGATAGATGTCTTCGCCCGTTAGCGTGGGCGTTGGGCTCTCCGCGGTAATTTCTTTCAGAAGGTCTGTATAGTACCAGGGGATTACGTCTTCCATCCACTCGAGGTTGAACTTCTCAAATGCCTTGCCAAGCCGGATAACGGACTTCACGCCGATGTGGCCGAGATGGTCCATTGACAGCGGCATGTCATAACCGATGTTCTCGCGTACAGCAGCGACGTATTCGCAGAGCCGATCGATACCCTTGTCTGTCACCTCTGTTGCCATGAACGGGTGCGGCTGGTTGCGCAATTCCCACTTGCTCATGCCGGCGGGTTGCATCACGGTGCCGGGGATGTTCTCGAGCACGTTGATGCCGAGGTCCATCTTCATCCATGTCAGGCCCATCGCTTTGCGCTCTTTGGCACGACGCCCATACTCCGCGGGGTCCTCGGACTCTGTGGTGTCCGCGTAGATGCGTATTTCGTCACGCCATTTGCCGCCGAGCATCTGGTAGACCGGGATGTTGTACACCTTCCCTGCAATGTCCCACAGGGCCACCTCGACCGCGCACACTCCGCCGGCCTGGCGTGCGTTTCCGCCGAACTGAGCGATCTTCTGGAAGAGATAGTCGATACGGAGCGGATTCTCGCCGAGCAATCGGCTCTTGAGCACCATGGCATACTGCGGTCCCGCGATGTCGCGGACTTCACCCAGACCGTAGACGCCTTGATTTGTATCGATGCGAATCAGCACGCATGGACTGGGGCCGGGCTTCACGATCACCGCATAGCGCATATCCGTGATCTTCAGGTCCGACGGGCTCGATGCGAGATTCACGTTTCTGATTTCAGGTTCAGCTTCGGCAACACGTGCGACCGCTCCGCCCGCCAGAATGGCAAACGATGACTTCAGGATGTTGCGCCGATTCCATTTGCTGCCGGATTGGCCCTGCATTCTGTTGTTCCTCTCAAGTTAGAAAGTTCGGAAAGGCAATCTTACGCGAGTGTGCGAATGCCGTCAGGTTTGTATGCGGGTATTTAGTCCCCTTTGGATTGTTTCGCCTTCGCAAGCAGAGCGTTGAATTCGTCGCGCGGCATTTTCAGCTTCTCAGGATGCTTATCGATCCAGTTCGCGAATGCATCGTATTTCGCAGCATTCCACCCACCCTCGAATTGCGCACCGTTCTTGCCCTGCTTATTCAGCTCGAAGTTGAATTCGTCGGTCAGCTTTGTAAACTCGGCTGCGTTGATGGCGTCTTCGGCAAGGATGGCCGGTACAAACAGCACGCCT